>Ga0316204_10000442_pt1 | contig 153278 bp, 153 predicted proteins | sample 6monrhotite_MG_2_FD_205661 | JGI IMG/M metagenome (GOLD analysis project Ga0316204, IMG submission 205661) | Microbial mat bacterial communities from mineral coupon in-situ incubated in ocean water Damariscotta River, Maine, United States -... | ecosystem: Environmental > Aquatic > Marine >... | reverse complement strand
CCACAGCGCGATCGGAAATAAATCTCCGATAATGCTCGTAAAATCAGACGGTGATACCAGCCCACCAATCTGACGAAAGCCGGAAATATCTAGACCCAGATGGTCCAAGGTTGGGGGCAAGTGCACTTTCACGGTTGAAGTTTCCTCCGACACATAACCCCAACCAGTGAAGTGATAATATCTTCGGAAAATCTCGCGTTGCTGGAGCAAGAAACTATACGCCGACCAAAGCTCTCTTCCTTCGTTCTTTGCCTTTACAAGTTCTGCAATTTTCTCTTCAGTTAAGGACTCTGGATCAGCTCCGACTGAGATTAGTGTAACTTCATGGAGGCTAAGATTCGGCATTTTCCCCCAATAGTCATAATCGACGCGAAATGACGGGTGGCCGAAGCCGTATGCGATCACGGGTGGCTTAGTCTTGTGTAGCCGATCAATCGTATGAGCCGACAATGCTGACCAGTCGCTTTCTACGATCCGATAGGGATCGGAAAGCTCCTTACCGATGTTGCTAATTTCTTCGTCTTGCAGCTTTTCAAGCCCGTTCTGAACCTCAGCTTTAGTCTCTTGTAACAGTTTCTCGAAGCTATCCACTATACCAAGATCGTTCGACCCAAAAGTGTGGAGCAGAACGGGGCGCTCCCAAGTAAGTAGCGTGCCAAACTTCCGCTCCATTACCTGAACAATAATCGAAGAGCGCAATTCCGCCTTTAATAATGTCAATTTGGGCCTCTTTGGACAGTGCCAGATTAAGTTGCACTGACTTCTTCCAAAAATCCAGCCCACCAATCCGCAAGCCTTACCCGTTCCTCCCAATGCTCACCCCGCGCATAGGCCCGGCGCACTTCGTTCTTTTCAACATGCGCCAAGGCCCGCTCAATCGCGTCGGGGTTCCAAAGGCCGCTTTCGTTGGCAAGCGTCGAAAAGCTAGCCCTGAACCCGTGCGCTGTCATTTCGTCACCGGAATAGCCCATCCGCCGCAGGGCCGCGTTCAGGGTGTTTTCGCTCATCGGGCGCCGCCATGATCGCAAGGACGGGAACAGAAATTCGCATTGGCCGGTTATTGGGCGCAATTCCTCCAGCAGCGCTAGGGCCTGCGCAGGCAAGGGCACGTTATGGGGTTTGCGCATTTTCATCTTTTCGGCGGGGATCGACCAAACCGCGTCAATGAAATCGAACTCTTCCCATTTCGTATGACGCAGCTCGCCCGGACGTTGGGCCAGGAGTGCTAGCAGCTTCAAGGCGATGCGCGTCGTCACTTGCCCGTCAAAATTGTCGATTGCCACCAGCAACGCGCCCAGCGCCTTGGGATCAGTGATTGCGGCGCGATGCGTCACCGTGGGGCGGATCAGGGCATCGCGCAGCGCATAGGTCGGATCGGTGTCGGCAATGCCGCTGGCGACCGCGTAGCGAAAGACCGACCCGATCCGCGACCGCAGGCGATGCGCCGTCTCATAATTGCCCTTGGCCTCAACCTTCCGCAGGCAACGCAGGATCATCGAGGCGGTGATCTCGGCAATCGGCTTGCGCCCGAAATCGCGATTAGCCAGTTTCAGATGGTATTCAGTCTTGGACAGGGTCGCGGTGGATTTGCCCTCTTTCTCCTGCTTGTCCAGAAACGCCGCGCCGACCTTCTCAAAGCTATGCCCCTGACTTTCCCGTCTGGTCCGTTTTTCTTCCTGTTTGGTTTCACTTGGGTCAATTCCGGCAGCAACATCCGCGCGGGCCGCATCGCGCACCTTTCGCGCCTGTTGCAGCGTAACCTCAGGATAAGCCCCTATCGAAAGCAGCTTCTCTTTTCCGTCCAGTCGATACTTGAAACGCCAGAGCTTTGATCCCTTGGGATTGACCACGACAAACAACCCGTCGAAGTCGGCCACTTTATATGGCTTTGACTGCGGCTTGAGATTGCGAATCTTTACGTCGCTCAAAGCCATTCTGGGGGTATTTCGTTTTGAGCGATTTCAAAGCACCCCCAGCGATACCCCCAAACTGGGAGTATTTCACCGGATTGTATGAAATCATAATGGACAAATTTTTTCATGAATGACCTTATATACAAGGCCAGATCGGATGTCACCGGACTTCCTAAAATTGGAAAATGGTGCCCCCACACGGACTCGAACCGCGGACCTACTGATTACAAATCAGTTGCTCTACCAGCTGAGCTATAGGGGCTCGGGGCGGGGTTTAGGGGTTTGCGGCGCGGCTTGCAAGTCCCAAGATTGCGCCGAGCCTTCGAATTTTCACCGACTGCTTTTGACCAGCAAAAGCACAGCGGCCAAACCGACGGCAATGATCAGCAGGGCCGATGGCGCGGCGTCGGCTATGCGTTCAAGCGAGGCTTGCTCGTAGGTGCGCGTCGCAAGCGAATTGAAATTGAACGGGCGCAGGATCAGCGTGGCCGGCAGCTCTTTTACGCAGTCGACAAAGACCAGCAAAAGCCCCGTGGCGACCGAGCTTTTCATCATTGGCGCATAGACCTGTCTGAGAACCCCCATCGGCCCCTTGCCCAGCGAACGCGCCGCCATCGGCAGGCTGGGCGACACGCGCCCCATCGCGGCGTCAACCGCTCCCTGCCCTATCGCAAAAAACCGCACTGCATAGGCGTAGATCAGCGCGCCGACAGACCCCGTCAGCAAAAGCCCGATCTCGACCCCCGTCAGTCGCAGAACCCAATCGGCAAAGGCATTGTCAAAAGCCGCCAGCGGAATAAGGATGCCGACCGCCAGAACCGCGCCCGGGGCGGCATAGCCCACGGTTGTCAGCGGCAGCAGGAGCCGCGGAACCAGACGCCCGGTCAGCCGCACGCCGTAGACCAGAAAAACCGCGGCCCCAACCGTGACAACCGCCGCCATCAGCCCCACCGAGACGGTGTTGAAAAGTGCGCCCGCCAAACCCGGCTCTAGCCAGCGATCAGCGCGCGTCAGCGCGTGTGCGCCCATCACAGTGACCGGCAGGATGAACCCCACCAGGAAGGGCACAAGACAGAAAAGCGCCGCACCCCAGGCCGAAAACCCGGCCAGCGTGACCGGCTCGACCGGGCGGCTGTTGCGGGCATGCTGGTAGAACCTCAGCCGCCTGCGTCCCAGCCGTTCAATCAGGGCCAGCCCAAGGATCACGATCAGGATCACGCTGGCGATCTGGGCCGCACCCCCGGCGTTCGACTGCTCTAGCCAGACGGTGAAAATACCCGTGGTCAGGGTTTGAACCGCAAAAAAGTCAACGGTGCCGAAATCATTCACGGTTTCCATCATCACAACAGCAACACCCACGGCAATCGCAGGGCGTGCCAGTGGCAGGCCAACGCGAAAAAACCGGCCCCACGGCCCGGCGCCCAAGGCGCGCGCCACCTCGTAGACGCCGCCCCGTTGTTCGCGAAACGCCGCGCGCGACAACAAGTAGACATAAGGGAAAAGAGAGGCCGAAAGCACTACAACCGCGGCCCAGCGTGACCGGATCTGTGGGAAATAATAGTCGCGCGACGTGCTCCACCCAAAAACCTCGCGAAGGGCGGTTTGAACGGGCCCGGCATATTCAAGAAAGTCGACCAGCGCATAGGCCCCCACATAACCCGGAATGGCCAGCGGCAGCAAAAGCGCCCAGTTCAGCGTGCGCGACATTGGAAAGCGGTACATTGAAATAAGCCAGGCCGCCCCCGTCCCCACAACCGCCGACAGCGCGCCAACCGAAAACATCAAGATCGCCGTGTTGCTCAGATAGCGTGGAAGCGTCGTGGCAATCAGATGCGGCCAGATATTCTGGGCCGGATTAAGCGCCATCCAGAGGACTGCGATGATCGGCATCAGCACCAGTGCCGCGATCGCCACAGCCCCGATCGACCATAGATCAACCGGCCATCGCCGCCGCGCCTTTGGGGTCTGAAATTCAGAAAGCTGTGTCATTGCCGGGCTGGCCTAACGGAAACCGGTTTAACTGTCCAGAAAACCGCCTATATTGCCCGTGCTCAAACAAGGAAATACCAAAGTCTTATGCAGATAGCTTTTCACAGTGGCGCGCATTGCACCGATGATGACCGTCTGATGAAATGCCTTCTGAAAAATAAGGGCATGTTGGCACCCAAAGGTATCTTGGTACCGGGTCCGGGCCGCTATCGCCGCCTTGTGCGCGAAACTGTCAACAGCCTGAATGGGGCGCCTGCAGGTCAGGAAACCCAAGAAGCGCTGCTTGATGCGATCATCGACGAAGACACCGCCGGTCGGCTGATTCTCAGCAATGAGAATTTTGTCTGCAACATTCCCCGCATTTTCGAAGGGCGCGAGTTGTACGGGCTGGCGGGTGAGAAAATCGCCGGGCTGTGCAATCTCTTTCCCACTGCAGAGGTCGAGGTTTTCCTGTCGATCCGCAATCCCGCCACCTTTTTGCCGGCCCTTGCCAAACGGGCCGATGACCGATCGTTTGATCAGCTAATGCAGGGCGTTGATCCGATTGAAGTACGCTGGTCCAAGATGATCGAGCGGGTCCGTGCCGCCGCGCCCCGCGCGGCTCTGACGGTCTGGTCCAACGAAGACACGCCTCTGATCTGGTCCGAACTTCTGCACGAAATGGCCGGGGTTGAGCCGCATGAACCGCTTGAAGGCGAATACGACCTTCTGGATGAGATCATGTCCAAAGAGGGCATGCAGCGGTTCTACACTTACATGCAAAGCCACCCCCCCCAGACCGAGATCCAAAAACGGCGCGTCATCGCGGCTTTCCTCGGCAAGTTCGCGATCCCCGAACAGATCGAGGAAGAGCTGGACCTGCCCGGCTGGACCGAAGAATACGTCGAGGCGCTGACCGAGGCCTATGAAGAAGACCTCTTTGCCATTCAGCGCATTCCGGGCGTCAATTTCGTCAGCCCCTGAGGCAATTTCGCAATCCGCGCCCGGTCACATGCCCAGCGCTTCTTTGTACATCTCAAGAACGGCTTCTTCTTCGGCGATGTCGTCGCTGTCGCGCTTGCGCAGCGCGATGACCTTGCGCATCACCTTGGTGTCGTAACCGCGGCCCTTGGCTTCGGCCATCACCTCTTTTTGCTGCTCGGCGATGTCCTTCTTTTCGGCATCCAGCCGTTCAATGCGTTCGATGAACTGGCGCAGTTCGTCTGCGGTCACACGGTAGCTGCTGTCGGTCGAAGTATCGGACATTCCAAGGTCTCCTGATGCTGGGTCAGCCTGACCTATCCTTGGGCGCTGCAACCCGCAAGGGGGTTGCCGTGGCGCAATCCCTGGCATAGGCAATTAAGTCGAACGACAGTTGCGAAAGGGACCAACATGGACGCGATGATCTGGCCGGGTGCTATGGTGACCCTTTTGGGACTGGTCGGGCTGGTCTGGTGCGTCATGACCGTGGCGCGGGCCCGCAAACAAGGGCTGGATCCGGATGCCATGAAAGCCCTGCTTCAGCGCATGGTAATCATCAACATGATCGCGCTTTTTCTGTCGGTGATCGGCCTGATGATGGTCGTGGTGGGCATCTTGCTGGGCTAAGCGCTAGCCGTTGAGATCGTCAAACCGCTGGCCATTTTTGATCAGTACATCCAATATCGGCGAGGGCCGCCACAGCTCGGGCGCATCGGCGCTCAGGCCCGTCAGTGCGTTCCTGACACCAAGCAGCCCCATAAGATCCGCCTGTTTCATCGGCCCGCCCCGCCAGCGCGGAAAGCCGAACCCAAAGAGCATCACAACATCGATGTCCGATGGTCGCTGGGCAATACCTTCATCCAAAAGCCGCGCCCCTTCGGCGATCATCGCCAAAAGGCACCGTCGGCGGATCTCGTCATCGGCAAACGCGCGCGGCTTGACATTACGCTCGGCCCGGTAGCTGTTGATCAGCGCCAGCGTGTCGTGGTTTTCAGCGCCGCGCGGCGCAGCTTTGGAATAAAGGTAATAGCCGCGCCCGACTTTTTGGCCGAGCCAGCCTGCCTGACACATCATATCGCCGATCGCGACGTAACGCTGTGCCGGGTCACGGTCGCGCGCCTGACGTTTGCGCCGCGCCCATGAAATATCAAGGCCCGACATATCCAGCACCTGATAGGGGCCCATGCCAAAGCCGAAATCGCGCATCGCGGCGTCAATCTGATAGGGCGATGCCCCCTCTTCCAGCATGTGATCGGCAGCGGTGCGATAGGCCGTCAGCAACCGGTTGCCGATAAACCCGTCCGTCACGCCCGAACGGACCGGGACCTTGCCCATCCGCTTGGCCAGATCGGTGGCAGTGGCCACTACCTCAGGTGCTGTGTGATCGCCGACGACGACCTCCAACAGGCGCTGCCGGTGCGCGGGCGCAAAGAAATGAAGGCCGATAAAATCGGCCAGCCGGTCCGATTGGCGCGCCAGCGCGTTGATATCCAGATACGAGGTATTGGTCGCCAGAATGGCACCTGGTTTGGCCAGCCGCCCAAGGGCCGCGAAAAGATCGGCCTTGGAAGCCATGTCTTCGGGGATTGCCTCGATGATCAGATCGGCACCCACCAGTGGGTTCAGGCTGTCACACATTGTCAGCCGCGACAGCCGCTCTGTCAGTGTCGCCTCGTCCAGCTTTTTGCGGCTCAGCGCACGGCCATAGATCGCAACGATGCGGTCCTCGGCCTTTGCCATCGCGTCAACGCCCATCTCTGCCACAGTCACGCCGAATCCGGCGTCCAGACAGGCCACCGCGATCGCGGCCCCCATCAGCCCGCCGCCGACAATGCCCACCTCATTGACCCGGCGCGGTTTGATGCCACTCAAACCCGGGAATTTCGATGCACGGCGTTCGGCCACAAAGGCATGGCGCAATCCCTTTGACGCCGGAGAGTTCAGGCAATCCTCGAATGCGGACCTCTCGAACGTCATGGCCGCATCCAAAGGCAGCAACAACGCGGCCTCAACACAATCGGCGATCTTGCCCGGAGCCATCGAAGGATTGCCAATGGCCGCCTCGCGAAAGGCATCGACCGCAGCCTGATAGACCAGAAAGTCGCCCATCCAGTCATGGATCCGGCGCGTCGGGCGCGGACCTTTTCCATCTGCGGTCAGCTGTCTGGCGTAAGCAATGGCACCTGCGCGCACTTCTTCGACGGGGCCCGGCCAGCTTTGCCCCATTGGGGTGACGAGATAATCCAAAAGCCCAAGTTCCGCAGCACGGCGCGCCGAAAGGGGGCGTCCTTCGGTCATCAGTTCCAGCGCCACAACCGGCCCGGCCAGGCGTGGAACACGCTGTGTCCCCCCCGCCCCGGGGATCAGGCCCAGCGTTACTTCGGGCAGGCCAACCTTGGCCGCGCCATGTGCCACGCGGTAATGCGCGGCCAGCGCCAATTCGAAACCGCCACCCAGCGCCACACCGTGGATCGCCGCGACAACCGGCTTTTTACAAGCCTCGATCTGATTGCACAGATCCGGCAGCGCCGGTGCCATGGGCGCCGTGCCAAATTCTTTGATATCCGCACCTGCCGAAAATCCGCGACCTTCTGCGGCAATAACAATCGCTGCAACTTCGGGATGGGCCTCTGCCGTAGCAAGCGCCCTCTGCAAGGCTTGCCGCACCTCGGCACCCAGCGCATTGACCGGCGGCTTGTCGATCACGATCAGGGCAATCTCGTCATCAAAACTCAGCGAAACACTATCGGCCATCAGGCCCCCCTACGCGCAATATTTTGGGCCATCTCGGCCAGCACCGGAATTGCCTTTGCGTAGCTTCGCGCCGTTTCAGGATTGGACGCATTCCCATCATGAGCGCGCCGAACGACGCCCTCCAGAATGGCGGCAAGCCGGAAGAAACTAAAGACAAGGTAAAACGACCAGTTCTCAATCTGTTGCAATCCCCTGCGGGTCAGATAACTGGCAACATAACCGCTCTCTGTGGGTAAGCCCAGCGCCGCGCGGTCCAAACCGCCCAATCCACGCATTCCGCCCTGATGCGGCAAGCGCCATTGCATGCACTGGTAGGCCAGATCGGCCAGCGGGTGACCAAGTGTTGAAAGCTCCCAGTCCAAAAGTGCAATCACCTCGTCGCGGTCTGGGCCGAACATCATGTTGTCCAACCGAAAGTCACCATGTACCAGCCCCACGCTCCCGTCGTCAGGCGGCATGTTCTCTGCAATCCAGTCGATCAGCCACAGCATGACAGGATCAGACGTCAGCGCCGAGGCGTTGTATTGGCTGGCCCAGCGCGTCGACTGGCGCAAAAAGTAATTGCCCGGTTTGCCGAATTCCCCAAGGCCCACGACATTAGGGTCGACGCCGTGCAGGTCGGCCAGAACCCTGTTCATCCCGTCATAGATTCGGCCCCGCTGGGCCGGCGTGGCGTCAGGCAAGGCGGGATCCCAGAAAATGCGCCCGTCAAGATAGCTCATCACGAAAAAGCTGCGCCCGATCGGCCCGCCGGGCCCCTCGACCAGACAACACATCGCCGGCACAGGCACGGGCCCGCCTTCCAGCGCCTGCATCACGCGAAACTCGCGCTCGACCATATGGGCCGAGGCCAAAAGCTTGCCTTCAGGTTTCGCGCGCAAGACATACGCTCCTGTGGTCGTGGTCAGTTTATAAGTCGGGTTCGACTGACCCGTACCGAACTTCTGAACCTCGCAAAGCCGCCCGAACCCCTCGATCCGCCCGGCCAGATCCGCGCCAAGCGCCTCGATTGTGATGTTAAGCCCGTTGATCATGGAATATCTTGTAAGCGCCTGCCCCTTAAACGCAACCGCGTGATTGACCTCTGCGCGCGCGCCTGCTTCTTTCAGCGGGCACAAACTGCCGGAGGATACCATGTCTGAAATGTCTCTTGGGATGACCGACCGACTAAGACCGATCCACGCAAGCGTCCGCGCCATGGTCACCGATGACATCCTGCCGCTGGATCATGAGTACCTGGCAGAAGTTGCCGTCGGCGACCGTTGGCAATTCACCGCGCGGCAGACCGAAATTCTTGAAGGGTTGAAGAGAAAGGCACGCGCGGCCGGGCTTTGGAATTTCTTTTTGACCGACAGCGACAAGGGCCATGGCCTGACAACGGTCGAATACGCCTATCTGGCCGAGGAGATGGGCAAGGCGCATCTTGGCGCCGAGGTTTTCAACTGTAACGCCCCCGACACCGGCAATATGGAGGTGTTCGAGCGCTATGGCAGCCAAGCCATGAAACAGCGCTGGCTTGCGCCGCTTCTGGCCGGTGAAATCCGGTCGGCCTATCTGATGACCGAACCTGATGTCGCCTCGTCGGACGCCACCAATATCTCGATGAGCTGTCGGCGCGACGGCGATGACTATGTGCTGAACGGTGAAAAATGGTGGGCAACGGGTGCGGGGGATCCGCGCTGCGCGGTTTATATCGTGATGGTGCGCACCGGGGACGAGAACGCGCCAAAACACGCGCGCCATTCGATGATCGTTGTCCCCTCGGACAGTGCGGGCATCGAAAAGCTGCGCCCGATGCAGGTCTATGGCTCGGACGACGCGCCGCATGGGCACATGCATATCCGTTTCACAGACGTGCGCGTTCCGGCCGAAAACATGCTTCTGGGCGAGGGGCGCGGGTTCGAAATCGCCCAAGGGCGGCTTGGCCCGGGGCGCATCCACCACTGTATGCGCGCAATCGGTCAGGCGGAAATGGCGCTGGAACTGATGTGCAAACGGTCCCTGGCCCGGCAGGCCTTTGGCCAGCCTCTGGCCCGCCTTGGCGCCAACTTTGACTATATTGCCGAGGCCCGGATGGAGATCGAGCAGGCCCGCCTTTTGTGCCTCAAAGCGGCCTGGATGATGGATCAGGGCGATGCCCGCGCCGCCGCCCCGTGGATTTCCCAGATCAAAGTCGTGGCCCCTGCCATGGCGCTGAAAATAACCGATCAGGCGGTTCAGATGTTCGGGGCCCAAGGCATCAGTCAGGACACCCCACTGGCACGCTCATGGGCGAATTTGCGCACACTTCGGCTGGCTGACGGGCCCGATGCGGTGCATCGCAGGCAAGTTGCACGCGCCGAACTGCGCCGCTACACGCAGGAAAAAATATAGACGCCTTGCCTCGGTAAGTCGAACATCAAGCCACTGGACCCAACGCCACCCACAGGTTAAAATGCTCCATGGATATCAGAGTTCTTTCGCCCAACTACGCCGTCTCGCCTCAGATCGCTCTCAGTGATCTGCCCAAGATTGCGACCGCCGGTTATACAACCGTCATCTGCAACCGCCCCGACGCCGAAGTCGATGCCACCGACAGCAGCGATGAGATGCGCAAAGCGGCACAGGCCGCCGGGCTGGATCTGGTCTATTTGCCAGTGACCCATCAGTCGTTGAATGCCGAAGCGATCGACGCTCAAAAAGCGGTCATGGATGCGGCAACAGGCCCGGTTCTGGCTTACTGTGCTTCCGGCACGCGCAGTGCAATCGTCTGGTCGTTTTCCCAAGTCGGTCAAATGACGGCTGATGACATCATTCAGGCAACCGGGCGCGCAGGCTATTCGCTGGAAGGGCTCTACCCCCAGCTTATCGATATCTCCGGCCAGTAATCGGTCAGGGCAGCTGAGGTAATTCAGGAAGCTCCGGAAGCCCGTCTGCATCACTCAATTGCGGCAATACTGGCAACTCGGGGAGTTCGGGCATCTCAGGTAGTTCCGGCAACTGAGGTAAATCCGCCATATCAATTGGCGCCGCATCCTGCATATCCGCAGGCTCGGCTTTACGCGCTGGCTCCGCAAGCGGTGGCGCAAGCCCCGGTGCCATCGCTCCAAGCCCCCCCGACACGGGCGGCGGACGCAGATCGGCAAGGGCAGCCTCGCCCTGCGGCGCAGTTTTAGGCAGCGCCTGCGGCTCGGCGCCCGCGATCTTAATCGCCCGCATGCCGCGTATTTGTCCCAAACGCCCGATGGCCGCGCATTCACCGCTGGCGGTTTCAAGCCGCACTTCGCCCATCGCTTCCATCGGCAGGGTCAGCAATTCACCAACCCGCAACTCATCAACCTGTGACAGCGCCATCGCGCGGCGGTGCAAAACCACGCGCAAACTGGCCTCGGCCTGCGAGATTGAGGCCAAAAGCGCGCGTGTCCATTTCTCATCGCTCTCAGCCCCGGCCCCGGCGCCGGCACCGCGCCCCTGCGCTGGCATGGCCAGCCTCAGGACGCCCGAACGTTGCCCGCCCGCAATATCGATAGTGATCGCAAAAACCCGAAAGGCCACATCCTCAAGCAGCAAACCCAATGCGCGCGCGCCGTCGACCTTACCCCCCACCTTATAGCCCTGCGCCCAGCCCCAGTCGGGCAGACCTGTCAGTGCAACGGCAAAGGTGGCCAGGAAATCGTTCAGGATATCCTCGCAGATGGCGGCATCTGTGCCTGTAGCAGTGCGATCGGCAACCTCGCCGCCCATGACCCGTCCGGTCATCTGCATTTCGATGATCGACGTCAAAAGCGCGGCATCAACAATCGCAAATCCGTTTGAGGCATTGGGTCCCGCCAACCGCAAAAAAAGACCGCGGGTTGGCAGGTCATCCAGCAAAGGCGTCAGGCTTTGTTTGTCGGCATGCACGTCAGTAACCGCCAGCTGCAGCCCATTGGAAGACATCCCTGCCTTGGGGATTGCAATGCGCAAAGCCTTTTGCGGCGACATCTCCGACACAGCCGTGCTGGACCTGCCTGCCTGCGCCTTTCGCCAAAGCACCGATTGTTTTTGGCTATCGCTCATCCTGTACGCGCCCAGCTTTGCCCCGCCTCTACATCGCAGATCAAGATTACCAAAGCATTGACGCGCCCCACCGATCCGGCGTCAGACAGGCCCCTCTGACAGGGTCACGCGAAAAGCTGCACCACCCTGCCCCGGCAGATAGGTGATTGACCCGCCAAGGTTCGTCATGATCTCGCGACAGATCGCCAGACCCAGACCCGCGCCCCCCGCCGCCGCCTGATCGGTCAAACGCGAAAATTTCTCAAAGATCAGCGCCTGGCTTTTCTTGGGGATACCCGTTCCGTTGTCGACGAAATCCACGACCATTCCGGCTTCGGTGTCCTGAACCTTTATGTCCAAAGCGGGCTGAGGCGCGTCACAGTATTTCTGAACGTTTGCTATTAGGTTGATAAAGACTTGTGCAAGCCTGTCGGTGTCGGTCAAAAGCGCGCGCTTTTCAGAAGGCGGATCCCGGCGGATCTGCAACGGTCGTGGGCCACCCAAAGCACCGCCCACAACGGTCGAGGCTACGGCGCGCTCGATCACATCCTGCAGGTTTCCGGGCTGAATATTCAGCTGAACCTGTCCATTTTCCAAAACACTGAGATCCAGAAGGTCATCCAACAGACGCGTCAGGCGGATCGCTTCGTCATGGATAATACCCGAGTATTTGCGCCGGTCGACCTGAGGCATCTCCGACCCATCGCGCAAGATCTCTGAAAACGCCCGGATCGAGGTCATGGGCGTGCGCAACTCGTGACTGATCTGACTGAGAAAGGCATCCTTCTGGATCGACAGTTCGGTCAGCTTTTCATTGGCATCGCGCAGCTTGCGCGCCGTGCGTTGCAATTCGCCCGATTTGGCTTCCAGCTGACTGGAATACTCCATCATCTGCGCGGTCTCATCCGCCACCGCCATCAGGTCCTGCACCGAAACCGACGCCCCCCCAATGATCTGACTGATCATCGCATGCGCAGTCGCACCACCGACCGAGCCTGAAAGCTCGCGCTCGAGCACCTGAATGAATTGCGGTGTCACATCAGGCAGATACCCGACCTTGCCCTGCGCCTGTGCGGCGGTCTGAAACAGTGTCTGGGCCTGCGTGGCGCCAATGATGCGTTGGGCCATAATCAACAAATCTTCGGCCTCGACCGTGCCGCGGGTCCAACTGCGCGGGCTACTCGACAACTGAAAGACATTGACGAACTGTGCGCCCTGCAACCGCTCCATCGGGTTTGGAAAGCTTAAAAGTGAGCCCAGGAAGAAACCGAAACTGTTCAGGATCATGCTCCAGAATACGGCATGCACGACCGGATCAAGCCCGCTGAACCCAAAGAGCGCTTGCGGCCTGAGCCACCAGATGCCGAACGGCCCGTTGCGCATCAGATCGGCGGACAGAACTCCGCCCTCGCCAAAACTGGGAAGAAAGAGGACATAGGCCCAGATGACAAAACCGGTGATCAACCCACAAGCGGCACCGACGCGCGTGGCCCCGCGCCAGAATATCCCGCCCAGAAGCGCCGGTAAAACCTGCGCAACGCCGGTAAAAGAGATCAGGCCGATCACGGCCAGCGCAGCGCCCCCGCCCGAAAATCGAAAGTAGAGATACCCAAGCGCCAGAATGACCGCGATTGAGATCCGGCGCGACAGGATCACAACGTTGCGCACATCGCCCGACACGCTGGCGCCCGGACGCATTACATTCAGCCAGATCGGCATGACGATGTGGTTTGACACCATCGTCGACAATGCAATTGCGGCCACGATCACCATCGATGTCGCCGACGAAAAACCGCCCAGAAATGCCAAAAGCGCGAGCCCCTCGCGGTTAAATTGCAGGGGCAGCGTCAGAACGAAAAGATCAGGGTTGGCCCCTATCGGAAGTTCTGCCAGCCCCATCACCGCGATGGGCACGACAAAAAGGCTCATCAGGAAGAGGTAAAGCGGAAACGCCCAGGATGCCGTGGCCAGATGCCGCTCGTCCGAGTTCTCTACGACAAGAACCTGAAACATCCGCGGCAGCGTCAGAAAGGCCGCCGCCGACAGAAATGTCAGCCCCACCCAGCGCCCGCCGTTGACCTGCCACTGGGCAATGGGCGAAGCTTGGATCCGGCCCAGCGTATCGCCAATGCCCCCGGCAACACCCCAGACGACAAAGACCCCGACAGAAACCAGCGCGATCAGCTTGACGATCGCCTCAACCGCAATGGCGGTGACGACGCCGTGATGACGCTCGTTCGCATCCAAATTCCGGGTTCCAAAAAGGATCGTGAACAAGGCCAGACCCGCCGCAACCCAGACGGCGGTGGAATTCATATCCTCAAATGCGCCTCCGACCGGGCGCTCAGCCGCGAAGACGGCAAAGGACGCCGTCACCGATTGAAGCTGCAGCGCGATATAGGGTGTGGTGCCGACCACCGCCATCAATGTGACAATCACGCCCAGAAAATTCGACTTGCCATAGCGCGATGAAATGAGGTCGGCGATCGAGGTTATCCGCTGGGCCCGCCCGATCCGCACCAGTTTGCGAACGACCCACCACCAACCCACCATCACCAACGTCGGGCCCAGATAGATCGTCACAAACTCAAGCCCCGATCGCGCGGCATAGCCAACCGCACCATAAAAGGTCCAGGCCGTGCAATAGATCGACAAGGACAGCGTATAAACCATGGGCGAACGTAGCCAGCCCAGCCGCCCGATGCGCGCGCGCTGCTCGGCGGCAAAAGCCACAAGAAACAGCAGGATAACATAGCCGATACAGACAATGACAAGAACGTTAAACGGAACCATCAGTGCCTGCGTCTTCGGCTTCTTGTTCGTTCAGACGGCGCAGCCTTGGCGCCAAGACAAAGGCCACGGCAATCAACACGAACCAGACGGCAAACAGGTAAAGCCCCGCGTATCCCGTTGATCCCCCGACATTTTCACGTCCCGTCCACAAAAGTGGCAGCATGAAAAAGATCAGACCTGCCAAGGGCAGAACGCGCGCTGCATCTGCCACGCGCCGATTGCGATAGCTTTTGCGCGCCAGAAAAAGCGGCAGGCCCGGATCGCTCATAGGGGCGCCAACTGGCGCATGACATCCAGAACTTCGGCATTTGAAAAGGGCTTGGTCATAAAGCGGTTGGCGCCGAACCGCTCGGCCATGTCGCGGTCTTTTTGTTGGCCACGCGCCGTCAGCATCATAACCGGGATATCCTGCGTTGCCGCCTCTGAACGGATATCCTGAAGGATATCGAAACCGGACCGGTTGGGCAGCATCGCATCCAGAATGATCACATCGGGGGTCTGGTTTTGGATCGCCTGAAAGGCGGTGTTGCCATCGGCATGGGTCAGCACGTTCCACCCGTCACGCGACAGGATAAAACGGATCGCCTCGATAATGTTTGGTTCATCCTCGATCAGAAGGACACGTCTGCCCATTCACTCCCCTCCCTCATGGCCATGGCGCCCAAGCCATCCCGCGAAACTATTGCGGTTAATTTAGGCGCTGTCAAAACAAGCTGGCCCGGGCGCGTCACAGCGCCTCGGTCAAAAGCGATGGCTCGCGGCGTGCCGCACATGTCTGGCGCGGGCAGATCCGACAACCGGTGCCGATGGGCTGCACGGCGATGTCGGGAAAACCGGTAACATCCTCGGGCAGGATCAGCATCGTTGCCTCAAAAACCTGCGGGCCGTCAAAGCCCATGGGATGCGACGGCTCGCACACCGCATACGTCAAGAAACGCTCCGGCGCGCGGTCGCCCAGTTCAACAACCTGACGAACCGGAACGGTGGGCCGCGTCAATGCCTGAAAGAGCGGCCACAAAGGACAGACCGCGCCGAAACGCGGCAGGGCAAAACCTTCGGTCGGTTTGCGAAAGGTGATGGCACCCGACCCGTCACAGACAACCAGACCGGGGCGCGCCGCGCCGCGTTCTATAGGCAGGCTGGCCCAGCGACGCAGCACCGCCGCCATCGACACGCCAAAGTCGCCCGCAACGCGGCCCGGATCGAACCCGTGCCGGGTCAGCGCCCCGGTGAACTCAGACAGCGGCAAAGCCGCCGCATCACGGGCGTAGCGGGTAAAATGCACCTCTGCCGACTGCCGCGCAACGGGCGATGTCAGCTCGTCGCGCGAGGCCGCCAAGCTTTGTGGCGACACCGGCAAAGCACGCTCTAGATCAGGCAGGTGGTAATTCGTGGCCTCCAGGACTTTTTCCAGCTCTTCCTGAGGCGTGCCGGGTGCCGCACGCGCATCACCCGACTGATCAAGATGGCGCACCAGCGCCTCGGCCCCCTCGCCCAGCCGGTGGGCGTCATCGCGGATATTGCGCAAGAACCGCGCCTGCCACTCAGGGTCGATATCATCAGTATCCGCCAGGATCGCCGCCGACGACCGGATCGCGGTTACGGTCGACAGAACCTCGTAAAGGGCAGTCGACAAGAACGGATCATGCGTCAAACGATCGGTCAGACCCTCGACGCTGCGCTCCAACTCGGCGATACGCGCCGACTGGGCCACCACCAATGCCGCCCACCCCGGGTAACGACCGGCGAAATCCTCGATCCGCTCGACCTCGGCGGCCGCTCGTGGCCGTTCAACGGCGGCATCCTGAAGCGCGGCCAAAAGAGCCGTTTCCGCACCTATTGTCAGAACCGATGGTTCCACCCCCAAGGCCCGCGAAATATCCAGAACCAGCTTGCCGCCGATTCTACGCCGGTTGTGTTCAATCAGATTGAGGTACGAAGCCGAAATTCCGGCCCGGCGCGCCAAATCGGCCTGCTTGACACCAAGACGTTGCCTTTGATCGCGGATGCGGGTGCCGGTCAGAGCGTTTTTGGACATGGGAAGGGCTATGAATCCATTGTGTTTCTGCAGTTGCGTGAAAATATCTTTACAACTTTCTGCACTGCCCTGTCGAATTATTTACAAAAAAAACGTTTGGTTAAAGCCCGTTGTTGCGAAGTTTTCGTTGCGTCAGCGATAATGCGGGCACCTTGTAAAAGGGATGCAGCCACCGCGGGAGGAAAACGCAGTGGCCGTGATTTATCAAACGGGAGGACTTCGATGTCTAAATCCAATCTTACGCGCCGTGGGCTGCTTAAGACCGGCGCAATTGCCGGTGCAGGCCTTGCGCTGCCGACTATTTTTGATGGCGCAACCTGGGCCGCAAGCCACGCAGGTTTCACCAATGCGCCGCAAGGCAAGACCGTAACGCTGGGCTTTAACGTGCCACAGTCGGGTCCATACGCAGACGAAGGTGCCGACGAATTACGCGCCTATCAGTTGGCTGTCGAACACCTGAACGGTGAAGGCGACGGCGGCATGATGAACACTTTCTCATCCAAGGCTCTGGACGGTACCGGCATCCTTGGCAAGAAGGTCGAATATGTAACGGGCGACACCCAGACAAAATCTGACGCCGCCCGCGCCAGTGCTAAATCGATGATAGAAAAAGACGGCGCGATCATGATCACCGGTGGCTCGTCCTCGGGCGTGGCCGTGGCCGTTCAGGGCCTGTGTCAGGAAGCTGGCGTCATCTTTATGGCCGGCCTCACGCACTCAAACGACACAACCGGCAAGGACAAGAAGGCCAATGGCTTCCGCCACTTCTTTGACGCCTATATGTCTGCGGCGGCTCTGGCACCGGTTCTGGCCAACAAATATGGCAAGGACCGCAACTTCTATATGCTGACGGCTGACTACACTTGGGGCTGGACCCAGGCCGCTTCCATGAAGGATTTCATGGAAAAAGAAGGCTGGAACATGGTGGCCGATGTCAGAACGCCACTGGCTTCGACTGATTTCTCGTCCTATCTGGCGCCGGTTCTGAGTTCGGGCGCAGATGTACTTATCCTGAACCACTATGGCGGCAACATGGTCAACTCGCTGACCAACGCCGTTCAGTTCGGCATGCGCGACAAGATGGTCAACGGCAAACAGTTCGAAGTTGTCGTACCGCTGATTTCCGAGCTTATGGCAAAAGGTGCGGGCGCCAACATCAAGGGTATCCTTGGCTCGTCAAACTGGAACTGGAAGCTGCAGGATGAGGGCACTAAGGCCTTTGTTAAGTCCTTCGGTACAAAATACGGCTTCCCGCCAAGCCAGGCCGCTCAGACGTGCTATGTGCAGACACTGCTTTATGCCGATGCCGCACAGCGCGCCGGAAGCTTTAACCCCTGCGCAATCGTTCCGGCGCTTGAGGGCTTCACGTTCGACGGTCTGGGCAATGGCCCGACGCTTTACCGCGCCGATGACCACCAGTGCTTCAAGGACGTTCTGGTCGTTCAGGGTAACGAGACCCCTGAAAACGAATACGACCTTCTGAACGTTGCCGAAGTCACACCCGTGGATAAGGTCATGTACGCACCGGACAACAAGTTCTTTGCCGGCGGCAACCTTGGCCAGTGCAACTCAGGCAGCTGATCTGACTGCATCGCAGCCGGCCGCGCAGGTTTTGCGCGGCCGGTTCTGCCATAACAGTGCAATTCTTCTGTTTTTGACGAACTGAAACCCGCGGGTTGATCTGGGGACATTATGGACGCGATAATTCTGCAAACGCTCAACGGGCTGGACAAGGGCAGCGCCTATGCCCTGATCGCCCTTGGCCTGACACTGATTTTCGGCACGCTGGGTGTGGTGAACTTTGCCCATGGTGCACTATTCATGATCGGCGCCTTTTGTGCGGTTACCGTTCAACGGGTTCTGACACTCAGCATCATCACACTGGACCCCACAAAAACAGACTTTCTGGGCAATCCCGCAAAAATCAAGACACCCTACGTCGAGAAATTCTTTGGCACCGATATCGGCGCCGGAATTATCGACTGGTCGGTGCCAATTGCGATTCTCTTTGCCATACCGATAATGATCGCAATCGGTTTTCTGATGGAGCGCGTGCTGATCCGGCATTTTTACAATCGCCCACACGCCGATCAGATCCTTGTGACTTTTGGTCTGGCGATCGTGCTGCAGGAGGTTGTGAAACACTTTTTCGGCGCCAACCCGATCCCAACGCCCGCGCCCGAAGCCTTTGCCGGCGCCATCGACTTCGGGGTGCTGATCGGCTTTGACCCCAACCAGATCGTCTATCCCTACTGGCGCCTGATCTATTTCCTTTTTTCGATGGTGGTGATCGGTGGTGTCTTCAGCTTCCTTCGCTTCACCACCTTTGGCATGGTCGTGCGCGCCGGAATGGCCGATCGCGAAACAGTTGGCCTTTTGGGCATCAACATCAACAAACGCTTTACGATCATGTTCGGAATTGCGGCGGCTGTCGCGGGCCTGGCCGGCGTAATGTATGCCCCGATAAACAGCCCGAACTTTCACATGGGAATGGACTTTCTTGTGCTCAGCTTTGTCGTCGTCGTCGTTGGCGGCATGGGCTCACTTCCCGGCGCCGTTCTGGCCGGTTTCATGCTGGGAATTCTGGAAAGCTATGCCTCATTGAACGAGATTAAGGCAATCATCCCGGGTATCGACCAGATCATCATCTATCTTGTTGCAATCATCATCTTGCTGACCCGGCCTCGCGGCCTGATGGGACGCAAGGGCGTGATGGAGGAATAACACATGCTGGGTCTCAACAAGAAAGACGCCTCACTTTTACTGATCGTCGCGGTGCTGGCACTTTGCGCGCCATTCATCCTGAACCCCTTTCCCGAAGGCAGCGCGCTGGCTCAGTTCAACGCAGGCTACCCCGACCTGATGCAGCGTTTCGTGATCTACGGGATCTTTGCGATCGGCTTTAACATCCTCTTTGGCCTGACCGGCTATCTGTCCTTTGGGCATGCGGCCTTTCTGGGTGTCGGCAGCTACTCGGCCGTCTGGGTCTTCAAACTGATCGGGATGAACGTTTTGCCTGCGATTGCTTTCAGCATCATCGTGGCCGGGCTTTTCTCGCTTTTGATCGGCTATATCAGCCTGCGCCGCTCTGGCATCTACTTCTCGATCCTGACGCTGGCCTTTGCCCAGATGTCCTTTAACCTTGCCTATTCGGTCCTGACCCCGATCACCAATGGCGAAACGGGTCTGCAACTGACGCTGAATGACGCGCGGATTTTGGGCCAGCAGGCGACGCCGGATGGCTCAATCCCGGTAACCAACCTGCTGCCGGGGATCGAAATGCGCCAAAGCGTTCAGTGGGACGTTGGCGGTTGGCTCTTTACTTTCAACACCGGTTATTATCTGGCGGCTGTGTTCCTCTTGATCTCGTTCTACATTGCGATCCGGATCTTCCGCTCGCCCTTTGGCCTGATGCTGCGCGCAGTTAAATCCAACCAGCAGCGTCTGAACTATACCGGCCTTAACACGCGTCCCTACACTTTGGCCGCATTCGTGATCTCGGGCATGTACGCAGGTCTGGCCGGCGGCCTTCTGGCATCGATGGACCCGCTTGCGGGTGCCGAGCGGATGCAGTGGACCGCCAGCGGCGAGGTCGTGATCATGACGATCCTTGGCGGCGCCGGAACCCTGATCGGCCCGATCCTTGGCGCAGGCTTTATCAAGTACTTTGAAAACATCTTTTCAAAGATCAACGAAAACATTCTGCATGACTGGTTCTCGTTCCTGCCGCAAGGGCTTCAGGACTTTGTGGTCACCATCGTCGCCCCCTTCTTTGGCGAAGGGTGGAGCCTGTCGATGGGTCTGATGTTCATGGCGATCGTGATCTTCCTGCCCGGTGGGCTGGTCGATGGCGGCAAGCGTCTGGGCAAGCTGTTTCGCCGAAAAAGCCAGGACGACACGACGCCCGGCCAAACAACCCCAGCCGAATAAGGAGCGATCACCATGGGTATCCTTGAAGTAAAAGGCGTGGGCATACGTTTCGGTGGCCTTCAGGCCCTGGGAGACGTCAATCTCAGCATTGCCGAAAACACCGTGCATGCGATCATCGGACCAAACGGTGCGGGCAAGTCGACCTTGCTGAACTGTCTGGTGGGCAAGCTGATCCCCGATACCGGTTCGGTGATGTTCAACGGTCAGTCCGTGCTGGGGCGCAAACCGCATGAAATCAACCAGATGGGCATCAGCCGCGTCTTTCAGACGCCCGAAATCTTTGGCGATCTGACAGTCCTTGAAAACGTGCTGATCCCCTGTTTCGCCAAGCGCGACGGCGCGTTCGAGTTGAACGCGCTGACCTCAGTCACAGGTCAGACCGACATGCGCGAGAAGGCCGAACAGATTCTTCTGGACGTCAACATGCAGGATAAGACCGGGATGCATGCTGCATCCCTGTCGCGCGGTGACAAGCGCCGCCTTGAGATGGCGATGTGTCTGGTGCAGGAACCAAAGCTGTTGCTTTTGGACGAACCCACCGCCGGTATGGCGCGCGCTGACACCAATAACACCATCGACCTGTTGAAAGAGATCAAATCCAAGCGCGACATCACCATGGCCATCATCGAGCATGACATGCACGTTGTATTCAGTCTGGCCGAACGCATCACCGTTCTGGCCCAGGGCACGCCTCTGGTCGAAGACATTCCCGAAAAAATCAAGGGCCACCCCAAGGTACAAGAAGCGTATCTTGGCCAGGCCCACGGATAGGAGGCGGCCATGAACGCGCCATTGAAAAAAAACGCCAATCATGCGGCAACCGCACCCGCCTATTTCTCGGCCTGGAATGTCGAGGCATATTACGGCGAAAGTTATATCGTCCAGGACGTCAGCTTTAACGTCCACGAGGGCGAGATCCTGGCGCTTTTGGGGCGCAACGGTGCAGGCAAGACCTCGACCTTGCGGGCCCTTGCCCGGCTTGGCTCACCGATGCTGACGCGCGGCGAGGTCTGGCTGGATCACCAGCCGCTGCACCTGATGGCGGCCCATGAGGCCAGTCAGGCGGGCATTGGCCTTGTCCCCGAAGATCGCCGCATCATCGCGGGCCTTACGGTCGAGGAAAACCTCAAACTGGCCCAGATCGCCCCGCCCATCGGATGGTCGCTGGACCGCCTTTACGACCTCTTTCCGCGCTTGGGCGAACGCCGCAAGCAAGAGGGCGTGACCCTGTCAGGTGGCGAGCAGCAGATGCTGGCCATCGCCCGCGCCCTCGCCCGCGACATCAAGGTCCTTTTGCTGGATGAACCCTACGAGGGTCTGGCCCCGGTCATCGTTCAGGAAATCGAAAAAACGTTGAACATCATCAAAGAGCAGGGCATCACAACAGTGATCGTCGAGCAAAACGCAATTGCGGCGCTGAACCTTGCCGACCGGGCCGTCATTCTTGATACCGGTCAGGTTGTCTATGATGGCACCGCCGATGATGTGCTGAACGATGCCGCGTTGCGCGCTGAGTATCTGGCGATCTGAAGATAGTCACTGACGCAGGCCAAGAGCCCCGGTTCACAGCCTGCGCCACTCCTGCCCCACTCGGCCTGATCTAACAGCGCCAAGACCATGGAAATTGACCAAATGACCGATAAAACCTATCCCCCCACCGCTGAATTCGCGGCCCACGCACATGCGGACAAGGCCACATACGAAAAGATGTATGCGCAATCTGTTCAGGATCCGGATGCGTTCTGGGGCAAAGAGGGCAAGCGGCTGGACTGGATCAAACCCTATACAAAGGTCAAGAACTCGACCTTTGCCTATCCGGATGTTTCGATCAAATGGTACGAAGACGGCACGTTGAATGTCTGTGCCAACTGCGTTGACCGCCACCTTGCGACCCGCGCTGATCAGACGGCAATCGTTTGGGAAGGTGACAATCCCGCCGAAGACAAACACATCACCTACCGCGAGCTGCACCAGCAGGTTTCAAAACTGGCCAACGTCTATAAATCGCTGGGTGTCACCAAGGGCGACCGCGTCGTTCTATACCTGCCGATGATCCCCGAAGCGGCCTATGCCATGCTGGCCTGTACGCGCATCGGCGCGGTTCATTCGATCGTTTTCGCAGGCTTCTCACCCGAAGCTTTGGGCAGCCGCGTCGCCGACTGTGGCGCCAAACTGGTCGTCACCGCAGATGAGGCACCCCGTGGCGGCCGCGCCACCCCGCTGAAATCCAACGTCGACAAGGCGTTGGAAATCTCGGGCGATGTCACCACTTTGGTGGTCGAGCGTACCGGCGCCGACGTCGCCATGAAAGCAGGCCGCGATCATTCCTATGCCGCCCTGATGGCCAGCGCTGACGCCAATTGCCCCCCCGAAGAGATGAACGCCGAAGACCCGCTCTTTATCCTTTATACCTCTGGTTCGACCGGTAAACCCAAGGGCGTCCTGCACACCACAGGCGGCTATCTGGTCTTTGCTGCGATGACCCATCAATACACTTTTGACTATCACGACGGTGACGTCTTTTGGTGCACCGCCGATGTAGGCTGGGTCACCGGGCACAGCTATATAGTCTATGGACCCCTGGCCAACGGCGCCACGACGCTGATGTTCGAAGGCATCCCCACCTATCCGGATGCGGGGCGTTTCTGGGCGGTCTGCGAAAAGCACAAAGTGAACCAGTTTTACACCGCCCCCACCGCGATCCGCGCGCTGATGGGTCAAGGCAGCCAATTTGTCGAAGGCTATGACCTGTCTTCGATCAAGGTTCTGGGAACCGTGGGCGAGCCGATCAACCCCGAGGCCTGGAACTGGTACAATGACGTGGTCGGCAAGGGCAAATGTCCGATCGTCGACACTTGGTGGCAGACCGAAACCGGCGGTCACCTGTTAACCCCCCTGCCCGGCGCCACAACAACCAAACCCGGAAGCTGCACATTTCCCTTCTTCGGAATTCAACCGGTGATACTTGAGCCAACAACAGGCACAGAGATCACCGAGACCGAGGCCGAAGGCGTCTTGTGCATCCGCGAAAGCTGGCCCGGCCAGATGCGAAGCGTTTACGGCGACCACGACCGTTTCGTTTCGGCCTATTTCAGCGACTACAAAGGCTACTATTTTACCGGTGACGGCTGTCGCCGTGACGCCGATGGCTATTACTGGATCACCGGCCGCGTTGACGATGTGATTAATGTCTCGGGCCACCGCATGGGCACCGCCGAAGTGGAAAGCGCTCTGGTCGCCCATCCAAGCGTTTCGGAAGCCGCCGTCGTCGGTTACCCGCATAAGATCAAAGGCCAGGGTATCTATTGCTATGTCACGCTGATGTCCGGCAAATCGCCCAGCGAAGAATTGCGCAAAGAGCTGCGCGACTGGGTGCGCAAGGAAATCGGCCCGATCGCATCGCCCGACCTGATCCAATGGGCGCCCGGCCTGCCAAAAACCCGCTCGGGCAAGATCATGCGCCGTATCCTGCGCAAGATCGCCGAAGATGATTTTGGGTCCTTGGGCGACACCTCAACACTGGCCGATCCGTCGGTCGTGGACGATCTGATCGCCAACCGGATGAACCGGGGCTGATCGGCGGTAAAATATCGGGTACCCCGTGGCCTTACAGTTCCAGGGCCACGGGGCGGGGCCGCCTTGCGTACCACCGCCCCCCGTTAACCATCGCGCGCAATACAACCGATCTCAGGTGCATGCGTTTACTTTCGCTTTACTTACAGAGGTCATCATAACCCAAGGTGGCGGGCTTCCTTGACGGAGCGCGAGGGATATGAGCATTGACACAACGAACCTGAACGGACTGAGCCCGCTCAGCGCGACACAGTCGTCTTCGACGCCCAGCAAATCAGAACCGCCTGCATTATCGTCAAAGGCCACAGCCGCGACGCCCTCCCAAGGGGCCCCCGCAGCGTCTCCCGCCGATAGCCCCAGATCAAACTCCCAAGCCAACCCAGCCGCGGCGGCCGCCGATCCAAATGCCGCGCGCCCGACCCAGAAGGCCAGCGCCGATAGCATCATTCAGGCTATATTGGCCTCGGCAGAGGAGAGCGACGGAAAGCTGCCGCTGAAGTTCAGTGTCGACCCAACGGTTCTGACAAAAGAAGTCGCGCGCAAGATGGCCGAAAAGCTGCAACGCACCATCGAAGAGACGATGCTTTTGGAAAAGATGCGCGCCAATGAGGCCGCATCGGCACCAAGCGAGGAAAGCACGGCACCCGCGCCAGTTGACGGCGCGGCCGAACCTTCCAGTTCCTATGACGTGATCCGCACCGCTTCGCGCTGACCTTCCCGCCCGACGCTTCGGTCCCAACCCGCACGACGCTGCCCCAACTTCGCCGTCCAAGGCCGTGCTTTCACGACCCTGACGGCATAATTGCGCCTCGACGCTTTCCACGCCTGAATTGCTGGCGTATAAGCGGTGCAGCTTCAGAGCGGACCCGCGACAGACGGGCGACAGGATCGATCGAGGATTGCATGACGAAAAAGACCCACGACACGGACGTGGCCTTTATTGAGGCCCTTGCAGAATTGCTGAACAACAATGACCTGACCGAAATTGAGGTCATGCGCGACTATGGCACCGACGACAGCCTGAATGTCCGCGTCAGCCGAACAAAAACAGTTGTCCAGTCGGTTGAAGTACCGGCCACATACGCCGCTCAGGCCACCGCGCCCGCCGCGGTACCCTCTGCTCCAGCACCCGCAGCCGCGACCACCGAAGATCCCGCCTCGCACCCCGGCGCCGTGACTTCACCGATGGTCGGCACCGTCTATATGTCGCCCGAGCCGGGGGCAGATGCATTTGTCAGCGTCGGCGCCGAGGTCAGCGAAGGCCAGACGCTTTTGATCGTTGAAGCGATGAAAACGATGAACCATATTCCGGCCCCCAAATCAGGGACAGTCAAACGCATCCTCGTCGACGACGGCGGTTCGGTTGAGTTCGGAACCCCCTTGATGATCGTCGAATAAGGCACTCAATATGTTCGATAAAATCCTGATCGCAAATCGGGGAGAGATTGCGCTGAGGGTGATCCGTGCCTGCCGCGAGATGGGCATCAAATCGGTCGCCGTACACTCAACCGCCGACAGCGATGCCATGCATGTGCGTATGGCCGACGAAAGCGTCTGCATCGGCCCGCCACCCGGCACCGACAGCTATTTGTCGGTGCCCGCAATTATCTCAGCCTGTGAAATCACCGGCGCGCAGGCAATTCACCCCGGATATGGCTTCCTGAGCGAAAACGCGAGTTTCGTGCAAATTCTCGAAGACCATGACATCAAGTTCATCGGCCCCACAGCCGAACATATCCGGATCATGGGCGACAAGATCACCGCCAAGGACACCATGCGAAAGCTGGGCGTGCCTTGCGTGCCCGGCTCGGACGGGGGTGTGCCCGATCTGGAAACGGCCAGGAAAGTCGCCAAGGACATTGGCTATCCGGTCATCGTCAAGGCAACCGCTGGCGGCGGTGGGCGCGGCATGAAATTGGCCAAAACCGCCAAAGACATCGAAAGCGCCTTTCGCACGGCGCGTGCCGAAGGCAAGGCCGCGTTTGGCAATGACGAGGTCTATATCGAAAAATACCTCACCCGGCCCCGCCACATCGAAATTCAGGTTTTTGGCGACGGCAAAGGCAAAGCGGTCCATCTGGGCGAACGCGACTGTTCGCTCCAGCGTCGACACCAGAAAGTATTCGAAGAGGCCCCCGGCCCAGCGATTGACCCAGACACCCGCGCACGGATCGGCAAAATTTGTGCCGACGCGGTCGCGGGCATCAATTACATCGGCGCAGGCACGATCGAGTTTCTTTTTGAAGATGGTGAGTTCTACTTCATCGAAATGAACACCCGCCTTCAGGTTGAGCACCCTGTCACCGAAGCCATTTTCGGCGTCGACCTTGTGCGCGAACAGATCCGCGTCGCCGAAGGCCTGAACATGTCCTTTACCCAAGACGACATCGTCGTGAACGGCCATGCGATCGAAGTGCGCATCAACGCCGAAAAGCTGCCTGATTTCAGGCCCTGCCCCGGTCGGATCACCCAATATCACGCCCCCGGCGGCCTGGGCGTCCGTATGGACAGCGCGCTTTACGATGGATACTCGATCCCGCCCTACTACGACAGCCTGATCGGCAAACTGATCGTCCACGGCCGTGATCGCCCCGAAGCGTTGGCGCGCCTTAATCGCGCGTTGGGCGAACTTATCGTGGATGGCGTCGACACTACGATCCCGCTATTCCACGCGCTTCTGGCGGAAAAAGACATCCAAAGTGGCGACTACAACATCCACTGGTTGGAAAAATGGTTGGAAACCAACCTAGGCGGAAGCTAAACCAAAGTCAGGGTGCCGCAAAGGCGCCCTGAACGCAGACCGCGGTAACGACCCATGACTGATGTTTTGACGCCAGAGCTTTTGCTGCGCGGCTATGCCAATGGGATTTTCCCGATGGCCGAAACGCGCGACGATGACACGCTCTTTTGGGTCGACCCGCATATGCGCGGTGTGCTGCCGTTGGAAGGGTTTCACCTGTCGCGATCGCTGCGGCGGCGCATGCGGTCGCCCGACCTGACCATGACCATTGACCATCAGTTCGCCGCCGTCGTGGCCGCCTGCGCCGATCGCGATGAAACCTGGATTAACGCACCCCTCCTCACGCTCTATCAGGCCCTGCACAACCGCGGCGACGCCCATTCTTTGGAGGTCTGGTCAGGTAAAACCTTGATCGGAGGGGTTTTTGGCGTAGCCCTTGGCGGCGCCTTCTTTGGTGAAAGCATGTTTTCGCATCGCACCGATGGGTCCAAAATGGCTCTTGCCTGTCTTGTACATTGCCTGCAGTTATCTGGTTTTCAGCTGTTTGATACCCAGTTCATAACCCCGCATCTCAAGACGTTGGGCGGTGTCGAAATACCGCGCGACAACTACCAGAAATTGCTGGAAGCGGCGTTGGAAAAGGTAACTGACTTTGGCGCCCTGCCCAGCGAAAGCCGGGTTCACGAGGTCGTGCAGCGAATGACCCAAACGTCATAGCGCGCGTGATCCAGAGGGTTCAGCGCCGGTGAAGACGCGATCATCCAACCATCAAAAACAATCTGCTGGTCCGTCAGATCGCGGATCGTCAAATGGGCAAAGGCGTCACCCGTGGGGTTGCCCAGCGGAAACCGGCAATCGCTCAACTTGATTTCCAACCGGCCGTAGCTGGCCGTCTCGCCATCGGCGATATGAATGTCGCTGGTTTCCCCAGACACTTTGTCCAGCCCGCGCAGCATCGCGCCTTGCGCGCTTTCAGCCTCTTGTGCAAAGGCCGCGCCGGTAAACATAAAGAACACAAGGATCAGTCGGATCATTGGTTATTACCTGATACAAATTTCATTAAGAGAGACACTAGACTGACGGCCCCTTGGGTGTCTTCAATCTCGGCCCCCGGCTCAAACACGGTCAGCGACGCGCCGGGCACAATCTCAATGAAATTGCCGCCCAACAGCCCTTCAGAGGCGACAGTGATCGCACTGTCATCGGGGATCTCTATACCCCTGGGCACGGTCACTGTGGTGTCGGCGCGAAAGGTCTGAGGGTTCAGGCTCAGCCCCGTCACGCTGCCAATTTTGACACCGGCCAGCCGAACATCCGTGCCCACTGAAATCCCTTCGGCAGAACGGAAACTGGCGCGTAGCGGATAGTCATCGCTCTGCCTCGAAAACCCGGTTGCCTGGCCCACATAGACCAAAAAACCAACTGCAACGGCCAGAACCGCCGCACCAACGATTACTTCTGATGTGTTTTCAGCCATCGCAACTACTCTGGCTGCCAGGCCTCATAGTCGCTCCGGTCGCGCGGATGACGCTGACGGATCGACCCCGGAGGCGCATAGGCAAGCGCCGTGCCGGTCAGGTTTTCGACATGCGGCTTTTCCCAAGCCTTATGCGCCAGCGGCGCTTCGGTCGGGGGCTGATCCCATGTATGGTGCAGCCAGCCATGCCACTCGGGCGACACGCGGCTGCCCTCGGGCTCGCCGTTGTAAATAACCCAGCGGCGGACGCCATCACGGGTCTGATAAAACACATTTCCCTCAGCGTCCTCGCCCACCTTCAGGCCCTTGCGCCAAGTAAAAAGCTGAGTGTTCAAGGTCGGGCCGGTCCACCAGGTTACGGCGCGAAGAACTGTATTCAGGATGCCCATTGACCGATCTCCCTAGAGGTTACCGTCTAAATGCCTGATGCGCGCGCAAAGGTCCAGCGCAGCCTTGATGATTGCCTCATCCGCCATGCCTATCGGTCAAACCGCCGCGGCCGGCATGACGGCCGTCACTTCAATTTCGATCTTCATCGCGGGGTCAAGCAACCCGCATTCGATCATTGTCGCAACAGGAGGGTTTTCGCCAAAAGCCTCGCGCAACAAAGGCCAGCAAGCCTCAAAATCACTGCGATCCGGCAGCATGTAACTGACCCGGACGACATGCGCAAAACTTGACCCCGCCCGGGTCAGCGCATTATCGATATGACCCAAGGCCAGACGGCACTGATCCTGAACGCTGTCCGGCACCGTCATTGTCGCAAAATCCGTGCCTGTGGTTCCGGCGACATGCACGAAACCACCCGCAACAACGGCGCGGCAATAGCCGATCTTCGGCTCAAATGCCGACCCCGACAGAATACGGTTGATGGTCATCAGCCTAGCCCGCGCTTGCGGGCTCTTCCTTGCGGTCGGAATAGATCAACAATGGCGCTGCATCCGAATTCACGGCCTCTTCGTTGACCACCACCTCTTCGACGCTGTCCATTCCGGGCAGATCAAACATGGTGTTCAGCAGGATGTCTTCCATGATTGAACGCAGGCCCCGTGCGCCAGTTTTGCGCAAAATCGCGCGCCGCGCGATAGCGCTCAGCGCGTCTTCGGTGAAAGTAAGCTCTGCATCTTCAAGCTCAAAAAGACGCTGGTACTGTTTGACCAAAGCGTTCTTGGGCGCTGTGAGGATGGTGACCAGAGCGTCTTCGTCCAGATCCTGAAGCGTCGCGATAACCGGCAAACGGCCTACAAACTCGGGGATAAGACCGAACTTCAGCAAATCCTCGGGTTCAAGCTCCATAAACATCTCGCCCACACCGCGCGATTCCTGATCGCGGACATCTGCGCCAAATCCCATGGCCGAACCTTTGCCGCGCTGCGCGATGATCTTTTCCAGACCCGCAAACGCGCCGCCACAAATAAAGAGGATGTTCGTTGTATCAACCTGCAGGAATTCCTGCTGCGGATGCTTACGACCACCCTGCGGTGGAACGCTGGCAACCGTGCCTTCCATGATCTTCAGCAAAGCCTGCTGAACCCCCTCGCCCGACACATCGCGGGTGATCGAAGGGTTGTCGGATTTGCGCGTGATCTTGTCGACCTCGTCAATATAGACGATGCCGCGCTGCGCGCGTTCGACGTTATATTCGCTGGCCTGAAGCAGCTTGAGGATGATGTTTTCCACATCCTCACCCACGTAACCGGCTTCGGTCAGCGTGGTGGCATCTGCCATGGTAAAGGGAACATCCAGAATGCGCGCCAGCGTCTGCGCCAAAAGCGTCTTTCCGCAACCCGTGGGGCCGATCAGCAGAATGTTGGATTTCGCCAGCTCAATCTCGCTGCCCTTGGAGGCATGGTTCAGACGTTTGTAGTGGTTGTGCACGGCAACCGACAGAACGCGTTTTGCATGCGACTGGCCGATCACATAATCGTCCAGAACTTCGCAAATCTCTTTGGGTGTCGGAACACCGTCAGACGCTTTCAGTCCGGCTGTTTTGGTCTCTTCGCGGATGATATCCATGCAAAGCTCGACGCATTCGTCACAGATGAACACTGTGGGCCCTGCAATCAGTTTGCGAACCTCATGCTGGCTTTTGCCGCAAAAGCTACAATAAAGGGTGTTTTTCCCGTCACTACTCGAATTCGTCGCCATCACACACCTCTGCGGCTTTCGCCGTTTGCCTGTCTTTTTCCGTCCCATTGGGCCGGGGTCATTGCCCTTGCAAGAATCTTAGGACAGCCCCGGACCATCTACAATGCCAAAATGCCGTTACCCGGCACCTGCCTTAGCTGGCATCGCCTTCTGTTTTCGTGCGGTTTTCGACGATTTCGTCGATCAGGCCCCACTCTTTGGCTTCTTCGGGTGACATGAAGTTGTCCCGCTCAAGCGCCGCCTCGACCTTCTTCAGCGGCTGGCCCGTGTGGTTGACATAGATCTGGTTCAACCGGTCCTTCAGCTTCTGGGTTTCCTGAGCGTGGATCATGATATCGGTGGCCTGGCCCTGATAGCCGCCCGATGGCTGATGCACCATGATGCGGCTGTTGGGCAGCGAAAAGCGCATGCCTTTTTCGCCCGCTGTCAGCAACAGTGACCCCATCGAGGCCGCCTGGCCGATGACCAGCGTCGAAACCTTGGGTTTGATGTATTGCATCGTGTCGTAAATCGACAAACCAGATGTCACTACGCCGCCGGGCGAGTTGATGTACATCGAAATGTCTTTGCCAGGATTCTCGGCCTCAAGGTGCAAAAGCTGCGCCACGACAAGCTGGCTCATTCCGTCATGGACCGGGCCATTTACGAAAATAATTCGTTCTTTCAATAGCCTGGAGAATATATCGTAAGCGCGTTCGCCGCGGCTGGTCTGCTCTACCACCATGGGGACAAGGTTCATGTAGGTGTCGATCGGATCTTTCATATGTGCTCGCCTGTTCTCTCTCGGGGAAACGCTACGCTGAATTAGTAACCAAGACCTTAGTGCTGGGTCCCATGGGCTTCAAGTGACCCAGGTCGTGTTTCCGGTCGTTGACATAAAGGTTAGTCATCACTTACGGTAAGTCATGACTTACGATGATGCAATAGCCGCTCTTGCAGACCCAACACGCCGGGCAATTGTCGAGCAATTGCGCGCCGGTCCGATGCCCGTGGGCGAACTGGCAAAAGGGCTGACCGTCAGCCGCCCCGCGGTCAGTCAGCACCTGAAAATCTTGTCGGATGCGGGGCTTTTGTGGGCCACACCAAAAGGCACCCGGCGGCTTTATGCAATCGCCCCCGATGGAATTGCCGCCTTGCGTACTTATCTAGATACCCTGTGGAGTGATGCGTTAACCAGCTTTGCACATCAGGCCGAAATTGTTGCAAAAGGAACACGCGATGACAGCAAAGATTGAGAAATCCGTGACGGTCCCTTTGCCGCGCGACGCAGCCTTTCGCCTGTTTACCGCCAACATCGCCAAATGGTGGCCGCTGGCGCGACACTCGCAGGCAGCCGCCAACAGCCAAACCGCCGGTCAACTGCGGCTCGAACCCGGCGAAGGTGGCAAGATCATCGAAACTCAAACCGACGGCAAAGACACAGCCTGGGCCACGATCACTGACTGGACGCCGGGCCACCGGGTTTCGTTCAACTGGTACGCCGGGCGCGACCCTGATCAGGCCACAACGGTTGCGGTCACTTTCACCGACCAAGGCGCAGGCACGCGCGTCGATCTGGTCCATAGCGGCCTGGAAGCTTTTGAAACCAAAGATCTATTGGCCGAATCCTGCCGACAGGACGCCAAAGCGCAAGGCCTTCGCAAAGCCGCCTAATCCGGCTCTGCCGGTGCTGAAACCTCGGCCGCTGCCAGCAGCAGAGACACCGGCCCCGGCTGGTCCAACCCGGCATTTGCCAAAGCCGCCGCAGGTTGCGGCAGAACAATTTCAGTCGTGCCAACCGCAAGCCTAACCAGCACCACCTCGCCCGATACCTCAACCGACAAAACCCGCGCCTCCACCTGATAAGCCGCCCCGGAAAGTGTTCCGGGCGCCGCAAGTATGACGTCCGTTGCATCAAAACTCAGCCCCGCGGACCCCACGCCCATAGCACCCGGCGGAAGCGTCAGGCGCTCAGCCCCCATGCCCCTCTCGTGGGCAAAGCCCTCGACCGGCCCCTGCCGGATGACGCGGCCCGCCTCAATTTCGACCACAGTTTGCGCCAGTCGCTGAACCTCGTGGCGGGCATGGCTGACGTACAGCATCGGAATGCGGGCCTCGGCGCTCAGCCGCTCAAGATAGGGCAGAACTTCGGCCTTGCGCGCCTCATCAAGCGAGGCCAGTGGCTCGTCCAGAAGCAGGATCTCGGGCGCGGCCAACAGGGCACGCCCAATCGCCACCCTCTGCTTTTCGCCCCCCGACAGGGCCAGCGTCCGCCGCTCCAGCAAAGGTTCGATCCCCAAAAGGTCAACCACATCAGACAGTGTCGCGATCCTTGAGGTTCGCGGCGCAAACCGTTGACCAAAAAGAAGATTATTTCGGACGCTAAGATGCGGGAAAAGCCGCGCATCCTGAAAAACATAGCCGACCCGACGTCGGTGCGGCGGCACGTTAACGCCTGCCTGAGTGTCCAAAATCACCCGTCCCGATAGTGAAATGCGCCCCGCGTCCGGCGTCAAAAGCCCACCCACGGCGTTTACGATCGTGGACTTGCCCGCACCTGATGGCCCAAAAACCGCCGTCACGCCCGTTGGGGCATCAAACTTAACGTCCACCTGAAAGCCACTGAAACGATAGCTTATTTCTACGAAAAGGCTCATCTTCCCATTGTCTTTCTGCGGGCGCGATAACTTAGGTATTCGGACCCGAAAAGCGCCGCCATCGCGACGACTACCGAAAGTACCACAAGGCGAATGGCCGAAGTTTCCGCGCCAGGGATCTGAAGGAAGGCATAGATCGCCGATGGCAGGGTCTGTGTCTGGCCCGGGATGTTCGAGACAAAGGTGATTGTTGCGCCAAACTCGCCCATCGCCTTGGCAAAGGCCAATATCGCACCGGCCAGAACACCAGGCCAGGCCAGCGGCAAAGTCACCGTGAAAAAGACAAAAAGCGGATTGGCCCCCAATGTGCCGGCCGCCTCTTCCAACCGGGGATCGACCGCTTCGAACGACAGGCGGATCGCGCGCACCATCAATGGAAATGCCATGATCGCGCCGGCCAGAACGGCCCCCGTCCAGCGAAACGCCAGGACCAAACCAAAAGTTTCCTCAAGAAACCCGCCGATCAGCCCGCGCCGCCCAAAGATCACCAGCAACGCATAGCCAGTCACAACCGGCGGCAGGATCAGAGGCAAATGCACAAGACCATTGAGCAGCTGTTTTCCATAGAACTCCTTACGGGCAAGGAGATAGGCAATGAAGATGCCCGCCGGAAGGCTGACCAAAGTCGCCCAGAAAGCAACCTTTAGCGACAGCCGAACCGCCATCCATTCCTGAGCTGTCAGCCATTCCATACGTCAGTCAGCCACCTCGAACCCATAACCCTTGAAATGCTCTTTCGCGGCAGGGGTCTGCATTGCCGTCAGAAAGGACTGTGCCAGAGGATGCGTGCTTTCGGCAACCACGGCGCCGGGATAAACAATGGGCGGATGGCTTTCTTGTGGGAACACGGCGATCTGCCGCACCTTGGGTTCGGCGCGCGCATCCGTGGCGTAAACGATCCCCAAAGGCGCCTCGCCCCGCGCCACCAGAGCCAGAGCCGCGCGCACGTTTTCGGTCTGCGCCACTTGCGGCGCAATCGCGGGCCACGCGCCCAGCCATGCCAGCGCAGCCTTGCCGTAGATACCCGCAGGCACTGAATTCACCTCGCCCATGGCCAGAAATCCCTGGCCCAAAAGGACACCAAGATCAAAATGCTTATCGATTGCAACCTCAGGCGAGGTCGGATCAGCCGCGATCAGTACCAGCCGGTTCCCCAAAAGATCGCGCCTTGTGCCAGGGCGCAAAAGTCCGGCACCCTCCAACGCGTCCATCCACGCCTCATTGGCGGATAAAAACACATCCGCCGGGGCGCCCAGTTCAATCTGACGCGCGAGCGAGCCGCTGGAGCCATAGGAGACGACGATCTGCGTAGCCTCTTCGGCGGGCAAACTGGCGACAAACCCATCCAATGCATCTTTCATGCTAGCGGCCGCAAAGACGACCAGATTGCGCGCCATTGCAGGCGCAGGCAGCATGAGCCCCACAATCAAGCCAATAATCGCCAAAAATCGCATGGATCAGACCTTTCTGCCCAATTAAAATTTCCTGCACAACATCCAGTGAATGCCTGCCAAGTTCAAGCCGACAAGCGCGTGATCTTGGCGACTGTTTGGGCGATAAAACCGCGACACACTTGTCATTGGCGCCAAGGCAGGGTTGATTGCATTCAGACACCGCACCCGGCACACAACTTAACCAGCGGCAATCCTATCCATGCACGAAGGCAACCCCAGATGTTTGATGAAAAGCCCGGCCTGATTGACAAGGTTCGCGCCCGTTTTGCCCATGTCGACAGCTGCCCTTTTCAGGGCCCGAGGGTCTTTTTTGAGAATGCAGGCGGAGCGCTGACGCTAAACTCGGTCGCCGAAACCTCGGCCCGGATGGCCGCCATTCCCGACAATCAGGGGCGCGATAACCCCGCATCGGCAGCCCTGATGGCAATCATTGCCAAGGCCAAGGCCGACGCGATGCTGCTGATGAATGCCGATCAGGGGCAGGTGTTCGTCGGCGAAAGCGGAACCGAGCTGTTGTTTCGGATGATCCGAAGTGCCTGTCTGGGCGCGCAGAGTGGCGGCAATGTTCTGGGCTCGACCCTTGAACACCCCGCCTCGCGCAGTGCAGCGATGCGATGGGCCGAATTGACTGAAAGACCCTATGTCTCGGTCCCTCACAACCTTGACACCGGCGCAGTGGAGCCCGGCGATTACGCAGCCTGCGTCACCGCCGACACGCGCGTGGCCACCATCCTGCATACCTCGCCCGTAACGGGAATGGGCGTTGACGTGGCAGGCATATCAGCAGCCATTCGCGCCGTTTCTCCGCAGTGCCTGATCATCGTCGACGGCATTCAGCACGCCGCCCACGGTCACCTCGACATTGCCGCCTATAACATCGACGGTTACGCCATCTCGCCCTACAAAATGTTCTCGCGCCACGGCTATGGGCTGGCATGGATATCGGACCGGCTGAGCGCCATGTCCCATGACGCCCTTGCCGGTGGCCCGGATACAAACTGGGAGTTGGGAACCCGCGACACAGGCGCCTATTCCACGTTTTCGGATGTCGTGGACTACTTTGAATGGCTGGGATCAGAATTCACCGATAGCCCGGATCGCCGCACGCGGCTTGAAGCGGCGGGTGCGGCAATTCACGCCCATGAGGCATCGCTGACTGACGCGATGCTGCACGGGACCGGAAACCTCAAAGGTCTGGCAGATATGGAGGGCGTGGGCATCATCGGCGGCATCGACAACCCACGCCGCGAGGGTCTGGTTGCACTTACCGTTCGCCATGTCCCATCGGATCAGGTCGTCGCGCGCCTTTCCGATCAAGGCATCCGCGTCCATATTCGCAAAGATGACCATTATTCCGGCAACATACTGAAACCGCTCGATCTTCCGTCCTGCGTGCGCGTTTCGCTTTGTCATTACAACACGCATCAGGAAGTGGCCCAGTTCCTGACCGCAATGCAGGAAATAACCGCCGAGCCGGGCTAAAGCGCCCTGCCGCCCTGCCAGACAGCATTGAGCGCACCATCCGCCCCAAGATGGACGAAATCAGCCGCCCGCCCCGGTGCCAGCCTGCCGCGCAAATGGCCAAACCCCGCGAAATCTGCGGGAACTGCGGTCGCCATGGCCAAGGCGCTCTCAAGCGGCAAGCCGACGTGACCCGTCATCACCGAAACCGCCTGCGCAAGGGACAGATCGGCCCCCGCCAATGTACCATCTGCCAGTGTCAGCCGACCATCCGTCCGCGTGATTTCCCGCCCGTTCAGCCTAAACGAGGCGATGTCAGAGCCCGCTGTCGCCATTGCGTCGCTGACCAGAAAAACCCGGCCCGGCCCTACCTTGGCCCGCAATGCCATTGCGATATTGGCCGGATGAACGTGAATTCCATCTGCGATCAGCCCCGCCGACAGCCCCCCAAGGGTCAGCGCGGCCCCCACAACGCCAGGATCGCGCGGGCCGGTTTGCCGCATGGCGTTAAAGAGATGCGTAACCCCGTACGCGCCGGCACGCTGGGCCGCTACACAATCGTCATAGCTGGCATCTGTATGGCCAAGACAGACGATGACACCCGCCTCTGACAAGGCCGCGATCTGGGCCAGTGTAGCCGCTTCAGGTGCCAGCGTGACCAAAAGGCACGGCAACAGGGATGCGACGTCCTGCAAGACCTTCAGGTCAGCATTTTCCATTGGCCGGATAAGGTTTGCATCATGGGCGCCCTTTCTGGAGCGCGCCAGATGTGGTCCTTCAAGGTGCAGCCCCATAAGGCCGGGCACGCCCAGACCCACGGCCCCGCGCACCGCTTCAATCGCGCGATCCGTCTTATCGGGCGTATCCGTAATCAGCGTGGGCAGGATTGAGGTCGCGCCCAGCCGGGCATGCGCGGCAGCCATCGCCTCAAGCGTCTCCACCGACGGCGCATCATTGAACATCAACCCACCGCCCCCATTGACCTGCAGATCCACAAAACCCGGAGCAATCACACCCGGGCCCAGATCCCGCCGCTCAACATCCGGCGTCAGATCGTCAGGCGCCACCAGCCCCACAACCGCCCCACCTGCGACAACCAAAGCGCGATCATCAAGCAGCGCGTGGCCGTCAAACACAGCCCCACTGACATAGCCACATGAACCAGAGGCGCGCGCGCGCCTCATGTGGTTTGTGTCACCTTGCGCAAATGGCGCGGGGTGTCGGGATCGATACCGCGCGCGCGCGCCAACCGTTCGACCATCGCATAAAACGACACGATCAGCGAAATCGGGTCAGCCAGCGGATGGGCCGTTCGCACAAACTCCAGCGGTGCCGCCGCGCGCGCGCGCGATGAAGTTACAAAAACCTGCGCGCCCTTGGCGGCCAACTGGTCGGCCACATCGGCCAAACCTTCCTCGGCGGCGTCACCCGCAGCCATGGCAAGAACCGGAAAACCTGCGCCCACAATCGACACCGGCCCATGCAGAACCTCGGCCGACGAATAACTTTCGGCGTGTAACTGACAGGTTTCCTTGAACTTTAGCGCCGCCTCGTTTGCCATCGCCCAGGACGGCCCCCGACCCAGCGTAAAAAGCGAGGTTTGGGTTGTCAGCGCCGCACGCATATCAGGCCAGTCCAGTTGCGCCGCCTTTTCCAGATCCGCAGGCAATCGGCTTAGGGCCTTCAGCAAATCGCGATCCCCACTGACCTCGGCCAAAAGCCGCAGGCCCGCCACGGCAGAGGCCACAAAGGTCTTGGTCGCCGCAACGCTTTGCTCCAACCCTGCGTGAATATCCAACGTATGTGCCGATACCGCGGCAAGGGGGGACGCGATGTCATTCGTCAAGGCCACCGTCATCGCCCCACCCTCTGACGCGGCACGTCCCATGGCAACGATGTCGGGGCTTTGGCCCGATTGTGACACTGAAAGGCAGAAACTATCGGCCAGCCGTAAAGGGGCGTGATAGATGGATGCAACCGACGGCCCCAACGAAGCCACCGGCAAGCCCAAAAGCAGCTCGCTGACATACTTAAGATAGGTACAGACGTGATCGGATGATCCGCGCGCAACGGTCACGCCAAACCGCGGACCGGCGGCCTTGATCGCCTCTGCTGCTTGCCGCGCTGGTGCCGCACCCTCTTGCAGCAGCCGTTCCACCACCTGCGGAATCTCCAGAATTTCGCGCCGCATTTTGGAGTGTTGTTCAGTCATCGGGTCCCGCCACTGAAAGGGTTCGGGGCAACAAAGGCACCGCGCCGATCAATCGTCAAGGTCGCGCCGCCATCTGGGCGCGTGCAAGGCGCAGCGCACCGTCAAGGCCACTGGCAAGCGGCGCCGCCAAATCCGCGCTGTAGCGCGCGCCAAGATAGGGCACATAGGCCGGCCCGACCCCACCTGTCAGGCAAAGCCTTTCGCCCGCCGCCCATCCCAGTGCATCCGCCCCCGCCTCGATCCAGCGCGCACCTTGTGTTACCAATGACAGAGCTGCCGCATCCCCGTCGCGGGCCCCTTCAAACACACGCGGCGCAAAGCCCGCAAACTCGCCCGCATCCGCCTGCGCCCCGAAAGCAGAGATCGCCTCTGGCTGGTCCTCGAATTCGCTCAGTACCGCGCGCGTCAACGCGGAATGCTGGGCCATGCCATCACAGGCCAAAAGCGTCTGCGCCAAAAGCCCCCGACCCAGCCACGCGCCCGACGCTTCATCCCCAAGTGCCAGCCCCCAACCACCCAAAGCCCGCGCGCCTTGTGTCGTCTGCCGGATCATGAACGACCCGGTTCCCAAACCAGCAAGCGTGCCCGCGCCACCCTCGAAAGCGCCGGCAAGTGCCGCGACACGGTCGCTGTCGATCCGCGCATTCAAAAGGGGAAGCCGCCGTGCGACGGCCTCTGCATCTTTGGGACCCAAGACGCCTGCCAACCCCAGAAAGGCCTGAGCGCCCGAAAGCTCGGTCAGTTCAACTCCGGCTTTGCCCGCCAGGGCCGCCAACCCCTCCAAAAGATTGGCCACGCTGGCCTCGAAATCGGATGTGACGTTCACAGCACCTGACATGTGGTCATAACGGCGCTCGCCGACTTGCAGTGCAAAGCGGCCGGATGTGCCACCGCCATCGACACCCAACACCAAGCCATGATCTTTTGCCGACATTTCACGCCCTGGTTCCGCCCCCGCGCCACCCTAGCGCAAATCGCCGACGATCAAACCACTTTCAAACCTTTTTCAGGGTGGGTTCAATTCACGGGATTAGGGTCAAAAGCCTAGCCGCCCAGACAAGAGGCCATTGTGTTGGCGATGTTTTCTATCACGCCCGAATATAGCGTGGCACCTGGGTCCAGATCGGCACCCAGCGGGTCCAGAACCGCAGCCCTGATGCCCGAGCCTTCGAACACTTGACGCAAACGCGCGCCATTGACCTGAGGTTCGGTGAAAAGACAGCGCGCCGACTTTTCTGCCGCCAGATCACGCATTTCCACCATTCGGCGCACCCCCGGCGACGCGGCCTCGCCCGCAGCAACCGACCCAAGTAACGTCATCCCAAAGCGCGCTTCAAAATGTTGAAACGCGTCGTGATAGACGATGAAGGGCCGATCCCTGACAGGCGCCAACGTGGCAGCCATCTGCGCCTCAAGTGCGCCAACGCCCTCAACCGCCGCCAAAGCATTCGCGCGGTAGGCCCCTGCGTTACCCGGATCGCGCAGCGCCAATTCCTGGGCAATCGCCATCAGCCAGGCCTGTGCATTCTGCGGGTCAAGCCATGCGTGTGGATCAAGCTCTGCATCCTCAGCCATCTGTAGCATGGGCGTCTCGGCGCGCCCACCGGGGCGCAAGCGGCGCTGAATAGTGCCCTGGACGCGCAGCATCTCAACGCGGCGGGCATCAGGGCTAAGCGTGGCCAGGGCATCCTCCAACCAAGGCGTCAGTTCGGGCCCGACCCAAAACACGATCTGCGCCGCCTCAAGATCGCGCGCCTGCGACGGGCGCAACGCAAAATCATGTGGCAGGGCGTCGGCGGGCACCAAAAGATCGGGCTGTCCTACATCGCCCATCACCTGGGCAACCAGTGAGTGCAGGGGGGCTGTGTCGACCAGAACTTTTGGCGGCTCTTGCGCATGTGCTACCGCCAGCGCCCCTACCCAAAGAAACGTGCCCATAACCCACGTCAAAAATATCCGACCCATAGTTTTCCTGTCCCCGCACTTGGCTGCACTTGCGATATCCGTTGTTGAGATGTTATATCATATCACAACGACACAAAGGCAACCGGTAATTCCCAGATGACCAACCGCGGATTTGAAGAGCACGACCACACCGCCTGTGTCACAGGTGCCCTGGCCAATGCCGAGGTATATTGCCAAACGCATCGCCTGAAACTGACACCGACGCGGCGCAGGGTTCTGGAAATACTCTTGCGCGAGCATAAGGCCATGGGCGCCTATGATCTCTTGCCGATCCTTGCGGGCGAAGGTCTGGGCACACAGCCACCGGTTGCTTACCGGGCGCTGGATTTTCTGGTCTCAAACGGCTTTGCTCATAAGGTTGAAAAACTGAACGCCTATGTGGCTTGCTCGTTCTCGGGTCAGACCCATGTGCCCGCCTTTATGATCTGCCGTGAATGCGCCGCCGTGGTCGAAGCTACGACCGCGCCGGATGCCGGGCCACTGGGCCGGGCCGCCAAAACCGCAGGCTTTACGATTGAAACCGCCGTGGTCGAGGCCGAGGGCCTATGTCCATTGTGTCAAGACAAAGGGGCGCGATCGTGAACCTCATCTCGGCCCGCAATCTGACCGTCAGTCACGGCGGCCATACCGCAATTGAAGGCGTTGATTTCCACATTTCGCGGGGCGAGATCGTGACCGTTGTCGGCCCCAACGGGTCAGGAAAAACCACGCTTTTGCGCGCCTTGATCGGCGCAGTGCGCCCCACTAAGGGCGAGGTTAAACACAAAGACGGCCTCAGGATCGGTTACGTCCCACAGAGCCTTTCGATTGATCCCACCCTGCCCATGACGGTCGCGCGTTTTCTGGCCCTGCCCCGCCGCCACGGCACGGACCATATTGAACAGGCTCTGGAACAGGCGGGCGCGCAAGGCCTTGCCGCCCGCCCGCTTAGCGCCCTTTCGGGGGGGCAATTTCAGCGTGCTCTGCTGGCGCGGGCCTTGCTGGACCGCCCCGACCTTCTGGTGCTCGACGAACCCACAACGGGGCTGGACCAACCCGGATCCGCTGCCTTTTACCGGCTCATTGAAGATATCCGCAGTTCGACCGGTTGCGCCGTCCTGATGGTCAGCCACGAATTGCATGTCGTGATGAGTGCATCTGACAGGGTTGTATGCCTGAACGGTCACGTCTGCTGCCATGGAACGCCCGACATTGTGGCCTCGGCGCCCGAGTACCGTGCGCTCTTTGGCACGGGCACGGGCGGCGCGCTGGCACTTTACCGTCACGATCATGATCATAATCATGATCACGGCCACAATCATTCCCACAGCGCCCCTGACCGAGATCTGGCTCAGACTTCGCAGGACGCAAAATGATCCTTGATGATTTTCTGACCCGCGCCGTGGTGGCCGGGCTTGGCGTGGCCTTTGCCGCAGCACCCTTGGGCTGTTTCGTGGTCTGGCGCCGCATGGCCTATTTCGGCGAGGCAACGGCCCATGCGGCCGTCTTGGGAATAGCCCTTGCTCTGGCCTTGGAGGTTTCGGTCGTGGCGGGCGTTCTGGGTGTGTCACTGGCCATGGCGGTGGCCGTGTCATCGATGGGTGAGCGAGGCTACGGAATGGATACGTTGCTTGGCGTTCTGGCTCATTCGGCGCTGGCGCTTGGCCTTGTTGCTGTGTCGTTTCAAAGTGGTGTCCGGCTGGATCTGATGGCTTATCTGTTCGGCGATATCCTTGCCGTTTCGCGCATGGATATTGCCGTTATCTGGGGTGGAGCCGCCCTTGTAATTGCCCTGATCCTTTGGCGCTGGTCGGCGCTTTTGACCACCACACTCAGCCGCGATCTGGCCCATGCCAGCGGCATCAACCCCGGACGCGAAAAGCTGATCCTGACGCTTTGCCTGGCCCTAGTAGTAGCTGTGGCGATCAAAGTTGTCGGCGCGCTTTTGATCACCGCCCTTCTGATCATCCCGCCTGCCGCAGCCCGCCCTTTGGCACGCTCGCCCGAGGCAATGGCCCTGATCGCGGCATTCGTGGGGTCGGTCGCGGTTCTGGCAGGTCTTTGGATATCTTATCTATACGACACACCCGCAGGCCCCTCGATTGTCAGCGCCGCAGCTCTCGTTTTTGCCGCAACGCATATTGGCGCATTTGCAGCGAGGCGCAGTTCATAGATCCCCCAAGTGATTAGCGATCTTCCGGCACAACAACTTTAGCCTCTCGACATCCATTTCAAAGGCCTGCGCCGCTAGCTCGCGCTTATGAGCCGCCGTGCCCATTGGGCGGTAGAACGAAATTCTCGCTTCCTTTTCGAATTCACCCTTGACCTTACAGCGCAGGAATACCCACTTCTGACCAAAGCGAAGGAGAAATGAAAAATGACAACTTATTCCGTGCCCGACATGAGCTGTGGCCACTGCAAGGCAAGCGTTGAAAAAGCCGTGTCTGCGGCCGATCCGCAAGCCGACATCAAGGTCGATCTTGAACACCGAACGGTGCAGATTGAAAGCGGCCTACCCCAGCCCGCAATTCTGGATGCGCTGAAGGATGCCGGTTACGCCGCGACGCCTGCTGGCTGACATCTGAACCCAAGGGCGATTGCCCCCTTTTCATCCCTTAAAGGGGGCGGCCAAGTCTTCTGGGCGTCGCAGCGACGCCCAGAAGGTTTTTCAGAACTTAGTTGGCGGCACGCGTGTCATCGACAAGCTTTTGAAGCTGAGGAAGCTCGATAAAGCCCGGAATGATCGCATCGCCAATGACAAAGGCCGGTGTTCCAGTAACACCCAGCGCCTGCGTCAGACGCATCGACGTCTCGATATGTTCGGCCACTTCGTCAGACCCCATATCAGCAGTCATCTTTTCGATATCCATGCCGATCTCTGCAGCGACGCGCAGCACCGACTGTTCGGTTGCACGGCCTTTAAGTCCCATCATGGCATCGTGGAATTCTTCGTATTTACCCTGATTGCGCGATGCCAGAGCGGCGCGCGCCGCATAAACCGAACCCTCACCCAAAATGGGCCACTCGCGGAAAACCAGACGTACGTTTGGATCCGCGGCAACCAGCGCCTTGACCTCAGGGGCCGCGCGTTTGCAGTAAGGACAGTTATAGTCAAAGAACTCGACGATGGTCACATCACCCTCAGGGTTACCCAGAACCGGCGCATTTGGATCACGCTCAAGCAACTGGCGTTGGCTGGACAACACGTCCTGCGCCGCAGAGGCCTCGTCTTTGGCCTGGCGTGCCTGCAAGATCGCCACTGCCTCCATCACAATCTCAGGGTTCTCGCGGATCGCCTCATAAACCAGTTCTTTGACGCGCGCATCGCTCAGCTCTTGCGCGTTCGCGCCAAGCGGAACTGCCATCAGCGACAGGGCCACCAGGGCCATTTTGATCAGTTTCATTTGTTTGCTTCCTTTTGCAGGCGCTCGGCCTCGGTACGTGTGGCCTGTAACGCGCGTTCGCGCTCGGGCCAAGTGGATTTGATAAAGGTCAGGATATCGTAGATTTCGCGATCGCTCAAAGCTTCGCCGAAACCGGGCATCCCACTATCAAAGGGGATGCCTTTTGCTGCCAGCGCAGCCTTTCCGCCAAGTTTCGTGTAAGAAAACAGCAGATCGTCACCATGGTGCCACGTATGGCCGTCCGCGTCATGCGGGGGTGCCGGCAGGCGGCCATCCTCGCCCGGGCTTTGCCAATTTGCCTGGCCCTCAAGGTTTGCACCATGACAGGCGGCACAGTTTTCCGCATAAAGCGTCTGCCCGCGTGTTGTCGCAATCGGATCCAGATCCGCGGCGCCGACACTTGGACCGGCCCCGAAAATTAACCAGCCGCCGATCAGGCCAAAGGCGGCAATAGCCGCTGATGCCAGCCAATACGCCCTCATGCCGTCACCCGTATCCACGACGTCATGCCCGAGGCCGCGTGTGACAGCATATGACAGTGCAAAAGCCAGTCGCCGGGGTTGTCAGCGACAAAGGCGATCTGGCGCAGCTCACCGGGGAAAAGCAGCGTCGTATCGCGCAGATGACCCGGCGAGCCATCCTCTGCCAGTTCCTGAAAGTGCATTCCGTGCAAATGCATGGCATGCGGGAATGACGTGTCATTTCTGATCTCTACGCGCTGTATCTCACCCAGTTTTGCCTCCAGAAATGGCGTGTCCGTTTGACCAACGACACCATTGAAGGACCAGAACTGATTGGCCTCGGCGAGTTCGCCAAAACTGCGGCGATTGCCGTCCAGTATGGCGTTTTGCAAACGGCCCATCGCACCGCCTTCCAACACCAAGGGTCGCGCTTGTATCTGTTCGAGACCGTCAAGCGCAGGCTTACGGTTGGGCGGCAAAGCCGCAGGCACCCCACGTCTGTTGGCCGCAGCCATGCCTGCAACGACGAACCGGGTTTGTGACGACGGCTGATCACGGTCGATGCGCACCAAAAACGCCTCTTGCCCGTCTTCGGCCGTCACATCGACGAAAAGATCGGCACGCTGGCCGGGACCCAGCGAAAGGACCTGACCCACCGGTGACGGCGTTGCCAGCGGCATTCCGTCCAGCGCCATCACCCAACCATCAAGCCCCTGCAAGCCAAGGTCAAAGACGCGCGCGTTTGAGGCATTGATCAACCGCAAGCGCAAACGTTCGTTCTGACGCGCCTTGAGCGACAAATCGAAATCACCGTTCGTAGTGACCAGATTTCCGATCCGCCCTCCATGGGCACGCGAGTGCGGCGCCTCATAGTCTCCGGTCAAGGCGCCGTCGCGCCCCAAAAGCCAGTCATCCAGCACCATCACCTCTTCGCGGTCGATGTCGGGCGCTTCACTTTCTTCGACGATCAGCGCGCCCAGCAATCCGCGGGCGACCTGCTCTGTCGACCGATTATGCGCGTGATACCAATAGGTTCCAGCATCCGGCACCATAAAATCATACTCAAAGCTTTGACCCGGCTGCACCGCTTTTTGTGTCAGTTCCGGGACGCCATCCATCGCGTTGTCAATCCTGAGGCCGTGCCAATGTACGGTCGTCGGTTGATCAAGATCGTTGCGCAGGGTCTGACGCAGGCGCGCGCCCTGGGCAAGCCGCAGTTCGGTCCCCGGCGTCGCGCCATTATAGCCCCAAACGGGCGTTTCAGGGTACTCAGCGGGCAAAAGCCGGCGGTTGAATGCAGATGCAACCAACTGACCGCCGCCCCCTCCCGCCTGCTGGGCGAATGCGACACGCGGCATTGCCACGCTTGCGGCCAATGCCATTCCAAAGCCACGACGAGACATCGTCGGGCCAGTATCTTTGTATCCTCTGAGACCAGAGTGGACGGGTTTATCCTTGTTCATCGCCTGCCTTCCAAAACAACAAATTCGCATATCTTCTTGCGCAGGAATGCCCATTGCAAGGTTCCACGGCTGGAAGGTCAAGCACTCATTCCAGTGATAACGAAAAGGTGGCCGGAATTGTTCCAGCCACCCCTGAGAAAGCATTGTGAATTCAGATCAGGAATGCTGACCGGTGAAATTCAGCGAAGCTTTCATCCCGGCCTGCCGGTGACCCGGCACATTACAAGCTATCATCAGGCCCTTGGCGTCGCCGCTGAACGTCCAGATCAACTCGGCCGTATCACCCGGCTCCAGAAGGCGCGAGTTTGGATCCGTATGCATCATTCCAGCGGCCCGCATCTTTTCATGGCGCAGCTTGTTGACCGTGATCATTCCCAACTTTTGCATCTGCCGCATTTCGCCCTCGTGGTCGATCTGCATCTCTTCGGTTCCGATGGCAAATTCATGCACGGCGCGCCCGTCATTTTTGATCACGAATTTGATGGTCTCGCCGTTTTGTAAGTCAATGGATTTGGGGTCAAAGAACATCTCGCCCATCTTGACCTCAATCACCCGATCAATATGCGAGATGCTGCCGGTCTGACCGATGTTTGGCGCGTCTTCGTGGCCAACATCCGCCCATACGGCCGAACCGATTGCCAGTGCACCGGCACAAACGGCCACCCCATACTTCAAGCTCTTGCTATTAAACATTTACTCTTCCTTTCATTGCGTGAAAAATTACCGCTTTTCAGGGCGGATTTGCCAACCTGTTGGGCAAACCAGCCTAATGTCTCGGCACCGGTTTTACCCATTTGCCGCCTTCGGCGTGCCCAGAGTTCAACGGCACTGGTCCCTTGCTAAACGAGACCGCCACAGAGCGCATTGATCTGCGTCAAAAGTCAGGGAAACAGGCTGAATTTTGCTGGAAACTGGGTGCGGGAAATACGGGCAGGTTTCGGCCCCCAACCTCGCGCGCACAAGATACATCCGTTGTGGCCCTAGTTGATCCCGTTGGCGCGCTGCAACTCACGGATATAGGCCGCGATGTATTTGACATCTGCATCCGTGACACCCTTGATCTTGGGCATGTTCCCAAAGCTCCAATGGTGCGATTGCACGCCATTTCTGGCCGCCCTGACAAAGGACTGATCGCCGTGATGACCCGGCTCGTAAATCTTGTGCACAAGCGGCGGCGCAATACCCTCTTGCCCGGCGGCATTCGCCCCATGGCAGACGGCACATTTCGCCTCAAACCCGCGCTTTCCAAGGCTGGCGTTTGCCGACAGCTCTGCCGGGATCTTGACCGAAACGATCGGCGCTCCTGCAACCGGTGCAGAGCTTTGGCTCCCCTGCGGCAGATTGCTCGCCGATGGCCGTGTTGCGCTGTACCAGAACATAGAACCGCCGGCGACCACTAGGGCGCCGACGAGAAGTATCATGGAGGTTTTCATGCTAAAGCCGGTCCTGAATTATTGTCCCGACCGCTTTTAGATCAGTTTGACCTGTGTTCCAACCTTGGCCAGACCAAAAAGCTCGGCGATCTGTTCGTTGTAAAGGCCAATACATCCGTTCGACGAACGCCGACCGATCTTGCGCGTGTCGTTCGTGCCATGGACACGGTAATACTGCCATGACAGGTAAAGCGCGTGCGTGCCCAATGGGTTCTCAGGGCCCGGACCGACAAAGTCAGGCCACTCAGGGTTGCGCTTTTTCATGTTCGGCGTCGGCGCCCAGCTGGGGCCTTCGACCTTGCGGATCACGCTGGTGTAGCCGCGGCGCGTCAACTGATCTGTCAACGGAACGCTGCTTGGGTAAAGCTTATAGACGCTCTGATCTTCGGACCAGAACTGAACCATCCGCGAATTTGTATCGGCAAGGATGACGCCGTTCTTGAGGGTATCGAAATGATCCTGCCAAGGCTCGGCACGGAAGGCCGAGACGTTGCGGCGCACCGATGGCGAGGCGACATTACCATCCTCGGATGCCAGCGCCATTTTCGTATTCAAAACCAGACCCGCGGCGGCGCCTGTCACAATCAGACCACGGCGCGTCATTCGGCTGTTTTTATGTTCACTCATATCGTTTTATCCGTTCCTTGGCTTTGGGCTGCTCAGGTTGATCTGTCGTTTTTAACATCCCTCCAGCATAGGAAGGTCAAAGGGAAACTCCTCACAATTAGGTGAGGCGTGCACTTTGACCGAACTATGCTGAAAACTTCAGCTTTCAAGTGCTTTTTTACGGGCTTCAAACTCTTCTGGATCAATCTCTCCACGTGCAAGACGTCCGCGCAGAGTTTCAAGCGCGTCCGAGCTTTTCGCGCTACCTTTACCAGTATCGCCCAACCAACGCACCACCAGAACGATGACACCGATTGTCACAGCCCAGAAGAGCAACATCGAAAAGCCGCCGAAAAAGCCATGGCCGCCCATCATGAAACCTTCGTAGTTGCCGTTATAGCTTCCGGCGTCTGCAAGCACGGGGCTTGCGATGATCGCACCTAGTGCTGCAGGGATAGTCAGATTTAGATTTTTCATGTCCGTTACCTTTCAGTTTCCAAGTCTTCGTTTTGCGCCAGCGGCAACGTGATACGTGCCACCAGCCCCTCTTCATCGCCGTTAGACAGTGAAACTTCGCCGCCGTGGGCGTGAATTATTGTGCGTACAATCGAAAGCCCCAAACCGGTGCCGCCCGTCTCGCGCGAGCGCGAGGTTTCAAGCCTGACGAAAGGGTCAAAGACCCGCTCAAGCTGGGCGTTCTCGATGCCGGGGCCCACATCACTAATAAGGATGTGGGCAGAGGTGGCATCGCGTTCAATATGGATACGAGCCATTGTGCCATAGCGCAGGGCGTTGTCGATCAGGTTGCGCAACGCGCGACGCATTGCGTTTGGCCGAACCAGCACCATGGCCGGCCCGCCACCCGGCAAAACCCCGACGTCGCCGCCTGTCTCAGCCACCTCAGCCGCCAGATCCGCGGTGAAAACGGCAATATCCACAGTCCTGACCGGTTCGGAAACCGCCATGCCGCGTGCAAAAGAAAGCGTGGCCTCGATCATTTCCTGCATCTCTTCGATCGTGGCCACCAACCGGTCCCGCGTCTCTGTGTCTTCGACCAGTTCGGCCCGCACCCTCAGCGCAGTCAATGGCGAGCGCAGGTCATGACCAATAGCCCCCAAAAGCCGAGTTCGATCCTCGACGAAACGTTTCAGCCGGGTTTGCATGCGGTTAAAGGCAATCGTCAGTCGGCGCATCTCTTCGGGGCCGGATGGTGCGATCTCGGCTACATCGTCGCCACGCCCCAGCCCGTCTGCCGCAACCGACAGCCGGCGCAGCGGCCGGATCAACCGCCCCAGCGCCAGCCAGAGTGCCGCGGCGATCAAAACCGCCGTAACCGCAAAACTGGCCGCCGTTGCCCATGCCAACTGATTTGGCGGTCGGTTAAAGCGCGTGACGACATTCAGCCACTCACCCGAGCTTAGTTCGATAGAAATCTGCATGGTGACCGGCGTCACGGTCAGGTTGCGCATGGCCCGGTGCATCTGCAGCATTTCAGGCGGCACACCAATGGCGCTACCCGGAATAGCCGCCATCTGTAAAAGCCCGACGCGAACCTTGGGCGGTGGTACTGTGCCAACCAGCGACTGGATCATCGCCGCGACCTGCACATCACTGTGCGAGGTGGGCGGCACAATTGCCGTTCCATCCAGCGAAAACCGGACCAGGGGCGAGTTGGCCGCACGCAGAACCGACGGGCGCAGCGCTTGCGGTGCCTCCTCCAGCAGGCGCGCGACATTTGCCGCCCGCCCGGCGGCTTCTTGTCCCAGCGCGGCGCGAACTGCCATAGACCGCTCATCCACAAACAGCCAAAGGCTAAGCCCCTGAGCCATTACAAGAGCCGCCAGGATCAGCAACAAAAGCTGCGCGCGCAGAGATGCCGGAAGCAACCGCCTCATGACATTTCCCGCACGTCAGCGGCCAGACTGTAGCCGCCACCGCGCACTGTGGTGATCAGCCGTGGCATGGCCGGGTCAACCTCGATCTTGCGGCGCAACCGGCTGACCTGATTGTCGATTGTACGGTCGAACACATGGGCCGCGCGGCCCGACGTCAGATCCAAAAGCTGGTCACGGCTAAGCACAAATCGGGGACGTTCCAGAAAGGTGGTCAAAAGCTTGAACTCGGCCGTCGTCAGGTGCACTTCGGCACCGAGATCGGCACCTGGATCCGCTCCGCTGTCTGCACCGGCATCCGCGCCCACGCGCCGCAGGGCCCGTGTATCGGTGTTCAGCACCCAACCTGCAAATTCAACCTTGCGACTGTTCAGTGTTGTGGCCGACACCTCTGCGCGGCCAGACCGACGCAGGATCGCCTTGATCCGGGCCAGCAACTCACGTGGATTGAAGGGCTTGGGCAGGTAGTCATCGGCACCAACCTCAAGCCCGACGATGCGGTCTGTTTCCTCGCCCAATGCCGTCAACATCAGGATCGGCGTCTCGCCCGAGGCGGCAAGCCTGCGACAGACCGACAGGCCATCCTCACCCGGCATCATCACATCCAGAACAATCAGATCAAACCGACCCGCCTTAAGCTTTGTATCCATGTCCGCCGCATCACGGGCCGAGGTTGCACGAAAGCCGTTCTTTTCCAGATACCGGCTTACGGCATCCCGGATTTCACGGTGATCGTCGACAATTAGGATATGCGGAACCTTGGACATACCCTTTGTGTATCGCAAAGAATTCAGGTTGGGTGACGGAAATTGTCACGTTTTGTATCGGCGGGGCTGGTTGCGACAAAGAGATACAAATGGGCGCTGAAATGGGATCATCCTGCGACATGCACCCCCCAGATTGATCACATCGAAACAATGATTACATGAGGTGATGTCATGAAACGGAATACCAAATTTGCCCTTGCACTTGTCTCGGCCACGGCGTTGGGTGCGGCTCTTGCGCTCCCTGTTTACGCCCACGGCGGACAACAGGACGGATGGGGCGGCCAGGCCGCACATCAAGGTGGCACCATGGGCGGTGACATGGGTGCAAACGGCATGGGCGCCGGAATGAAGGGCGGCATGGGCGGCGCGAACGGTGGAATGGACATGATGCAGAATATGATGCGCATGCACGGCCAGATGAACGGCCAAGCCGGTGCCATGGGCGGAATGGGTGCCATGGGCAACATGGGTGGCATGGGCGGAAATCTATCGCTTTTTGGCAATCTTGACACCAACGGCGATGGCCAGGTGACACCACAGGAAGCAAAAGATGCCCAATTGAAAGCCCTCAAGAAATACGACACCAATGAGGACGGCACACTGTCACTGACCGAGTTCGAAGCGCTGCACAGTGCCGCAATCCGCGAAAAGATGGTCGACCGATTTCAGGGCTTTGACAATGACGGCGATGGCAAAGTGACCGCCGACGAGATCACGGCAAAAGCCCAGCAGATGGAAAAACTCGGCGCGATGCGCAAAGCGCGCGGTGCTGCTGGCGACGCGGACCATGACAAACCGGCCCGGGCGCCCTCAGTCACTCAGGGCGGCATGATGAACGACGGCGCCACCAAAGCGGCCCCCAAGAACTGAACCCGGGGCGCGGGCACAAAGGCCGAAGGGCCCCGGTGCCCGCGCCTGCTAATTCTGAGAAAGGTATATATTTATGGGTATTGGAATGATCTTAATCGTCCTTGTGGCGGTCCTATTGGTCGTCCTTCTGGTGACCAATATTCGCAAATAAACAACTGGCGGAATGCCCGTTAAAGAGTGGAGTACCATACAATGAGTTATACAATAGACCGGAGCTTTCCCGATACCGATTTTGACAAGGTGGACGAGCGTCTGCGCAAGTCACTTGCAGATCACGGATTTGGCGTTCTGACCGAGATTGACGTCAAAGCCACGATGAAAAAGAAACTGGACCGCGACATGGATGCCTACCGCATTCTGGGCGCCTGCAACCCCAAAATGGCTTTTCAGGCAATCGGCATCGAAGCGCGCGTGGGCGCGATGTTGCCCTGCAACGTCATCATCAGACAGACCGAAACCGGTGTCGAGGTCAGCGCGGTTGATCCCGTGGCCTCGATGCAGGCCATCGACAATGCCGAACTGAAATCGGTCGCAGGCCAGGTACGCGACCTACTGAGCGAGGCGGTAAAAGCCGCCTGAAGCTTGGGCCTATCAGGCAAAGGAATTGGCGCGTCGGGGCGCAAATCGCTTGACGATTTGGTCCCGGCGGTCCCTAGGGTGGCCCAAACAGCCTGGACACTAAAGGTCACGCCACTTGCCCAACACGCCCATTTCCCACCATTGGCGGATCATCGTCCTGATCGTCCTGCTGATCGGCGTCGCCGGTCTTATCCTGGCCTGGAAGGCGGGTTACCTTCAGGCATTGGACCACGTTTTTTCGCGTCAGGGTGTCGCCGACATGGTGGATCGTGCCGGGGCTTTTGGCCCTCTGGCGATCATCGCGCTGATGACTGTCGCCGTGGTGGCTAGCCCCCTGCCCAGCGCGCCAATCGCTCTGGCCGCTGGTGTCGCTTATGGTCACATCTGGGGCACAGTCTTTGTGATGTTGGGGGCCGAAACGGGCGCGCTGATTGCCTTTGGGCTGTCCCGCCATCTGGGGCGCGATGTGTTGGTGCGCTGGTTTGGCCCCAAGGTTGATGCAGGGCTTTTAGGCTCGCAGAACGCCCTGACCTGGGCGGTTTTCATCAGCCGCCTGATGCCCTTTGTCTCGTTTGACCTGATCAGCTATGCCGCCGGGCTTAGCACGCTGCATTTCTGGCGCTTTGCCTTGGCAACGCTGGCCGGCATCATTCCAGCAAGTTTCGTTTTGGCCCATCTTGGGGAAACCGCAGGAAGCGGCGATGCAAGCGGCATGACAATTGCGGTTCTGGGCCTTGGCCTTGTGACCGGTGTGCCGGTCCTGTTGCTGGCGCTCCGGGGCGCGCGCAAACCAAAACCAAAAGGCAACTCCGACACCTGAAACCGCCGGTAGCGCCTAATCGGGCATCAACGCCTGCAAAGCGCCGCGCACATACGGTGCAATCTCAACCGGCTTGCGGGTCTGGCGATCGACGTTGACGTGCACAAAAGACCCTTCGGCGGCGGCTGTGGCATGATCATTGGCAAAGAGCGCAACCCGGTATGTCACCGAAGATCGCCCCAGATGCGTGATGCTCAACCCTGCATGGATCACATCCGGAAAAGCCATTTCCGCAAAGTACCTGCACCCTGTTTCGACAACCAAAAAGACGACGGCGCCGCCGTGAATATCCAACAGACCCTGGCGAATCAAAAACCCGTTCACCGCGGTATCAAAAAGCCGGTAATGCACTGCGTTGTTCATATGCCCATAGACATCATTGTCCGACCAGCGGGTCGTCAGCGTCTCGAACCGGGTAAATGCATTTCGCTCGGGCGGCAGCGGGCGGCTCACCACGCGGCCTCGTAAATGGCCAGCGCGTCATCATATGTGACCTCGCGCGGATTGTTGACCAAAAGGCGCGTCTGGTTCATCGCATCACGCGCCAGCACCGGCAGCGCGTCGCGCTCAATCCCCATCTCGCGCAGCTCTTGCTGTAACCCGCAGCGCGCCGATAGATCCGCCAGCGATTGCGCAAAACCCGCCGCGGCCTCCGGGCCCGTCAGCCCCTGCAGTTCCGGAAATGCAATGGCGGCAATCTGGGCATAAGGCGTGGGGGCCGTGACGGCGTTAAAGCGCATCACATGCGGCAGAACCAGCGCATTAGACAGACCGTGCGGCACCTTGTAGTGACCGCCGATCGGGTAGGCCAGCGCATGCACCGCAGCTACGGGCGAGTTGGCAAAGGCCTGCCCCGCCAACAGCGACCCAAGCAGCATATCAGACCGCGCATCGTGATCGTCGGGCTGATGCACCGCACGTTCCAGCGCGCCGCCCATCAGGCGCAATGCCTCGCAAGCCAGGGCGCGGCTGATGGCGTTGTTGTTGGCGCTTGCGCTGGCATAGGCTTCGATCGCGTGGACCATCGCGTCTATCCCCGTGGCGGCCGTGACATGCGCCGGCAACCCCAGCGTCAGTTCAGGATCCAAAAGCGCCAGATCCGGCAGGATCACCGGGCTGACGACCCCCATCTTTTCGCTGGCACCCGTGGTGACAATGGAAATCGGCGTCACCTCGGACCCCGTGCCTGCCGTCGTTGGAACCGCAATCAGCGCAAGGCGCGGACCGCGGGCGTTACCGACGCCGTAGACCTGATCAAGGCTCTGATCGCCGCCGGCCAAAAGCGCGGCCAACTTGGCCACGTCCAGCGACGATCCACCGCCCAGCCCGATAACACCGCCGGTGCCCCGCGCCGCGCGCGCCGCGGCCAGAACAACCGCTTCGGGCGGATCGGCCTGAACCTCGGTAAAAATATTCACCGACAGTCCCGCCGCCATCAAAGAGGCCTCGGCCCGCTCGACAAATCCAGTGCCCATCATCCCGCGATCCGTGACCAGCAAAACCGTGCCCTGCATGCGTGCCGCCGCCAGCGCCCCAAGCTGATCCAGCGCGCCGGCACCCATCCGGATTGAAGGCGTGGTGTTGAATGTAAAACCTGTCATCGAAACTTTCACCTTCAGCTTTCGGGCCTTTCTGACATGCCACTCAGCGGCAGCGTCAGGATCACCTTGCCATCGCGCCGCTTGGTGGCACCGGCCAGTTCGGCAACGGCGCGCTCCAGTGGTAACTCGCAACTGACATCCGTGCGCCAGCGACCATCGGCGAAACGTTCCTGAACCCGGCGAACCGCGTCAAACTGCACTGCAGGTTCGGCCGTTCGAAACCATTTCGACAACCAGAACCCTTCGATCCGCTTGTCCATAAAGATGAACTGGCCCATCTGCGTCAAACAGGGGGCTTGCGCCGACAGTTTGCCATAGCTCACCCAGACCGAGCGCGCAGGCATCTGCACAAAAAGAGCCTCGCTGGTCTGATCGCAAACGGCATCCAGCAACATGCGCGGCTTGTGCGCGGCAATAGCTTGCGTCGCCTGCTCATTAAAATCAGCATCTTCAGTACACAGAACGTCGCCGGCACCCAAGCTGCGCAGCGCCTCTGCACTCTCAGCCCGGCGCACAACCGCGATGCTGACCAGTCCCAGATCCTTTGCCAGCGCAATCATCAGCTTGCCCAATTGCGAAGCCGCCGCCGTTATAACAACCGCCGGTCCCGCCGCTTTGGCCATGGTGATCATCGCCATCGCGGTCATCGGGTTCACGATCTGGGCCGCACCGTCATTATCGCTGATCTCCGGGCGTAGCGGAATGCACGACGCAGCATCAGCCACTGCATACTCGGCCCAAGCGCCGCCGCTTGTCGCAAATGCCACGCGCTGACCGATCAGGTGCTTGGGGCCGACCACGACATCTCCGCAACCCTCAAAACCCGCAGGCTGACCCTTGACGCGCGGCTGACCGTATTCACCCTTGATAAAGTGCAGATCCGAAGGGTTAACCGATGACCGGCGGACCGCAATCAGGACCTGAGCTTCGCCCGGCACCGGCACCGGCACCTGCTTTAGCGCCAACCAATGCGCCGCGTCATCGATCACCGGCCCTGTAGCCGCGCCCGAAAACCCATCGCCCAGCTGAACCAGTGCCTGCATTGTCTGAGGAATATCCGTCATGTCGCCCTCGCTTAGCCTGGGCGACCTTTTGTGGTCGCAACCTCAGTTAGGACGCCGGGCGCGCAAGGTGCAAGGGTGGTTCTGGGCGTAGCGGCCCTATTGATCGCCCGATGACCGAGTTTTGGCCTTTTGCGTGGCCAACCGGATACCTTCGGCCAGAACGCCGTAGAACGAAGCATAGTCGGCAACCCGCCGGGACGCTTGCGCCATTTCTGGCGGCAATTGCCCGGCAATCTGCGCGATGTCCGTCGCCGTCTTTTCAGCACGTTGCGCAATGCCCGACAGGATCGAGTCGTAAGGGTTTTCGCAGATCTGGTAATAATCCTGGCGGTTCCCCGGTTTGGCAACGCGTTCGATCGCGCCCCTCTCGGCCAACATACGCACATTCGAGCTGATGCTACCCCGACTAACCTGCAGCTCAGTTGCAAGTTCACCAAAGGCATAGGGACGCCCATCAAAGATCAAAAGCCCAAGGATACGGCCCGATATCCGCGGCAGCCCCTCGGCCTGAGTGACCATTCCGATAAGTTCGATAAACTTGGTACGTGTTTCCAGAGCTTTCTGCACCTTGGGTCCTCAATGTCATTTCCTGAAGTTTCGTTTAATTCGTTTGTTACGTTCAGTCAATACTAAACAAACTGATTGACACATAGGGATGTGCCAACTAGATACCCGGCAAGTAATCGCAAATGGGTGTAGCCCCAGCTTTGCGAAGTCCGCCTAAGGAGAATCCGGTGTCTAAGACGTCTAAATTGCTTTTCAATCAGCGCCCGCCCCTTGCGGGTCTGACCGCCGTGATCCTGTCCCTTGTCTTGGCGGGTACCGCGACAGCCCAGACGGCAACGGCCCAGACGGCCACCAGCCCCGCCGCGCCGCTTGTGACTGTCGCCACTGCGCGCGCGACCCCCGTCGTCAACCGCGTTCCAGTCTCAGCGACATTGGTGGCGCGCGATGAAATCCTGATCTATCCGCAGATCAGCGGCTACAGCATTCAGTCAATCCTTGTCGACGTCGGCGACACGGTCAGAAAGGGCGAGGTTCTGGCCAAATTGGACAGCCAGACCCTAAGCTCGCAACTGGTTCAGGCCGAAGCTGAATACGCACGTGCCGAAGCCTCGGTCCGGCAGGCGGAAAGTCAGATTTCTTCGGCTCAGGCAACGCTGGATCAGGCAAACGCCAGCCTGCGCCGCACCCAACAGCTTAACCAGTCGGGCAACATCAGTCAGGCCCAGCTGGATCAGTCGATTGCCAACGCACTGACAGCCAAGGCCGGCTCTGACGCGGCCAAAGACGGGCTTGCCCTGACAAAGGCGCAGCTGCGCCAGTCGGGTGCATCGCTGGACCTGGCCAAACTGAACCTTAGCAGAGCAACCATTCGGGCCGGTGAAACCGGTGTCATTTCGGCGCGCAACGGTCAGCTGGGCGCAATCGCGACATCCGCAGGCTCTCCGATTTTCAGGATTATCCGCGAAGGCACAATCGAGGCCGAAGCACAGCTGATCGAAACCGCCTTGGGTCAGGTCAACTTGGGCGATCCGGCGGAAATGAAAGTTGCCGGGATGGGCAATGTTCAGGGCACCGTGCGCCTGATTTACCCGACGGTTGATCCGCAAACCCGTCTGGGCACAGTGCGTATCGCGCTGGATGCCAGCGCCCAGTTGCGCACGGGTCTTTTTGCAGGCGGCTGGATCGTCACCGACCAACATGATGGCCTGACCGTCCCCGCAACCGCCGTTCTGACGGATGCGCAAGGCACTTATGTCCTTAAGGTCGTGCAAGACACGCTCACCAAACAACCGGTCATCGCAGGCCTGATCTGGCAGGACCGGCGCGAAGTCCTGAGCGGACTAAACAAGGGCGACAGCATCGTCGCAAAGGCTGGTGCGTTTTTTGGCAACGGTGACAAGATCCAACCTGTGGCCGAAAACGCCACGCCGGCCGGAGCGTCAAAATGAACATGTCGACCTGGGCGATCCGCACGCCCGTCCCTGCGCTTGCGCTCTTTCTTGTCCTTTGTGTCGTAGGTCTGGTCAGCTTCAGCCGCCTGCCCGTCACTCAGTTTCCAAACATCGACATTCCGATCATTACGGTCACTGTCACCCAGCCCGGCTCGGCCCCCGCCGAGGTTGTCAGCCAGATCATCAAACCCATCGAGGGGGTGGTATCGGATATCACTGGCGTCAAACATGTCTCGGCAACGGCCAATGACAGCTCGGCCTCGATCTCGATCGAATTTGCCCTTGAAACCCAGACCGACCGCGCATTGAGCGATGTCAAAGACGCCATTGCCGGTGTTCAGGGGGACCTGCCCGCCACGGCCAATACCCCGATCATAAAACGTCTGGACGTCACTGGCCGACCGATCCTGACCTATGCGGTCAGCGACGAAAGCCAGTCGATTGACGAGCTTTCCTTCTTTGTTGACGACGTCATTGCGCGCGATCTGCAAACCGTGAACAGCATCGGAAAAGTGTCGCGCATCGGTGGCGCCTATCGCGAAATCCGCGTCAATCTGGATCCAGACCGCCTGATCGCGCTGGGGCTCACCAGCGCCGAAGTGAACAGCCAGATCCGTGCCAACAATATCAATCTGGGCGGCGGGCGCGGCAATCTTGCCGGTCAGGAATACAGTATCCGCACTTTGGGAAGCGCCGGTTCAGTGGACGAACTTGCCGCCTCGCCGATCAAGATTTCAGGCGGGCAGACCGTGCGCCTGGATGATCTGGGCACCGTGACCGATGGCTCAAGCGAAGTTCGCACATTTGCGATGTTCGACGGAAAACCGGTTGTTGCCATCGGCATCTATCGCTCAACCGGGGCCAGCGATCTGACGGCTGGCAACAACGCCAAGACGCGGCTGGCCGAAATGGGTGTTGAGTATCCAAATGTCACATTCTCGCTGATCGACGACGCCACGATCTATACCGAAGGGAGCTATCAAAGCGCGATGGACACGCTTTACGAAGGCGCGGCTCTGGCCATCATCGTGGTCTTTCTCTTTCTCAAGAACTGGCGCGCGACGTTGATCACTGCGGTCGCCCTGCCCCTGTCGGTTATCCCCACGTTCATCGTCATGGACCTTTTAGGGTTTTCGCTGAACACCGTCAGCCTTTTGGGCATCACGCTTGTCACCGGAATTCTGGTGGACGACGCGATTGTCGAAATTGAAAACATCGTGCGCCACATACAGATGGGCAAGCCCGCCTATGAAGCCTCAGAAGAAGCCGCATCCGAGATCGGCATGACTGTCATCGCGATCAGCTTTACCATCGTTGCGGTCTTTGCTCCTGTCAGCTTTATGTCCGGCATAGCCGGGCAATATTTTAAACAGTTCGGCCTGACCGTGGCGGTTGCTGTCTTGTTCTCACTTTTGGTGGCGCGGCTGATCACGCCGATGATGGCCGCCTATTTCCTGCGCGATGGCGTGGCCCCTGAAGAAGAAAAAGACGGCTTTGTCATGCGCAACTATATGCGTGTTCTCAACTGGACCCTGCACCACCGCGCGATCACGCTTATTCTGGGTGTGATGATCTTTGCCGCTTCGATTTTTTCGGCCAGCTTGCTGCCGACCGAATTTGTGCCTCCCGCTGACACCGGACGCACCAACATTTCGCTCGAACTGCCGCCGGGGTCGACCATCGATCAAACCCGCGCAACCGCCCGGCAAATCACCGATATCGTCAGCAAGATCCCCGAGGTAACCAACGTCTTTGTCGATGGCGGGGCTGGTACAACAGGCAGCATTGCCAAGGCCAATATCACAGTGAACTTTGGCCAAAAATCCACACGAGATCGGTCTTCGTTCGAAATTCAGGATCAGATTGCGGTGCTTTTGAAACAGATCCCCGACGCGCGCCTGAACGTGCTGAAAGATAACGGTCAGCGCGATATCTCAATCAACGTTCTGGGTGACAGCGAAGCCAGCGCAACCACCGCCGCCCAAATCGTTGCGCGCCAGATGAACGATCTGGCACTGGTACAAAACGCCTCGACCTCGGCCGCACTTCCGCGCCCCGAAATTCAGATCACGCCAAAGCCGGAACTGGCCGCCGAACTGGGTGTCACCGCCTCGGCGCTGGCGACCACGATCCGCACCGCCACCATTGGCGAAAGCGGATCGAACGCGGCCAAATTCAACGCCGGAGAGCGGCAGTTGCCGATTGTCGTTCGCCTGAACGAAGCTGTGCGCAATGATCTTTTCCGTATGGCGGGCGAGCGTATTCCGCGCGCAGGCGGCGCGCCGATCCCCTTGGGCGTTGTGGCCGATGTCGCGCTTTCGACGGGCCCAAGCTCGGTCGAGCGTTATGACCGCAAATACCGCACATCGGTTCAGGCCGATCTGGCAAAGGGCGCGCTTTTGGGCCCTGCAACCGCCGCCGTGGCCGCCATTCCTGTGGCCAAGGCCATGCCCGCCGGCACCTCTATTCAACCCGCCGGCGACGCGCAGGTCATGGGCGAGGTTTTCTCAAGCTTCGGCCTTGCGATGGGAGCGGGGATTCTGCTGGTCTATGTCGTTCTGGTTCTACTTTTCTCCAGCTTCCTGACACCGGTTACCATTCTTCTATCGCTGCCCCTTGCAATCGGCGGCGCGATCTTTGCGCTCTATCTTGATAACTCGGCCATTGGCCTGTCCGTCGTCATCGGCTTTCTGATGCTGATGGGAATTGTCACCAAAAACGCGATCATGCTGGTCGAGTTTGGGCTGGAGGCAATGAACAACGGCGTCGAAAAGAACAAGGCGATGATGGAGGCCGGACACAAACGCGCGCGCCCGATCATCATGACCACGATCGCGATGACCGCAGGCATGGTGCCAAGTGCGCTGGCCATCGGCCCAGGCGGCGAGTTTCGCGCGCCGATGGCAGTGGCCGTGATCGGGGGATTGTTGTTGTCGACGCTTCTGTCGCTCTTGTTTGTGCCATCGCTCTTTAGCGTGATCGATGGCCTCAAAGGCAGGTTCCGGCGCGGGTTGGTCACGGTTTTGGGGGCCAATCAGCCGCGCAAAGCCTAGCCCAGCTTCACCGGTGAGCGGCTAGGCCGTCTTCCAAATTTCCTTCGTCCGCAATGACTTCTTCCGCAGTGCCTTCGGTCACAGTGCTGTTGTTCACAGTGCCATCTTCAGCGCCCTCAATCTGGCGGGCGTCGGCGCGCCATTCGGGCAAGCCACCCTCCATCCGCCGCGCAATAAGCCCCCGCGCGCGCAGCCGAGCCACCGCCTGATGCGAATATAGGCAATAGGGCCCCCGGCAATAGGCGATGACTTCGCGCGTGGGATCGTGGTTCTGGCTAAAGCCCTCAAGTGCCTCTAGCGGCACATGCGTGGCACCGGGCAGATGCGCGCGTTCAAACTCGTCGATCGGCCTGAGGTCGATGACCGTAACACTGCCGTCAGCCAACCGCATTTCCAATTCGTCGCGGGTCATCGCCTGAGGCGGCTCAGCGCCATCCGACAGCCCCCTCAGAATGCGCTCAACCTCGGCCAGGTTACGTTCTGCGACCTCTGAGAGACTGTTCATCAGGCTCAGCACATGCGCGTCACTCATCGCGTAAATCACCGATTTACCCTGACGCCGCGACGTAACCAGCCCGGCCCGGCGCAGCGTCTGAAGGTGTTGCGAACAATTGGCCACAGATATCCCGACCTTGCGCGCCAAATCTTCGACACCACGCTCGCCCTGCCCTAGTTGCTCTAGCATTACCAACCTTTGCGGCGCACCCAATGCGCGCGCAACCATTGCAAACTCTTCCAGCAAGGCAAGTTTAGGGGGGATTGACATCGGGGCCTCCCAGACATTAGATCATTCAACTGAATACTTGAATAACAAATCAGGCGGTCAGATGCAAGGTACAGAACTTGGCAACGTCCTTATCGAGAACGAAAGCTCGATCCGGCTGGGCGTCTTTATTGGCGTGCTGGCCCTGATGGCCCTTTGGGAGGTCGCGGCCCCGCGCCGCCGCCGTGAAATCCCGCGGCTTTTGCGCTGGTCCAACAATCTTGGGTTGGTCGTGATCGACACAATTTTCGTGCGCCTGGCCTTTCCTCTGGTCGCGGTCGGCCTTGCGATTATGGCGGGTCAGAACGGCTGGGGTCTTTTCAACAATTGGCAAATCCCCGGATGGCTGGCCATTGTTATCGCGGTGATCTTGCTGGATCTGGCGATCTACCTGCAGCACGTCATGTTTCATGCCGTGCCAGCGCTCTGGCGACTGCACCGGGTACACCACGCCGATCTGGAGTTTGACGTCACGACCGGCCTACGCTTTCACCCGATCGAAATTCTGGCCTCGATGGGCATAAAGCTTGGCGTCGTCGCTGCACTCGGCCCCCCAGCGGTTGCAGTTCTGATTTTTGAGGTTCTGCTGAACGGCAGCGCGATGTTCAACCACGCCAACATCAAACTTCCACGACAAGTCGAGCGCTGGCTGCGGCTGGTCATGGTGACGCCCGATATGCACCGCGTCCACCATTCGGTCACTGTGCGCGAAACCAACAGCAATTTCGGTTTCAACCTGCCGTGGTGGGACCGTCTGCTGGGGACATATATTGCCCAGCCCGCCAAGGGTCACGAAGAAATGGACATCGGCATTGAACAGTTTCGCACCCGCCGCGATCTGTGGCTGGACCGGATGCTGATCCAGCCCGTGCGCGGCCCGGCAAGCGGTGGGGCGCTTGACGCACCAAGCAGCAAGAGGCCCAAATGACCAACACCGGCACATATCAGCTGGGCATGCGTGAAAACCTTGGGCTCTTCACGCATCAGCTTTTTCAGGTCCTGCTGGTTGGCATGACAATCGGGCTTGAACGCACAGTTCTGCCGGTGCTGGCCGAACAGGAATTTGGTGTCGCGCGCGGGTCCTTCACCCTGCTTTTCGCCTTTGTCGTCAGTTTTGGCTTTGTCAAAGGGGCGATGAATTTCATCTCGGGCCGCCTGTCCGAAACTCAAGGGCGCCGCCGCGTTCTGGTGATGGGCTGGCTGGCGGCGCTGCCGATCCCCTTCATGATCCTCTATGCACCAAGCTGGAACTGGATCATTGCCGCCAACATCCTTTTGGGCATCAACCAGGGTTTTGCCTGGTCGATGACAGTGACCGCCAAGATGGATATCATCCGCCCGACCCAGCGCGGCATGGCCACGGGCATGAATGAATTTGCAGGCTACACGGGCGTCGCGCTGGCCGGCCTTGCCACAAGCTATGCCGCCAGTTTTTTTGCCCCTCGCACCAGCCTCTTCATCTTCGGCCTGACGATCATTCTGGTGGCACTGGCCCACGCCTGGTTCATCTTTGGAGAAACCTTGCCCTTTGCGCGCGCCGAAGCAGCCCGCCACAAAGCCGCGCCCAATACCGCAACCCACCAGCGTTTTGCCAAAGGTCTGTCAGACCACCCCACCGCATTGCAGGTTTTCCGGCTTGTCAGCTATCGCAACCGCGATTTCATGGCCCTGTCCCAAGCCGGTCACGTTGAGAAATACATCGACACGGCAATGTGGGTTCTGGTTCCGGTCTATTTGCATCTGGCCGGCGCATCCCTGATCCAGATCGGCTGGATTACCGGGATATACGGCGTCGTCTGGGGCGCCTCGCAGCTTTGGACAGGCCCCCTCTCAGATCGCGTCGGGCGCAAATGGCCAGCGGTTGCGGGCATGTGGATCAGCGCGCTTGGCGCCGTATTGCTACCGCAGTTCAGCACGGTCACAGGCTGGTCCTTTTCCGCGGCTTTGACCGGCGTTGGAATGGCGCTCTTGTACCCTACGCTGATCGCTGCGGTCAGCGACATCTCGCACCCAAATTGGCGCGGGTCCAGCTTGGGCGTCTATCGCTTCTGGCGCGATCTTGGCTATGGCGTCGGCGCGCTGGCGATGGGGTTTCTGGTCCAAAGCACCGGCCAGATCACCGTCGGCTTTTGGTTCACAGGTGGCGCGATGGCACTGTCGGGCCTCTGGTTGGCGCTGGGCCTTACTGAAACCCATCCAAATATTCATTCCAACAAAGAGGGGATTTTCCAATGACACGTAGCGACTCACGGAACGTGACCCGCGCGCCCCTCTTTTGGCTGGCGATACTGGCTGTCCTTACGGCACTCGCCGGTATCGCCGGTCCCCTGATCGGAGCCTTGGGCACACGTGGCGGTTGGTGGCATTTCTCGACCGGGCTGACTTATGCCGAATGGGGCGTCTATGCAGCCGGGATCGCCCTTGCCCTTTCGCTGATCCTGATCATCGTGGCATGGCGGCACAAGTCGCCGGCCCTATGGCCCGCAGCCTTGGGTTTGGCACTTGCCCTGCCGATGGTTGCGATGGCCATCCACTGGCAGTTTGCAGCCACGCGATTTGCCGCGATCAATGACATTTCAACCGACACCGAAGATCCGCCAATGTTTTGGGAAGTTCCCAACCCAATGGATTACCCCGGGGCGGCCACTGCGAAAAAGCAGCACGCAGGTTACCCTGATCTGGCCCCCCTCAACCTGACCGCCCCCGCCCCGGCGGTTTTTCAGGCGACCTCTGATCTGGTGGTCCAGCGCGGTTGGGAACTGGTCGCGGCCGATCCCGACGAGGGCCGGATCGAAGCCATCGCCTATTCAACCTTGTTTGGTTTTGCCGACGAAGTTGTTTTGCGGATCACAAGCGATGGGGACACGACGCTGGTCGACATGCGCTCGCACTCACGCGTGGGCGGCATTGACCGGGGCGTGAACGCGAAACGAATTGAGGCGTTTCTGTCTGACCTCCGGGCAATGGTCGCCCCATAAACAGCACCGCCCGCCGGGCGGTTAAGGCCAGTTACTCCAGTCGGTAAAACCGCGTCGCTGCGCCGCCAAAGACCTGCTCGACATCCGAAGCCGTAAGATGCAAGGACAGTTGGTGCGCGGTTGCGTGCCAGACCTCGTATTCGGCCTTCAGCCTGCACACCGGCCAGTCCGACCCCCACATGACCCGCTCGGCGCCAAAACTATCCAGAACGTGGCGCGCAAAAGGGCGCAGGTCGTCAATGCTCCAGCCGCTGGCGGCCTCGGTCACCAACCCCGAAAGCTTGCAATACGCATCCGTTTCATCAGCCAGCCGCCCGATCCCCGCAGCCCATGGTCCAAAAGCATCGCCGCCCGCCATCGTATCGGCGATCTGCGGTTTCATGATGTGGTCGATCACCATTCGCATCGCCGGATAGCGCTGTTTGAGGGCCAGAAAATTGTCCAGATGTTGCGCAAACCCCAGCGCGTCAAAACTCAGGTCCAGATCGATGATCGCGCGGTAGGCCCACCCGACATCCTCGCACAGCATCCAGTTTACGTCGGCAATATCCTGTATCATCGGGCGCACGCCCTTGAATTTGGGATGCCTCGCAAGCCGCGTCAGTTGTGCAATCTGGCCCGGATCTTCGAAGTTGATCCACCCCACAACGCCCAGCACCCAAGGCGTCGCATCGGCCAGACCCAGCATGTATTCGGTCTCTTCAATACTGGCGGCGGCCTGCACCAGTACCGTGCCATCTATGGCCGCACTTTTAAGCTGAGGCGCCAAATCGACGGGCCCGTAAGCACGGTTCAGCGTGGCGTTATCCTTTGGCATCCAGTCATAATCGCCCCGCCCAGGCTGCCAGAAATGGTGGTGTGCATCGATCCGCATCATGGTGTGGGTGCCTCTGGTCGCATCAGACCTTGCGATTTGAGATCCGCCCACAGCGCATCCGGGATCACCGCCTGCGCAGCACTTAGGTTGGCCTGCATCTGGGCCACGTTCTGGCCACCGGGGATCACACTGAGATGGGTTGGATGTAGCAGCGGAAACTGAAACGCCGCATCGACCATTTTGACGCCGTGGCTTTTGCACACCGCCTCGATCCGGGTGACACGTTCCATGATCTCGGGCGGGGCGGGATGGTAATTGTAGAACGCGCCAGGCACCGCACCGGTCGCCAGAATGCCCGAATTGTAGGGGCCTCCGGTTACGATGCCGATCCCACGTGCCTGACAAAGTGGCAGGAAACTGTTCAGCGCCTCTTGCTCCAAAAGCGTATATCGCCCCGCCAGAAGAAAGAGGTCGAAATCGCCCCGCTCGGCCAGCACCTGGCAAACCTGCCACTCGTTGATCCCACCGCCTATCGCCGCCACCACGCCCTGATCGCGCAGCGAGATCATTGCGTCATAGCCACCCGATCCAAAGAACTCTTCGATCCGCGCGTCGGATGCCTGTTTTGAGCCATGCGTAAAGGCGCATAAGTCATGCACATAAAGCACGTCGATCCGCGCCGCGCCCAGACGTTCCAGCGAAAACTCAAGTGATCGCATCACCCCTTCATAGGAATAATCATAAACTTCGCGCCTTTGCGGCACGTCAAACCACGCCCCCGGCCCGGTACGGTCCTGCGGCGCGCAAGGCCGCATCAACCGCCCGACCTTGGTCGACAAGACATATTCGTCGCGGGGTTTGTCGCGCAAAAATCCGTTCAGCCGCGTCTCGGCCAGTCCCAGCCCGTAAAGCGGTGCGGTATCGAAATAGCGCACCCCACCGTCCCAGGCCGCATCCAGCGTCGCGCGCGCCTCATCCTCGGTGATCGCGCGATAAAGATTGCCCAAGGGCGCGGTGCCGAACCCAAGTTCGGTGAAATCCAATCCGCCGGTGTTGCGCCGGTCCCAATGCCGGGTGTTCAGGCTCATTTGCGCCTCCTGAAAATGCAGCCGCTCACGATGGACCAAGTCTAAACCGATTTCCCTTTGCCTGAACAGCGCCGCAAACATAGAGTTGTGATTATTGAATTGAAGGATCGATTATGTCGCGATCACGCTTTACCGCAATATTCAAAACGCCGAAGCCTGTCATCGGCATGATCCATCTGGGCGCCCTGCCCGGCGCGCCATTGTTTGATCCAGACCATGGGTTGGACGGGCTTGCAGCCGACGCCGCCGCCGATTTGGTGGCGCTGCAAAAGGCGGGCTTTGACGCCGTGATGTTTGGCAACGAGAATGATCGCCCTTACGAGCTAGACGTTGACACGGCCTCGACCGCGACGGCGGCCTATGTCATCGGCCAGCTTCGCGATCAGATAACCGTGCCTTTCGGCGTCAACATGCTGTGGGATCCCAAGGCCAGCATCGCGCTGGCCGCCGCCACCGGTGCGGGTTTTGTGCGCGAGATCTTTACAGGAACCTACGCCTCGGACATGGGGGCATGGTCACCGGACGCGGGTGCTGCAATGCGCTATCGTGATCGCCTTGGGCGCAACGATCTGGCGATGCTTTTCAATGTCTCGGCCGAGTTTGCCTATTCACTGGACCGGCGCCCCCTACCCGACCGCGCGCGCAGTGCGGTGTTTTCATCGGTGCCTGATGCAGTGCTGGTTTCGGGCCAGATCACCGGCGAGGCCGCCGCGCTCAGCGATCTTGAGGCCGTCAAAGCCGTTCTGCCCGACACGCCCGTGATGGCAAATACCGGCGTCAAACACGAAACGATCGCCGATGTCCTGTCCGTTGCGGATGGCTGTATCGTGGGCTCGTCGCTGAAGGTCGGCGGCGACACATGGAAGGCCGTCGACCCCGAACGCGCAGCCGATTTCATGGCCCGCGTGCGCGCCGTGCGGGCCAGAAAATGAAGACGCGCCTGAAAAACACACTCTCTGCGCTGATGATGGTGCCCGGTCTGTCAGGCTACGAAGACCGCGTGCGCCGCGCAATTGCAGCAAGGCTGGATGACTTGGGTGTCGCGCATCGCACCGACATGCTGGGCAACCTGATCGCCAGCTTTGAGGGCACTGGCCCCTCGGTCATGCTATTTGCCCATATGGACCAACTTGGGATGATCGTGCGGCGGATCGAACCAGATGGCCTGTTGCGGTTTGAACGTCTGGGTGGGGTGCCAGAACGCGCGCTTCCCGCTCAGGCCGTTCTGGTTGCCGTCGGTCCGGGGCGCGATGTGCCCGGCGTGATCGCCAACAAAAGCCATCACGCCACGACGCCGGACGAGAAGTATCAGGTCGTGCCCTACAGCGAACTTTATATCGATATCGGTGCAACCTCGGCTGATGAGGTGCGGGCGATGGGCATCAATATAGGGACGCCCGTGGTTTATGCGCCGCGCGTCACCGAACTGGCCGCCAACCGCATCGCCGGTACCAGCGTTGATGACCGCGCCGGCTGTGCCATCTTGTTGGAAGTTGCGCGCAGCCTGTCCAAGCGCCGCGCTGGCCCGCCAGTGCATCTGGTCTTTAGCGTGCTTGAAGAGTTCAACCTGCGCGGCGCGCAGCCCCTAGCGCAAACCCTGCAGCCCGACATTGCGATCCAGATCGATCTGATCCTGGCCACCGACACGCCCGATATGGGCGCGCGCGGCGATGTCCGGCTGGGCGCGGGGGCGGCAATGTCGATGTATTCCTTCCATGGTCACGGAACGCTGAACGGGGTCATTCCGCACCCCGCGATGGTCGCGCTGATCGAGGCCGCCGCCAAAACCGCAGGCCTGCCCCTGCAACGCAGCGCCCATGTCGGGGCGTTGACCGATCTGTCTTATGTGCAACTGGCCGGTGGTGGCGTCGCTTCGATCGATCTAGGCTTTCCAATGCGCTATTCGCACAGCGCGCTTGAGGTTTGCGACCTCAACGATCTGGCCAGCCTGACCCAGCTTCTGGACCACGCATTGGCCGCCATCGGGCCCGGCTTTTCCCTTGACCGGGACGACTATACCCAATGAGCTATACGCTTGGCATCGACATAGGCACCTATGAAACCAAGGGGGTTCTGGTTGATCATCAGGGCCGGATCGTGGCCCAGGCCAGCACGCCGCACAAGATGATCGTGCCGCGCCCCGGCTGGGCCGAACACCGCGCCGAGGAAGACTGGTGGCAGGACTTTATCGCCGTCAGCCGCATGATCCTTGATCAGAGCGGTATCGCCCCAGATCAGATCAGGGCCGTCGCCTGTAGCGCCATTGGCCCGTGTATGTTGCCGGTCGATGCGGCCGGCGCGCCGATGATGAATGCGGTGCTTTATGGTGTCGATGGCCGCGCCGCACGCGAGGTTGAGGACCTGACCAACCTTATTGGAACCCAGACGTTGCTTGCCCGCTGCGGCAATGCGCTGACCTCGCAATCGGTCGGCCCCAAGATCCTCTGGCTGCGGCGCAACCGGCCTGAGATCTTCAAGGATTGCGTTTCAATCTTCACCTCGACCAGCTTTCTGGTGCACCGCCTGACCGGGCAATCGGTGATCGACCATTACACGGCCGCAAACTTTGCGCCGCTTTATGATGTGACCCTGCAGGACTGGACCCAAGATCTTGCACCGGACATCATCGAAACAGACCGCCTGCCGCGGCTGTTGTGGTCCGATGAGATTGCCGGACACATCACCCCCAAAGCCGCGGCCCAGACCGGACTGGCCCCGGGCACTCCGGTGACAACCGGAACAATTGACGCCGCAGCCGAGGCGCTGTCTGTGGGGTTAAAGGACCCCGGCGACATGATGATGATGTATGGCTCGACCATTTTCATCATCCTGCGAACCCAAAAACGCACCAGTGACGCCCGGCTCTGGTATGCGCCATGGCTCTTCAAAGGCGAACACGCTGCCATGGCCGGTTTGGCAACCAGCGGGACACTGACCCATTGGTTTCGCGATCAACTGGCCCGCGATCTTGACCCCGAACAGGCCTTCGGCCTGCTTGCCGATCAGGCCAAATCCTCGCCCCCCGGCGCGAACGGTCTGTTGCTTTTGCCCTATTTCTCGGGCGAACGGACGCCCATTCACGACGTTTCGGCCAAGGGCGCGCTGTTCGGTCTGAACCTGACGCATACGCGCGGTGACATCTACCGCGCCCTGATCGAAGGCATCGCCTTTGGAACCCGCCATGTGACCGAAACCTTTGCCGAGATGGGTCAAAGTCCTGACCGTGTTCTGGCCGTCGGTGGCGGCACGAAGAACCCGCTGTGGCTTCAGGCGACATCGGATGTCACGGGGCTGGATCAGGCGGTTTGTGACACAACCATCGGTGCCGGCTATGGCGATGCGTTTCTGGCAGCACTGGCCATTGGCGTGGTCCAGCGCGCCGATATCGCGCGCTGGAACCCTGTTGCAAAAACCGTCCGCGCCCATGCGCATCCGGTCTATGACCGTCACTACGGCCTGTTTCTCAGGCTATACGAACAGACCCGCGACATTGCCACGGAATTGGATGCGGCCACGCGCCCCGACGTTTAGCCGTCGATGACGATGGTCTTGATCACGCCGTACCCATCCTCGCCCAGCGAGTCGTATGTGATCGTGACCGTGTCACCTGCCAAAAGGCCCTCAGGCTCCATGGCGTCGCTCGCGGTCAGCGAAAAGACCGACTTATCGGCCAAAACGATGACCCCGGCCTGGCGGTCAAAGGCAAGCACGGTATCGGTTACACTATCGGCAAAAGCGGGAAGCGCCGTGAAGACAGTGGCAGCAAAGACGAGACTACGTAGCATCGGGAAATCCTTTGTGAAATAGAACCAAACACGCAGGATATTGGCATCGCCCGAACCCTCTGTAAGCGGTGCTGAAACTTATTTTACAGCCCCCGCCGCCATCCCCTTGATGATGTATTTTTCCAGGAGAATCGCAACCACTACCAGCGGTAAAATCGCCGCCCCCGAAAGCGCCGCCATCGACCACCAGTTGATCCCCTGACTGCCAGTTTGCGAGGCGACCATCACCGGCAAAGTCTTGGCATCGGTTGACGTCAGAAGGGCCGCAAAGAAGTATTCATTCCATGTCAGAACAAGGCTCAGGATAAAGGCTGCGACCATGCCCGGCAGGGCAATCGGCAGGACAATCTGAAAGAAGGCGCCCCAGATGCCCAGGCCATCAACCAGCGCCGCCTCTTCCAACTCAACTGGAATACCCGCGAACTGATCGCGCATGATCCAGATCACGATCGGCAAGACCATCAGCGTATAGAGCAGGATCAGCCCCACCCGCGTGTCCAAAAGCGCCAGCGATTTATAGAGCACCAGAAACGGCAGGGCCAGAACCACCGGCGGCAGGATCATCTGACTGAGAAAGAAAAAAGAGATGTCCGAATTTCGCATGAACCCAAACCGATAGGAAAACCGCGACAGCCCGTATGCCGCGAGGCTACCCAGCACCACCGCAAGCCCCGAAGAGGTGACCGAGGTGATCAGGCTGTTCCAGAACCGCTTGAGGAACTCTTCGCGCACCGTGGAAGTCTGAAAGATCACATCCGGCGACAGCCCCAGAGATTGCCACCCCTTCCAGCGCGGCGTGTAATCCCACCACGGCACCATGTTGCCCTTCATCACGTCCGGCGCCAGTTTGAAGGAAGTCGTCACCGTCCAGTAGATCGGAAAGATGCAGATGATCGCCCAAAGCGTCAAAGCCCCGTAGATCGCAATCCGGCTGCTCCACCATTTGGCGCGGTGGGTCCGGTCGGTGCCGGCATCGTGGAAAATCTGAGGCGTGTCGGTCATTGCGGTCGCTCCATGAACCGCGAAACGAACTTTAAAAGCACGGTGATGAAGATCACGATCAGCACCAGATAGACCATTGCCAATAGCGTGCCATAACCGACGTTCGACCGGTCGCGGTATTCGCGAAAAATAAAGCTGGTCACGCTGTCGGTCGCGCCCCCCGGCCCGCCAGAGGTGACGTTGATGATGATATCAGCCAGCTTGAGCTTGAATATGATGCGGATCACGATGGCGGTCACCGAAACCGGCAGCATCAGGGGAAAGATGACCTCCCAGAACGACTGCCACGGCGTGGCGCCATCGACCTTTGAGGCCTCGATCACCTCTTTGGGCAGGGCCTGAAGCCCGGCCAGAAGCATGATCATCATGAAGGGGATAAAGGTCCATGCGTCCATCGCCATGATCATGAAACGCGCCATCTCGGGCGTGCCGAAAAAGCTTGGCCGATCCCACCCCAACTCGCGCGCAAGCCGCGCCAAGGGGCCAAAGCGGATCTCCATCATCGATTTGCCGATCATCCACGACACGGCGACCGGCGACAACATCAGCGGCAATAAAAACACCACCCGAAAGAATTTGCGCGCCCTTATTTGGGCGTTCAAAAGCAGCGCCAGACCAAAGGCGATCGCATATTCCACGAACACAGCCAGCACGTAATAGACCATGTTTTTCAACGCGTTCCAAAAGAAGGCATCGTTCCACATCTGGCGCAGATTGTTCAGCCCGTTGGGCTTCATCCCGTCCTGAGAGGCAAGGTTCCAGTCGGTGAAGGAAATATAGAGCCCAAAGAGCAGCGGAAAGACCACAAGGCTGACAACGAACAAAACCGCCGGCAGGATAAAGAGCGTGCGCTTGCCTTCCTCACCGCGCACGATCACCTGTGCGCCACAAAGTGCCGTGGCCCAGACCAGATAGGCAAAAAGCACCGGGCGCCACGTGTCAAATCCCCAAGAGACCCGATCAAACGTATAAAGCGCCTGCCATGCAGCAATGGCCAGAAACCCCAGGCCGGCCACCCAAACCATCATCCGGCCCGCGCGTATCCGCTGGGGCGAGATGTTGTCACTGGTGACGGTGTGCAAAAGATCGCCCTGCGTGCTCATGACGTAACGGTAACCGGACCTGTGAGACCTGTTAAGCCACAAAATTTCCGCCCGCCTGTCAAAGCCGCGCATTCATCCGCCTGGCCTTGAACGTCGCAGCATACCTTGACGCGAAAAACGCAGCAAACGCTTTGGCCTATGGGGGGCGACAGGCCTGCGGGCGGATCACCAGCCAGGTGGTGATGCCCCTCTCCTTGGGCGGCTCAAAACAGCGCACGAGGCTAGCTTGGTGATTGGCAAGTAAGCTCGGCACCTGCCCGATCCATTTCCCGGCCTTGATCGCCATTATCGCCATTATCGCCATTATCATTGACCTGAGGTCCGAACAGCACGACACAATCTGCGATGCGTCAATGCGCTTCGATAGACAGTCGTTCGCACTATGAGGTACGTTTTCACCGCTATAGGCCAGATAAGAATGCCCCGACAGGTCACCCGGCGACGACGGTAGCGCGGGGCAGCTCAGGCAGGCCGTTAGCTCAGCTGTGAATTGACCCTGTCAATTTCATCCTCGTACCAACGCAAAGTCGCAACCGGATCATTGCGGTAGCTTTGTGCAAATGTCGCCGGTGCGTCGCTTTTACTGTCATAGTCGGTCGACCAGACCATCATCGCCAAAAGCGCAGGCAAAAGCGCGCGCGCCTTTGTCGTCGGCAAGTAATAGACGCGGCTGCGCTTTTTGCTATCGACATGGCGCGTCAGCATTCCTGTCGCTTCCAGATGCGCCAGTCGGGCCGCCAGAATATTGCTTGAAATCCCCTCTTCCGAAGCCTGAAAATCCCCGTAAAAGCGTTTCCCGTTCAACAGGACATCGCGCAAAATCGTAAAGCACCACTTGTCGCCAAATATCCCCGCCGCATAGCGCACCGGGCATCCGTCCCAAGAAGTTTTGTCAGTCTTTGTCATCTGCCCTATATGGCAGCGCGCCAATTCACTTGCAAATTCACAGTGAAAACTGTTACGCAATGTTCACTTGCATTTCAAAAGTGAAAGGTGCGCCATGTCCTCCCCCTTCGTCTGGTTTGACAATATCGGCAAAAATCGCCAAAAAACTTCGCGTTTTCTGACCGGCTTTCTTGGCCTTCAGGAACAGGATGTCGGATCTATGACCATGATGGTCACACCCGGCAGCGGCCCCTTTGCCGGCGTCACCGATCCAATGGCCGATGTCAGCGGCTGGGTGCCCTATATCGAGGTTGACGATCTGGGCAATTCCGCGAAAGAGGCCGTGTCCCATGGCGCCAGCCTTGTGGCTGAAAACATGGAAGGCCCGGCCGGAAATGCCACATTTATCCGTGACCCCGGCGGGTCTGTTATGGCCCTGTGGAAACGCGCGCCCGCGAAATGACCCCGACGATAGCCTGATTTTTCGTAGCCATTTTCGCGCTCTGTCAGGTGCTATCACCACTCTTGTCAGGAACTACCGCATGTGCATGCCAATTTCACAAAGGCGGTTCCGGTCTCGCTGATTGCGATGGCGGGTGCCAAAGTTGCAGGTGCAGCGCCGCCGCTTGTGGTCACTGGCGGGTTGTCTCTGCTTCGTGGCCGCCTTTTGCATTATTGGGTGATCCGCCGACACGGCTGGGGCAACGCGCGAGCGGTCCCGATGGTTCTGGCATTCCTCGCGATCGGCGGCTTTGCCCTTGCGATCTTGTGGCAGTTTCTGATCGCCTGAAAGGGCGGCCAAATACGAAAAAGAGCGCGGTTGAAAAACCGCGCTCTTACGCACTCAGACCACAGGTCTTACATGCCCAGCGACGCTTTATAGAGCTTGATCTGACTGTCACGCCCGATCTGATCGGTGATCTTGTCCCAGGCCGCAGCGATCGCATCCGCCCCCTCCTGAGCCGAACCATATTGGCCGGCATAGATCTTGGCCAATTCATCCTCGGCGACCGAGTAATACTGGAAAATGCCGGGAATACGCGGCTCAATCGCGGCATTGGGGTGGTTGTAGCTGTCCAGGTTCGATCCAAGGTAGTCCTGAATAAACGCCCGGTCGTAACCCGCCGCTTCCCATTCGTCATAGTTGAACTGCGAGTTGCGATAGGGCTGAAAGCCCGATGGATAGGCCGACATCCACAGGGCAATATCCTTGCCCCCCAGATGCGCCGCCGCCGACCACGCGGCCTTTTGCTTTTTGGTATCACTGTCGACCGTTGCCATAACGTAAACGCCCCAGCCGATATAGGCCATGTTGGGCGCCTGATTTGGGGTGTTTTCCCACTGACCCGTCGCATTGTTATAGACATCGTCCGAGCCTGGAAGGATCGAAAAGCCGACGACATCGCCCACAACAGAGGTATCCGAAGTGCGCGCACTGGACCCGATATCGCCCCACCAGCTTAGCATCGAACCGGTGCCGGCCAGAAACTCCTGAAATCCGGTCGTGCCGGGATCGGCATTGATTTGATCGGCAGGCTGATCGGCCAGAACATCCAGCACGTCCTGAATGGCCCGCACGAACGCAGGGTTATTCACGCGCGGCTTCATCGTATCGGGGTCGAAAAGCCATGCCGGATCGCCGGGGTGCTTGGCATAGGCCGTGGCGCGGCTTTCAAGGAAGTAGAACCCGAAACCACCCCAACCTTTGAGCGGATCAAGATAGCCGTAAGCATCCAGCCCGGTCAGCGGATCGGTCTTTCCTTTCAGGAACTTGGTGTGTTTCTGAACCATCTGCCAGGTCGTAGGCGGTTCCCACGCGCTGCCATCACCATCGGCGGCCCAACCTTCGGCCATGGCCGCATCGTCGTAATAATCCTTGCGATAGCTGAAGGTGTGGCAATCGCCATCGATTGAAACCCTGTAGGTCTTGCCGCCCCATGTGCCCACAGGCGCCTGCAAATAACTGACATAGTCGTTCATATCGATCTGATCGCGCACCCATTGCGGCATCTCCGATGCCAGACCTTTGCCCAGAACATCGCCCTCAAATGGTGCGCCCATCTCGATGATGTCGAAATCGACGGTGCCCGTGGCAATCGACTGCTGAAGCCGCGCATTGTAATCGGCCTGAGCCAGATCGATCCAGTTGATCTTGGCCCCGGTATAAGCCTCCCAGGGCTTCAGGAACCCGCGAAACAGAAAGTTGTGCAAGTTCTGGTTGTTAAGCCCCATAAAGGTCAGCTCGACACCCGCAAACTCGCCTTGAGCGACATTGGCCTTGGTCGCGCCAAGAACCATCTCGCCAACTTTCTGCCAGTCGCTATCAGTGGGCGAGCCGGCACCAACACCGGGAATTTTCAGGATATCCGCCCGCAACTGGGCATGCGAGGCCGCAAAAGCCGACTTGGGCAATGCCGCAATCGCGCCCAATGCGGCGCTTCCTTGCAAGACTTGCCGACGGTTCAGTTTTTGCGCCGCACAAATGCGATTATAAAGCTCAACTTTCATATCCATCCTCCCAAGACAGTAATTTTGTCGTTTTGATATGGCAGGATATCGACGCTTGAAATCTGGCGTGAATTCATGACAGTGCCCCAAAAGGTGCAGCTGTCCAGACCCCCCACAATCCGCGAGTATGGGCCAGATTGACTTTAAGTCAACTAGCGTCGCAGAGCCGTTCAGCCCAAGCTGACCGATGAACGTGGACAGGCCAATTTCCTTTGGCTAGCATCGGGTTGAAACCCGGGGGGAAACGGCGCGATGGCAGATGTCAAAATTCAGGACATTCGTAAATCCTATGGTGCTCTTCAGGTTATTCACGGTGTGAACGTTGATATTTTCGACGGCGAGTTTGTGGCTTTGGTCGGCCCGTCCGGCTGTGGGAAATCGACGCTTTTGCGGATGATCGCAGGGCTCGAGCCAATAAATGGCGGCCAGATCCTGATCGGCGACCGTGTGGTCAATAACCTGCCCCCGGCCGAGCGCGACATCGCGATGGTGTTTCAGACCTATGCCCTCTACCCCCATAAAACCGTGGCCGCCAACATGGGGTTTGCGTTGAAGCTGCGCAAAACAGCAAAGGGCGAAGTGCGCCGCCGTGTCGAAGAGGCCGCCGAAATCCTTGGCCTGACACCCTATCTTGACCGCCTGCCGCGCCACCTGTCGGGCGGCCAGCGCCAGCGCGTCGCCATGGGCCGTGCGATTGTGCGCGACCCGCAGGTTTTTCTCTTTGATGAGCCGCTCTCGAACCTTGACGCCAAACTACGCATCCAGATGCGGACCGAGATCAAGGAACTGCACCAGCGCCTGAAAACCACGACTGTTTTTGTCACTCACGACCAGATCGAAGCGATGACTTTGGCCGACCGCATTGTTGTGATGCAGGACGGCCGGATCGAACAAATGGGGGCACCACTGGAGCTCTACGACAAGCCGGTGAACGAATTTGTGGCGACCTTTATTGGCGCGCCTTCGATGAACATGCTGGATGCAACATATGACGCGGCCAGCAACACCATCGATCTGGGCGGCGCGCGTATTCCCGCACCATCTGCCAAGCTGAAAGATGGCCAAAAGCTGCGCCTTGGCGTGCGCCCCGAACATTTAGAGATCTCCGAATTGGGGCTGGCGATGCACGTATCTGTCGTCGAACCAACCGGCTCGGAAACCTTGGTTTTCCTCAAGTTCCTTGGCCACAACATGACGGCCGTATTTCATGACCGGCACACCTTTCGCCCCGGCGACACGATCCATCTTGGGGTGGATCCCGCGCACGTCCATCTCTTTGACGCCCAAGACGGGCTCCGGATCGCCGCCCACTCAGCCCCAGATCCAACCTGACCCCTTAAGGAGACCCCGATGCTCAAGGGAATTGACCCTATCCTGAACGCCGATGTCCTTTACGCCTTGCGCGCAATGGGCCACGGCGATGACCTGATCATTGCCGACACGAATTTCCCGTCAGACAGCGTGGCGCGCGACACTGTGCTGGGCGAGGTTTTGCGCATCGACCGACCCGCCGCCGAAGTGGTGCGCGCGGTCCTGACACTTTACCCCATCGACACATTTGTCGAAGATGCAGCCGCCCGGATGGAAGTGGTCGACGAACCGGGCACCATCCTGCCGGTCATGGCCGAAGTTCAGCACGAGGTTACCGCCGCCGGGGGGGCGCCGAAAATGCTGGGTATTGAACGGTTTGCTTTTTATGACCGCGCCAGATCGGCCTATGCCGTCATTCAAACCGGCGAACGGCGTTTCTATGGCTGTTTTGCATTGCGCAAGGGCGTCATCCCACCAGAGGCAGAGTAACTTATGGGCCATGTTGTCATCTTAGGCGTCTTTGTCGCCGATACCTCATATCGCGCGGACCGGATGCCGCGCATGGGCGAGACAATCCTTGGCAATTCCTTCGCCCTTGGACCGGGCGGCAAAGGTTCAAATCAGGCCGTGGCCTGCGCGCGCATGGGCGCCCAGACCCATATCATCACCCGGCTGGGTAAGGACGATTTTGCCGATATGGCATTAAAGACATGGGCCCAGGCCGGTGTTACCCCGCACGTTCGCCACATCGCCGACAGCTATACCGGCGCGGCCTATATTTTTGTCGAGAACGCAACCGGCAATAACGCCATCATCATAGCGCCGGGCGCTGCCGCCACGATCAGCAACACGGACGTGGACCGCCACGCCGATCTGATAAGCAAAGCCTCGGTTTTCATCACCCAGCTGGAACAACCCCTGCCCGTTGCACATCACGCGCTCAAACTGGCGCGCACGGCCGGTGTTACGACCATCCTGAACCCGGCCCCGGCGGCACCTTTGCCCGAGGGCATGCTGGCGCTTTGCGACTACCTCACCCCGAACGAAACAGAGACCCAAGAGATTACCGGCATCGAAGTTCTGACAGTAGAGGACGCCCAGCGCGCCTCAACGGCGCTGTGCAAAATGGGTGTCGGCACGCCGATCATTACCTTGGGCGAACGTGGCGCCTATTTGCACGGTCACGGACTGGTGCCCGCCGTCACTGCTGGACCGGTGGTTGAAACTACGGGCGCAGGCGATGCCTTTAACGGTGGATTTGCCGCGGCCTTATCCGAAGGCGCCACCCCACTGGAGGCGGTAAAGATCGGTTGTGCCACGGCAGGGATTTCCGTCACCCGCCCCGGAACTGCGCCGTCGATGCCAACAAAAGCCGAAGTTCAGGCGCTTCTGGCAAAGGGATGATTTCACCTAAATTCAAAAACATCGCTGCGCGTTAACAAATTTGCAAAAATTTTCCGATCAATGTGGCAATTCGACGAACTACGCAGGCGGCCAGCCTATCATCACCGGTCTGCCCAAGTTAGAATCTTGCGATCTTGGGTCTGCCCAACGCACGACCATGAATGACCCAACCTGCCGGTTGCCAAAATAGACCGGCCCCACGACGAGCCAACGGACCAGTAATGTATTTTGCGTCAAGACAAAGCCCCCACCAATCAGGAGCCTGCTCTTGAACATTTCCGAAACTTCGCTGCCGGGCGTCTATGTCATAACCCCGGACCGGTTCGGCGACAGCCGTGGCTTCTTTAGCGAAAGCTACAGCGCCCGGTCGATGGCCGCGGCCGGGATCGACGACCTCTTTGTTCAGGACAACCACTCGCTATCGGCCAAGGCCGGAACTGTGCGCGGCCTTCACTTTCAGGCCCCCCCACATGCGCAGACAAAACTGGTGCGCTGCGGTCAGGGTGCGCTTTTTGACGTGGCTGTCGATATCCGCAAAGGCTCACCCACTTACGGGTCCTGGACCGGCGAGGTTCTGAGCGCCGAGAACGGCAAGCAGTTGCTGGTGCCCGCCGGTTTCCTGCATGGTTTTATGACCTTAAAGGACGCGACCGAGATTATTTACAAATGTACCGACTACTACGCACCCCAAACCGAAGGTGCGGTTCGCTTTGATGACCCGGAAATTGGCATCACATGGCCAGATATCGGCGACGCGCCCACCCTGTCGGAAAAGGATGCAGGCGCGCCGGGTTTTGGCAGTTTTGCCAACCCTTTTATATATGAGGCCCGCGCATGAAAATCCTTGTGACAGGCGGCGCAGGTTTTATCGGGTCCGCCGTCGTGCGCCTTGCCATTTCGCGCGGCCATGAGGTGATCAACCTTGACGCGCTCACCTATGCCGCGTGCCTCGACAACCTGGCCTCGGTCGCCGACAACCCGGGCTACAAGTTCGAGCATGCAGATATCCGCGACCGCCAGGCTGTCAGCCGCATCCTTGACGCCCATCAACCCGACACGATCATGAACCTTGCCGCCGAAAGCCACGTGGACCGGTCCATCGACGCCCCCGGCGAATTCATCGAAACCAATGTCACCGGCACCTTCACATTGCTCGAAGCCGCGCGCAGCTATTGGGCGGCCAAAGGCAAACCGCCAGAGTTCCGGTTCCATCACATCTCAACTGACGAGGTTTATGGCTCGCTCGGGCCCCAAGGCCAGTTCACCGAAACGACGCCATACGCCCCAAACAGCCCCTATTCAGCCTCCAAGGCAGCCTCGGATCATCTTGTGCGCGCTTGGAACGAAACCTATGGTCTGCCAACCGTCATCACCAATTGTTCGAACAATTACGGGCCCTACCACTTCCCCGAAAAGCTGATCCCGGTTGTCATCCTGAACTCTTTGGCGGGGCGCGAAATTCCGGTCTATGGAACGGGCGATAACATCCGCGATTGGCTCTATGTCGAAGATCACGCCGATGCTTTGCTCTGCGTTCTGGACAAGGGTATGACGGGCCGCAGCTATAATATCGGCGGCGAGAATGAGGTCTCCAACATCGACCTTGTGCGCATGATCTGTGCGGTTCTTGACCAACGCCGACCAGGCAACGCCCCGCACGCGGAGCTGATCCGTTTTGTCGTTGACCGCCCCGGTCACGACCAACGCTATGCCATCGATCCCACGCGCATCCGCGACGAACTGGGTTGGCGCCCATCCGTCACTTTGCCTCAGGGGATCGAGCTTTGCGTCGACTGGTATCTTCAGAACGAAAACTGGTGGCGCGCGGTGAAAAATCGCGCGGGCGTGGGTAAGCGACTGGGTGTTTCGGCGTGATTTTAGTCTTTGGAAAGACGGGTCAGGTGGCACGCGAATTGGCTTTGATGGCCGATGTGACTGCCTTGGGCCGACAGGACGCTGACCTGACCGACGCCGACGCCTGCGCCCGCGCAATTGCCCGCCAAGCACCAAAGGCGGTGATCAACGCCGCCGCCTACACAGCCGTCGATCAGGCCGAAGATGAACCTGATCTGGCCAACCTTGTGAACGCCCAAGCCCCCGCCGCGATGGCGCGCGCATGTGCTGCCGCTAACATCCCCTTTGTCCATATCTCAACCGATTACGTCTTTGATGGAGCCGGCGATAGACCCCGGTCGCCCGAGGCCAGAACTGACCCCATCAATGCCTACGGCCGCTCGAAACTGGCCGGTGAAATCGCCGTTCGAGATGCGGGCGGACCCCACGCCATCCTGCGCGCCAGCTGGGTCTTTTCCGGACATGGCAGGAACTTTGTGACCACCATGCTTGGTCTGGCAAGCGCGCGCGAAACGTTCGACATTGTGGCCGACCAAATCGGTGGACCAACCGCTGCCAAAGACATCGCCAAAGCCTGTCACGCAATAGCAAACGCTCTGTGTTCGGCGCCCGAAAAATCAGGCACATACCACCTGTCCGGCGCGCCCGACGTAAGCTGGGCCGACTTCGCCCGCGCGATTTTTGAAACGGCGGGTTGTCCGGTCACCGTGCGCGACATCACAAGTGACCAGTTTCCGACCAAAGCCCCGCGCCCCCGCAACTCGCGCCTGGATTGCTCGGCGCTGGCATCCTTCGACCTGGCGCGCCCAAACTGGCAGTTGGGACTGGCCCAAGCGATTGAAACCACAAAGGTACGCAAATGACGAAACGCAAAGGCATCATCCTTGCAGGCGGCACCGGTACGCGCCTTTACCCCATCACGCTCGGCCTCTCCAAACAGTTGCTACCGATCTACGACAAACCGATGATCTATTACCCGCTATCGGTCCTGATGCTGGCCGGAATTCGTGAGATCGCGATCATCACTACACCCCATGACCAGGATCAGTTCATCCGCACCCTCGGCGACGGAAGCCAATGGGGCCTGACGCTCAGCTACATCACCCAAGAGACGCCTGACGGGTTGGCACAGGCCTATATCCTGGCCGAAGACTTTCTGGATGGATCGCCTTCGGCGCTGGTTCTGGGCGACAATATATTCTTTGGCCACGGCTTGCCCGATGCCCTTAGAAAGGCCGACGAAAATCAGGCCGGCGGGACCGTCTTTGGCTATCATGTTGCCGACCCTGAACGCTATGGGGTCGTGGCCTTTGACGAAAACGGCCGCGCCAGCCAGATCATTGAAAAACCCGAAATCCCACCATCCAACTACGCGGTAACCGGGCTTTACCTACTAGACGAAAAAGCCCCCGCGCGTGCGCGAACGATCAAACCATCCGAGCGCGGCGAGCTGGAGATTACCTCGCTCCTTGAGATCTACCTCAACGAAGGCAGCCTGAATGTCGAAACCATGGGCCGCGGCTATGCCTGGTTGGACACAGGTACGCATGGCAGCCTTCTGGACGCAGCCAACTTCGTGCGCACCCTCGAACAGCGTCAGGCCATGCTAATCGGAAGCCCCGACGAAATAGCTTATCAATCCGGCTGGATCACCAATACCCAGCTTCAAGAACGTATTGAGCTGTTCCAAAAAACACGCTATGGCGTGCATCTTGCGGCATTGCTCAAACAATAACGGCCCGCTGGAAGCCGTCGCAGCAGCGATCAAGTAATGCAGCCCAATTGCCTAAGGCAAAGCACTAGGAATCGTAACCACCTGAGTCATCGTCATCATCGCTGCCGCCACTTTTGCTGGCCAGAATGATCGATGGGTTTGCATCGTAGTTCCTGGAAAGAACGCCCATCTGAAACATCGAAGACTTAAGCTTGAGAAAGGCACGGCGGACTTCCGGGTCCGACTGCACCCTCGGGTGCAAGAGCCAAAAACGGTCGACACGCCCTATGTCGCGGGGCGCCACAGCAGCGTACGATAGCCGCATCGCCACTGACAGGTCTTCCTCTCCGGCCGTGAGCCCGGCCAACATATCGTCAATCTTGTCCGGCAGAACGGCATTGCCCGCCCCCCGGCTCTCAATCTCGCGCCGGACCTTTTGCCAGACAGATGGATCCTCTGCAACAAACGTGGTCGCCACAATGCCAGCAGAAGCCTTTGTGACGATCGCAGAGCCCAATAGGACATTCTTTACATATTTCAAAATCGTTTTTCTATATAGCATCGATCTTCCCCAGAATCCCTTGTGCTGCTAGATACCCCATATCGGCGGCCTGATCGGCCACCGACGTCCAGAGTTTTCAAACCCTTGCCATCAGGAGTTTGGTGCCGCAAAGACCAAGCCACCAACAGAGAAATCATTGCTGGTGCGTCCCGGTGGCGCCGTGAATTCGATGGATGTGGTCAGCCCGACATCGTTCAGGATCGCGCCAACTTCACCGTTTGACACATTGCTGACCAGTCGGCCCGCCATCGCCGCATCCCTGAGGCCGGCAAGCGCATCCTGATTGTCGATCATCTTTGCCATACTGGCTGCATTTGAGCTCAATTCCGGATAAAGCAGGATTTCGGACCCTTTCGGGAACAGCTGACTTAGGTCGTATTGCTGAACCTGCCCATCCTTAAAAAGGTCTTTCTTGGCCTGCTCAACTTTACCGATCACAACCGGAACAATAGCGGTTTTGCCTTCGGCCCCGGCCCCGGGCACGATCAGCGAAGCTGTCAGCCCATCGACGATCAGACGGTTGTTCATGTCACCGTTTTCGACGAAAATCTGATCATTCACCGACTTGTTGAATGGATCGTCCGGCAACCTCACCTGACCGTTGACATAGAATGTAGTCAAAACGTCAGTGTTTTTAAAAAGCGTGATACCGGCGGTCTCAAAATTCGAAGGAGAAACGACTTCGTCGTTGTCCAGAGCATATCGTTTCTGCTCTTCGATAAAGAGATCCGACAGCCAGACACTGCTGATTATTCTTGGCGAAGGCAAATTGACAACAAGGCGTTCGTTGAAATCAATCTCGTCGTCCTGGCCACCACCCAGTACACCAACCCCGTCAACAGGGTCCCAATAGATCGGCGCCGGCAGCCACGGCTCTTGCGAAGAGAGCCGGTGATAGGCAAAAATTTCGTACCCATCGACAGTACAAGTTGTCTTTTTAAAACAGCCTTTAAAATCCGTCGAACGAAAGTCCAGCTGTCCATCTAGCTGAGTGTCAATCAGCGAAGCGTTTTGAGCATAGGCAGAACCACCAATACCCAACGCCGATGCCGTCGAAATGACGGCAGCAAAACGTGTAAGCACACCCATTTTTACCCCCCCTGGAGAATTAACAGTGCTTGCAGTGAGAAGGGATTGTTTCCCCAATTAAAACATTTACCGCTCAATGATATCAATAGCATAGCGCCAATTGATGATCTTGTCCACGGGGTTGCACGAAAAGGTCATAGTTTGGCCCTGATCATCGGTAATTTTCGATTCCTGGGGGCAAATGTCTGAGGACTTGAGCCAATGAAAAAATCGCGTCAGATAATCTGCGCCATAACCGCCGCAAGCGCGCTGACCACCAGCGCAGCAACAGCATTCGCAGGTAATGACCGCGTTTGCGCGCCACATGAAACCGTATCTTACCGCCTGAACCAAAGCTTTGGCGAAACCCGCCAATTGGTCGGTTACACCAAATTCAATCACGCCGTCGAAGTCTTTGCTTCGGCCAAGACCGGCACCTGGACCATGACGGTCACCAAGGCTGGTGGACTGACCTGTCTGGTGTCTTCGGGCAATGAATTTGACAAAGTTTCAAATCGATTCGCCCGTCTCTGAGCAGGCCGCAAAGTCAGCCACTACAGACCTCCGGATTTTGCGGCGCCTGGTTTCCGGGCCGCCGCCAAAGCCAGAAGTGTCCTAGGTCCGGACCTGAGCGATGCACAAAAGGTTCTGAACCTCAAAGTCACGCTCGGCCAGATACGGGTATTTTCCCATGATTTTGCCTGTCAGCCGGCCTGCCCCTTCTCGGGGGCCTGACGGCATGTCTTGCGACATCTCGACATCAAAGTAGCGCGCGGTCACCTCTTCGACCTCGTGCAACCTCAACCGGTTTAACCCGCGCGAAATGTAATGCGCGGCCGGTGCATCAAACTCGACATGCGCCCAGTCTACTACGTTGGCTTGTGCCGGATCGCTTTTGTCGATCTGGTCGACTTTCTTGGGCCGTGTGTGATGGCCATTCCAACTGTAGTAATTGTGGTGGTTGAAAAGCAGTTTGCCGCCCGGACGCAGCCTCAGCGCAATATCGGCGAATATCCCATCCAGATCGTGCAGATGTTCGGTCACGTTGTGCAGCACGGCAATATCAAAACTGCGCTCGGCACTGATATCGCTCAGCGGCACCGGTTCGGCCCGCCAGGGTGACAGCCGTGCCGCGATTTGGCTTGGGGTCCAGCCAAAGGCCATCTTGCCCTTTTGCGCAAGGTTTTTAACCCTGTCCCGGTCGGGTTTGATGATCGGGTCCAGCCCAAGGTACGACTTGGCCCCGGCAGCCAGAAATCCGATCCCGTGCAAACCCGGACCGCATCCGACATCCAGAACATCCCTGCCATGGACATGTTCGCGGATCTTGCCGGGCCAATTCAAATAACCGAACTCTTGTGCGCGCATTAATATCTCGGGCCAGAACGCTTGAGCGCGCCAATCATTCTTTTCGTTGTTCACCCAAAACCCACTTAGCGCCTGCGAGGGGCTTGCATGAAAGGCAACTGGCAAAGGTTTGTCACCGGTTGAGCAATGACCGGCCAGAACTTCTGAAAATGTCGACATCTCTATCGGGTCGCCATGTCCGATGAGATGCTTCATCTCGATCTTTTCCCAGGCCCGCACCAATTTGCGCTCTTTTGGCAATTGCGCCAGGTGACGGTAGGCGCGCGGCATGTCGCCCTGACGAATAGCGCGGTAGATCGCGCCAAGGTGCAGCGGGTGGTCAGGGGCCAGTTCAACCCATGTGCTCAACGCCGCGACATCGTCGTCTTCTTCAAGTGCGGCGTTCAGCAGCGTCGCATCGCCCGCATTCGGGCCCGGCTGAAAGGTCAGCATGTTGACGTCGCGGTCAATCAGACCCGGCACCGCCCGCAGAACCCCTTGGGCTAGAAGCCGTTCAAGAAACGACACCATGTCGCTATAGGCCGGGGTCGCGGCATTCTTGATCAGGATCGGCGCCCCGGGCGACAGATTGCCCAGAACCGCACCCAGACATAGCGCCAGGTCCGCCGCCTTTTTGGGGGCATCGATAAGACAAAGGTCCAGCGCCCCTCCCGACCATTGGAAACCACTGAACTCTGTCGCGTGAACGCCCACATCCAGACCCCGCGCCTTCATCGTGGCCTCAAACGCCTCTTGAAAACTTTCTCCAACCGCTGCCAGTTCCGGCAGCTTGCTGGCATGGGACTTCTCCCATTTAAAGGCGTCAACGACGTGAAGCTTGGCGTTTTGAGCCAGAACAGCACTTAACGCCCCCAGCCACGGGCCAAACTCGATCACGGTGCTTTCAGGCCCCAGCGCCTTGCAAGCCTCTTGGATACGGGCAAAGTCTTTGGGACCCACCATGTTTGGGATAGGCAAATCAGCGTTTGTTATGAATTCATTGCAACCCGTTGATCGCGTGGACATACTGACCCTGAATGTTTTTCAAATTTGGCTAAGTTTACAAATTGGACGATACGAGCCGCAATAACGAGTTGCAAGTCCGTCACGAGATCGCAAGGCTTTGCGACCGCGGCGACGCAATGTTGGCCTACCGTTTTTTGCTATCAAGCAATCTGCCTGCAGAAACTTCGCCTGGAATATGGGATATGCTGGGCCGGTTGTCTCGCGCTCAGGGCGAGGCGGAGCTGGCTCAGAAAGTTCAAGAACAACTCTGGGAAACCGGCTTCCGCCCCCCCGACCTGGCCCTTGATCTGGCACGCCACGAACAAGACCACAATCGGCTGGCCAGATCGCGTCATTTCCTTCAGTCGGCTTTTGGCGACAGCCCCGATGACCCTCAGGCCCGGATCCTTTTGGCGCGCGCATTGGCGGGTGTGAACCACGCCGCCGCCTTGCGTCTGTTGGATGGCATCGCGCTTGAGGCGCCGGGCGATGCGCTGATGGCCGTTGATGTTTTGCGAAACGCCGATCAACTTTCGGGCGCGGCCGCGCTTGTGGAACAGGCGCTTTTGGATTTCCCATCCGACAACCGGTTTCTGGTTCGCAAGGCCCGCATCGTCGAAGCCTTGGGCCAATGGACCGATGCTTTGGCGATCTGGCAGGATCTGGACCGGCAGGGCGATGGAACTGACATTGTCGCAATCTACGAATTGGCCCGCCTGAACCTCAAGCTTGAGCACCGATCAGACGCGATGCGCGCCGCGGCGCGTCACATGACAGCCCCCGCCACCCTGCCCGAACGTCTTAAACTTGCGCTTTTACTGGATCAGCCGGGCATGGTGCAGGATCTGATCATGGACGCCGCCGCACGCCAAGGATCGCCCGAACCGGTTAGCGACGACAATTGGGCAAGGGTTGCGCGCACACTTTTGAACCATGGAATGATAGGTCTGGCCGCCTATCTTGCGGGCAACAACTTGCCCGTCGGTGACAGGATCACGGAACTTTTGACCTCTGTTCTGGGCACCAAATCCTTGCGATCCATCGCACGACAGACAATCAGCACCGCCCAGAAAACCACCAGCCCCGAGTGCCTTTTACCGTTTGGATCAACGGCGGTGTTTGACGCCTATAACAGTTTGCGCGACGCCCCCACAGGCGAGGCTGACAGCGACGCCTACCTCTTGGTCAATGCCACCTTATCCGCCGGCGGGGCCGAGCGTCAGTTTGTCGTCATGGTCGAGGCGATGCTGGCCAATGGCATCGCGCCGGCGCGCATTCACGTGGCGCTTTTTTCACTGGTCGAGGACCGAGGGCACCAACATTTTCTGCCGCAGCTTCAGGCCTTGGGCGTGCACATCCACGACCTGCGCGCCCTTCGGGACCAACCGATCAACCTGCCTGCCGCGCTGGCGCCCGTCATCAACACCCTGCCTGCCCGACTACGCGAAGACTTTGGTGCGCTCTGGCGCGTTGCGGCCAAACTGAACCCGCGCGTCCTTCACGGCTGGCAGGATCGGGGATCGCTGACTGCGGGCTTGGTTGGCTTATGCCTGAAAACGCCGCGCATAGTGATGAGCCTGCGCAACATGCAACCGCAAAAACGAGGCGACTTTCCTAGATACACCCAAGCGCTGTTCCAAGAATTCGCACAACACCCACGCGTATCGATTAACGCCAATTCGCAGGCCGGCGCGCGCGACTATCAGGACTGGCTGGCACTTGAGCATGGCCGCATAACCACGTTGCACAACGGTCTGGACACCAAAGGTTGTCGCGCCGTTGCAAAGGCATCGGCGCCGATCCAATGGCCCCGCCTGGATGATCCAGACACCGTGTTGACGGTCGGCGGCGTCTTTCGCTTGGCTGCCAACAAACGCCCTTTGCTCTGGCTTGAAACAATTGCCGAACTTTCGCGTCTGTCGCGCTGTCAGATTGTGCCGCGCCTTGTCGGCAGCGGCCCCTTTCTGGCGCGCGTGCAAAGCTTGGCCACCGATTTGGGCCTGCATGATCTTCAGATCGAAAACGCCCTTTCCTCGCCCGCAGAGATTTACGGGCGCATGGATTGCCTTTTGTTGATGTCGCGCGTCGAAGGCACACCAAATGTCTTGTTAGAGGCGCAGGCCTGTGGCCTGCCGGTCGCAGCTTGCGATGTCGGCGGCGTGACCGAGGCGGTTTGGGCCGATGGCCCTGGCGAGGCTTTGGTCCTTAACCCTGACATCAACGCCCGGGCCGCCGCCCAACGGATACATGCATGGCTGCCGGACGGGTTGCAGCACGGTCGTACCCAGCGACAGGATTTTGTCGAGGCGCGCTACGGCATGGCCTCATACTGCAAAATGATCCGAACAATCCATGAAGAGACCCATGAAAACAGCGCTGAAACGGGGCACTGGATATAGATGCCAGGAATATTCGCACCCCAGACCAGCGCAGTGACGACGGGCCTTATCGCCTCGCAAAGAGACCCCGCAGCACAGCTTTTGGCGCAAGACCATAACGCGATGGTCCTGCCGATTGAAACAACCGCCTGTGATCTTGGGTCACTGCAAAGCCTGATCATCACCTCACAACAACGTTTTTTGGCCAGCGCCCATGACCTCATAAATTTCCCCGGTGCAATTCAGCTGGTCCTTCGAAACCAGACGGATCAGGAAACCCACGAACAGTGGCATACTGGTGTTGAGATGTGCCTGCAGGCGCTGATGCTTTTCCCCAAAGGTCAGGTCGAAGTAACGACGTTAAGCGACGCCCTTGCCGGGCAACTGGCCTCTGACTTCGGCCTTTCCGCCCGCTCGCTAGAGCCCCGCGGCACGGCACGAACCACCGGGCAGATTGCGCATCTTGACCCGCAATCCGGCACGATCAAAATCGCCGGACAAAATGACCGCCTGCTGCACCACGACGCGCAAAACTGGCACCGGCTGACAGGCAATCTGTGCCTGGACACAGAGGCCAACGCGGCCCCGGATCTGGCCGATCTTCTGCGTTACGCAAAAAAGTCGCCGCGGCGGCCCCGGCCAGACCCGGCAAAGGCTCAATCGCTTTTCGTTGTGTCCAATGGCGTCGGACTGGGGCATTTGACGCGGCTTCTGGCGGTGGCGCTTGAGCTGCGCAAAAGCGGTGAAACCGATCCTGTGTTCTGGTGTTACTCGCGTGCGGCGGGACTGTTGCAGGCACATGGCTTTGCGGTGATCCTGCGCCAGACGGCGGCGCATCTGGACGCTGACCGCGCGCATTGGATGCGGTGGGAAACCAAGGACCTCGCCCGCTATATCCGTCAAAACCCGGTTTCGACAGTTGTCTACGACGGAAGCAACATCGCAGGGGCCATTGCAAAGGCTCTGCGCGAGCCGGGCTGTGGCAACTGTGGCCTGATCTGGGTGCGGCGCGGCATGTGGCAGAGCCATTGGAACGCCGATGTCCTGGAAGCGGCTGAGCTTTGCGATCTGGTGCTGGAACCCGGCGACATCGCCAGCAGCTTTGACACCGGACCCACGGCAACTTACCCCGCCCAGTTCCGCGGATACAGCGAACACCGGGTGACCTCGCCGGTCATACTTGTCCAAGAACCCGACCTGCTAAAACGGCGCGTCGCGCGCAAGGCGCTGGGGATCCGGGGGCGCAAACTTCTGTGTCTGATCAACCTCGGCGCCCACGCGATCGCCAGTCATGCAAGGCTGACAGCAACGATTGAAAACTCCCGGTCCAACGGCGACATTCATTTTCTATGGGCCCGCTCGCCACTTGCAGACCCCGGTCAGACCCTAAACGCGGACATCCCCCAGATCTCGGAGTTTCCGCTCGGGCGTTACCTCAATGCCTTTGACGGGATCATCTCGGCCGCAGGCTACAACAGCTTTCATGAAGCCATGGCGCTTTGCCAGGCACCGGTTCTCTTTGCGCCCTCGGTCCATTCGCGCCTTGATGATCAGGTGTCGCGCGCGCTCTTCGCGGCCTCAACCGAACAGGCCCAGGTCCTGAACCCCGCTGAGGGCGCCGGTTCGCAGGATGTTTTGCAAAGCTTCTTTGGGCAAGTGGCCGAACGGGCCATAACGCGGCGCCCTGCCTTTGAAACCAATGGCGCCGCGCAGATGGCCCAATCGATAATCGACGTACAGACCCGCTATATTTGCAACTCAAACCGGCAAGGCACGCAAGATGACTGATATTCCCGGCGCCCGTGACTATCGCCTGGCTGAACTTGAATTCCGCGCGCTTGTGGCCGAACTGGTTCATGGCGCCGCGCCCGGCTTTGAAACCGTCACGCCTATGTCCCAGACCGACGACACCGCGCTTGTTGCCAGTACGCCCAACAGCGCCCCACCGGATCTGGATGTCTTTGGATTGCCCGCGCTGCGCGTGCCTCTTGGGCATATCGCCTGTGCCCCGAACTCGGACGACCTGAAGGTCATCGGCATTCTCATTCCCCGCGCGCCCGTTGACGCACTGCGGCCCGGGCTTGCCGCACTATTTGGCGAGCACCACCGCAGCCCCTTTGGCAAACTTTTGTTCATATGCGAAGACCTGGATCTCATCGCGCTTTTGGGGCGCTACGGCTTTGCCTATCACCACCTTCAATACAGGGTACCCGAACATGACTTTGCGATGTTGGCTGCGCGTTTTGCGATGACCGAGGTGCGCAATCTGACCAACGGCACGCCGATCTGGCATGCGCCCGAAAACAGCGCTTCAGGCGGGGTAGCCGTGCTTTGAGATAAAAGCCCAAACCTCGTGGTTCAGCTCTTGTAGTCGCGCAATTGACTGCTCAATGCTCGCGGTTTCGGCGGCATCTACGGGTTCGGTCTTGCCCATGCGGATATCATTCTTGCGATCCTGAATGCGCATCATGATCGTCTGCATCTGGCCGTTGGATGGATCAAACGAATAGATGCAGTGGTTGTATTTGTTGCGCAAAGCGCTCTCGCGCGTCAGCCGCTTTGTCAGATCAAGGATCGCGCTGCGCTGATCCGTCGGCGTCCGCTCAATCTTGGCCAACCGCTCGACCAGATCGACCCGCGCCCGCGTCGTGTTGAGCGTCAGAAAGATGACAACCGCTGTATTCTTATCGGTGCGCGCCAGCCCCGCGATCAGATGGATCAACAGGCTTTCAGTGTTGGTCCAAGTGTAGTTCAACTGACCGACCTTCAATAGAACATCGCTCAGCGCAGCATCCATTGTCAGTTCCGGGCCGGGTTTCAGGGTCTGTGGCGCGCGCTCGGTCATGTCATCCTGATCTGACCGCAAGATAGCGGATCGCGGCCTCGGTTCGGTTTGTGGCGCCCAGTTTGGCAATGATGTGGTGCATATGCAGCTTGACAGTATGCGACGACAGCTCAAGCGCGGCCGCAATCTGTTTGTTCTGCATTCCTGTCACCACAAGCTGAATGACCTCCTCTTCGCGCGGGGTCAGATGGCTTGCGGCATGCGCCCGCGCGCGGCCTTGCGTCTCAGGGTCCGGTCGCGGCGTCACATCCGCAATAGGCTGCTGCCCATTTGACGCGCGGCTTTTGCCAATTTCGGCGGGATAGTAACTGCCGCCGCTGATCAAAAGCCGCAAAACCGACAGCCAAATATCAAGGCTTTGATTCATTGGCACATACCCACACATCCGTGAAAATACCCCGGACGTACAATGCGCAAGATCGGCGCTGTCCGCGTCCCAATAGGTAACCGCAACGGGCGCCCCGACCTCGCACAGCGCGCGCTCTGTCTCTTCTCGCAACCCGCCTTTCTTGCAATCGCTGTGCTCTTTGTTGCGGCCAAACTCGGCGCAGACAGGGGCATCAACGACCACCAGCCGCGGACGTGCCCTGGTAACTTTCAAATACTCCAAAAGCTCCCTTGCGCTGCTCAGTCGAACCGGTTCCAGGTCAGAAAACTCAGCAGCTATTGTCCGTAGAAAGGCGTTCGAGAAACTCTGTGCCGCCCCGACAAATACCAACACATCCTGTTTCGATTGCTGCTCATCAAAACGAAGACCCCCATTCATAAAATGCAGTCTGGAATTTTTTTTCATGCTACCCCCCAAGGCAAAACTCGTAAAAACCAGATGTCCGCCAGCGCACAAAAAACATGCGCAAACGTCTTACAAGCGCCCACCAGCGCTTTCTAAGCCCAAGCATTTCCACGGTCAGGGCGCAAAATTATGCGTGCAATCCACTTACTGCAGTTACCCCGGATGCGATCGCGAAAACGAAAATTGCGGGCATCAAGTCTCTTCATTTCAAAATTACCAGCCCTGCCAATTCATGCAGGACTTCTGCAGACTAACACGTTTGGGCTGCACATCAAACTAACCAAAAGGTTAATGCGCAAAGATAGGCGTTAACCAATTGTTTACCCGCTTACACACCCAAAGCTACCCATTGGGCGTGGGCCCTGCGCAGCCGCCTCCACCTTTTGGCGCGTGCGCAAGCCTAACGCTCTGAGCGCAGCTAAACCCCTCCCCAAAAAGCTAGTTCCTGCACCTTTCCCCAAGAGCAAAGAGATTAGTGTCCGCAGGAATATTGAGGTTCAAAAACACAAATAACTCGATGGTTTTAAACAATTAAATTTGCAACCCAGTCCCAAACGCCTTGGGATATAGCCCAATTTTCCAGCTATTTCGAAACTCGATTCTGCACCAGCGTGTAACGGCTGCCGCATATTTAGCGGCGCAAGACCAAGACATTTTTCACGCGCTTCCGGCGCATTTCTGACGAGCATTTTTAAACCGGTAATCCGGGTTCGTCTGAGCGGCCGAAAGCACATTTTAAGAAGGGGGGAAGCTAAAGATCACAAAACCGCGAGCTATGTCCCGGTCGTCGAATTCGACCACATGGCCGCAGGATTTCACTAAATTCAATGCAACCACTCCCGATCATGGTCACTTTGGAATGACTGGTGACTGACGGGTAAAAAACCAAGGAGTTTCGCTATGTCGAGACGTCACCATATGTTCGCCCTTCAAGGCCAAGGCCAATTGCAAGGACAAGGCCAGCTTCAGGGTCAAGGCCAGGCACAAGGTCAGGGCCAAGGTCAGGGTCAGGGTCAAAATCAAAGTCAGTCCAGCGAGAACGTTAACCTCAACGGAAACGGCAACCTGAATGCCAGCCTGAACGGCAACCTGAACCTTAATGATACCCACTCGGGTTCAGATTCCAACGCCGACAGCACATCGGGAAGTAATTCGGGGTCACGCGCGAACTCGAACTCCGGTTCGACCGCAAACACGACCAATACGTCAAGAACCACGAACAACTCCGACAACAACTCGTCCAGCACTTCGAACGCTGACTCGACGGTCATGAACGACTCAAAATCCGTCAGCAAAAGCGACGTTGATGTCGATGTGAACGTTACTATGGATCTGTCCGGCTATGAACCAACAGATGACGACTTTGCAGATTTCGATCTGTCCGGCGCATCTTCGGTTGGTGATATTGTCATGGCCAAGGGCAACCTGAACTATGATCCGGGCAATGACATCAACCTCGAAGGCGTCCTTAAGGGTGCTCTGCGCGGCGACGGCAACGATTCAGCTTCGGTAGCTGCTCAAAGCAACACGCTGGAAGACAACGACACGCTGACCAACGCAACCGTCACCAATGCGGGCGGCACATTTGACTATAGTGGCTCTATTCAGGGCGGCACGGCCAATTCTGATGATGGCATCGACGCTGAGGTTGATGGCGGCGACAGCGATGGCTCTGCAGACGCCAACGGTGAGCACGGTCACGGCGGGACGGCCAATGCGGCAAGCCTGACAGGCGATGGCGGCACGGGCGGATCGGGTATGGGCGGAACCTCCGAAGGTGGTGACGGCGCATCTGGCGGCTCGGCAACCGGTGTAGGCGTAGGCCTTGGCGGTCTTGGCCTTGGCGCAGCAGCTGCGGGCGACGGCGGCACATCCGGCAACACTGGCGGCGCTGGTGATGCAGGTGACGGCGGCGACGCTGGCGGCATCGGTGTCGGCATCGGTCTGGGCCTGATTGCGGGTCTTGGCTATGGCACCGGCGAAGGTGGCAACAGCACTGGCAGCGGTGGCAATGGCGGCAACAGCGGCGACGCTGATGGCGGCGATGCTGGCGGGATCGGTCTGGGTCTGGGCGTTGGCCTGGGTCTTGGCGGTGCCAGCGGTGGTGCCGGTGGCGCAGGTAGCGGCGGCGGCAATGCCGGTGCACACGGCGGCAACGGCGCTGGCGGTCAGGCCATGGGCGGCAACGCTGCGGTCTGGGGCGGCAATGGCGGTGACGGCGGAACGGCGTCAACCGGCAACGCTGGCAACGGCACTTCCAGCGGATCGTGGGGCTCAGGCAACAGTGACGACGGTTATGTCACTGGTGAATCGCTGGCCTACGCTTCGGCCTCCAGCGACATCGCAGCGTTCAACCAGAACATCGTCATGGGCGCCAACGTTCTGGGCAACTCGGTCGACACCACAATGGTAGGTGGCTCAATGAGCTCAACCTTCATTGGCGACGACGACATGTCTTGAACCACTCAGGAATGAAAATGGCCTGCGCAGGGATCACTCCCTGCGCAGGTCGCACGTAAAACTTTGTGATTTTTCCCAAAGGCAGGCTGAGATCTGCATTCCGAGGAGACGAGGAAAATGCCCCTTGATGACAAGTCAGAAATTATCGCCCATTTCATTGGCATATTTGACCAGTCAATAGAGGCCGCGCGCCAACGCATCGATTACGACGCGTTTCGTGCCCGCCCCACGGGCGAAAACGATCCCAACGGATTGCTGGAAGTTACGGTAAATGTGAACAGCCCCTATGCCATGGGGGACTATGCGCCCGGGCTGGACGTGCAGCTGCCGCAGTTTCAGGAAAAAGAAGCGATCATCCCCTACGCGGTCAGAGATCTGCCGCCAGGCGCGATCATCGCAACCCTGCAACTGCCGGACCTTCTGCCGTTCTATGGCCAGCCCCTGCCGGCGATCGAACCTCTTGCCACGATCAACACGACATTCATTTTGCCGCCGCCGTCGTCCATGGCCTCGGTAATCATTCAGCAGAACTATCTCAGCGACAATGACATCATCGACAACGTCGATTTTGGCGACGTCTTTGTGTCGCCCGACCGGTTCCAGCCGGCATTGGATGAATTGGTCCGCACCGCCGATGCCCTGCAACTTGCCGATATTCCCGGCAGACCCGGCGAAGAAGGCACCATCGCCGAGATTGCAAAAGCATCCGCCACAAAGCTTGCGAACGCCCAAGCACCACAGATCGAAGGTGCTACGACCTTCCTTGCCCATGGCGCGGGCGCCACAGCATCGCTTGTGGTTAACGGTCAGGCACAAGAAGACGCGCCCGTCCTCAAAGACGCGATGCCCGCAGCCTTTGACCCCAAACCCGAGCCTGAGATGTCACCCGACCCCGAGGTCGGCGCTTTGCCCGATAACAGCGAACCGGTGCACATTCTGTCTACGGGTACGAATATCCTACTGAACGAAGCGTCGATCACATCCTTTTGGCTGGATACCAAAGTTATCGTGGCCGTTGGCGACAGCGTGGCGTTTAACGCCATCACTCAGGTCAACGTCAGAAATGAGTTCGATCAGAACTTTGGGCATAACCATGACCACAGCCATGACCACGGCCATGGCTCACACCATGGCAGCGACCGGGATGATGACGACCAAGATGATGACGGCGATGACGATGACGCGTACAATCAGGCCCAAAGCCCGATTAGTATCTCGTGGAACGTCGCCTCGATCAGTTCATCGGGCAATGCAACGTCACGCACGGATGAAGATGACGACGCCGCTCCCAGCCGGATTGTAGTGACCCGGATAGAGGGCAACGTCATCCTGCTGAACCATATCGAACAGTTCAATATGGTCAGCGATCATGACATCACCAGCATCACTTTTTCGGGCAACGAAAGCGTCATCACAACCGGTGATAACGTGGTTTTCAACGCCTCGTTCCTTTACGAGCTGGGTTTTCAGTATGACCTGATTTTCATCGGCGGCAACATGATCGACGTCAGTGTTATCCGCCAGACAAACGTCTTGCTGGATGCTGACAACTTTATGTACGGCGGTGGGGATGACTTCGACGGCATGGTCAACATGGCCGAGAATATGCTGTGGAACAGCGCCACGATCAAAGAGATCGGCGAGGACCGGCGCGAAGAGCTAGAGGATGATTACAAAGACGCCGCTAAAATGCTCAAGCAAGGCGCCGAAAGCCTGTCCAACACTGTGCTGTCGAACGAAGCTTTTGAGGGCATCGATCTTTTGCGCGTCCTCTACATCGCCGGTGACTACGTCAAATGGCAGACGATCTCGCAGACAAACGTTCTGGGCGACGCCGATCAGGTCGCCATCATGACCCAGACCCTGCAAAGCGCCGAAGGGGCTAACGTTCAGGTCGCGACCGGCTCGAATGCGCTGATGAACATCGCCTCGATCACGGATGGGGGCATTGATTCAACCGTTTACGTGGGCGGCGACGAATATTCCGACGCGCTTTTATATCAGGCTGATTTTATCTCGACCGACAATCCGCTGTCCTACACCGGCCCCACAACGCTGGCCAGCGAGGCTGTGCTCTTCCTGGCCGATGGCATGATCAAAGACGGCTATGACGACGACGACGATATGGACGCCCACGACCTGTATGAGACCTCGGTCGATGTGATGGAAACCGTGCTTGCCTGATACGAGGCCAATTGTGGGAGAAGAATTTTGAAAGACTCAGTTGACGGCGCCGACCGTGAATTTTTCGGCCCCGCCCAGGTCCCGATGAGCGACAGACCAGAGCGCAAGAATTCGGGCCCCGCCGGTACGCTTAGTCTGAGTGCACAGATGCGCGTGGGTCCGGGCGGGCCTACAGACAACGGGCATAACGACAACGGGCCTGCTGATAATCCGCAAGACCCAGCAGCCAAAGCGCCCGGCAACGAAGCCCCCGAGGCCCGGTTCACCGATGCCCAGACGATCGAAGGGCAAGCAAATCCAACGCCTCAGCCTCCTTCTGAAAAACCCGCGCCGCCCTCAACTCCGGCCACAGGGGGCAATGGCGGCTCAATCGGCGGCGGTCCCAAGTTTCACAAACGCCTCGGCCCCGAAGATTTTTCGCGCAGCCTTAAACTGGGCATCGCCGCGATCCGCCGGAACCTTATCCTGGTGATGGTCTTTACGCTGGCAACCAACGTTTTGATCCTTGCGATCCCGGTCTATCTCTTTCAGATCTCAGACCGCGTTCTGACCAGCCGCTCGGTCGATACGCTGATCATGTTGACGGCTGTGATCGTGGGCGCCGTAGTTCTACAATCGATCCTTGATGCGGTGCGCCGCTTTATTCTGATGCGCACCGCGGTCGAAGTGGCCGTGCAGCTTGGCGCGCCGATCCTCAGTGCCGCCGCACGCGCCGCACTGGACAGCAACGGGCGCGAGTATCAGACGCTTGGCGACCTGCAGCAGGTCCGCGGATTTCTGGTCTCGGGCACGCTTTTGTCGTTCCTCGACATTCCCTTCACCCCGCTTTTCATTCTTGCCATCTATCTGGTGCATCCGGACCTTGGGTTGATCGTGATGGTGACGGCATTGGTTCTTTTCGTCATCGCGATGATCAACCAGCGCATGACCGCGCGCCTTTTTGGCACTGCCAACATGCACCAGAGCAAGGCCAACCTTCACCTCGACAGCATGTCGCGCAACAGCCAGATCATCAATGCGCTGGCCATGATCCCCGAGGCCGTGTCGATCTGGGGTCGCGACACCGCAGCCTCGCTAAAGGCGCAGGTGTCTGCACAAGACCGCAACATCATATCCGCCTCTGTCTCGCGCGGCGCGCGGCTGTTGACCCAAATCGGTCTTCTGGGCTGGGGCGCATATCTGTCCATTCAGGGTGAAATAACCGGCGGCATGGTCATCGCGGCCTCGATCATTGCTGGGCGCGCATTGGCCCCGGTTGAGGGCGCCATTGAAGGCTGGAACAGCTTTCTTCTGTCGCGCGGCGCTTACGGGCGCATCGCGGCGCTCCTCAAGGCCTCGCCCCTGAACCAGCAACGCCTGATCCTGCCCAACCCCGAAGGGCGACTGGATGTTGAACGCCTGCTTTACGTCCCCCGCGGCACCAAACGCGTTGTCCTGAATGGGATCAGCTTTGCACTGGCGCCGGGCGAATCTCTGGCTGTGATCGGCAACTCGGGCGCGGGCAAGACAACGCTGGGCAAGATGCTGGTGGGATCGATCTTGCCAACCTCGGGCTCGGTCCGGTTGGACCTTATGGATCTGCGCAACTGGGACCAGCGCCAGCTTGGGGAAAATCTAGGATACCTGCCGCAGGACGTTCAGCTTTTCCCGGGCACGATCAAGGCCAATATCGCCCGGATGCGCGCCGAGGCTGATGACGCATCCGTGCATCAGGCCGCCGTTCTGGCCGACGTGCATGAAATGATTGCCAGCTTCCCGGAGGGATATGAAACCATCGTCGCCTCGGATGGCGCCCCCCTGTCGGGTGGTCAGAAACAGCGGATCGCCCTTGCGCGCGCCTTCTTTGGCAACCCAAGGATCGTTGTTCTGGACGAGCCGAACTCGAACCTTGATACCGCCGGCGATCAGGCCCTTGGCCGCGCTATGACCCACGCCAAGGAAAACGGCATGACCGTGGTCGTGGTCACCCAAAAGCCATCGCTCTTGTCCTCTGTCGACAAGATCATGCTGATGGCCGACGGCGCCATCGCGATGTTCGGTATGCGCAATCAGGTGCTCGAAGCTTTGGCCCAGCGCCAGCAACCGCCAAAATCAGTTCAGCAGAACCAATCGCCACCAGCGGTCCAGGGGGGCTGACGAATGACTGACGTAACAACCTATCAACAGCTTGAATGGTATTCGGATGTGCCGCGCCGGATCAGCCGGATCGGCCTTTTCGGAATTTTACTGATGGCGCTGGCCTTTGGCGGCTTTGGCACATGGGCCTTCCGCGCGCCCCTTGCCGCCGCGGTGATCGCCCAAGGCAGCTTTGTTGCCACGGGCCAGAACAAGATCGTTCAGCACTTTGAAGGCGGCATCATCAGTTCGATCCTCGTCTCCGAGGGTGAAAGCGTCGCAGAAGGCCAGCCCATCGTCATGCTTGACCGCACCTCGGCCGAGGCCAAAAAGCAGGAACTGACCCTGCGCCGCGTCCGGCTAGAGGCGATCAACGCGCGCCTTTTGGCCGAACAACAGGCCGCACCGCGCATCAGTTTTCCACCTTGGTTGCTGGACAAACGGACCGACCCACGCGTCGGCGAAATTCTGAAAAGCCAAGAGGTGAACTTTGCCGCCTCACGCCAGAAACTGGCCAACGAGATTGAGCTGATGCAGGACAATATATCAGCCCTGCGATTTCGCGTCATCGGCTACGACATGCAGCGCAAAGCCCTGGTGCGTCAGATCGAGATCCTGCAAGAGGATTTTGACGGCAAGTCCGACCTTCTGGACAAAGGCCTTTTGCGCCGCGGCGAAGTGAACGCCCTGATGCGCGCCCTTGTCGAGGGCGAAGGCCAAACCGCGCGGATCGACGCCGAAATCGGCGAAAGCAACACAATGATCAGCAAATATGAAAAGCAGATCTCTCAGACGCGCTACGCCTACAGGCAAGCCGCGCTGGACGAGGAACAATCGGTTCAGGCCGAGTTGGACGGCGTCACCGAACAGGTCTTTAACGCCGAAGACGTGCTGCGCCGCACGACCATTCTGGCCCCCGTCAGCGGCATCGTCGTGCGCATGAATTACCACACAGCAGGCGGCGTTATCGAGCCGGGCAAGCCTATCGCCGAGATCCTGCCACAGGGCGCCGATCTGATCATCGAGGCGCTGATCCCCCGTACACAGATCGACAGCGTCATATTGGGCCATGAGGTCACCGTGCGCCTGACCGCGCTCAACCAGCGCACAACGCCCGTTCTGATGGGCGAGGTTTTCTATATCTCGGCCGACGCGCTGCCCTCAGGCACCGGACGGGGCGACCAACAACGTGAGGTCTATGTCGCCCGTGTCAGCGTCTCACCCCAGGAGATGCTGCGCATCGATGGCTTTTCGCCGACACCGGGCATGCCCGCCGAAATTCTGATCAAGACACAGGAACGCACCTTCCTGCAGTATCTGACAAAACCCATCGTGGATTCGATGTCTCGCGCCTTCCGCGAAGACTGACACCCCCTCAGGCGCGCGCGTCGGCCCCTTTGCACGGGGCCTGGCCACCGACTTCCCGCAGTTACACTTTGCCGTGTCTGGCCCATTGCGCATGGGCCATGCTAGGGGTTTGTCAGCGCCCCGCCAAAGGCCCTCGCGGGGATCGAGAAAAGTGAGCTTGCGCACCCATGACCGTGACACCGGCCGACATTCAGGCAGCGGCCTTCGCCATCCGGGGCGTGGCCGACCACACGCCGCTTGTCCCCTCGCCCTTCTTTTCGGCCATGGCCGGGCAAGAGGTCTTGCTGAAGCTTGAAAACACGCAACCCATCGGTGCCTTCAAATTGCGTGGTGCGATGAACGCGGTGGCCCAACTGGGCGATAACACCACCGGCGTGATCTGTTGCTCGACCGGCAACCACGGGCGCGGTGTGGCCTATGCCGCCGCCCAAAGGGGCATGCGCGCCGTCGTCTGCATGTCCGAACTGGTGCCACGCGCCAAAGTTCAGGGCATCCGGGCACTGGGTGCCGAAATTCGCATCTGCGGCCAAAGTCAGGACGACGCCCAGGCCGAGGTTCTGCGCCTTTGCACAGCTGAGGGCCTGCACCAAATCTCGCCCTTTGATGACGCCCATGTCATCGCCGGTCAGGGCACCATCGGCGCCGAGGTTATGACCGCACGCCCCGATATAGCAACTTTGCTGGTCCCGCTTTCGGGTGGTGGATTGGCCGCTGGCGTCGCGCTGGCGGCCAAAGCTGCAAACCCGACGGTCCGGGTCATTGGCATCAGCATGGATCGCGGTGCGGCGATGCACGCCTCGCTTTTGGCCGGCCGCCCCGTGGACGTCACCGAAGTGCCCAGCCTTGCCGACAGCCTTGGCGGCGGCATCGGCGCGCAAAACGCCCTGACCTTTCGGATGTGCCGCGACCTCTTGGATGACGTCCTCTTGGTCACCGAAGAAGAGATCTATCGCGCCATGCAAACCCATTTTTTCGAAGACCGGATGGTTGCCGAAGGTGGCAGCGTGGTTGGCCTGGCGGCACTTCTGGCGGGAAAACTGGACGTCCGTGCGGGTCCATTGGCCACGATCATCACCGGGCGCAATCTGGACATGTCCACCTTTACCCGCATCGTGAAGGGGCAGGACGTCGCCTTGGGCAACTACACCGTCCGGGGCCACCACTATGAAAACTGAAGTAAAGATCGTAACCGAGGCGCAATTGCGCCGCGCGGTCACGCTGGACCTTGGCCTTGTGGATGTCATCGAACACGCCTTTGTGGCACTTGGTTCGGGACAGGTTGTCATGCCCCCGATTCTGTCAATGGAACTGGCCGAAATGAACGCCGAAGTTGACGTCAAAACCGCCTATATTCCTGGCATTGATGGTTTTGCGATCAAGATCAGCCCGGGCTTTTTCGATAACCCCAAACTGGGCCTGCCCAGCTTGAATGGCCTGATGGTCCTGATCAGCGCCAAAACCGGGCTGGTGCAATCTGTGTTTCTGGACAACGGCTATCTGACTGACCTGCGCACCGCCGCCGCAGGGGCCGTGGCCGCGCGCCACCTTGCCCCCCAAACCGTTAGGACCGCCGGCGTCATCGGCACAGGCGTTCAGGCGCGTCTGCAAATGCAGGCGGCCCATCTGGTGCGCCCGTTTTCCGCAGGGCTGGTATATGGGCGCGATCCTGACAAGGCGGCCATTTGCGCCAGCGATCTCAGACAAGCACTGGGGATCGACGTGCAACCTTGCGCGGACCCGGCTGCGCTGGTGGCGCAAAGCCAGTTGGTGATCACCACAACCCCGGCCCGCGCACCCGTCATCGACGCAAGCTGGCTTCACCCGGGGTTGCATATCACCGCCATGGGCGCCGATCAGGCGGGCAAGAACGAGCTTGACCCAAAAGCCCTGATCGCCGCCGACGCCTACCTCTGTGACAGCCTGACCCAATGCCGATCCTTGGGCGAGTTGCACAGCGCTATTGCCACGGGCCTCTGGGCCCAACCCGACCCGCCCGAATTGGGCCAGATCATCACCCGCGCCGCTATCGGCCGCCGAAAAGAGACCGACATAACCATCTGTGACCTGACCGGAACCGGTGCTCAGGACACAGCCATTGCAGCCTACGTCAACGCAATCATGCAAGACGTCGGCACGACCGTCAGGACCTGACAACATGACCAGACTTGATGCCCGCGACATCGCCATACTGACCGTTCTGTCCCGCGAAGGCCGGATCACCAAAGCCGCCCTTGCCGATCGCGTCGGCCTGTCACCCACACCCTGTTGGGACCGCCTGAAAAAGCTGGAAAAGGCTGGGCTGATCGAAGGTTACCAGGCCCAGATCAACCTCAAAAAGCTGGGCCGCCACGTTACCGTCTTTGTCACGGCCGAGCTTGGCGATCATACCCAAGCCAGCTTTCGCGCCTTCGAAGCGGCAATCCAGAATTACGACGAAGTGACCGCCTGCTGGGCCCTTGGCGGCGGCTTTGACTACATCCTTCAGATCGTCACACGCGATATTGACGCCTATCAGCGCCTGATGGACGACATGCTTGAGGCTCGCATCGGTCTGTCGCGTTATTTCACCTATGTCGTCACAAAACCGGTGAAAGGCAGCGGGGCACCGCCGCTTGAGCTTTTGCTCAAAGGTTAGAGGAAACCTCTGACATCACCGTCAGAAACAGACGAAACCTCTGCAACACCCGCGAAATTCAGCCCCTACACGGGGGCCGGATCGGGCAGTTTGCCGCTAAAGAAAATTCGTGCAGGCAGGATAGTGAAATGTCGAACGGGCAAACCCCGGCGCTGAGCGGGATCACGGACAAACGGCTGTTGCGCAGTTTTTCGTATATCGACGGCAAATGGTGCGCGGCGCCGTCCGGTGACACTTTTGCCGTAAGCGATCCTGCAACCGGTGAGATTCTGGGCCATGTCGCCAGCCTCGGCGCCGCCGACGCAACCGATGCAGTTACTGCAGCCCAGCACGCCTTTCCCACATGGGCGCGCCTTTTGCCGCAAGAGCGTTCAGCTCTTTTGCGAAACTGGTTTCACCTGATGCAGACCCACAAAGAAGATCTGGCCCGCATCATGGTCCTTGAACAGGGCAAACCCCTCTCCGAGGCGCGCGGCGAAATCGACTATGCCGCCTCGTTCCTTGAGTTCTACGCCGAAGAGGCCAAGCGTCCCAATATCGAAGGCGTCACCAGCCACCTGCCCGACGCCGAGGTTGAGGTTTGGCTGGAACCTGTGGGTGTCGCGGCCCTGATCACACCGTGGAATTTCCCCTCGGCAATGTTGACGCGAAAAGCGGCGGCGGCGCTGGCCGCGGGATGCACCATTGTCGCCCACCCCTCGGCCGAGACACCTTTTTCAGCGCTGGCTCTGGCCGAGCTGGCCGAACGCGCGGGGCTCCCGGCGGGGGTCTTCAACCTCGTCACAGGCAGCGCGCCAACAATCGTCGAACCCTGGACCCGCGATATGCGCGTGCGCGCGCTGTCCTTTACCGGATCCACCGACGTTGGACGGCTCTTGTACCGCCAATCGGCAGATACGATGAAGCGGTTGGTGATGGAACTGGGCGGCCACGCGCCGGTGATCGTCTTTAAGGGCGCCGATATGCAAAGGGCGGTTGCCGAGGCGATCAAGGCCAAATTTGCGACCTCGGGTCAGGACTGCCTTGCCGCCAACCGGATCTACATTGAACACCCCGCCTATGACGCCTTTTGCGAAAGCTTTACCGCCGCAACCCGCGCCCTGACCGTAGGCCCGGGCATGGATGATCCCGACATCGGCCCCTTGATGAACGCGCAAGCCGTCGCCAAACAGCAAAGCCATCTGGACGATGCGCTGGCGCAAGGCGCCCGACTTTTGACAGGCGGCAAGCGCCACAAACTGGGGCCGAATTTCTTTGAACCCACGGTTCTGGCCGATGTGCCCGACACCGCACTGATCATGTCGGATGAAACCTTTGGCCCGATCGCGGCCCTCACCCCCTTTGACACCGAAGCCGAGGTGATCGCCCGCGCCAATGCCACCGACTATGGCCTTGTAGCCTATCTGCACAGCAACGATCCACGCCGCATCTACCGGATGTCGCGGGCGCTTCAATTTGGCATGGTTGCGGTGAACCGCACCAAGGTCACGGGCGCACCGATCCCCTTTGGGGGGACCAAACAGTCGGGGCTGGGCCGCGAAGGGGCCCGCCGCGGCATGGAAGAATTCATGGACATCAAATACGTTTGCCGCGACTGGGCATGACACCACCAAAAAAAGGATACACTTATGCTAAAGAACGACCAGCTGGACCAATGGGACCGCGAGAATTTTTTTCATCCATCCACCCATCTGGCCCAGCATGCCCGTGGTGAAAGCCCAAGCCGCGTGATCAAGACCGCCTCGGGCGTTCATATCGAGGATCGCGACGGAAACCGCCTGCTTGACGCCTTTGCCGGGCTTTACTGTGTGAACGTCGGCTATGGACGTCAGGAGATTGCCGAGGCTATCGCCGATCAGGCGCGCGAACTCGCCTATTACCACTCTTACGTCGGCCACGGTACCGAAGCCTCGATCACCCTGTCCAAGATGATCCTTGATCGGGCACCGGCCAATATGTCCAAGGTCTATTTCGGACTGGGCGGCTCGGACGCGAATGAAACCAACGTCAAACTGATCTGGTATTACAACAACATTCTCGGGCGGCCCGAGAAGAAAAAGATCATCTCGCGCTGGCGCGGGTATCACGGCTCGGGCCTTGTGACCGGATCGCTGACCGGCCTTGAGGTTTTTCACAAGAAATTCGATCTGCCGATGGCACAGGTCGTCCATACCGAGGCGCCCTTTTACTATCGCCGCGCCGATCTTGACCAAAGCGAAGAGGCCTTTGTTGCCCATTGCGCCGCCGAGCTGGAGGCGCTGATCCAGCGCGAAGGCCCCGACACCATCGCCGCCTTTATCGGCGAACCGGTTCTGGGCACCGGCGGCATCGTCCCGCCCCCCGCCGGATACTGGGCCGCCATTCAGGCAGTTCTGCGCAAACATGACATCCTTTTGGTCGTCGACGAGGTTGTCACCGGCTTTGGCCGTCTGGGCACGATGTTTGGATCCGATCACTATGGGATCGAGGCCGATATCATCACCATCGCCAAGGGCCTTACCTCAGCCTATGCGCCGCTTTCAGGCTCGATCATCAACGACAAGGTCTGGAAAGTTCTCGAACAAGGGACCGATGAAAACGGGCCCATCGGCCACGGCTGGACCTACTCGGCCCACCCCATCGGCGCCTCTGCAGGCGTTGCAAACCTGCGCCTTCTGGATCAGCTGAACCTGATTGAAAACGCGGGCAAGACGGGCGCTTATCTGAACCAAGCGCTGCGCGATGCTCTGGGCGATCATCCTCATGTCGGCGACATCCGCGGCGAAGGAATGCTCTCGGCCATCGAATTTGTGCGCGACCGCGATGCTCGCGAGTTCTTTGACCCAAGTGAAAAAGTCGGCCCCCGCGTCTCGGCCGCTCTTTTGGCCCATGGCGTTATTGCGCGCGCAATGCCCCAAGGCGATATTCTGGGCTTTGCGCCGCCCTTCTGCCTGACCCGCGCCGAAGCCGACGAGGTTGTTGCCAAAACCGTTCAGGCCGTGGACGACACCAGCTTTTGATCACGCGGTGGCGCGGCCCCCTGGATCGCGCCACCTACCCTGTGCAAAGCAGCACGGTTTGATGACTATACAACCGCATCCGACACTCCTAACGTCAAAACCATGACAGACCCCGACATTCTGGACAGCCGCTATTCCTGGGGACGGCTTGGGATCACACTGGCAATTGCCATGATCGGCAATGTCGGCATGTGGGCGATTATCGTCATTATGCCGGCGGTTCAGGCCGAATTTGCCACCGCCCGCGCGGGCGCCTCGATGCCCTACACCCTGACAATGGTCGGTTTTGCCATCGGCAATCTGGTGATCGGGCGCGCGGTGGACCGCTTTGGGGTAACGACCGCGCTGATCCTGTCGGCCGCCATTATCGCCCTTGGTTATGTCGCCGCGGCCTTCAGCCCCTCAATCGCCGTACTATCGCTCATTCAATTCGTGATCGGCTTTGGCACTGCGGCCAGCTTTGGCCCGCTGATCGCAGACATCTCGCACTGGTTTTACCGCCGCCGCGGCATCGCCGTGGCTATTGCGGCCAGTGGCAACTACCTGTCGGGTGCATTTTGGCCACTGGTCCTGAGCGGCGTTCTGGCTACCTACGGCTGGCGGGCGGTTTACGTCGTTCTGGCCGTGGCCACCGTTGCCCTTGTGATACCGTTGGCGCTTTTGCTGCGCACCCGCGTGCCGCAAGCGGCAACTCTGCAGGCCGATACCCTGTCGCAAGCCAACGCAAGACGTGTCAGCTTTGCACCCCGCACCCTGGCTTTGATGCTGGGACTGGCCGGGATTGGCTGCTGTGTTGCGATGTCGATGCCGCAGGTCCACATCGTCTCGTACAGCGTCGATCTGGGCTATGGCGCGGCGGCGGGCGCTCAGATGCTGTCTCTGATGTTGATGGGAGGCGTGGTTTCGCGGCTGGCCTCGGGGTTAATTGCCGATCGGCTGGGCGGGCTAAAGACGCTTCTGATCGGATCGGCGCTGCAGGGAACCGCGCTATTTCTATACCTGCCGTTCGACAGTGCCGGATCGCTTTATCTGGTCAGTCTCATCTTTGGTCTGGCCCAGGGCGGAATTGTCCCCAGCTATGCGGTTATTGTGCGCGAGTATATGCCCGCACGCGAAGCCGGTGCGCGCGTGGGTTTTGTCATGATGGCCACCATCATGGGCATGGCGCTGGGCGGCTGGATGTCAGGTTGGATCTATGACCTGACCGGCTCTTACCAGATGGCGTTTCTGAACGGGATCGGTTGGAACGCCCTGAACCTTGCGATCATTCTACTGATCCTTTTTCGCTCGCGCCGCCCCGGCAAACAGCGGGTTGTTACCGCGTGACACCCCTGCGAGGGCCAGAAATATTCGCACCGCAAATCTTTCATTTGAAAGCTTTATGTGTTATATATTCACCAGAAAGGATTTTATCCCATGCAAACCCTCGTACAACAAGACCTGAACAACCCCGAACGCGGGCCTGTTGTTACACGCGCGGTTTTGCGTTCTGCCGAACGTCTGGGACTAAGCGCGCGGCTACTGGGCGCGGTTATCGGCCTGTCCGAGCCTACGATCTCGCGCATGAAGCGCGGCGAATACGTGCTTGAAGATAAAACAAAATCCTTTGAGCTTTCGGTCCTCCTCGTGCGCGTTTTTCGCTCGCTTGATGCAATAACCGGCGGCAACGACGCAGTGGCCAAAGCCTGGATAAAGAACGCAAACACCGCCTTGGGCGGCAAACCTGCGGACAAGCTTGTTTCAATATCGGGGTTGGTAGATGTCATCGCATACCTGGACGCCAGACGCGCTCTGGTCTGAGCGTCAGAATTACCGCGGCACCTGCTGGCGACTGGTCGAAGCTCAACACAGGGTTTCAACGCTAAAGCTGGTCGATAATCTGGACGAACAGGCGCTGCTGGAAGACATCATAGAAGAGACCAAGCCGAACATTCCCCCCGAATGCCAGCATCTGGACTACCTGTTTGCCACCCCGTTTCGCTATGGCGCGCCCTACCCCTATGGCTCGCGATTTCGGCGCGCAGGTCACACGCCCGGCGTCTACTATGCGTCCGAAACCGCCCCCACGGCCCTTGCCGAAATGGTGTTCTACCGCTTCCTTTTCTATGCGGAATCGCCACAAACACCCTGGCCCGACAATGCCGCCGAATACACCGCGATCGCGGCGCGCATCCAGACCTCCAGCGGCCTTGACCTGACCGAGCCACCCCTGTCAGACGATGCCGCCGCATGGGCCCACAAAACCGACTATAGCGCCTGCCAGGCATTGGCTGACACGGCGCGCAACACCAAGCTTCAGGCGCTTCGCTACAGATCTGTGCGTGACCCCAAAGGCGGCGCCAACCTGGCGGTGCTTGACTGTAAGGCTTTCGAAGTGGCCCAGCCCGTGGATCGCCGCAACTGGCGCATCCGCATCGGGGCCTATGGCGCGCAGGCCCTTCAGGAACACCCCCGCCTCAACATCGAGTTTGGCCGCCAAGCCTTTGATGACCCTCGGATATCGGCACTGAACTGGGATCGGCAGGCTAACTGATGTCCAACTCGGCCAATAGCGCGGCCCAGGACGCCCCATGCATGTCCCGATCAAGGCGCGAGCCCTGAATTTGGGGACGCGGCAAGCTGATCTTGACGACGTTCAAGGCGGCAATCTCAAACCGCTTCATCGTCTCCGGCGTCACCCCGAAAAGCGCCGCCACATCCGCCGTCTTTAGCCGGTCACAGACCTGCCCAAAAGCCTCGGGCGTCCCGCAGAAAATATCCACCGTCAGCCAGAAAGGACCCGCGTTCTTGCTGCGTATCTTTTCGGCGATCTGACCAAGTTCAGCCAACTTCGGTCACCTCCAGTGAAAAGCCATCCATCGGGTCGTCCAGTTCCAGAACATGGTTCAGGCAGAACTCGTATATCGCGCCCCGGCTCAGCTCGGCGGGGGAAAACGGAAAGGCAAACGTGGGTTGCTCTTCCTCTGCGGTCAGCGGGTGATGCAAAAGATAGGGGTTCAACATCTTGCCGATCTCGTCGGCCAGGGCCTCGGACCCTGCCGTCACAATCCCAAGCGCGCCGATCTCAACAGCCGCGCTTTGCCGCGTCTCAAGTGCCCCGAAACTGGCGCTTTGCCCTATCAATCGTATTTCAACCTCAAACGCCTCGGGCGCCAGCCCCAGCCGGTCAATCACTTTGGCGCGGCATTTGGCAACGATGTCCCGCGCCCAGCTTTCGGCGTTCTGAACATAGCGCCGATCCCGCAAAATCGCCATCAGGACGCATTGGAACCCCGCCACGCGCGCGCCTTCCAGCTTGACGGTATAACGATCCGAAGGCACCCAGCGCGACCCGCTGACGCGCACCCGCCGCGCGTCCAGAGCGGTATATTGCGCATCGCTTACATTCAGATGCCCACCGGGTTCAAAAAGGATAAATGGATCGGCATTCTCGTACAGCATATGGGCCGAAACCGTGTGCGGTGTGGCCAGCGCGCCCTCGGCCATCGGAACCACCGTGAACCCATCGCCATCAAATTCAACCATCACCACGCCCGACTGGGGGTTGGTTGCGCAAAGCGCGCCGCATTCACCTATTTTAGCCCCATGCCAGGCAGCACCCGCATGCCCACCCCGCATCAACGGAAGGGCCGCGATGATCGCCGTGTCGGTCGTGCGGCCCGCGATGATAATGTCAGCGCCGGTATTGAGCGCGGCGGCCACCTGTTCGGCCCCGGCCAGTGCGACGATATTGGCGCAACTCTTCAGGTCTTCGGCCGTCACCTGAGGCGCCCCTGCCAGCGGCGTGATCCGCCCGGCCTTGAAAGCGGCGGCCATCGCGCCCGGATCTTGCGAGCTTTTCAGGACCGCAACTTTCAGCTTTTGGCCCGTGTCGCGGGCAATCTCAGCGGTGATATCGAACATCCAGTCAACCGCACTGTCCGCACCACAAGTGCCTGCCGTTCCGATGACCAAAGGCACGCCCGCGCGCGCACGCGCCTCAATCAGGCCGCGCCATTCAACCAATGTGGAAGCGCGCGAATATTTGGACACCCCGCGCCCCAAATAGGCAGGCCCCGAATCCGTCGACCCGCCATCAATGGCGATAATGTCCGGCCCCACCGCAATCGCACGATCCAGTGCCGCCTTGTCATAGTTCAGGCCCAGCGCGCCGCTGGGAACCAGAACCCGAACGGGATCAATCTGTGACACGTTGTGGCTTTCGTAAAACACCGCGCAGGAACATCGGCGCGACAAACCCAAGGATCGCAGCAACCCAAAGGCCGACCGAAATCGGGGTTGAGAAAAGATAGGTCGCATCGCCATCGGACAGGACCATCGCGCGGCGCAATGCATCCTCCATATTGCCACCCAATAGGATGCCAAGGATCACCGGCACGGTCGGAACGTCCAGCTTGCGCAAGACATAGCCAAGCGCGCCAAACCCGACCATCAAAAGCAGGTCAAAATAGCTCCCTGACAGGGAATAGATACCCACGAAAGAAATCATCGTAACCCCCGGCAACAACACCCAAGGCGGCACCTGCAGGACGCGAACAAAGACCTTCACCATCGGCACGTTCATCAACAAAAGCACGACGTTGGCGATCAAAAGCGAAGCGATAAGCCCCCAAACAACCTCGGGCCGGTCGGTGAACAAAGTGGGCCCCGGCGTGATATTCAGCGTCATCAACAGCGCCAGCAAGACCGCCGTTGTGCCAGACCCGGGCACACCCAGCGTCAGCATCGGTACCAAGGCGCCGCCAGCGGCCGCGTTATTGCCCGCCTCGGGCGCCGCAACGCCCCTGGGCGTGCCAGTGCCAAAACCACCCTTCTCACCGGCGATGGATTTCTCAGTCATATAGGCCAGAAAACTGCCCAGTGATGCGCCAGCCCCCGGCAGGATACCGGCAATAAAGCCCACAAAACTTGCGCGCAGCATTGTCCATTTGGTCGCCATTATGTCGGCCCAGGGAATGGTCACCTTCTCCAGTTTGACGCCGATCGACGACCCCTTGCCGTGGCTTTCGATAAAGAAAAACACCTCGGCGATTGCGAAAAGCCCGACGATGGCGACCAGAAAATCCACCCCATCCATCAGATGCAGATTGCCTCCCGTCAGACGTGGCATTCCCGAATTGTTGTCAACGCCGATCATCGCGATCCCAAGACCGATGGCCGAGGCGATCGCCGATTTTGCCTGATTGTTCGAGGCCATGCCACCCAGCGTGCAAAAGGCCAGAAGGTATAGCGCGAAATACTCGGCCGGACCGAAAAGATAAGCTACCCGCGCCAAGAGCGGCGCCAAGAGCATCAGCCCCACAGTCGCCAGAAACGCCCCCACGAACGAGGCGACGCCCGACAGGACCAGTGCATCGCCTGCCCGGCCCTGTTTGGCCATCGGATAGCCATCCAGCGTGGTCATCAGCGCAGGCTCGTCGCCGGGAATGTTCAACAGGATCGAACTGATCCGCCCACCATACATCGCCCCGTAATAAACGCTGGTCATCAGTACCAGCGCCGATGTCGCGTCCAGCCCCATGGTGAATGTCAGCGGGATCAGGATCGCCACGCCATTCGACGGCCCCAAGCCCGGAAGCGCCCCGATGATCGTGCCCAAAAAGCACCCGATCACCGCCAGCATCAGCGTGTAAGGCGACAGCGCAATGCCAAAACCCATGGCAAGGTTTGATAGAATATCCATTTTCGGTTCCCGTCCCCGGCTAGCCGATCCAGCCCTTGGGCCAGGCCACAAGCCCAAGTCCCAGTGCAAATTTGAAAAGTACAAACAGTCCCGCAGACAACCCAATGCCCGAAAGAGCAGCAGCCCTTGGCCGTGGCGAAATCTGATAGCTCAGGATCCCGGCAGCAACCGCGGTCGGCAGGATAAATCCAAAGGGTTTCAGCGCATAAGCGTAACCCACCAACACGATCACCGCGATCAGCAAGGCGCCAAAAGTGCGCGACGCAGGCCAATCGGGATCGGGATCAGGTTTGACGATAAGCACCAGCGCGCTCAGCGCCGCAACCGCGCCGATCAGCATCGGAAAGGCCTTTGGCCCTACGGGGTCGGCAAGAAAACTGGTCTGTATTTGAGTGGCGCTCGCGATATACGCGAGCGCCACAAAAAGCACGACCAGACCAAAGATCCGGTCACTGGCCATTACTGGATGACCCCGATGTCTTTCGACAGCGTATTGATCTCGGCCACCAGGTTATCGACATAGCCCTGGAAATCGGCACCAACCTTGGTGAAGGGCGCCAAACCATTGGCCGCCATTGCTTCTTTCCATTCAGCGCTATCTGCAACTTTCTGCAGCTTGTCGGCCCAGGAATTGAACACCTCATCGCTGACCCCGCGCGGAACATAAAGACCACGCCAGTTCACGGCGACCACATCAAAACCTTGCTCTTTTGCTGTTGGGATATCGTCAAAACCGGGCACACGCTCGTCCGTCAGAACAGCCAGGGCACGCACTTCGCCGGCCTTCAGGAAACCCACAACTTCGGACATGTCGCCCGACATCGCCTGGGTGAAGCCACCAACAGTCTGGGTGATCGCATCCGCACCGCCATCAACGCCGATGTATTTAACTTTGGTTATGTCGGTAAAACCGGCACGCTGCAGGATCATCAGAGGCTTGAGGTGATCAAACCCACCCACAGCCGAGCCACCCGCAAAGGCAACCGAACCGGGATCCGCCTTGATCGCGTCAACCATGTCACCCAAAGTCTTGAACGGGCTGTCGGCGGCCACGACAATCACGCCGGGATCAGCGCCGATTGCACCCACGAAACGAACCTGATCTGCGGTCATTCCCGCATAGGCGTTTTGTGCCAGACGTGTGGATGTGGCCGAAGAGGCCGCAACGATCAGATCGGCGTCGGTGTTCCGCTCAGTTACGACATAGTTATAGGCCAGACCGCCACCAGCGCCGGCCATGTTGGTAACCTGAATGGGTTTATCGACCGCACCGATATCAAACATGATCTTGCCGATCTGGCGACAGGTGAAATCCCATCCACCACCGGGGTTGGCCGGCGCGATGCACTCGGCTGCAGAAGCGGCTGTTGTTGCGCCGACTGCCAGTACGGCACCCGTCATCAACGCTTTGACAAAGCGTATTTTCATAATGTCCTCCCATTTGACATGGCGGGTTAAGCCCGCCCATGGTTCAAAATGAACGACCTCAACCTGACACTAACCTGTCACGGAACCCAAATCGGATACCCCCCCGTGCGATTTTTGCTGATCGAAGACAACACAAGGCTGGCAAAAGCCATAACCGACCGGCTGGCGCTGGACGGCCATGCCGTGGACCATTCCCAAACGCTGAGTGCGGCACGCGCAAGTATAAGTGTGGCCGATTACGATCTGATATTGCTTGATATTATGCTTCCCGATGGCGATGGCCGTGACTTTCTGTCCGAGCACCGCCAAGCCCGCAAGCGCACGCCAGTGATTGTCCTGACGGCCCGGTCCGAGGTGTCTGACCGGGTTGGACTTTTGGACCTTGGGGCGGATGATTACATCACCAAACCCTTCGATTTTTCCGAGCTTGAGGCGCGCTGTCGTGCCGTTTTGCGCCGTCAGGGCGGCAGCGCGGCCAATCAGAAAGCCTATGCCGACACCATCCTTGATTCGACCGCAGGCACCCTGACCACCGGCGCCGGAACCGAAGCCCTTCGAAATCGCGAGCTGCGCCTGGCCGAGGTTTTTTATGCCGCCCCCGGTCAGATTTTCTCCAAAACTCACCTGATGGACCGGCTCTTTTCCTTTACTGATGATGTCTCGGAAAACGCGATCGAGGTTTACGTCGGCAGGTTGCGCAAAAAGCTGGCGCAATCATCGGTGCGCATCGAAACCGTGCGCGGCCTTGGTTACCGGATGACATCCGAGCAATGACAAACCACAGCCCCCACACGTCGATCCGCAGGCGGCTGGTCATTCAATTGGCCGTGGTCGCGGCGATCCTTTCACTGGCGTTCTTTCTGATCGTGCGCGTCATTGCTGAACGCGCCGCCGAAGTTACGCAGGACGATATCCTAGCCGCCTCGGCCACCGCGATTGCCGACGCTCTTTACGCCGATCGTGATCAGGTTGGTCTGGACCTGCCCTACTCGGCCATTTCGATGTTGGGAACGATCAGTCAGGATCGGGTCTTTTACCGCGTCGCAGTCGCGGGGCAGACCCTGACCGGCTACGAAGACCTCAAAACACCCGAACGCGATCTTACCGGCACAGAGGCCGCATTTGCCACTTTCCCCTACAGGGGCGAAAATGTGCGCGCCGCCACCGTGTTGCGCCCCGTCAGCCTTGGAAATCAGCCGGTTGCGGTAACCGTCACCGTCGCCCAGACCCAGCGCGGGCTGGCCGCGATATCGTCGCGCATCACGGCCATTGCTACGGCCATCGCCGTTGGGTTCTTTTTCCTCGCCACAGCGCTCAGCCTTCTCACCGCGCAATCGGCGCTGGCCCCGCTGGACCGCATGACCCAAGCCGTGGCCCGGCGCGGCCCTAACGACCTAAGACCGGTCGACACCGACACGCCCACAGAATTGATCCCACTGGTTGAGGCGCTCAACAAGTTCATATCCCGTCTTGGCACCTCTCTGTCACGTTCCGAAGACCTGATCGCCGAGGCCGCCCACCGCGTGCGCACGCCGCTGGCCACCGTCCGCGCGCAGGCCGAGATCACCCATCACCGCCTGAAAAAGCCCGAGCACCGACAGGCCATTCGCGAAATGATCCGCGCTATCGACGAAAGCTCGCGCTCTGCAGGGCAGCTATTGGATCATGCCATGGTCACCTTTCGCGCCGACAGTCTGGAAGGATCCAACCTTGATCTGGCCGAGCTTCTGAACGAAACCTGTGACCGGCTGGCGCCCACCGCCGACCTTAAGGACATAGAGATTGCGCGCGAAATCGCCACCGGCCCGCTGGACTTCAAAGGCGACCGGATCCTGCTGCAAAACGCGCTGCGCAACATTCTGGACAATGCGATCAAATACTCACTGCCGGACACCCAGATCACCGTCAGCGCCCAAAGAAACGGCGAGTTTCGGCTGTCTGTTCTGGACCAGGGACGCGGCTTTGGTGACACTGACATCGCAAACCTGACGGGTCGGTTTTCACGCGGCTCGAACGTGGCCGATATTGTCGGATCCGGCCTTGGGCTGACAATCGCGGACGAGGTCGCGCGCAGCCACGGCGGGCGCCTTGAAATCTCTCGTAACAAGGAAGGTCGCGGCGCATGCGTCACACTCGTCTTACCCACTTCGTAATCGCGATCCTGGCCCTTTTGACCGGCGCGGCCCATGCCTTTGAAACCGAAGGCCGTCAGGTCTATGGGCCGGGCACGGCCGCCCAGATGCTAAAAGTGATATCGACCGCCGACAAAGAAGCCTTCGAGCCGATCATCAAGGGGTTTCAGGCCGTCTATCCGGGTGTCACCGTGGATTATACCATCGCCAGTTCAACCGAGGTGATGAAAGCCATCTATGACGAAGGCGCGCCCTTTGATCTGGTCATCTCCAGCGCGATGGATCTGCAAACCAAAATCGCAAATGACGGCTATGCCCGGTCCTATTCCTCGGCCCAGACGGACAGCTTGCCAGCTTGGGCCAAATGGCGTGATCAGGTGTTTGCCTTCACCCAGGAACCGGCCGTTGTCGTTGTTTCGGAAAGGTTTTTTGACAAAACCCCAATTCCCGAAAACCGCGAAGAGCTGATCGGGTTACTGCGCGATCATCCCGACCGCTTTCGCGGCCGCGTGGGCACCTACGATGTGCGCACCTCGGGGCTGGGCTATCTTTTTGCCACCCAAGACAGCCGAAACAGCGAAAGTTTCTGGCGCCTGACCGAGGTGATGGGCAGCCTCGATGCCCGCCTTTACTGCTGTTCCAGTGACATGATCAGCGATGTGGCCGACGGCAAGCTGGCCGTCGCCTATAACGTCCTTGGAAGCTACGCCGAAGGCCGCCTGCCCCAGACGACGGGCGTGCGAATTGTCGAACTGAACGATTTTCTAAGCGTCATGTTGCGCAGCGCTCTGATCCCGACAACAGCGCAAAACCTTGGCCCCGCGCAGGCGATGATCGACTACCTTGTCACGCTCAATACCCGCCCCGCCGAAGCGCTCAGATCGGGTCTGCCCCCGATTGACGAGGCACAACTGGCCGCCAATAACGCGATGCGTCCAATTCGGCTGGGCCCGGGTTTGCTGGTCTTTCTTGACCGGCTCAAACGCGAGACATTTCTGCGCAGCTGGTCCAACGCCATTTTGCAGCAATAGTGCAGCCAAGAGCATTTCGCGTTAAACCGTCAGATAACGGCGAATATCATCCTCGACCATTCCCGCTCCGGCGCCGGCCAGAACCACCTCGCCCCGGTCCATGACCGCATAGTCATCGGCCAGATCACGGGCAAATTCAAAGAATTGCTCGACCAGCACGATGGCCACATCCCCCTGGTCGCGCAGATAGGCAATCGCACGACCAATATCCTTGATGATCGAGGGTTGGATGCCTTCGGTCGGCTCATCCAGCAACAATAGCCGTGGCCGTGTGACCAGGGCGCGCCCGATGGCCAATTGCTGCTGTTGCCCGCCCGACAAGTCCCCGCCGCGCCGGTTAAGCATGTCACTCAGGACCGGAAAAAGCTCGAACACAACATCCGGGATGCGCCGCTGATCGCGCGGCAGACAGGCGAACCCGGTCTTGAGGTTCTCTTCGACCGTCAACAAGGGGAAAACCTCGCGCCCCTGCGGGACCGAACCAAACCCGGCGCGCGCCCGCTCCGCCGCGGGCGTCTTCGCGATGTCTTTTCCATCCCACAAAATGCGCCCCGCACGGATGTTCTGACGGCCCGTCAGCGCCCGCATGAGCGAGGTTTTCCCAACCCCGTTGCGACCCATAACGGCCGTCACCCGCCCCGGACGCGCGTTCAGCGAGACATCGCGCAGTACCTGCGAAGCACCATAGAAAAGGTCAATGTTTTCAACTTCCAGCATCGCTATCGCCCCAGATATACTTCAACGACCTGCGGATTAGCCGAAACATGGTCCAGCGATCCTTCGGCCAGAACATGCCCCTGATGCAGCACCGTCACCATGCATTTCAGCGCCTGCACAAAATGCATGTCATGTTCGACCACGATGACCGACCGCTCGCCGGCAATGTCGCGCAAAAGCTCTGCTGTGCGCATCGTTTCGGCGTCAGTCATGCCAGCCGCCGGTTCATCGACCAACAAAAGCTCAGGGTCCTGCGCCAATAGCATCCCGATCTCCAGCCACTGCTTTTGCCCATGTGACAGGTCGGCGGCAGGGCGCGCGCGCGCATCTGTCAGGCGCACCAGTTCCAACAGACGGTCTATCTCTGCGCTTTGAACGGGCGTGCGGCGCGCAAAAAGATTGCTAAAGACGCCGCGATCCGCCTTCAGCGCCAGCTCGATATTATCGGCCACACTCAGCGTTTCAATCACCGTTGGTTTCTGAAACTTGCGCCCGACACCCAAGCGGGCGGTATCGGCCTCGTCCATACGTGTCAGATCGACCTTTTCGTTCCAGAAAACCTCACCCGCATCGGGTTTGGTTTTGCCTGTGATGATATCCATCATTGTGGTCTTGCCCGCACCGTTTGGCCCGATGACCGCACGCAACTCGCCCTTGTCGATCACCAGCGACAGGTTGTTGATCGCCTTGAACCCATCGAAACTTTTGGAAACGCCGCTGAGGTATAATTGCGAGGTCATGGGTTTTCCTCCACCAGTTTCGGATCACGCCGAAACTTGGCAAGCCCCAGTTCAACCGCCCCCAGTACTCCATGCGGCAGAACCAGCGTGACAATGATGAACATCGCCCCCAGCGCGAAAAGCCACAGTTCGGGGAACCAACTGGTCAAAAGCGTCCGCGACAGCGCCACTAGGATCGCGCCAATGGCAGCCCCCACCAACGTACCGCGCCCGCCAAGTGCCACCCAAATCACGATCTCGATCGAATTGGCGGGGCTGAATTCGCCCGGATTGATGATCCCCACCAGCGGCGTATAGATCGCCCCGGCAACCCCCGCCATCATCGCCGAGACGACAAAGACAAAAAGCTTAAACGCCTCGACACGGTAGCCTAGAAATCGGGTCCGGCTTTCGGCATCCCGCACCGCCACCAAAACCTTGCCCAGCTTCGACGTTGTAATAAACCGCGCCACCATAAGCCCCGCCGCCAGCGCCAATGCTGCCGCCACGAAAAGCCCCGCCCGCGTTGCATCCGATTGCAGATCAAACCCCAGCAGATCTTTGAAATCGGTCAGCCCGTTGTTGCCACCAAATCCCATTTCATTACGAAAGAAGGCCAGCATCAGCGCATAGGTCATCGCTTGGGTGATGATCGACAGATAGACGCCCGTGACGCGGCTTCGAAATGCAAACCAGCCAAAAACAAAAGCCAGCGCTCCGGGCACAATCATCACCATCGCCATCGAAAACCAAAAGCTGTCAAAGCCCAGCCAGAACCACGGCAATTTCTCCCAGTTCAGAAAAACCATGAAGTCGGGCAAAACCGGGTCGCCGTAAACGCCCCGCGTGCCGATCTGGCGCATCAGATGCATGCCCATCGCATAACCACCCAGCGCGAAAAACGCGCCATGCCCAAGGCTGAGGATACCGCAATACCCCCAGACCAAATCCAGCGCTACGGCCAGCAGGGCGTAAGTCATATACTTGCCCAAAAGCGCCACGACATAGGATGGCACCGGCTGACCCGCAATCCACAGGTTCCCAATCGGAACAGCCACAGTTACGACGAACAAAACACTTAGAAACAGTCCCATGCGGGCGTCGATCAGACGGCGCAGCATATCAGGCCTCCACCGCGCGGCCGCGCAAGGCAAACAATCCGCGCGGGCGTTTCTGGATAAAGAGAATGATAAAGACCAGGACAAGGATCTTGGCCAGAACCGCACCGGCAAAGGGTTCAAGGAACTTGTTGGCCACTCCCAATGTGAACGCGCCCGCCAGAGCCCCCCAAAGGTTTCCCGCCCCGCCGAAAACCACGACCATGAAACTGTCGACAATATAGCTTTGGCCCAGATTGGGCGACACATTGTCGATCTGGCTAAGGGCGACGCCTGCCAGCCCGCCGATCCCCGCGCCAAGACCAAAGGTCAGCGCGTCAACGCGGCCCGTGTTGATCCCCATCTCAGCCGCCATCGGGCGGTTTTGGGTCACCGCGCGCATCCTCAGCCCCATCGCGGTGCGCTTCAGCAGCGTCAAAAGTCCTGCAAAGACAATCAGGGCAAAGACCAAAATCCACAGCCGGTTCCACGTGACGGTCATCGCGCCGATCTCAAACGCGCCCGACATCCAGTCGGGGTTTCCAACTTCGCGGTTGTTGGGCCCAAAGATCGACCGCACCGCCTGTTGCAACATCAAGCTGATGCCCCATGTCGCCAAAAGCGTCTCTAGCGGGCGACCATAAAGGTGGCGCACCACGCCGCGTTCAATCGCAATCCCCACACCGCCTGCCACGACAAAGGCCAAGGGTGCCGCAATCAGCAACGACCAGTCAAAAAGCGCCGGCGCACTGGTGCGGATCACCTCCTGAACCGCAAAAGTCGTATAGGCGCCCAGCATGACCAACTCGCCATGGGCCATATTGATGACCCCCATCACACCAAAGGTGATCGCCAACCCGATGGCCGCCAGCAAAAGAACCGATCCCAGCGACAGACCGTACCAGACGTTCTGAGCCATCCCCCAAAGCCTTTGACGCTGCTCGATCGTCTCCAGCGCGTCGCGCACCGGGCTGGACAGTTCAGGGTCGTCCCGCAGCGGCGCCAGCACGCCTTGGGCATCGCGATCGCCGCGCGCGCCAAGAACGGCAATCGCCGCCAGCTTGTCCGCGGTGGGCCTTTGCGAATTCAGTATCGCCACGGCACGAGCTTCGGCCAGCGCCGCGGCGACTTCCCCGTCAGACTCGGCTGACATCGCAGTGTCCAGTGCCTCTAACTGGGCCGGATCACCGCTTGCAAAGGCCGCTTGCGCTGCCTTTAGTCGGGCTTGCGGATCTGCGCTGCTCAGCGACAAAACACCGGTGGCCGAACGAATGTCCCGCCGCAAACCATTGTTTATCTTGATTTTTTTAACTGCGCCCTTGTTATAGGGGCCAATATCCTCACCCGTAATCGCGTCGATCATCCGAGATGGGTCGCCCACGCCGGAAAGCGCCACAATGCGCCCGCCTGTTTTTTGCTTGAAAAGCTGGCCCTCGGTCAGGCTTTCCAGAACCCCAAGGGCGCGCGGATCGCCCGTGGCCGCAATCGCCGCAACCACCGCCGCGCGGTCCGAATACGACCCTTCGGGCAGCGTGTTGACCAAAGCCTCAAAGGCGCGGCTCTGCGACCAGGCCGGTGCAACCACCAAAAGCATTGCCGCGGCGAAAAGAAGGGCTGTGGCCAGCCAGGCCCGTGGCAAGGCCCGGCTCACAGTCGCTGAACGACCTTTACGACGGCCCGTTGCATTCTGATTTGCCTGCATTTCTTGACTGCCGCTTTCCAAAAATGGTGTGCTGTTTATTGGCGCGGCAAAGGGGGTGTACTTCCCCCCTTTGCCGTCGCTTGTTGACCCGCTCAAGTCAGCTTGCGCCGCAGGTGCCCGCTGCGACGTTGAAGTTTCCGCAAGACATCGGAGTACGCCAGTCCGAGATAAGCTTGGCACTGTCGGGCAAAAAGTCCGACCAAGCGTCGCCCGGCACCAGACCCGGCGTTTCCCAGACGGTTTCAAACTGACCATCGGCCTGAATTTCGCCTACCAGAACCGGCTTGGTGATATGGTGGTTCGGCATCATCGCCGAATAGTCGCCCGACAAGTTCGGAACAGACACGCCGACCAGCGCATCAATCACCGCATCCGGGTCAGTTGTGCCAGCCTTTTCAACGGCTTTCACCCACATGTTGAATCCGATGTAATGCGCCTCCATCGGGTCGTTCGTCACGCGGTTTTCGTCACCGATAAAGGCGTGCCACGCCTCGATGAACGCGGCATTCTCGGGCGTGTCGCCCGACATGAAATAGTTCCACGCGGCAAGGTGGCCGACCAATGGCTCGGTATCGAGCCCGGCCAATTCCTCTTCGCCGACCGAAAAGGCCACAACGGGGATGTCTTCGGCCTTGATGCCCTGGTTTGCCAGCTCTTTGTAGAACGGAACGTTCGCATCGCCATTGATGGTCGACACCACGGCCGTCTTTTTACCAGTCGAGCCAAAGGTTTTGACGTCCGACACGATCGTCTGCCAGTCAGAATGTCCAAACGGCGTGTAATTGATCATGATGTCTTCGGCAGCGACACCTTTGGCCATCAGATAGGCCTCGAGGATCTTGTTGGTCGTGCGCGGATAGACATAGTCGGTTCCCGCCAGCACCCAACGTTCGACCCCCTCTTCGTTCATCAGGTAATCGACGGCGGGAATGGCCTGCTGATTGGGGGCGGCACCGGTGTAAAAGACGTTTCTTTCGCTTTCCTCGCCCTCGTACTGCACAGGGTAGAAAAGGATGTTGTTGAGCTCTTTAAAGACCGGCAGAACCGACTTGCGGCTAACGCTGGTCCAGCAACCAAAGACGGCCGAAACCTGATCCTGTTCGATCAGCTGGCGCGCCTTTTCCGCGAAAAGTGGCCAGTCAGACGCGGGATCAACGACAACAGCTTCCAGAGGGCGCCCCAAAATGCCGCCTTTCTTGTTCTGCTCGTCAATCAGCATCAGCATGACGTCCTTCAGCGTCGTCTCGGAAATGGCCATGGTCCCTGACAATGAATGCAGGATGCCAACCTTGATCGGCCCTGCGTGCGCTGCAGAAAACGCCATTCCGGGCACAGCCAAAGCTGCACCGCAAGCCGCTGTCATCTTAAGGAAACTTCTTCTGTTCGTCATTGCGTCGCTCCTGAAACTATTGCCCGCGCAGCGGCGCACCCACGGCAAATTGATTGCCAAAACAGGAGGGGCCGACGTAGTCTGACCCGGCAGCATATGTTGCATCCGTGCGGCGGCGGGTTGGCTTCAATCGGTTCGCTGCCGCACATCATTTTCTCACCGCCGGATCAGTGATTTTATCGCCATCACCGGCACGGGGCAGCTTTGGTTCCCCCGCTCCTACAAGCAATGGCGCAGCGACCATTGCCCAGACCGGGCGCCTGCGATGGCAGGCGGTGTGATTGATTTTCAGGCAAACCAACCCGCGTCGCCCAAAACTTTGGCAGTTCGATCATTCCGTGACCCTATTCCCCCAAAGACGCCGCCTAATTTCACGATTCGAACAACTTTCGCACGTGAGTTGCAGCCCGCCCCATTTTGTCGTCTCATCCCGAAAGGCGATCGCCAACGCAGCCCTGCGGGGCCGTCGTAAAAGATCAACAACGGTAGGAGGACAGGATGCGGCAAACTTGGCGTTGGTTTGGTCCGGACGACAATGTCAGCACGGATGCGATGGCTCAGGCCGGCGTTCAGGGTGTGGTCAGCGCCCTGCATCACCTGCCCCCTGGTGCGATCTGGCCCGCCAAAGCCATCGCTCTGCGACAGGCCCAGATTTCACGGCTGACCGATGGGCGCCCTTCTCACCTGAAATGGGAGGTTGTCGAAAGCCTGCCGGTTTCCGAAGACATCAAGCGTCAGACCGGTGAGTGGCGCGCGCATATTGACGCCTACAAGGTCAGCATGACCAACTTGGCTCAGGCGGGTCTTTCGGTGATCTGTTACAACTTTATGCCGGTTCTGGACTGGACGCGCACCGATCTGAACTGGCCGCTGGCCAATGGCGCAACCGCGATGCGTTTTGATCTGATCGATTTCGCCGCCTTTGACCTTTGCATTCTGGGTCGCCCCGCCGCCCGCGATGATTTCACCAAAGAAGTCCAATCCAAGGCCCGCGCGCGGTTCAAAGGCATGACCGACCAGCGCAAAGATCAACTGACGCGCAACATCGTCTCGGGCCTGCCGGGTGCGGCCGAAAACTTTACGCTGGACGATGTTCGCGCACAGCTTGAACACTATGAGGGTATTGATGCCGCGCGCCTGCGCCAGAATTTCGTCGATTTCCTGACTGCAATCGTGCCTCATGCCGAAACGCTGGGCATGCGGCTTTGCTGTCACCCCGACGATCCGCCATTTGCTCTGTTGGGCCTGCCCCGGATTATGTCGACCATGGCCGACTACGACGCGATCATGGCCGCTGTCGACAGCCCGGCCAATGGCATCACGCTTTGCTCAGGGTCGCTTGGCGTGCGGGCCGACAATGACATCGCGGGCATGATGGACCGGTTCGGACCGCGCGTGCATTTTCTGCATATGCGCAACACATGCCGTCAGGATGAAACCCTGCCGACGTCGTTTTACGAGGCCGAGCATCTGGGCGGCGACACCGATATGGTGGCCTTTGTCGCCGCAGTTCTGCGTCAGGAAGCGCTGCGGAAAAAGGCCGGGCGCGCCGATCATTCGATCCCGTTCAGGCCAGACCACGGCCAGAACATCCTCGACGACCTGACGCGCAGCTCCCAACCGGGCTATCCTGCGATCGGGCGTCTCAAGGGCCTTGCCGAACTGCGCGGCATCATCCACGCGCTCGAACATCGTGACCGGGCGTTACCGATATGACAAAACGCCTGAGTGCCCGCGCATCTGGCGATCTCGCCCGCAACGGGCTGGCGTCGGGTTATGCGCCCTCCCAGCACGCCATCGGCATCCTGCACTTTGGCTGTGGCGCCTTTTTCCGCGCCCATCAGGCCGCCTGCACCGACGCCGCTCTGGAACACGCCGGCGGCAATTGGCGGATCGCTGCACTGAATTTGCGCAGCCGTGGCGATATTGATGCGCTAACGGCGCAAGACGGGCTATACACGCTGATCGCAAAATCCGCCCAAGGCGCCCGCGCGCGTGTCATTGCCAGCATTGGCCAATCGATTGCGGCCACGGACGCACGCACGCAGGTCCTGCAGCACCTGCAAAACCCCGCAGTCCGGATTGTGACACTGACCGTCACCGAAAAAGCCTATGGCATTGATCGCGCAGCACTGGATATTGACCCCAACCACCCAGCGATCGCCGCCGATCTGGCCGATCCGCGCAACCCCACCAGCGTTCTGGGCTATCTGGTCGAAGGGCTGCGCCTGCGCCGCGCTGCGGGCCATGCACCACCCACAATTCTTTGTTGTGACAACCTGCCCCGCAACGGCCACCTGTTACGCGCCGGGGTGATTGGGTTTGCCCAAAGGATCGACCCTGATCTGGCCGATCACATTGCCCGGAACGTGGCGTTTCCCTCGACCATGGTCGACCGTATAACCCCTGCCAGCACAGATCAGACCCGCAAGGACGCGCGCATTCTGACCGGGTATGATGACGCGGTCGCGGTTGAAACCGAACCCTTCTTTCAGTGGGTCATCGAAGACAATTTTCCGACCGGTCGCCCAGCCTGGCAAGCCGGCGGTGCGGTCTTTGTCCCAAATGTCGAGCCTTATGAGAACATGAAGCTGCGCATGTTGAACGGCGCCCATTCGATGCTGGCATATGGTGGGTATCTGTCGGGCCATAAATACGTCCGTGACGTGATGAACGACCCCGCCCTTGCGCGCCTTGTAGGCCGCCACCTTGAGGCGGCCGCTGCCACGCTGGAGCCGCTTTCAAGCATTGATCTGACCGACTATGCCGCCCAGCTGGTCAAGCGGTTCTCCAACCCCGCGATCGCGCATGAGACCTATCAGATCGCAATGGACGGCACCCAGAAACTGCCTCAGCGGCTGGCAGCCCCGGCGGCCGATGCGCGCGCTGCCGGACAGGATGCACAGGCCTTTGCCTTGGCGATTGCGCTTTGGATGAGATATGCGACGGGGGTTCTGGACGACGGCCAAACCTACGAACTACGTGATCCGCTGGGCGATCAGATCGCCCAGATCGTTGCGGGCGCAAGCGGCGATCCGGGCGAACTGGCGCGCGGCCTTGCCGCCATTGATGGCCTCCTGCCCGAGGCTCTGCGCGACGATCAGCCATTCATGGATATGACGGCAAATCTGCTGGAACGGCTTATGACGCAAGGCATCCGCCCGACGCTTTACGCTTTGGCCGGGTTCTGACATCTCAGGGGCCGGTGGTGCACGCAGGTCTAGGGCGCTCTCAGCTCTTGGCGTGAATGTCGGCAAGGTTCCAACACCGAACCTGATGGCCCGGCGCGACCTCTTCCAGGGGCGGCTCGGACGCTTGCCCGCATTTTGCAGTGACATAAGGACAGCGGCTTTGAAACCGGCACCCTTGTGGCAGGTTGGCCGGACTGGGCAGATCGCCTTTCAGGATAATCCGGTTGCGCGCAACATGCGGATCCGGAACCGGCAGCGCCGACAAAAGCGCCATGCTATAGGGGTGCATCGGATGGGCGTAGAACCGTGCATTGTCGGCCAGTTCAACGATCTGACCCAGATACATCACCGCCACCCTGTCGGCGATATGGCGCACAACGCTCAGGTCATGGCTGATAAAGAGAAAGGTCAGGCCAAGCCGTTTTTGCAGCTCTTCCAGCAAGTTGATGATCTGTGCCTGGATCGAGACATCCAAAGCCGTCGTCGGCTCATCCGCCAACAACAATTGCGGCGCACAAGCCATGGCCATCGCGATCATAACCCGCTGCCGCATCCCCCCCGAAAGCTGATGGGGGAACTCGCGCACCCGTTGCCGGGGCGAGGCGATCCCGACCCGCGCCAAAAGCTCAACCGCCTGCGCGGTCGCCTCGGTCCGGGTCATGTTGCGGTGCAGTTGCAACGCCTCAGCGATCTGCCAACCGATCCGAAAGACCGGGTTCAGCGATGTCATCGGCTGCTGAAAGATCATCGAGATGACATCGCCGCGGGTCTTGCGCATCTCTGCCGCTGTCTTTGTCGTCAGATCCCCGTGACCGGCCAGAACGATCTGGTCACCTGCAACCCGGCCGGGCCGGGCAATTAGCCCCATGATCGACAAGGCGGTAACCGACTTTCCCGATCCGCTTTCACCGACAACGCCAAGAACCTCACCCGGATTGACCGAGAACGAGACATCATCGACCGCATGCAGCACCCCGCCATGGGTATCAAATTCTGTCCTGAGATTGCGCACCTCCAGCAAAGGCTCTTGCGCGGTGATGGGTAAGGTCGTGGGATTTTTGCCGGGGCTCTGATCGCTCATCGTCAAACCTCGCGCATTCGCGGATCCAGCGCATCGCGCAATCCGTCACCCAACAGGTTGAACCCAAGAACGGTGAAAAAGATCACCAGACCCGGCAATAGCGAGGTGTGCGGCGGCGCCGACAGATACTGGCGCCCACTGGCCAGCATCGTGCCCCAGTCCGAAGTTGGCGGCTGCACCCCAAGCCCCAGAAGCGACAGCGCCGCCGCCGCCGTAATCATCCAGCCGATGTTCAGCGTGGTCGCAATGATCAGGGTCGAGACGCTGTTCAAAAGGATATGGCGAAACAGGATACGGCTGTGCCCGGCTCCCATTCCCCGCGCGGCAAGAACGAAATCAGATTCGCGCAACGTCAGCGTCGTGCCCCGCACGATGCGCGCAAAGAACGGCACATTGACCAGCGCCACTGCCGGCATTCCGTTTAACAAGCCCGGCCCAAGGATCGCAATCTCGCTCAGCGCCAGCAGGAAAAATGGGAAAGCCATCAAAACATCGACCACACGCGAAATCACCGTGTCCGCCCAGCCCAGTAAATAGCCACTGACCAGTCCCATGATCGTGCCCACCGTCATCGCAATGGCCGTCGCGGCCAGCGACACTGCCAGAGTGATCCGCGCGCGCCAGAACAGGCGGCTGAGAATGTAACGCCCCAGCTCGTCAGCGCCCAGCAGATGCCCCGGCGACCCGATATCCGCCAATCGATCTGCCGTATTCACCGCATTAGGATCGGCCAACGGCAGAAACGGCGCGCTCAGTGCCATAAAGCCTGCGACCGCCACCAAAAACGCCCCAACCAGCGACAGCCGGTTGCGCGCAAGCCGCGCAATCAGCGACTGGCGCAGCGGCGGCACCACCTCGCTTGGGCTGGTCTCAGTGGCCGCCATTTCGGTCGTTGGTTTACTCATCTCGCCATCCCCTCAAGAGTAGCGGATGCGCGGGTCCAGCCACGCATAAAGCAGGTCAACCGCAAGGTTCACAAAGACAAAGCTGGTCGCCACCAACAAGACACCACCCTGCACCATCGGATAATCCCGCGCCTGAATGGCGCGCACCATCATCTGACCGATCCCCGGCCATGAAAAGACGGTTTCAGTTATCACCGAGCCGCCCAAGAGATAGCCAAACTGCATCCCCAGAACGGTCACGATCGTGATCGAGGCGTTGCGCAGGGCATGCACCCAGATCACGCGCCGCTCGCCCACCCCCTTGGCGCGTGCGGTACGCACATAGTCCTGCCGGATAACCTCCAGCATGGCTGACCGCGTCATCCGCGCAAGTATCGCCGCCGAAACCGCGCCCAGCGTCACCGCAGGCAAAATCAAGTGCCGCAAAAGATCAAAGATGTCGCCGCCCGCGGCCGGGTACATCCCCGACGAGGGCAGCCACCGCAAGTCCATCGCAAAGATCAGGATCGCGGCTATTCCGGTGAAAAAGATCGGCATGCTGACCCCGGCCAACGCAATCAGCATCGCCACAGAATCAAACACCGAATGCTGATAGGTCGCGGCCAGAATTCCGATCCCGACCCCAAAGACAACGGCAAAGGTCAAAGCTCCAGCCGTCAGGATCAGCGTCGCTTTAAAGCGTTTGACGATCTCAGGCAGAACCTGACGGTTCAGAACCGTTGATCGCCCCATATCCCCTTTGACCATCCGCCCCGCCCAGGCCACGTATTGCACCACCAGCGGTCGATCCAGTCCCATGTCATGGCGCAGCTTTTCAACAGATTCCGCCGTCGCCTCGCTGCCCAAAAGCATATCCGCCGGATCGCCCGGTGCCAGATGCAGCATCGCAAACACAAGGATCGAAATGCCGAACAAAACCGGGATCGTCTGGGCCAGTCGGCCAAGCAGATATTTGCGCATCAGGTGCCTCTTTGGGTTCGTTTGGCGAAGCTATAGGGAGCCGCAGTTTTGCCGCCCCCCAGTCTTGGACGCATCCAAGCGCCTTGTGCCGTTAGTTTTCCAGCGTCGCGTTCTCGACCATAAAGTCAAAGTTCGGCGACAAGACAAACCCTTTCAACTTGGCGCTATGCACGACAATTTGCGGGCCGTGGTTCACAAAGAGCCATGGCGCGTCTTCGGCGATCAGCGCCTGCGCTTTGAGATACAGATCACGCCGCGTCGCTTCGTCACTGACCAGTTGAGCTTCGTTCAAAAGCGCGTCCACCTCCGGGTTGGAATACCAGCCCGCATTCCACGCAGGCGGATGAGCGGCGGTGTTAAAGAGACGGTTCAGCACGTAATCAGGGTCACCCGTGGGCGTGTGCCCTGACATTTCTGCCATTTGCGACCCGTTGCGGTAGGCCTCAAAATAGGCCCCCACTCCATCGTTTTGATCTGACAATCGATCCCGACGGCGGCAAGGTTGGCCTGAATATAGGTGCCCATCTCAAACGGTGACTGCATGCCAGAGCCAATTTCAGGCACCATGAACTCGCAGTTTCCAAACCCATCAGGGTACCCGGCCTCAGCCAAAAGCGCTTTGGCCTTGGCAGGATCATAAGGGTATTTTCGAACGTCCGCATTGTAGACATCGCCATAGATCGGCGACAGCGGCGTCGACGACACTTCGGCCGTCCCTTGCAGGATGTCGCGCACGATCCCTTGCTTGTCGATCGCGTGGTTCATCGCTTGACGAACAGCCTTATTGTCAAAAGGCGGGTCCGACAGTTTGTTGTTCAAAGCTACAAACCAGACATGCGCGCTAAGGCCCGATTGCACGACGACATCCGGGTTGGCGCGCAAGGCTTCAAGGCTGTCAAAGGGCACGTCATAGGTCAGCCCAACCTCGCCCGTCGTCACCGCACTCAGCCGCGCCTGAGGCTCGACAATGGGGACTTAGACCAGCATTTTGATCGACGGCGACGGACGCCAGTAATCTTCGTTTGCGGTCATGACTGCGCGCACACCGGCGCCCCATTCGCCCAGCTTGTAAGGCCCCGTTCCAGCCGGGTTCTGCGCAATATCGTCGCCATATTTGTCCAATGCCGCGGGGCTAATGATCGACATCGTCATACCCGTCAGGTTTTGCAGAAACGGCGCCAGCGGTTTTTTAAGCGTGATCACAAGGTTCAGGTCGTCAACGACCTCGATACTAGCAATCGGACCCAGGTAATTGCCGGCATAGCGATAGGTCAGCTTACCACGCGCGGGGTGGTCCGGATCGGTCTGACGCTCAAAACTATACTTGACCGCTTGGGCGTTGAAATCCGTCCCATCGTGAAACTTGACCCCAGACCTCAGCTTGAACGAATAGGTCAGCTCGTCATCCGAAATGGTCCAGCTTTCGGCCAGACGTGGCTCAACCTCATAGGTGCCATACTTTAGCCCGATCAACCCCTCGTAGACACGCCGCACGACGCGCGACGTGTTCAGATCGCCGATCTGGGTTGGATCAAAGGTTACAGGCTCGGCCAAAAGACCGATAACCAGAGTGTCATGCCCCCCAGCCACCGCGGGCGATGTTGAGTGAAATGAAAGGGCCGTCGCGACCAGCGCGACCCCGGCCACAAATATTATCGTTCTTCGAATTCTATTCATGTTAAGTCCCCAAGTTGTTAAATGCGGTAACCCGATGCCCAAAGCATCAGATATGCGAAAGGCCTTTCTGCTTGTGAAAGCCGACGATCCGCGAACTACAGTTCAACCAAGGCGCGCGGCGCGCTTTCAAACAATATTATTCTGTCGTCTATTCTTCATTTTAGCACAGTCAGGCAATAATTGGTAAGGTAGAGGCGATGAAAACGCAAAAGCAAGTTCTCTTTGCATAAGAAAAAGTCAAATTTTCAAGGCGCGATTGCCGAGCAAAAATAAACAGAAAGGGCGCGGGAGTTCAGCAGAAGCATCACAACTTCAATCGCCTCTGATATCATTTAATTTCAATGTGTTATATAGTGATCCGCGCGAGCCACTTCGCTACTGAATCACGGCAGCTTTTCGCAAAATATTTCCAACTTCAAAATTAACATAATCCACATCCAATTAATCCGCCGCAATTAATTTCAACAAAAGGAACCAGAAATAGAAACTGGCAAACTTGTTTCTCGTCTTATTTTACTCCTTCAAGATGAAATGCCCGTAAAAGCGTAAATGCAAAAGCTAATCCGCAACGAAATGACCCTCACTAACCTCGCGCAGCGCGACAAGGTCTGGCGCGTCATCTACAGCGCGCATCGGGCTTGGCACCTCGCCCGATGGCCGCGCCTCGAGCGGGCGTTTATAGGACGGATCTGGTACAGGAACCGCGTCAATCAACCGCTTGGTGTAAGGGTGCTGAGGTGCGCCGAAAACCTGCGCGCGGCTGCCAATTTCCACGATCTGCCCCAGATACATGACCGCCACTCGGTCGGCGATATTTTCGACCACGGCCATGTCATGGCTGATAAAAAGAAAGGCGATTGAAAACTCGTCTTTCAGCGCCTGCAAAAGCTCTAGCACGCGGGCCTGAACGGTTACATCCAGCGCCGACACGCTTTCATCGGCAATGATCAGTTTGGGCTGCAAAGCCAGGCTGCGCGCAATACAAATGCGCTGACGCTGACCGCCCGAAAACTCATGCGGATAGCGGTCCATCTGATCATCCGACAGCCCCACCCGGTTAAAAAGATAGCGCACACGTTCGGACCGCTCTTGCGTGGTGCCGATTCCATGGATCACCAGAGGTTCGGCCACCAGATCACCCACCCGCATGCGCGGATCAAGCGAGGCCATCGGGTCCTGAAAAATCATCTGAATGTCGCGCCGCAGCGCCTTGGGCGCCCCGCGCCCCTGCCCGCCAAGCGCGCGCCCTGCGATGTCGATTTGACCCCTGAAGGGTACCAATCCCACCATCGCCTTGGCCACGGTCGACTTGCCACACCCGCTTTCACCCACAATCGCAAAGGTCTCGCCCGCGCGAATGTCAAAGCTGATGCGACTGGCCGCATGCACTTGATGGGTCACACGGCTCAGGAGCCCGCTGCGCATGTCAAACCGAACGCTCAGATCATCGACGCGGGCAATGACATTGCCGGGCGGCGCCACTTTTCGGGTCCCAGCCCCCTTGCCCATGCGCGGCACAGCCGCCAACAGATCTTGCGTATAACGCTGACCCGGCGCCTGAAATATCGCGTCGACCGATCCCTCTTCGACCATGCGGCCCGACTGCATAACGATAACCCGGTCAGCCATTTCGGCGACCACGCCCATGTCATGTGTGATCAGGATAATCGCGGTCCCCAACTCGGCTTGCAGATCGCGCAAAAGGTTCAAAACCTCGCGCTGAACCGTGACATCCAGTGCCGTCGTCGGCTCATCCGCGATCAGGACATCGGGTTTAAGTGCAAGGGCCATGGCGATCATCACGCGCTGGCGCATACCGCCCGACAATTCATGCGGATACTGGCGCAAGCGTCGCTCGGGCTCGGATATACGCACCGCGCGCAGAGCTTCCAGAACACGCGCCTGAACCTCATGCCGCCCCAGAACTTCATGCGCCTGCAGGGCCTCGTTCAGTTGCTGGCCGATTGTCATGATCGGGTTCAGCGAGGTCATCGGTTCCTGAAAGATCATTGCGATCCGGTCGCCGCGAATGCGCTGCATCTGCGCCTCCGGCATTTGGGTCATGTCGCGATCGCCCAGATTGATCCGCCCCTTGGTCACCCGCACGGCAGGTGGTGGCAAAAGCCCCATGATCGCCAGTGAGGTGATGGATTTTCCCGACCCGCTTTCGCCCGCGATGGCCAGCGTTTCGCCGCGCGCCAACTTGAACGAAAGGTCTTGGACCAGCGGCACAAGCCCTGCATCGTTGCGCACAGAAACCGTCAGGTCCTGAACCGAAAGGACGGTATCAGCTTCCGGGGCCAGCGCGGCCCCGGAAAGGTTTTTCTCGGCCAGTTTCATTCGAAAACACACCGTGGAAAGTAGAAGGATACGACCCAGTTGGGCATGTCCACGATCTCGGAAATCCGCAGATCGCCACAGGAAGAAACCAGCATATAGGCATCCACCGCCGACATGCCGCGTTGGGCACAAAGCAGATCGATCATGCCCGAAACCGCGTCACGCGCCGCTGCCATCAGATCAGGACCAATACCCGTCGTCGCCTCGTATCCCTTGGCATCCAGATGGCGCGTCACCGGCCCCGGCGTGGTAAACCGCGGCATCTTGAGGTTGGCGTCTTTCACCAGATCCAGCGTCACGACAACGTCCATCGGGCTTTCGATCGCCGTGCCACAAACTTCGCCATCGCCCTGTGCGGCATGGGTATCCCCGATTGAGAACAGGGCACCGGCAACTTCCACCGGCAAATACAAAACCGTACCCGCCGCCAGATCACGGATATCCAGGTTTCCACCCACCCGCCGGGGCGGCACGATCGAATGCAACCCCGGTTCGGCCAGCGCATTGCCGATCGTGCCGGCAAAGGGTTTCAGAGGCACCCGGCCCTCTGACTGGAACAGTGCCGGCGTCAGGTTGTCGGCGTCATAGTCCCAGATGGTCAGCGCCGGGTCCGGAAACTGATCTGCCAAAAGCCCAAAGCCGGGGATGTTCGCCGTCCAGCCAAAGCCGGACGGTTTAAAGCTGTCTATGCTGATTTTCAGCGCATCGCCCGGCTGCGCGCCTTCGACATAGATCGGCCCCGATACCGGGTTGATCTTGCCAAAGTCCAGTGTTGCGACATCCTGAACCGTGCTGCCGGGCAAAAGTTGCCCGGCCGAGCTGTCCAGACAATGAGCAAGGATCGTCGATCCCGGCTCGACCCTTTCGACCGGAACAAACGAATTGTCCCAGCCGAAGTGATGCTGTGCACCGTGAATGGTGTAATTGGCGCTATTGCACATCGGTCACGAACACATAGTCATAGTTGACGGGGATAGAGACCGGATCGACATAAAGCGCATCCGCGCCGCCCATACGCTTCGACTTCATCGTGTAGCGCTGCTCGTTAAAGATCGGCACCCATGGCGCGTCTCTCATCACCGCCATATAGACGTCTGACCATTTCTGCATCCGCTCGCCTACCATTGCCGGATCAGTGATGCTGTCGGCCGCCGTGGCTTGAGCATCCAGATCCGCGTTGCAGTACCACGACCAGTTCCAGCCGCCCTGCACTGCGCCCGCACAGCCCAGGATCGGGCCGTAAAAGTTTGACGGATCGGGGAAATCTGCGATCCAGGCCATACCGCCGGACCAGATCATTGGCGCCTGATCAGGCTCGCCGCCTGCCGCAATCACATTGGCCTGCGCCAGCGACTTGATCGAAGCTTTCACGCCGATGCCTGCCAGATCCTGCTGGATGGCTTGGGCGATACGCGGGTTGGGATCGGTGTTCATCACGAAAAGCTCTGTCTCAAAACCATCGCCCAGCCCTGCCTCGGCCAAAAGCGCCTTGGCTCCTGCGGGATCATAGGGGTAGCCCTTGTAATCCTTTGTGTAGCCCGGCATCGATGGCGGCAGCGGCTGATTGGCAGGCACAGCGCGCCCGTTGATGATCTGCACGATACGGTCCTTGTTGATCGCCATATTCACGGCGCGACGAACCTCAAGCTTGTCAAACGGCGCCATCTTGACGTTCATCGTCACATAACCGGTTTGCAGCTGGCCACCGACAACAACCCGTGCCGCCTGAGCGGGATCGCCCATCACTTCGCGAAACTTTGCGGGGGGAATGCCGTCACCCGGCACGTCAACCTCGCCGTTTTGCAGGCGCAAAAGGGCAACGATGGGTTCCTGCCCAACCTCAAAGGTCACCTGGTCCAGATAGGGCACGCCCGGGCGCCAGTAATCGGTGTTCTTGGCAAAGACCAGACGCTGACCAATGGTCCATTCTGCCAGTTTGAAGGCCCCTGTACCGACGGGCAATTTGCCGAAATCCGCGCCTGCAGCATCAACCGCCTCTTTCGGCACGATCGACGCAAAGTTCAGCGCCATGACATGCAAGAAGGTCGCATCAGGACGCGAAAGCGTAACTTCAACCGTCATCGGGTCAATAACCTTGACCCCTTCCAGCGCAGTGGCCGAGCCATCGGCCATCGCGTCATAACCCAGAATTGAGCCGAAAAAGCCGGCGCCGGGGCTTTGCGTGGTGGGGTTGGTCACCCGGTCGAACGAGTATTTTACGTCCTCGGCCGTCATCTCGCGCCCATTGTGGAACTTGACGCCGGGGCGAAGATGGAAGGTAAAGACCGTACCATCGCCCGAAATCTCATAAGATGACGCCAACCCGGGGCGCAGTTCGGTCGTGCCCGGAACATAGTCCATCAGACCGTCAAAAAGCGATTTGATCATCGACCAGTTTTGCCAGTCATACCCAATCGCCGGGTCCAGCGTTGCAACGTCGTCCTTATAGGTCACAACAATGCCGCCACCGGGTTTGGCGTTAGGGTCCGGCTGATAGTCCTGCGCCACGGCAGGCATTGCCACCGCCAGCGCAAAAGCCGTTGAAATAAGCCAGTTTTTCATCTCTTCTCTCCTATTGAATTGCTATTTGCCGCATATCAGCGAAGCCGGATACGTGGATCGATAAACGGAGTTACTAGATCAGCCAGAAGGTTACCCATGACGATCGCGCAGGCCGATACCAGCGTGACGCCCATAATGATGGGGATGTCGATGCGTTGAATGGCCTGCCAGGCCAGCTGACCAATTCCGGGCCAGCCAAAGACGCTTTCGACAACAACGATACCGCCCATAAAGATACCGACATCGATGCCGATCATTGCGATGATCGGTAAAATCGCATTGGGCAGGGCATGGCGCAGAATGACGCGGTACCGGGCCAGCCCCTTGGCGCGGGCGGTGCGGATGTAATCCTGCCGCAGAACCTCGATCATCGACGACCGCATCATCCGCGAATACCAGCCAGACCCCAAAATCCCCATGGTCGCAGCGGGCAGCACAAGGTGGCTGAAGGTTCCGTAGCCGCCGATCGGAAACCACCCCAGCTGTACGGCAAAGACGTAAAGCAGCAAAAGGCCCACAACGAACTGCGGCGCCGACACGCCCACGAAAGAGGCGATCATCAGCGTCTGATCAGTGGCACTGCCCCGCCTTAGCGCCGCAACCACCCCCATGGTCAGCCCCAGCACCAGCTCGAACACAATCGCCCCCGCCATCAGCAAAAGACTGGCCGGAAGCCGCGCCGCGATCAGCTCGGACACCTGCGATTTTTGCAGATAAGACCGCCCCATATCGCCCTGCACCAGCCCCGAAAGATAGCGCCAGTACTGGACCACGAAAGGCTGATCCAGACCCAGTTGCTGGCGAATGTTTTCAACCGTCTGCGCCGTCGCCGAACGGCCCGCAATCTGGCGCACCGGATCGGCAGGTAGCGCATAAAGCAGAAAAAAGGTGATCAGCGATACGCCCAAAAGGATCAAGGCAGATTGTAAAAGCCGGTGAAACAGATAGGCGGCCATCACTCGCTCCCTCTCTGAGTGGGATCAAGAACATCGCGCAGCGCATCCCCCACAAGGTTGAACGCCAGCGCCAGGATCAAAATCGCGCCGCCCGGAAAGAAAACCAGCCAGGGTGCGGCCTGAAAATAGGTCTGGTTCTCGAATATGATATTACCCCAGCTGGGCGTGGGTGGCTGAACGCCAATGCCCAGATAGCTCAGCGTTGCCTCTAAAAGAACGGTCGTCGAAATCCCCAAAGTGCCCCAGACGATGATTGTGGGCACAAGATGCGGCAGGATGTGACGAAAGAGGATGCGCAGGTTGCTGGCCCCCAAGGTCCGCTCGGCTGCGATGAACTCGCGCTCAGCCAGAGACGTGGTTTCGGTATACAGAACCCGCGCCGTTTGAACCCAGTTCACGGTCGCAATCACCATGACGACGATCCAAAGCGACGGCTGAAAGATCGCCGCAAGCGTGATCGCCAGCAAAAGCGCCGGAAACGCCATCATAAGATCGGTAAACCGCATCAGGATGCCGCCGATCCAGCCGCGAAAATACCCCGCCGTGACGCCGAATACTGTGCCGATGATCAGGGCAATCCCGTTCGCAACAACGCCGATCAAAAGCGATGTGCGCGCGCCATAAAGGATCCGCGTCAGCAAATCGCGACCCAACAAATCCGTACCCAGAACAAAGGTCCCGCTTGGCCCCATTGGCGCGCCTTCCAGCGTCAGCCCGTCAAACATCTGATCGTTCGGCGTATAGGGCGTCAGCCATGGCGCAAAGACCGCGCCACCAAAGGCAATCGCGATCAGTGCAATTCCGACCAAAGCCATCTTGCGCCGCGCCAGACGGGCCAGCGCGGTGGGCGGTGTGGGCACGACGTTTGCTTCAGCTGCGCTTGCTTTGGTCATCGCGCCCCCCGTCATCTTCGCCCGTTTCTTGGCCTGTTTCTTCAGCCATGCGCGCCACAATCCGCTGGGCCGCCTGTTCGATAGTCACCTGCCATGCCATCGCGACATGGCGCAGCTGCGCATAGGCCTGTGCCTCGGTCTGGCCGCGTGTCGCCAAAAGCGTCACCGCGCGGACAACTGTCTGGCGCTCGTCCAGACGCGCCCGCAGGTCGGATATTTCAATCGCCAGACTACGCCGCGCCTCGAACGCATGCCGCGCGATCAAAAGCGCACTGTAGACGCCGCCATCGCCGATGGGCTTGTGCAGTTGCGTGTCCGAACCCTGCACCAGCGCCCATTCGATGCGCCCCGGCGCTTCTGACCCTATGAGCGCGATCATCGGCATCGGTGCCTCGCCCGGCTCCCAGGGAAACTGAGCGTCATGGCCCATGTCGGCGTCAAAAAACACGAAATCGGTACCCAGAGCATCGGCCGTCAGATCGGGCCACTGATCCCAATACTCCAACCCGATCGCAGCCAGCTGCCGGCCCAGCGCCTGAACCGTGGCATGCGGCCGATGCAGGATCACCGCCTTTGCGCCGCCAAGGCTGGGAATATGAAGCCGCTTTTTCATTTTACGACCGTCAGGTTTGGCCGCTGCATCTGGGGCGCGCAACTGCGGCGCGACAGGTATGGATCGGCAGAAACGCCTTCCCATCGCTCCAGCACGTTAAATTTTCCGCCGCGCACCTGCGCGATCAGAACCGGCAAAGCGGTATGGTGGGTTTCGGCGTCGATCCCGGCACTGGCCGCCTCGGGCGAGCGCAAAAGCTCTGACAGACCCGCCGTTTCGGCGCCCGAATTGCGCGATAGCAATCCGGCAAGTGTATAGACCGCGAAAAACGCCGAAGCTTCCAGCGAGGATCCAAAACTCTGTTCAGGGTGGTTGGGCCACCCTGCCTCGCCACGAAAATAGGGTCCCGCTGCGATCAGCCCTTCGGCCTCTTGCCCCAACTCTTCCAACTCGGCCTCGGTCAGGTTGCACGACAACACCGGACAGGTATCGGGGCGGAAATGCGGGTCCTGCTGACCCAACGCTGCATAGGCGCGCAGAAATGCATAAGACGACGATCCGATCAGCGAATTGATGATGAAATTCGGCCTGCTGGCGCGAATCTCATCGATCATATGGGCGACGTCCGTGTCGCCAATCGGCAAATACCGCTCGCCCAGAACCTCGCCCCTGGCGTGCGAGACCACGTCGCGCGCCACGCGGTTCATCTCCCACCCCCAGATATAGTTCGAACCGGTCAGATAGGCCGACTTGCCGAACTTATCAAAGGCCCATTGAAGCAGCGGCACAAGATGCTGATTGGGGCAGGCATGCGTATAAACCACGTGATCCGACGCCTCAAACCCCTCGTAAGGCGTGGCATACCACAGCGTCCCACCAGCCCGCTCAAGCCCCGGAATAACCTCTTTGCGGCTCCACGAGGTCATACAACCCACCACGTGACGCGCCGAAGTTTCGCGCAAGATCTCAGCGCAAAGCGGCTGATACAAGTCGATGCTGCACTTTGGATCACGCTCAATCGCGATCAACTCAACGTTCATTTGCGGGTCAGAATTGACCTGTGCAATGGCGTTCATGGCGCCGGTATAGCATGCCTCGGACATCAAGGCGTAGCTGCCCTGGCGCGAGTAAAGAATGCCAATTTCGATCTGCCGCCGCATGCCGTTCCCCCAAACACAAAACCCCGCGCCCGACACCACGAAACATGGGCAGGAAGCGGGGCTCGAATGCCGTCCAGAATCTGTCTGGTATGTCTGTTACCAGTGTCGCCCGATGCACAGTCTAGTCAAGCCCCTTGCTGGATTCGCGCATTTTTCAGTTAGTTTTGGCGGATTTTCAGCAGCAATGGGCAGTTTTCACGCGACATGGTGAAATTTCTTGTACGCTGCGCAGTTCGCCCCCAGAAAGCCAGCCGGCGCAACACAGCCTATAGGCTGGCGACCTGGCACAACCTATTTTCGCGCCATTTCCCGCCCCCGGGCAACTTAAATTTTCCGCCTCCGCCCTGCCCCAATACACCCTTGGAGTTCACAACTCGCTTGAAAGCCGATCAGAAATCCAAAAAACTGATCAAAACTTCAACACTTGCCGTCACCGGCGCTCTGCGGCCTAAAAAACCCCGCTCGCATGCCTTTACAAGCTCCTATCCCGTTCGATGGATCGCAGCACATCCGACGGCAACGCAAGTAGGCCACCAAGGATCAACAACTATGGACGACACAGAAATTTCTTTGGCCGATATTGAGGCAGCCGAGCGCCTGATGGGCGTGGCCTACACTGCCCGCGAGCGCGCTCAGATGGCCGGCAACCTGAGCGGTCAGATCAAGCTGGCAACTGATCGGCGTGCCTATCCCCTGGCCAATGACGCCCCCACGGCAAGTCGCTTTGACCCACGGCTGCCTGGCTTTGAGGTGCGCGCGAAAGACGATGCGCAAACCTATGATTTTAAAGATAAACCCTTGCCCAAGGATGACGCCGATATCGCTTTCGCACCGGTCAGCGATCTTGCCGTATGGATCAAGAACAAGTCCCTGACCAGCCAGCGCCTGACACAAATCTATCTGACGCGCATCGCAGATCTGAACGCCCGTCTGGAATGCTTTGCAACTGTCACGCCTGACCTGGCACTGGAACAGGCACGCGCGGCCGACGATCTGACGCAAAAGGGCGTAAATCTGGGGCCTCTGCATGGTATTCCTTACGGCGTCAAAGACCTCTTTGATACAAGCGGCATCACAACCGGATGGGGCGCTGAGCCCTTTCGCGACCGCCTGCCCGAAAAAGACGCATATATCGTCACCCAGCTGCGCAAGACCGGCGCCGTCCTCTTGGGTAAAACCACGCTTGGCGCATTGGCCTATAATGACATCTGGTACGGCGGTCGCACGCGCAACCCCTGGAACCTGAACGAAGGATCCAGCGGGTCCAGCGCGGGGTCCGCCTCGGCCACCGCGGCGGGGCTTTGCGCCTTTGCCATTGGCACCGAAACACTGGGCTCTATCACTTCGCCCAGCCAACGTTGCGGCACAACCGGTCTTCGCCCGACCTTCGGGCGGGTGTCCCGCACGGGCGCCATGGCGCTCAGCTGGTCATTGGATAAGGTCGGCCCGATCTGTCGGGGCGTTCAGGACACCGCCATTGTTCTGGCCGCGATCAACGGCGCCGAGCCCAAGGATCGCTTCAGCATTCAGGCTCCGTTCGAGTTTGACGCAAACCGCGACATCAGCAAGCTGCGCATCGGTTATCTGCCTCAAGCTTTCGGCGATGGCGCAACGGCGGTCGACCACGCAGCGCTCGCCGCTCTACGCGCGATGGGATTTGAACCGGTCGAAGTAGCCCTGCCCGAGCTGCCTTACGCATCCTTGATGAACACCGTCTACGCCGAGGCCGCCGCCGCCTTTGAGCATCTGACCCTTGATGACATCGACGACACGCTGACATGGCAGGACGAAGGCGCCTGGCCCAACACCTTTCGCAAAGCCCGCTTTCTGTCTGCCGTTGACCAGATCCAGCTGGACCGCCTGCGCTATCAGGTGATGCAGGCGCTTGACGGTCTGTTTGACCAGATCGACGCCCTGATCGGCCCCTTCATGACCGGCCCGATGCTGGTGGCCAGCAATTTCACCGGCCACCCCTGCCTGCACTTGCGCGCAGGTTTCATGGATTTGGGCACACGAGGTGCAGCATCCTTGGGCGCGGGCAAACTGACAACCGGCCAAGCCGATCAGCGGGGCCGCAAATTCACCGTTCCGCAAGGCATATCGCTTTGGGGTCGGCTTTTTGACGAAGGCGCGATCTTGAATTTGGGAATGGCGCTTGAACGGAAATTGGATGTGGCATCCCGGCGGCCAGAGTTTCCAGCCTGACACATCCTTGATCTTCTTTGTCAGCTGTCGGTTTTTAGGCTCCAACCTATCAGTTCCAACGCCCGAGGCGCCGTTTGCCCGAGGCGATTGGCACAAAAGAGAAGTCCGCACCAAGCGGGCCTTTTTCGCACTCCCGCGTCCGAAAGGCGCTGGATATGATGATCGGCAAAGAACAGCTTTGGGAAAGTGCGCTTTGACGCAAAGGCACGGGATCAGCCTTGGGCGGGTTCCTGTTCGGCGGCGGAATTCAAAGCGGCAATGTCAATCTTGCCCATCTTCATCATGGCCGCGCTTACCCGCTGAACAACACCCGCATCCCGGCTCGCAAGTAGATCCGGCATGCGCCTGGGAATGATCTGCCAAGACACGCCAAAACGGTCCACCAGCCAGCCGCAGCGACCGGCTTTGCCGCCCCCGTCCGTTAAAGCTGTCCAAAACTGGTCAGTTTCTTCTTGATTGTCCGTCAACACGCTGATCGACGCGGCAGGGGTCAACTCGTAATGCGGTCCGGCCGTCAAGATCATCATCGGAGCCCCGGCCAGCGTGAACTCGACGACCATGGGATCGTCCGGCTTACCACTGTCGCGCACCGCCTCGATCCGACTGTCAGGCACGATTTTAACGTACTGCCTGGCCGCGTCGATGCCGCGCTCGGCGAACCACAGGCAGGTACGCACTTTCGATGAATGCTCCATTGATCAGGGCTCCTTTGGTTGCGGTTGTTTTCTCTTTCAAACTCTATCGGTCGTTCCAAAAAGCAGGCGGACATAGCGGATCAGGTGATCGACGCTCTCGCGGGCGGCACCCGGATCTCCAGAGGCTTTGGCCAGAATGAACGCGCCCTGCAAAACTGCCTGCGTGTGTCGCGCAAGGCTTTTGGCGCTCCAGTCGCCCACAATGCCACGCCCCTGCATGGCCGCCCCGATATCCGCCTCCAGCGTGGCGGCATGGCCAAAGATACTGTCGGCACAGGCATCCCTAATGGCTGGGGCAGAATGGTGAACCTCTTGCGTCATCGTCCCTACGAGGCAAGTATACTCGAAGGTCTCGCCACCGATGATGGTGCGGCGAAAGTCGAGATAGGCCAGAACACGATCCAGCGGATCATCCAGTTTGTGATACCGCGCGCCGGCAAAAAAAACGCTAGTCGTCTCAGCCCAGAAATTGGCCGCCGCAACGCCGAGCGCCTCTTTCGTCTTGAAGTGGTAAAAGAACGCACCCTTGGTCACCCCCGCTGCCAGACAAAGATCATCCACCGACGTGGCGGCAAAACCCTTCTGCCGAATGGTATCTCTGGCGGCTTCCAGTAGGCGGGTTTTTGCATCGCCACGTTCGGGTGATTGTTTGGTTGGTCTCGGCATAGTTGAATACATACCTTTCAGTCGGTATGTATTCAACGGGCGGTTTCACTCACCGATCAAGGATTTAGAAAATGAAACAGATTAAGATCCAGACATTTGCAAGCCTCGACGGCGTGATGCAGGCCCCAGGCGTACCCGACGAGGATACGTCAGGTGGGTTTGTTCTTGGTGGCTGGTCGCAACCACATTGGGACGAGATGATGGGCCAAGTTATGGACCAGGCGATGGCCGAAGAATACGACTTGCTTCTTGGCCGAAGGACCTATGACATCTTCGCAGCGCACTGGCCGAACGCGGGCGACGACAATCCGGTGACGCAGAAGTTCAACAAAGCGACGAAATACGTCGCAACCTCTTCGCCTAAAACCCTTGAATGGCAGAACAGCCAAGCGATCACAGGCGATATCGCGGCGACAATCGCAAAACTGAAGCAGAGTAATGGACCGACGCTAAGTGTGCAGGGCAGCAGCCAACTCATCCAGACCCTGCTTGAAAACGGGCTTGCCGATGAGTTCTTCGTCTGGACTTTCCCGATCGTTCTTGGCGCGGGTAAACGAATGTTTGGCGACGGTGCCGCCCCGCTCGGTCTAAAGCTGGACGAATTGAAGACGTCAACAACAGGCGTATCAATGGCCCGCTATCGGGCTGCCGGTGACGTCAAAACCGGCTCATTCGCTTTGGATAAATAGGCCCCACAGATTAAAGTGCCCCGTAGTTATGGCGCGCCCGCCCCAGGAACCGACCGATTTTCTGGCCGTCAACCCCATGCTGATCATCGCTGACAAAGCGGGCTCGGCCCTTGATCTCTCTCTACAGGCGCAGGACTTTGAATGCCCTCTGCACGACGATACCCGCGCTTTGATGGCGGCCGTTCCTAGCGCCAATCCCGGACCCAAGAGCATTCGCGACTTGCAATCCAAGCTGCAACCCTCTCCGATCTTTCCAGTCGGCCATCGCCCGCGCACACGTCACAGCACACCACCGGCTCGTCTGGCCATATGGTGTTAACTTCCAAAGGAACCGATCCCGCATGACCCACCTTCTGAAAGCCAACTCTCACACCTGCGCCTGGGGCTTTTTTGATGCCGCGCGCCCGCCCGCGATGACTGTAGCCAGCGGCGACACTGTAACCATTGAAACCGTCTCAGGCGGGCCGAAGGAGTTGCCGCAAGGCGACTATTTCATCCCGCCTGAACTGATTGAAATCCACGACAAAGCCGAACGCATGCTGCCCGGACACATTCTGACTGGCCCGGTGGAGGTCACCGGCGCCGGGCCCGGTGATGTACTGGAGGTACGCATCCTTGACGTGGCACTGCGTCAAAACTGGGGATATAACCTGATCCGCCCCTTGGCCGGCACCCTGCCCTATGACTTTGAAACGGCGCGCACCATCACCATCCCGCTGGACATCGAACGCAACACCGCGCGGATGTCCTGGGGATTGGAGTTACCGCTGGCGCCGTTCTTTGGGGTCATGGGCGTGGCGCCTCCGCCGAACTGGGGGCGGATATCGTCGATCCAGCCGCGCGCGCATGGTGGCAATATCGACAATAAGGAACTGGTCGCGGGCTCGACCCTTTATTTGCCGGTCTTCAACGATGGCGCGCTGTTTTCCTGCGGCGACGGGCATGGCGCTCAGGGCGACGGTGAGGTCTGTATCACGGCGATCGAAACCGCGCTTTCGGGCAAGTTCCAACTGATCCTGCGCAAGGATATGCACTTAAGCTACCCACAGGCCGAAACCCCCGGCCACTATATCACGATGGGGATGGACCCGGATCTGGACCGCTGCGTTGAAATGGCGCTGCGCGATATGATCACGCTGGTCACGGCCAAAGCCGGCATCTCACGCGAAGACGCCTACACGCTCTGCAGCATAGCAGGCGATCTGCGCATCACCCAAACCGTAAACGGCTGTAAGGGCGTTCACATGATGATGGCGAAAGCGTTGCTCTGACCTTTTCAGGCGACGCTGTCTCAGGCAACGCGGCGCGAATCCTCAACCACCGAGACCAGATCAGCGATGGCCGCCACAAGGGCCGGGTTATCAAGATGCATGATTGCCGAGACAAGCCGCCCACCATCCCAAGACGCCAGAAACTTAAGCCGTTCGCGATGGGACGCCTCAAATGAACCTTCAGTGCTTTTGACCTGCTCTTCGAGGTTGGCCACCAGATCCGAGGGCGCGATGCCCAAAGCACCCGCCAATTGAAACAGCCGACTGACCGAAAGCCGGTTGCGCCCGGATTCGTATTTCTGAATTTGCTGAAACGTAATTCCGACCGCCTGCCCCAACTCGGACTGCGACAGGCCCGCCGCACGTCGGTGCAGTTTAAGTGTTTCGCCCATCGCCACATCAATGGCCGTCTCGCGCGTCTTCAGCATGCAGGAACTCCCTTACGCGTAATTACATATTCTTCCGGGGTGCGTTCATGGATACCCGAAACGCGCTCGCACCATGTCTTTAGAACCATCGTCGTTGTCAGCGAAGCCACTTCAGGATGGCGCGCCAGCCGGTCGCGCAGGGTCTCCAGAATTTGCTGATCCGCTGCCTCGACAAGGACCCGCATATCCGTCGACCCGGAGGTCGACCAGCAGGACACCAATTCACTCCAATGCGAAATAGAGCTAAAGACCATGCCACAGACATTGCGACGCAGTCGCACATCAAACATAGCCCGTATGCCGCTGGGGCGGGTCTCACTGCCTGTCTCAATGTCGATCGTGAACCGTCGGATAACGTTTTCACGGACCAGCTTATCCACGTGATGAGCAACGGTCGGGCGCGAAAGACCGACCAGCGACGCGATTTCCGTCATCGACCTTCGGCCGTTCTCGCGAAGCAGCTCCAGGATCATGCGGTCTGTTGGACTAAGCTTCATTTACACCTCTAGGTTGTTAACCCGAACATAGCCGCATTTTTCGACGAAACGAAGAGTTTTCTACCTTTTGAAAGATGTTTTATATCAAATTCTCGCTAAGGTTGTCCCAATTACCTGAATTGGGGGACTCTATGACCAAAATAGTTAACAAAACGGAGGTCGGGGAAAAGTATCAGGCCTCTACCTGGCAGCGAGTTGTATTTTCCGAATTTGAATCCACACTGACAAGCCGCTCACGCCAATTTCCCTGCATCTTTGGCGTGACCGGATACAAGAAGGGCCAGTTGCGGTTCGCCTTTCCGGATCCGCTGACGCCGGAAAGCCTCGCGCCAATTTTGCGCGACTACCTCAAAGACGCCCGCAGTTTTGGCCGGATGACCTCGCTGGTTGTCTTTGCGCGCCCCGGCCCGGTCCAAAGCATCGAAGACTATCGCCACCGCTTTTGGGATGTGCTGGACGGGTTGGAACGCCTCGACACTTCGCCGCGTCATGAAGGCATTCCCGAAAACCTCGACGACAGCAAATGGGAGTTTTGTTTCGCGGGCGAGCCGATCTTTGTGGTCTGCAACACCCCCGCCCACGTCCTGAGGCAAAGCCGTCGATCGACTTCTTTCATGATCACATTCCAACCGCGCTGGGTGTTCGAAGGCATCACTGACACCGACGAACCCGCCGCACTCCGATCATTGGCAATGGTACGCGAACGGCTTGAAGAATTTGACGCCATCGCGCCCACGCCGGTCCTTGGCCAATACGGCGACCCCGACAACCGCGAGTTTGAACAATATTTTATTGACGACACCAACGAGGCGCCGGGCTGTCCCTTTGCCAAGCTGGGTCAGAGCACGCCAACACCACAAGTCAAAAAGGGAAAAGTAGCATGAACGCCCCGACAACATTTGAAACCCCGACCGACGCAGCGGACGCAGATTTCCGCATCTTCTCGACCCGTCTGGACACAACCGATCTACGCTCGGTCATCGAACAGCTGCTGCCCGATCAGGGTGCCATTGAGGTCCAGCGCGACGTCGCCGGAAAAGAGCACGCATGGCACAAACACGACACCGACGAGACGCTTGTCGTTCTGGACGGCCATGTCCGGTTCTACTGGGATCAGGGCGAAAAGATATGTTCGGTCGGTCACGTGATTTCCCTGCCAGCCGGCACAATGCACGGGTCCGTGGCACTGGACGGCGGCGCCACCTATCTGATCGCCTTTCACCAAGCGGATTTGTCACTTCATGGATGAGTTAAAGAAAACGCTGACAGCCTGGCGCGGCACCGCGCTGATGCTGAACATAGTGCTGGGTGCAGGTCTCTTGACCCTTCCCGGCCTTGCCGAGCGCGCCGCAGGCGGCTCGGCACTTTTGGTCTGGGCCGCCTGTGCACTGGCTGCCGCTCCGCTTCTGGCGGTCTTTGCCATTTTAGGCCGTACATTTCCCAGCGCCGGTGGCCTGGCCGCCATTCTGGGGCGCGCCTTTGGCAGTTTTGGCTATACGGCGGCCACACTTCTCTTTCTGGGTGCCGTGGTTTTCGGGCTGCCCGCTATCGCCCTTGCCGGTGGATATTACGCAGCCTCGATGCTTGGCGGACCGGCGCATCTCTACGCCGCACTGCTTTTGGTTTCCGCCGTTCTGGCGAACGTCATCTCGTCTGAACTGGCTGGACGACTGAACGCCTTGATCGCGTCTTTTCTTGTCATCGTCCTTGTCCTGATCGCCGTCATTGGCCTGATCAGCGTCCAACCCCAGTTCAGCCAGACCCCAATGGTCACGACGCCCCTGCCCGGAATTGATATCCTCGGGCTGACTTTCATGATGGTCTTTTTCGCCTTCACCGGGTGGGAGGTCGGCGCAAATCTGAGCGGCGAGTTCAAAAACCCCCGCCGTGATTTCCCCATCGCCATGGCCCTGTCTTTCGTCGTCGCCGTCGCGCTTTACGGCGCTTTGGCCATCGTGGCGCATTACGCCGATCTGCAAGGCGCGTACGAGGCACCGTTCAGCGCGCTCTTTCAGCAAAAGTTCGGCGCAATGGGTGGCATGGCCGTCGCCGCGGTGTCGGTGCTTTTGATCTTTGCCAACCTCTCAGCAGCTGTCTGGGCGGTGTCGCGGATGGTCTATTCGGCCGCGCAAGAGGGCCTGTTGCCGGGCGTTCTGACCACGGTTCATCAGGGCACGCCATATCGCGCCGTTCTTGTAACGGTCTCGGCGCTCTTACTTGTAACATTGGGTGCATGGTTCGGCTGGTTCAGGCTGGACCACCTTCTGGCCTTGGCGGGTCAGAACTTTCTATTGCTCTACGCCGGTGCAGCGGCCGCCCTTTTGCGGCTGTCGGACCGCTCTGCGCATCGCGTTCTTGCCCTGGTGTCGCTGATCATGGTCGCCGGTCTGATCATCGCGCGCGGCGCCGAGGGTATGGTTTACCCAGGCATTTTAATCGTGACGGCTTTTGCCACGTCAAAGCTGCGAGGTCATAGCACAGCCAGACACTTCAGCGAAAATTAAGAAAAAGGTTAATGAGATGTACAAAAAATCCCTTCCGCCAGATGTCGCTCCGGGCAGTGCCGAGCGCATTTACATGAAGTTCCCTCAGCACCTAGGTGCCGAGCAAATGCACCTGGTGCAGATGTTTGTCCAACAGATCGTGCTCTGCCACGACCCTGATGCCGTGGCCTCATTTCTGGCCTGGCGGACTGATCCAAAGCTGGAAAGCATCCTGGATCTTGCCGCTAAGATGGGCGATGAGGATCGCGATCAGCTGCTTTTCTTTGCAGAAGATCTGTCAAACGACGGCAGCAAAAGCTAGGCCTCTGCCCGGCTTGATCCCGCGAATTTTCAGGGCCAGTCCGGGCCTGAAAAGCAACAGTTGAAAAGCAACAGTTGAAATGGCTGGTCACGCCTTACGCGCATCCAGCCACATCCTTAGTGGTGTTCATTCAGCCCCGTGCTGGACGCCCTTCGGCGCGATGAGCCGGTCCAATGAAAGCGCCCCGGCCCCGCGCACCACCAAAATCAAAAGCGCCAGAACCCAGAACGCACGCTGATCGACGATCAGAGCCGAGGGCGTATTGTCAAACCATGTGCCAATATCCTCGGGGCCAACCAGATGGCCAAAGACATCGACCCAGCTTTGCACAAAGATGAACCCGATCATCCCCAGCGCCGCCAGTCGCGTCATCAGTCCCAGAACAATCAATATGGGCAGCAAAAGCTCGGCCCAAGTGCCCGCCAGCGCAATCGCCCAGTGAATGAACCCCAACTGACTGGTATCATAGCCGGCCGCTTCGATTGCCTTTGGAAAGATCTGAAAATAGGCCCCGTCCGAGGGCCGGAATATCCCGACAAACCCCTCACCCAGCTTGGTCAGCCCGGATTTCCAGAAGTAGACGAACAAGACGCCGGCAAAAACCAAACGTGCAGCCAATTGCAGAAACCAGCCCGATAGCATGGCTTCGATACGCTCAAAGAATGTGGTGAAAGAAGTGATCAGGTTAGTCATTATCTGTCCTCGTTAATCTTCATTATTGCGCCCCCGCCCAGCAACAGGCTGAGCGCCTGCGTCAGGTCAAAACCGGGGGATTTCAGCGTGGCCTCTTGAAGGGCACTGCCAAAGAATTGGCCATCCAGCAGCGCCTGCAAAAACGTCGGCACGCCGGGGGGCATCAGGTGGACGGTGGGGTCAAATTCAGGGCGGCAGATCAAAACCGCCTGCCCCACCTCGCCAATGGGGTGGCTTTCATTCTGCGTATTGGCAATCCAGATATCATGAATTGGCCAGACCGAGCGGATCATCCGCGCCGTCGGCGCCACATGTAGCTGCATCGCCATCAGGTCATCCGGAGCAAGCTCTGCCAGAATGGCACCGTCAAACGCCACGCTGTCTGCGGCGTGGTACGAGGCGACGACCCCCAGCTCAAGCCGCGCAACATCCGCCAGATAGCCCAGCGTCTGCGTCGGCTCAAACCCTTCCAGAAACTCGGGCATATCCTCGCCATAGCGCATCAAAAGCGGTGACCGGGGCGGATGGGCGCGCAAAAACTGCCCGGCCATCGCGGCAAAAAACTCGGCACCAACCAGCTTCTGCAAAACCGGAAAGGTCATTTCCAAAGCCTCTGTCAGGCTCAGCGCTACGTTGTTGCGGTAAACATCAAATCGTTTGACGGCCGGGCGCCCTTGTGGGTCAACCAACCCCATCGGCGCCGGCAGATCGGCATCCAGAATTGCAGATGCGAACGCTGCCTGATCACTCATGCAACCGTCCGCTCAAGCACCGCCGCAGCGCGGCTTGCTTCGGCGGCCAGAACCGGCCAGTCGGGCACGTCATTGTCCCATTCGATCAGCGTTGGCCGAACTCCGGCCCGACCAATCGTGTATTCATAAAGCGCCCAGACCGGATCAACCACCGCCGAGCCATGTGCATCGATCAACAAGGGCGCTCCATGCTCGTCTTGATCCTCATCATGCCCGCCCAGATGAATTTCGCCAACTGCGTCCAGCGGAAAAGCGTCAATGTAAGAGATCGGATCGGTTTGCTGATTTGTGGCCGAAACAAAGACGTTGTTGACGTCCAGCAACAACCCACACCCGGTGCGGCGTGCGATCTCGGCCAGAAAATCGGTCTCGAACATATCGCTTTGTGCAAAGGCCAGATAGTTCGAGGGGTTTTCAAGCAGCATCTGCCGCCCCACAACATCCTGAACCTGATCGATATGGTCGGCCACCCGCGTCAGCGTGGCCTGGGTGTAAGGCAGCGGCAACAGGTCGTTGAGAAAATGCGCGTCATGCGTCGACCAAGCCAGATGCTCGGAAAACAAGGCAGGCTTCAGCCAGCCCACAAGATGTTTGAGCCGCGCCAGATGATCTGCGTCCAGCGGCCCCTCGCCGCCGATCGATAACCCGACACCGTGACACGACATGTCAAACCGATCGGCCAGATGCCCAAGTTGCGCCAACGGTCGCCCACCATCACCCATGTAATTCTCGGCATGTATCTCAAGCCAATTGACAGGTCCGGCATCTTCCATGATCTGGGCAAAATGCTGGGGCTTGTACCCGACGCCCGGACCACTGGGGCCTTTGGCATTCCCGGATTTTGAGGTGTCAAACATCAAAGCCTCCAAAAAGGGCGTGTCGGTCGAAAAATAAGGTCTGTTCGAAAAAGAAACCGGCGCGCACCCAAACAGGATGCGCGCCCACCGTCATGCCTTATGCGGGCACGTCACGCTTAAGTTCTGTCAGCGAACCCATGCGGTCACCGGGCAGAGCCATGGTGACGCATGAACCAGCAGGAACCAGCTTGAAAGCGTTGCCCTGGTAGTCGACTTTCGACGTGCCTGCACATGTTGTGCCAGCACCGGCTTTACAGTCGTTCTGACCGGCCAAAGCCACGCCATAGCATTTTTCTTTGTCGCCCGCAGCAGCAGCTGGGCTTGTGTTGATAGCAACCAAAGCGGCAGCTACAGCGCCAGCAACGGCAAGTGTTTTTACGTGATATGACATTTTAAATCCCTTGTGTTCGTTTCTCATTTTGCCGCTTTTGCGACATAAACGCGCTAACCGAACTCGCGCTGATCTGGCTACTCACATCAACGTGTGGCACGCAGCCGTTATCAATTGAAACATAGGCCAGAGCCTTTGAATAGCCCTTAAATTTAAGGCTTTATCAGACGGTTCGACCCGCATGAGCCTGCCGCGCCTCCGGGCGAAACCGCCATCATGTTTCGCTTGCCAAGAACAGACAATGGTCTTGCGTCAGGCGGTTGGCAGTCAGGGAAATCGCCCCACTGGCCGCCCCCCATAACCGCATTGCCGCCGTCTCAACCGGCCAGGTGCCGGTCGCGCCTTAGCCCCGCCTTGCGGACAATCTCGGCCACTTGGATCAGGTGATCGGCCAGCGGGCTGGTTTTGCGCCAGACCATGCCGATGGACCGGGACGGGCGCGGTGCGCGCAGCCGGGCAACAGCGACCGGCGCGGCATGGGTTTCGTTCTGAACCGCCATTTCCGGGATCAGCGTGACACCGATCCCCGCACCGACCATCTGCACCAATGTCGACAGCGAGCTGCCCTCCATCACCGCCCGCGGCAACGACGGCGAGATATTGCAGAACGAAATCGCCTGATCACGAAAACAATGGCCCTCTTCAAGCAGCAAGAGCCGCATCTCACGCAGCATCTCGCCACTTGGCACAGGCTGATCGGCATCGCCAATCGCGCGCACCAGAACGAACTCCTCGTCAAAAAGCGGCATCTCGCTCAGTGATGCTTCAGAGATCGGCAAAGCCACGATTGCCGCGTCCAGACGTCCCTGCGTCAGGTCCTGGATCAGCTTTTGCGTGACCGCCTCGCGGGGGTGCAGATCAAGCCCCGGGTAGTGCTTTGAAAGGTCGCTGATCACCGCAGGCAAGAGATAGGGCGCCACGGTCGGAATGACACCGATCCCCAGCCGCCCTGCAAATGGGCTGGTCGAGGCACGCGCAAGTTCACCCAACTCATCCACTGACTGCAAAATGGCGCGGCCCCGCGCGGCAAATTCCTCGCCCAGGTTTGTCAGGCGGATCTGCCGCGCCCCCCTCTCAACCAGCGACGCGCCCAGAACCTCTTCCAGTTCCTTGATCTGCAATGACAACGCGGGTTGCGAAATGGCACAGGCCTCGGCGGCGCGACCAAAGTGCTGATGCTGCGACAGCGCTTCAAAGTAACGAAGGTGCCTCATTGATATACCAATCATAAGCCCAGCATATCGCAGCCATTAGTTAATGCAATTTCTAATTATGATTATACTCTGCTAGTCTTTGCCCGCGGGCGGCAGCAAATGGATCAACAAACGGGTCTGTCATTCGGTTGCAATGAAACCCATGTACCACTAATCGAACACCGCGCCCTGCCCCAGAAATTACAATGATGATCGGAGAGTATAATGGACGGAAATGATGTGAACTCGGCTGGTAAATGTCCGGTTATGCACGGCGGAAACACCGCCACTGGTGCGTCAAACACCGACTGGTGGCCCAATGCACTGAACCTCGACATCCTGCACCAGCACGACACCAAGTCCAATCCGATGACCGAGGGTTTTGACTATAGCGAAGAAGTCAAAAAGCTGGACGTTCAGGCGCTTAAGAAAGACCTTAACGCCCTGATGACTGACAGCCAAAGCTGGTGGCCCGCCGACTGGGGGCACTATGGTGGCCTGATGATCCGCATGGCCTGGCACGCCGCAGGCTCGTACCGGCTGGCCGACGGGCGCGGCGGCGCCGGCACCGGCAACCAGCGCTTTGCGCCCCTGAACTCATGGCCCGATAACGCCAACCTCGACAAGGCGCGCCGCCTGCTGTGGCCCCTGAAAAAGAAATACGGCAACAAGGTAAGCTGGGCCGATCTGATCATCCTTGCGGGCAACGTCGCTTACGAATCCATGGGTCTGAAAACCTTTGGCTTCGGCTTTGGCCGCGCCGATATTTGGGCCCCTGAAAAGGACACCTATTGGGGCGCGGAAAAAGAATGGCTGGCCGCAAGCGATGGCCGCTATGCAAACGTCGACAACCCCGAAACGCTGGAAAACCCTCTCGCGGCTGTCCAGATGGGCCTGATCTATGTGAACCCCGAAGGCGTTAACGGCAAACCTGATCCGGTAAAAACCGCCGCCCAGGTGCGCGAAACCTTTGCCCGCATGGCAATGGACGACGAAGAAACCGCCGCTCTGGCAGCGGGCGGTCACACCGTCGGCAAGACCCACGGCAACGGCGACGCCGCCCTGCTTGGCCCCGAGCCCGAAGGCGCAGACGTTCAAGAGCAAGGCATGGGTTGGTCAAACCCCAACAAGTCCGGCAAGGGCCGCTATTCGGTCACCAGCGGTATCGAAGGCGCATGGACGACGCATCCGACCCAATGGGACAACGGCTATTTCGACATGCTGTTCGGCCACGAGTGGGAACTTAAGAAAAGCCCCGCAGGCGCGTGGCAGTGGCAGCCGGTGGATATTGATCCAAAGGACATGCCCGTCGACGTCGAAGACCCCTCGATCCGCTGCATGCCGATCATGACCGACGCCGATATGGCGATGAAGGTCGATCCGGCCTATCGCGCGATCTGCGAACGGTTCCGCGATGACCCGGCCTATTTCTCGGACACTTTCGCACGCGCATGGTTCAAACTGACCCACCGCGATATGGGCCCCAAGGCGCGTTATATCGGCCCAGAGGTTCCAGGCGAAGACCTGATCTGGCAGGATCCGGTGCCCGCAGGCGCAACCGGCTATGATGTGGCCGCTGTCAAAGCCCAGATCGCCGCCAGTGACCTGACCATCGCCGAGCTGGTTTCAACCGCATGGGACAGCGCCCGCACCTATCGCGGCTCGGACATGCGCGGTGGTGCCAATGGCGCGCGCATCCGTCTGGCCCCGCAAAAGGATTGGCAAGGCAACGAACCCACCCGCCTTGCCAAGGTTCTGGGCACGCTTGAAGCGATCGCCAAAGACACCGGCGCCAGCATTGCCGATGTCATCGTTCTGGCCGGCAACCTGGGCGTCGAAAAAGCAGCCCACGCCGCAGGCCATGACGTCGCCGTGCCCTTCACCCCAGGTCGCGGTGATGCCACCGACGAGATGACGGACGCAGCTTCTTTTGACGCACTCGAGCCGATCCACGACGGCTTTCGCAACTGGGTCAAAAAGGACTACGCCGTCAGCGTCGAGGAACTGATGCTGGACCGCACCCAACTGATGGGCCTCAGCGCCCATGAGATGACGGTCCTGACCGGCGGAATGCGGGTTATGGGCACCAACCACGGCGGCACCCAACACGGGGTCTTTACCGACCGCCAAGGCGCGTTGACGACCGACTTTTTCGTCAACCTGACCGACATGGGCAACACGTGGGAGCCTTCGGGCAAGAACCTCTATGAGATCAAGGACCGTGACACCGGTGCAGTCAAATGGACCGCAACGCGCGTCGATCTTGTCTTCGGTTCAAACTCGATCCTGCGTTCCTACGCCGAGGTTTATGCCCAGGACGACAATCAGGCAAAGTTCGTGAACGACTTTGTCGCCGCATGGGCCAAAGTCATGCATGCCGACCGTTTCGACCTTAGCTAAGCGTCAAAAACCAAGCCCCACACATCCCGTTTTGGTTGTGTGGGGCAAGAGGCACTGTTTTCGCGTTTGTAGCGGCTTGAAGTGGTGTCATGGCCGTTCTACCAACATGGATGTTGAACTATGGTGGATTTGGAGCAAGTCGCGCAGAGAGTGACTATTTTTATTTTAGTTTTTGTCACGTGAAACGAAATAATCATCGATCCGGATCAGCTCAATTGGCTACTTCTAAGCCTTTGGCGCGAACCGCTTCTTGATCGTACTTCTTGTACGGGTTGTTCGGATCAGGCGCGAACTCAGGGTCAAGCGGCCAGATGGAAGTAGAGGCTTCAGGGCCGAGGCATGGATCATCATGCACCCATCGAGCCAACGTCGCAGTTGGTTGTGGAGCGAAACATCGTGCCGTTGTTGCTGCGCATGAGTGCGCCATCCATGCGCAAGACATCCATAAGAGCTGCTCTGCACCCTGAAAACTGGACTATTTTGAGTTGGAGTTTCTGACTGCTACTTTCTTGGCTGGGAGAAGGAGTGGAAGCGATGAAAGCATCCAAATTCACGGACGCGCAAAAAGCGTTTATTGT
>Ga0316204_10000441_pt1 | contig 153453 bp, 141 predicted proteins | sample 6monrhotite_MG_2_FD_205661 | JGI IMG/M metagenome (GOLD analysis project Ga0316204, IMG submission 205661) | Microbial mat bacterial communities from mineral coupon in-situ incubated in ocean water Damariscotta River, Maine, United States -... | ecosystem: Environmental > Aquatic > Marine >... | reverse complement strand
TGTCAGTGAACGAACGATTGCACGAGATCTGTTGCTTATGCGGGAGCAGGGCATGCCCATCGACGCCGATCGCGGCCGTGGTGGGGGCGTGCGCCTTGATCGCAATTGGGGCGTCGGCCGGATGAACTTGTCCTACCCCGAAGCGGTTGATCTTCTCATTAGCATCGCGGTGTCAGAGCAAATGAACTCTCCAATGTTTTTGGCCAGCCTAGGTTCGGTCAGGCGACAGTTGGTGGCATCATTTTCGCCTGAAAAGCGTAAAAAGGTGAATCGCTTGAAATCCCGCATATTGATTGGTGTCACGGCATCCACTTCCGTCCAAGCGACGGTTAATGCCCCTCCGAAACGTGTTGTGCAGGCTTTGCATCAGGCATTCATTGATCAGGGAACGCTTGCGATACGTTACCAAAACGAGGGCGGTGTAACGTCCGAACGGCAGATCGAACCCCACTACCTTTTGCTAAAATACCCCGTTTGGTATGTGATAGCGTTTGATCATCTGCGGGATGCACCGCGTACATTTCGTTGCGACCGAATTCTGACTGCACAAACGAGGGGAACCCATTTCCGCCTGTTGCCAAAAGAAGGGTTCCAGCAGTCTTTGGACGGAAACGACCTTTTGATATGATCGCTCTGCAGACATTCGCCGCAACGCAGAAACACTATAAAATGAGCTCGAAGCAGCCGTTCAGCGCTGGCTCAACAAACGACTACAAATGCACAGTCTCGACGATTAACCCGCGTCTGGCAGACGCATTAAAGATTGAGTGCAAATACAAACATCATAGCAATGTTGTTGGCCAAAATTAAGGTATTTGAACCACCTCAACCCAGTGCCCATCTATGTCCCCTGTGGGCATCATACTTTCAGCTTTATTTTGTATTTGGGGCTGTACCAGATAACTAGTTCAAATTACCTTTAACCCACTGTTTTAGTTCTCTTAATTGAGATGATGGGTCACTGTTGTTAAAACGCCACTCACATTCCTTCAAAAATAGCCCAAAATGCTCCTTGGGTACACCATTAAATTTGGCGTAAACGCCTACTGCGTGATGCACATATGACACTTGGCTTGGTTCCAGCTTGCGAAGCAGACGTTTACGTCAAATTTTCGATGCCATTGATGTGATTTCTCTTGTCTGCAAAGAGCTTTGAGTGGTTAATTCTAAAGTGCTTAAATTCACTGACATCCAGCACGTTATACCCCGCCAGCAGTCAGAATAAACGATGCTGTCAGGTATAACCTTACGCTCGATTATGGGCATTAAAGTCGCTGAACTAGCATCAGGAATGATCAACGCGCAAGACCTTGCCACCCCTCTTTAACAGGCCGAATACTGGGATTTTACCTGCTGCACCTCGACCGCGATTACCTTTTCTTCTGCCTCCAAAATAGCTTTTATCTACTTCAATCTCTCCACCAAATACTTCATGACTCTCAGTCTCCAAATGTAAAGCAATAGTTTCACGAAGACGATGAAAATAATAGGCACTGGTTTGAAATTTACAGCGACCAAGGATGCTGCGCATCTGGCTGTGGTTCCGGCCACAAAATGCTCAATCAAACGGTCCTGTTTATGCTGACTTATTCGACTCTTTCTCATGGCTGCCATAATAACACCTTTTATGTGTTATCTGGTACAGCCCCAAATTTATTTGTTTAAAGCATCGAATTTTGTTTGAGCCTTTTTTATCGTCATCTCACTATCGACAACCCATGAGGCAAGAGCGCTTACATGGCCGAGCAATGTCTGGCCAAGAGGTGTCAAACTGTATTCAACGGATGGCGGCCTTGTATCATATACCTCTCTATTAACAAAACCGTCCCGTTCCAGTCCCCGTAGCGTTACAGTTAACATACGTGCGGAAATAACATCAACTGCCCTTAGCAAGGCGCGAAACCGCTGTGGATGTGCACCAAGGCGCAAGATAACCAGAACGCTCCACTTGTCGCCAATACGATCAAGAATACCACGCACAGTACATGGGCCACTGAAATCGTTTTCCAGCCATGTGCTACTTTCTTCAGTGATACACCCGGAATCGGTTACTTTAATGTGCCTAGTTGTTATTTTAGTGCCTCCTTTCACAACCATCATCATTCCTCTAGTACAGTTATTAAAAGTAATCATAGTATTCTAAAGAACCATTTTTAGCAATAAAAGAAGGATAAAGAGATGGACGCTCAAGACGCCCCAGTAACATTTGATCAGGAGTGTGCTAATTCCTACGACAGGAAAAGAGAAAAAATGGCCCCTTTAAAAGACGCTCTACATCTCTGTATGCGTATGGTGCTTTCTGAACTTCCGGCTGATGCACATGTTTTATGTATAGGTGTGGGAACTGGCGCAGAACTCATTTATCTGGCACGGGCTTTTCCAGAGTGGCGATTCACTGTAGTGGAACCAGCGGCAGCTATGCTGGACACTTGCCGTAATCAAGCCAAAGAATTAGGCATATTCTCACGGTGCGCTTTCCATGAAGGTTATCTGGATACGCTCCCGCCATCGGATGCTTTTGATGCGGCAACAACCATTCTGGTTTCTCATTTTTTTATGCAGAAAAAAGAACGGATGGAATTTTTTGGTGAAATTGCCGCCCGACTTCGGCCGGGCGGATTGTTTGTTAATGCAGACCTGGCTTCCGATGAATCTTCTCAGATAGCGAAGAGCCTGTTTGATGTGTGGGTTAGATTGTTAAAATATTCTGATTTATCTTCTGAAGATGTAGAGAAATTCCGTCGCACCTTTGGTAAAGAGATTGCGGTTCTTAACCCTCAAGAAGTTGAATCACTGATCGCTACTTGCGGGTTTGAAAGGCCTGTTTTATTTTGCCAAACTCTTTTTATTCACGCGTGGTATGCAAGAAAACACCTAATTGAATGAATGCTCCGCCGCAAGCAACGGGAGTATTCATTGAGATATGCCTATCGTGCTATTTTCCTGCCATCAGATTTTGACCATGAGGATTATCAATCACCATTAACCAATTACCATCGGCTTGTTTGCGAAGCAGGCTTTAGCAAAGTTTTTAGCCAGTGTATTTTTGCGGTTCGAGCAAAAATTTCTCGTGGCAGTCAGTCGAGCAAAAAGCATAATTTTGATTCTGATAATCAGCGGTTAGTTTGGCTGTCCAGCGATCCACTTTCATCGAGCAAACCGGATCAATAGTCCAGTCATGGGGTTCTTCTTTGCGGTTGCGTATTTTGCCGTCTTCCAGCCACATGACCCGATCGGCAATATCCTCGATTCTAGGGTCGTGGGTCACGATAATTACCGCGCGGTTATCTTGCTTGGCAATGTCATGCAACAGCATCGCCACTTGTGATCCACGCTCGGAATCAAGGTTACCTGTTGGCTCATCAGCCAAAATCAATGGCGGATCATTTATCAAGGCCCTGGCAACAGCTACCCGTTGTTTTTCGCCCCCCGAAAGCTGGTTTGGCAGTGCGCTACTACGGTGTTCAAAGCCTAGACGGTTGATCAGCGATTTTGCTTGCTTTCTGGCTTTTTTATATTGTCCGGGTATCAGGCGGGCAGGAAACAATATGTTTTCTTCAACATTAAGGGCTGATAACAGATTATATGCCTGAAAAACAAAGCCGATTTTTTGCGCCCGCATTTGGGCAAGTCCCGTTTCTTTCAAGCTGGAAATATCCTGACCGGCAATATTGATTGTGCCTTTGTCCGCATGCATTAACCCGCCCAGCATGGATAACAGGGTAGTTTTTCCCGAGCCGGAAGGCCCCTTGATCAAAACCAGCTCGCCAGCTTTTACCTCCAGCGAAACATCATGGACAGCGTGCACAGCATTTTCACCTTTTCCAAAGGTTTTAAAGAGGTTTTTTGTCGATAAAATTATGTTGTTATCCATGATGCCCTCTAACTTTGTTTGTTAGCCATCAAAGGCTATGGCCGGATCGACCTTTTGTACGTAAAAAGCGGGAATTAGTGCTGCCAGTTGCGCTACCAAAAGAGTGGCAAGGCCAAGTTTTAGCGCTGTGACAAACGAGAATTGTACCGCAACATTTGGCACCCAGGCACTAAGAGCGGCCTGAATGGGCAAAATCGCAACCAGAGCCAAAGCAATACCTACCAACGCCACCAGCGAGGTCTGAATAAGAGCTGATAATAAAAGCTGCGTGCGTCCGGCGCCAAGGGCCTTGACCACAGCAAGTTCGCCAACCCGGTTTGAAACAAAAGCATAGGCGGTAAAAGCAACAATCAAACCGGCAACAATAGTGCCAACCATCGCCATCATGGCAATCAGCGCACCCCCCATATCAAGCGCCAGTGAATAATCATTTTGCATCAATTGCTTGCGGGTTAGGGCGTTGACATCTGGAACCTGATCTTGAATGCTTTTGGCAAGCTGCCCGGGATCTACCCCCACCTCGGTTTGCACCAGAACAATGTTTGCTCCAGTTGGTAATACAAATTGCTTGCGGGCATCTTGTGCATCCAAAAACACCAGCGGATTGGCCATCGAAAAGGTATCACTGGAATATCCGGAAATAGTATAATTGGTTCCGATAAGGGAAATAGTGTCGCCAATCTGATATTTTTCACCATTTGACATCGGTTCTGGAATGGTGATGAAACCGGGTTCTGGTGCCTGCCAACCGGTTGCGTCTTGCCAGATTTTTCGGTTGTTTTCATCAGAAGGAATACCGGCAACATAGGCAAATAGTTCTTTCCCCTTTGGGCCCATTAGACCATCCCGATATAAAATAGGCATTGCATTTTTAACGCCGTTGATTGCCGCTATATTTTCGATTGTTATTTGCGGAATGGTTGACCGGGCCATATGCAGGTTTTCCACTCCCCCCTCCAGCACCCACACTTCTCCGGGGGATTTTTCAACAAAGGTCAGTATTTGCGATGCCTCCCCCCGAAATACCGCATCAAGAAACAGCCCCAATATCAGGGCAAGGGCTATGCCTATTGCCGAACTTAATAGGCTCATTGGTTGGCTCAAAAGTGATTTAAAAGTCCAGTAAATCATTTTCTCACCTCTTGAAAACTATAACAGGCGCAAGTTTGACCAACTGGCGCCAAGGTAAAATCATTCCAGCGATCGCAGCGATTAGAGATACCAGCAAAGCCCTGGCAATCACTCCCCCCTCCCATACTCTGGGATTATAGAGCGGGTTCCAGTCTGCCATGATCCATGCCAGACCCTTGGCCATCAGCAATGCCAGTGGAAAAGCCGACAGGGCAATAAGCAAGCTGCCAAATAGCAACGCAATGGCCAAGCCAAAGGGTTTGACCCCAAGAGCTTTTTGAATTCCAAACTGGTGTAAATTTGATTGCACTTCGGCATGGCGCAGCACGCTCATCGTCAAAAGCATAATTAACCAGGCCAGAGATGAAAGCAAAATCAGAACTGGTCCCAGTAATCTGTTTGCAAAAGCTGCATCGGCATTGCCAAGCTCTTTTGGGGTTCTAAAATCTGCTTCCGGAATGGCATTTTCCAGATTTTGCCGTGCTTGCTCAATATTTGTGCCAGCATTAATATCCACCAGTACAGCGGAAACAAGTGACATTGTTGCAGGTTGATCTGCGTTGGCAGGTAGTTGTCCAGGAGGTAATTGTCCAGGAGGTAATTGTCCAGGAGGTAGTTGTTCAGCAAGGTTGGCCCCGGCTCCTTGTCCCTGTTCGCTCATTACCATTTTTAGTATTTGGGCCACAAATGGGTCATAGGCCACAAAGGCATAGGGGGTGAACGGGGAGGTGGTGCCAACAGATATGCCAACAATTTGCATTTCCAGTCCCAAAACGGTGACTTTGTCGCCCAGATCCAAAGAGTGCAGGCGGGCCAGATTTTTATCAATGACAATATCGGTGCCGAGTTTGGGCATGTCTCCGGAAACAAGTTTGGTCGGGCCTCCTTTGTCCGTATAGGCAATCAGCATCGAGGGGGTTCTTTGATTGGCGTGGGCAAGGATAAACGGTGTCATGGCAATTGGTTGTGCGTCTTTAACATCCGGCTCAAACCATAAATCACTCAAAACAGAATTTGGCAGGGAGGAAGGCCCCATGGCGAAATATCTATTGTCTTTTGCCACGGCAATAAGATCGGCACTGATTGATTGCGGGAATTGGCGCATATCTTGATCTATACCAATTCGAATACCATCAAACAGCATGGCCAAAGAGATAACAGCAGCAAATACAACCATTACCAGAAAAGCCCTTAGGGGCTGCAAAATCCATTGTTTATAGGCCCAGTTAAGCATCTGCCTACCCCATATCGTGGCCGATGGAAGAACCATAGCCCTTCTAGCTGCTGGAATGTCAAGAGTAAATTCAAGCCCCTAGATATTATCGAGCGCTTTTAAAATCAGGGGAATTACTATGCTTGATACAAATTCAGTTAAACCGGCTAGTACCGAATAATAACTCTGGGGTTTGTTCGATAATAGTTAGTTTCTAGGCTCAGGACTAATTAAATCCACCATATGACGATAGCAGCGATACATATTGCAGAGAAGAATGTATGTGCGCATCGATCGTAGCGAGTTGCCACTCGCCGCCAGCCCAAGTTAACCCGCAAGATATTGACCAGATCAGCATTGGTCAGCCGGTTTCAGTTAATTTTTCAGCCTTTGCCGCCAATACAACTCCCCGCCTTGATGGTCAGATATATCGCATTGCTGCCGATCTAACCCAAGAAAACGCACAAACTCTGCCATATTTTGAGGTGCGCATAAGCATGAATGAGGGTGAATTGGAAAAACTTGGCGATCAGATTCTAAAACCGGGCATGCCTGCAGAAGCCTATATCCAGACATTTACCAGATCCGCTAAGGCGGCTTTGGTAAAATATTGTGTAATTTATTCAAAGGCGTTGTTTAGCCCTGTTGGCAAGCGCCTTTATCTGGCCTAGATTGAGTTTTTCCCTTGTGAAGCAAAAACCACTATCAATGGATCAAGCCCCTTACAATTATTCATCAAAAAAAGACCAGAAGGCAGGCTTGGCAAAAACAGGCTTGGCAAAAACAGATTCTGACAATGTAGATTCCGCGCAGGTAGATCCCCTAAAAAACCCCGGTAAAACAGCTTCTGTTACGCCAATGATGGCCCAGTTTCTTGAAATCAAGGCGATTAATCCCGGTTTTATATTGTTTTATCGCATGGGGGATTTCTATGAATTGTTTTTTGAAGATGCAAAAATTGCCTCCAATGCCCTTGGCATAGCCCTGACCACCAGAGGCACGCATATGGGCGAGGAAATCCCCATGTGCGGCGTGCCGGCTCGTGCCCATCAGCAATATTTGCGAAAACTTATTTCTTTTGGTCACCGGGTTGCGATTTGCGAGCAGATGGAAACCCCTATAGAGGCCAAAAAACGCGGTTCTAAATCGGTTGTCAGGCGTACTGTGGTTCGCCTTGTTACGCCCGGCACCATCACAGAAGATGATTTGCTAGCCCAATCGAGCAATAATTATCTTGGTTCCTTGGCCATGCTTTCCCACGGTGAGGCAGATTTTGCTCTAGCGTGGGCCGATATTTCTACCGGTGAAACATTTGTCAGCGATATCAGCGCTAACCGGCTGGAAGACGAATTGGGTCGCCTTGATCTGGCGGAACTTATAGTGAGTGAAAAAACCGCTCAATATATTGATGATAAAAATTTTTTGCCAGCATCGGCCATTCGCCACAAGACAATTTTTGAGGCGCAATTTTTTCAAAGTGAAAACGCCATAGAGCAATTGCGTAAAACTTTTACATCAATTGATCCCTCTGGTTTCAGCCGTGTTTCGCGCTCTGCGCTTGGGGGATTGCTGGCCTATGTCAACAAAACCCAAAAAGCATCTGGAATTGCCCTGCGCGCCCCTTTGTTGGCAAAAAATGACGGGCGCATGAGAATAGATCTGGCAACCTGGTCATCTCTTGAAGTGCTTTTGACCAACAGGGGCGAGGCCAAAGGCTCATTACGACATGCCATCGATAAAACCTTGACCGGTGCCGGGTCCAGACTTTTGTCTCGCCGTCTCACAGCTCCCCTTGCTGATGTTGAGCAGATAAAAAAACGCCTTGATATGCTACAAGTATTGGTTGAGGACAGTTTGTTCCGCCAACAAATGCATAAAAGCCTGTCGGGCATGCCAGATATAGGCCGCCCCCTGACAAGGCTTTGTTTAAGGCGTGGGGGGCCGCGTGATTTACTTCATATTGCCCATGCGATCAGTGGGGCAAAAAATGTTCTCAACCTGCTGCTAAAAAAATCAGAACTACCCCAAGGTTTTAGCGATCAGGTAGCAATTCTTGAGGAAATGCCGCAAAATTTGGCCAATGAAATTATCTCTACAATCATCGAGCGCCCGCCATTGCTGTCTCGAGAGGGTGGGTTTGTGGCACAAAATTGTAACGCAGAGCTTGATTTGCAACGGGAGTTAGCCACAAAAAGTCGTAGTTATATCAGCCAGTTACAGGCGCAGTTGTCCGAGAGATGTGAAATTAAACCCCTGAAAATCAAACATAATAATGTCATTGGTTTTTTTGTTGAAGTTCCATTAGCTCATGGTTCGAAATTGCTCGAAGCCCCATTTGATGAAGAGTTTATCCATCGCCAAACCATGGCCAATGCCATGCGTTTTAGCACAAGGGAATTGGGCGAATTACAAGGGCAGATTGCCAGTGCCCAGCAAAAATCCCTTGAAATCGAAATCGATATATTCGAAGGTTTGCTGGAAAAAACTATTGGTGCAGCACAAATATTGCATAAATGTGCTGATGCACTGGCCAAAATTGATTTAACCTATGGGTTGGCAGTGCTAGCGGCCGAAAATTCCTATTGTCGGCCCAAAATTGATAATTCTTTGCACTTTGAAATCAAGGATGGCAGGCACCCGGTGGTCGAGCAAACCCTTGGCGTGAGTGGGCAAACCTTTGTCACCAATGATTGTGATTTGAGCGGAGTAGAAAATTCAGGGCAAGGCGGGGGCCGGCTATGGCTGGTCACGGGCCCCAATATGGGCGGAAAATCCACATTTTTGCGACAAAACGCCTTGATAGCCATTATGGCGCAAATAGGCTCGTTTGTTCCCGCTTCTTTTGCCCATATCGGCATTGTCGACCGGTTATTTTCCAGGGTTGGTGCTTCCGATGATATTGCCCGCGGCCGCTCGACCTTTATGGTTGAAATGGTTGAAACCGCAGCAATTCTTAACCGCGCCACCAAGCGCTCGCTAGTGGTCTTAGATGAAATTGGGCGCGGAACAGCAACCTTTGACGGCCTTTCTATCGCCTGGGCTGCGGCCGAGGCGCTCCATAATACCAATGCCTGTCGAGCTTTGTTTGCCACCCATTTTCATGAATTGACCTCCCTGCCGGCAAAATTGCCAAGGGTATCAAATCACACCATGAAAGCGCGCGAATGGCAGGGAAAGGTGGTTTTTTTGCATGAAGTTGCGCCAGGGGCTGCTGATCGTTCCTATGGTATTCAGGTGGCTCAGCTGGCAGGATTGCCCGAGGCGGTTTTGCAACGGGCGCGCGAGATTTTGCATGTGCTGGAAAATCAGGAAGGTGGCGCGAAGGTTAAATTGCTTGACGATTTACCCCTTTTTACCCACAAGCCAAGGTTTACTGGTGAAATAAATTCAACGGAAAAATCCAATGATCTGGTTGATAAAATGATTGCAGATATTTTGCCGGATGAATTAACCCCTCTTCAGGCCATTGAATTTATTTATCAACTCAAAAAAACCCATAAGAGCGAGCGTTCCGGGGAGCAGGATAATGACTAAACAATCAACAACCGGCAAAAAAACTCCATTATCTACCGGCACATTGGCTTTTGAGTTGAAAAGTTCTGAAGAAATTCTTGCGCAATTGCTCGACAAAATCGGGGATAATGATCCGGCTAGTCCGGATTCACGCAATATATTTTTGCAAATGTTGAAGGAAGAACTTGCCCGGGCCAGAAAAACTACTGAAATCGACCTGCTGGCCAATAGGCGCGGGATTAAGTGTGCGCAAAACCTCTCCTTTACTGAAGACGAGATCATTCGCTCCATTCTCAACTTTGCTGTTGATCATGTATTCAAGTACCCTTGTCAGCAAGGTCCCCATAAAATTTGTATCGCTGCGGTTGGCGGGTATGGTCGGGCAACTCTTGCGCCGGGTTCTGATATTGATTTGTTATTTATTCTTCCCACCCAGCCCTGCAAACATTGCGAGGCAACCATTGAATATGTGCTTTATATACTGTGGGATCTGGGCCAGAAGGTTGGCCATGCCGTGCGCACGATGAACGAGTGTGTATCGATGGCCAAAACTGATATGACCATCCGTACAGCTACCCTTGAATCCCGTTTTTTGAGCGGAAATATTGAATTGTTTAAAACTCTGGTCGAGCGTTTCAATGTGGAAATAGTCGCTGGAACCGGTCCCCAATTCATTGATGCAAAACTAAGCGAACGTGATGCCCGGCACGAGGCTTTTGGCAACACCCGCTATGTGGTCGAACCAAATATAAAGGATGGCAAAGGGGGGTTGCGCGATCTTAATACCCTGTTCTGGATTGGTAAATATTTTTATGCGGTAAATTCTAACGCCGAATTGGTGAAAAAGGGTGTGTTTACCCGTTCCGAACTGCATGTATTTGAGAAAGCTGAGGATTTCTTGTGGAGCGTTCGCTGTCATTTGCATTTTTTGACCGGACGGGCCGAAGAAAAATTGCATTTTGCTATTCAGCCGGAACTGGCTCGCCGTCTGGATTTTGCCGATCGTGTCGGCATGCTCAGCGTTGAAAGGTTTATGAAACGCTATTTTTTAGTGGCCAAGGATGTAGGAGATCTAACCCGCCTGTTTTGTGCCTCTTTGGAATTTGCCCATGCCAAACAGCCGGATTTATTAGGCCGTTTTTTGTTGAATTGGAAAAAGGGCACAAGGGAAATTGACGGGGAAAGTGATTTCGTTGTCGAACGCGGGCGCATAAATACAGTAAATACCAAGGTTTTTGCCAGTAATCCGATAAATCTTATCCGGATATTTTGGGTGGCTTCACGAGAAGACATATTGTTTCATCCCGAGGCTCTAAAGCAGATCTCGCGATCATTGGGCCTGATAACCACCAGCTTGCGCAATGATAAAGAGGCCAACCAGTTATTTTTAGAAATTCTTACCAACCATAAATCTACCGAGCGTATTTTGCGCCGGATGAATGAAAGTGGAGTTTTGGGGAAGTTTGTCCCCGAATTCGGCAGAATAGTCGCCCTGATGCAGTTCAATATGTATCATCATTATACGGTGGATGAACATCTTATCCGCTCGGTTGGTGTTATGGCCGGAATTATTGATGGTAAATATAGGGATGAATTGCCCTTGACCCATGAATTATTGCCAACCCTTAGTGATACCAAACTGCTGTTTGTAGCGCTATTTTTGCACGATATCGCCAAGGGGCGCAAAGATGACCATTCACTTGCGGGCGAGAAAGTTGCCAGAAAACTCTGCCCGCGTTTTGGCCTTACGCCATCGGAAACAGAAACAGTAGCCTGGTTGATCCGTTATCATTTGATCATGTCGGAAATTTCCCAGTCCAGAGATATTCAGGATCCAGAAACTGCCCAGTCATTTGCACAATTGGTGCAAAGTCCCAACCGTTTGGCCCTATTGATGATTTTGACGGCTTGCGATATTCGCGCTGTTGGCCCCGGAGTCTGGACTGGCTGGAAGGGCTCGCTTTTGCGCTCCCTATATTATGCCACAGAGCCGCTTTTATCCGGTGGCCATTCCAAAACAGATCACAAACAGCGATTGCTACAGGTCAAAAGCTCGCTTGAAAAAGACCTGTTGGCCCTTGATGCCGGCTGGAGCCCGGATGGCATTAGCGCCTATATTGCCCGCCATTATCCCCCCTATTGGCTTCGTACCGATCCTGCATTGCAGGTCGAGCACGCAATAATGGTTGAAGATGCCGACAGGACTGGCAAGGACTTTGCCGGAAATTACTCTATCAAGGCATTTGAGGGCATAACCGAAGTTTCGTTTTATACAGCCGATCACCCCAGATTATTATCCTGCATTGCAGCTGCCTGCACCCTTTGCGACGCCTCAATTGTTGGGGCTCATATTTCCTCGATGCGCGATGGTCATGCCCTTGATACTTTGCGTCTCAGGCGCTCGTTTAATTCTGATGAGGATGAAAAAATCCGTGCCGTGCGGGTAATTAAAATGGTCAAACAATTGCTGGTTGGTGCCAAAACCATTCCCAAAAATCTCGGGGTTAATTCTAGGTTCAATAACCGCCTTAAGCCATTCAAAATCCCCCCCGATGTGCAAATTTCCAACGGGTTGTCACAAAAGTTCACCGTGCTTGAGGTTTCGGGTCTGGACAGGGCCGGATTATTGTATGATTTAACCCGACAATTGGCGGATTTGAATTTAACTATCGGCTCGGCCCATATTGGCACCTACGGGGAAAAAGCGGTGGATGTGTTTTATGTCACCGATTTAACGGGTGCAAAAATCATTGATCCGACGCGACAGGAAAATATCCGGGCCAGTTTGCTATCGGTTTTAAGTCCGAAGTCTGCTGCAAAAACGGCTAACGCATGAACCTTTACAAAAATTTCTTTTCAGTGGGGTCCATGACTTTGCTTTCAAGGGTTTTGGGCTTTGTCCGTGATATTATGATTGCGGGATTGCTTGGAACCTCAATGGCTGCCGATGCATTTTTTGCCGCCTTTCGTTTTCCAAACCTGTTTCGCAGATTATTTGCCGAAGGGGCGTTTAATGCCGCTTTTATTCCTATGTTTGCCGGAGTTTTAGAACAAAAAGGAGAAGCAGAGGCGCGCCGGTTTTCAGCAAGAATAATTTCGTGGCTGGCTTTGTTTTTGGCTCTGGTTTTGGTTGTAACCGAAATTTTTATGCCCCAGATAATGGCCAAATTTGTTCCGGGATTTGTAGCAGATGAGGAGAAATTCAAGTTCACCATCCTGCTGGCGCGGATCTGTTTTCCCTATCTGGCATTGATGTCGATAATGTCGGCCTATGGGGCCATGCTTAACGGGCTGGGCAAGTTTTTGGCCGCTGCCTTTGCTCCGGTAATGCTAAATATTGTACTTATTGCCATATTGGGATTTCTGGTATTTTTCATCACGGACAAGACCGGTGGTGCCGTTTTGTTATCGCTCGGGGTGATTGTTGGCGGGTTTGCCCAGGTGGCGATTGTAATTTGGGCACTCTATAAAACCGGCATGTTCCCTGATATGCAATGGCCGGCTTTTGATCGGGATATCGGGAAATTTTTCAAGCTTGCCCTGCCGGTAATGTTTTCTGGCGGCATTACCCAGATCAATATTTTTGTTGGTACAATTATCGCTTCCGGAGCAACAAGCGCAATTTCATACCTTTATTATGCCGACAGATTATATCAATTGCCGCTAGGAATTATAGGCATCGCCATCGGTGTGGTTTTGTTGCCCGAACTTTCACGCCACCTGAAGGGAAACCGGCCAAAAATGGCCGCTTTGGCTCAGGAAAAATCCCTGTTTTTATCCATGATGTTGGGGATTCCGGCCTCGGTGGCCCTGTTTGTTTTAGCCAAGCCAATTGTGCAGATTTTGTTTGAACGCGGAGCCTTTGACGCCGCAGCAACCCTTGCCACTGCCTCGGCTCTTGGCGCCTTTTCCCTTGGGCTTCCAGCTTTTGTGTTGATCAAGGTTTTTCAACCCGGATTTTTTGCTCGTCATGATACACTTACCCCGACAATTCTAGCTGCCATTTCAGTGCTGATTAATATTGGTATTTCGCTGTTATTGTTCCCCGCCCTTGCTCAAACCGCTATCGCTATCGCCACAAGCATTGCTGCCTGGTTCAATGCATTGTTTCTTTTAGGTATTTTAGCCAAGCGCGGGCATTTTTCTATGCAAGGCAAGGTATTGCGCAAGCATGTCCTAATCATATGCGCCAGCTTGCTTATGCTTGGAATTTTGTTGGTATCGCGCGACTTTTTTGCTCTTATTCTGGATAATTCGGCTGCGCCTGTTATGCAAATTGGCATTTTAGCTCTGATTATTGGGGTTGGTATGGTTTTCTATTTTGCTATCCTGCATTTATTCAGAATTATTAATATGCGCCAGCTTCCCGAGATGTTCCGCTCGATTAAATAGTTTGCTTGAAAATAGCGGTTTTTAAATTGCCGATTTGTAAATAGCCGGCCTAAAAAATACCAAGCTTGCAAAACTCACCTCCTTTGGGCATTAGGTAGTGTGCAATACTGACCCTGATCAGCTAACCTGTCATAGGATCCAAATTGATGAGCAGTTTTCCCCTTCGTGTTTTTTCCGGCATCAAACCATCGGGTGATTTGCACCTTGGAAACTATCTTGGCGCCATAAAGCGCTTTGTTCCTTTGCAAAAAACCCATGCCTGCATTTATTGCGTAGTTGATTTGCATGCGATTACCGTCTGGCAGGAACCAGCAGATTTAAAACGCGCCACCTATGAGGTTGCCGCTGCCTATCTTGCGGCTGGAGTTGATCCCAAAGAGCATATAATTTTTAATCAGGCGCAGGTGAAAGAGCATACGGAACTGGCATGGATTTTTAATTGTGTAGCTCGCATGGGCTGGATGCAGCGCATGACCCAGTTCAAGGACAAGGCGGGTGAAAACTCCCAAAACGTATCCCTTGGCCTGTTTGCCTATCCATCTTTGATGGCAGCGGACATTCTGCTTTATAAATCAACCCATGTTCCGGTGGGGGAGGACCAAAAACAACATCTGGAACTAACCCGCGATATTGCGCAAAAATTCAATAATGATTTTGCCGCCTCCATTAAGGAAAATGCTTTTTCTTCCGATTTTTTCCCCTTGTCGGAACCAGTGATAACCGGCCCGGCGACCAAGGTACTTTCGTTGCGGGACGGCACCAAAAAGATGTCCAAATCAGAAGCATCCTCAATGGCGACCATTTATATGCTTGATGATGCTGATGCCATTGCTAAAAAAATCAAAAAAGCCAAGTCCGATCCCGAGCCATTGCCAAGTGAAGTTGCTGGGTTAAAAGATCGTCCGGAAGCTGGCAATCTGGTTGGGATTTATGCCTCGCTGGCTGACTTGAGCCAACAGCAGGTTCTTGATGAATTCGGGGGCAAGGGATTTGGTGCCTTTAAACCCGCCCTTGCAGAGCTTGCAGTTGAAAAGCTTTCTCCCATTGCGGCTGAAATGCGCCGCTATCTGGCCGAGCCTGATATTATCGAGGATGTATTGCATGATGGTGCAAATAGGGCAAGAAAGATCGCAAAAACCACCATGAAAGAAGTGCGTGATGTGGTTGGTTTTGTTGGCTAAAGCATCTTATCTATTTTAATATTGAACTGTACATGAGCAATTTGCTTGCTGTTTTTTTAACAAAATGGCAACATATTGGCGAACAAAAACCCATGCGGTGGTAGTTATGTGTGAAAAGAATCAGATTTTTAAAAGCGCGTATAAGCGCAAGTTTCTTGTGGTTATTGATGAAACAGGGGAGTGCGATCGTGCGGTAACCTTTGCTGCCTATCGTGTTTTGCGCACCGGTGGCACGGTTGCCCTATTGTCAATAATCGGCAATGAGCAGTTTCAACACTGGCTTGGGGTGGAAGATATATTGCGGGCTGAAGCTTTTGAAGCTGCAGAAGAATTGCTGGAAAAAAGAGCAAAGCATATCGCTGAAATCGGCGATATCAAGGTTGAAAAGCTTGTGCGCGAGGGGCGAAAAGCCGAAGAAATAGAAAAACTGATTAAAGAGGACAAGGATATAGCAATTCTTGTTTTAGCTGCGGGAATTTCTTCTGAAGGGCCGGGGCCGCTTGTTTCCGCTTTTGCAGGTCGGGGGGCAAATGCGCTGCCTATTCCGGTAACGATAATTCCTGGCGGGGTAAGCGACGAGCATATAATTTCCCTTTGCTGATATTTGCTCGCAAATTTTCTCGTCTTACCCACCAAGTTCCCCCTTCACTTTTAAGGGTAGGCGGCCTATATTGGAATAGTTCTAATCTTGGTTGTTAGGCCCTAATCTTGGTTATTAGGTTCTACTCTTGGTTATTATTTCTACTCTTGGTTATTATAAAGACCATAATCTTTATGGCAAAAGACCAGGTTTTCACTTTTAACAGGACGCAAGGTTCAAATGTTTATTCAAACAGAAGCAACTCCAAACCCATCGACTTTGAAGTTTTTGCCCGGCAGAGAAGTGCTATCCGGCGAACCGCGTGAATTTCGCGATCCCGAGCAAGCAACGGTTTCGCCCCTTGGCGAAGAATTGTTTCAAATCGATGGTGTAACAGGGGTGTTTCTTGGTTCCGATTTTATTTCGGTAACTAAAGATGATGCTGATTGGTCCCATATAAAGCCTGCCATTTTAGGCGCTATTATGGAGCATTTTCTTTCTGGCAAACCAATTTTGATTGAAGGGGCGGCTGGCGATGATCTGAATTCTGAAGAAGAATTCTTTGAAGAGGCCGATGCTGAAATGGTTGAGATAATCAAGGAATTATTAGAAACCAGAGTTCGACCGGCGGTGGCAATGGATGGCGGGGATATAATTTTTCGCGGTTTCAAGCAGGGTGTAGTTTTTTTGAAAATGCAGGGCGCTTGCGCTGGCTGCCCATCATCAACCGCCACCCTTAAAAACGGTATTGAAAACCTGTTGCGCCATTTTGTACCCGGTGTTGAAGAAGTGCGTCAGGTCGTTTAAGCGGGGTTTGATTTGGTGAAAATCTGGCAGAAAGCAACATTGCCGATTTTTTATCCTAGAGCTGGTTTGCTCTTTATCTTGAAAAGTTCCGGATAAACTTAGATGGCCCAAAAAACAATTCTGGCAATCGACACTTCTGGCCCCCTTTTACAATTATGCCTTAAAACTGCCGGTAAAAATCATGTTTTCTCGACAGCAATGCCCAAAGGGCATGCCGAAAAACTGTTTGGGCAAATTGCAGATCTTTTACAGCAAAATTACATTAAATATGCTAATATTACTCGAATTGGCGTTACAGTTGGCCCCGGCTCGTTCACCGGACTAAGAATTGGCATAGCTGCCGCCCGTGGTTTGGCCCTGGCGCTGAAAATTCCGGTGATCGGAATTCCCAACCTGTTTGCCCTGTCGCTGTCCCACCCAAAAAAACCATTTTATATTATTGTTGATGCCCGCCGCGAGCAATTTTATGTGCAGCATTTTACCGGCCCCTGTTTGCCAGATTCTGATCCGCAATTATTGGGTTTTTCCCAGGTGGAATTTATCAAATCGGATGCGGGGAACAAAATATTTAGCGATTCTAAAGTTGATATTGGCCTGCTTGCCGATTTTGCTCTTGGTGCCGACCCTGAAGCATTTCCACCCCTGCCAACCTATATCCGGCCCGCTGATGCCAAAGTGCAAACAAAGAAACTGATTGCCAGACAATTTGTCAGCGATAATATCGCGCCGGCAAATAGCGGGACATGAGGGGCTATAAAGATGGGGAGCTGTAAATGAATTTGTGGATGGCTCCTGCCGGTTTACACATAAAGCTGGCAACTTCAGATCATGTTCCCCTATTGGAGAAAATTCACCAGCGCGGATTTTTCCATGGTTGGAAATCCAATGAGTTTTTCTCCTACCTGTCCCGACCCGACCAGACGCCGGTTTATGTAGCTTGCGATAAAAAAGATCGGGTTGCCGGTTTTATGGTTTTGCGCCTGATAAAAGAAGAGGCTGAATTACTGACCATAATCGTTGAGCCAAGATGGCAGGGCAAAGGGGTGGCTAGATCATTGTTGCAGGCCGGATTGGACGATTTGCTCAATTGCGAAGTTGGCGAGATGTTTTTGGAAGTTGCCGCCAATAATTCGGCGGCGATTGCGCTTTATAATCATTTTGGCTTCAGGCAGATTAGCGAGCGGCCGGGATATTATCCCCTTAAAGATGGATCACGGGCCACAGCACTGGTTATGCGGGTTGATTTGGCTTAGTATCAAGCCCCTGATTAGAAATTTTGGCGCTGTTTTGGGTGATAAACTTAATCTCTAAGCTATTTTTCTGATAATTCTATATTAGACTTTAAGACGGGCTTAAATCGGGACTGAATTTTGGGCTAGATCTACTAAACTTTTGGACTAAATCTACTAAATTTTTGGACTAAATATTTGGACTAAATATAATGAGTAAAAAAACCGATATTGAACAATCTTTGGTCGAGCAATGCGCGGCCCGTGGATTGCGTATGACCGAGCAGCGCCGCACCATTGCCCAGATTATTCAAAATGCCAATGATCACCCCGATGTGGAAGAATTACACCAGCGCGCCGTCAGCATTGACGCCGGAATTTCTCTTTCCACCGTTTATCGCACCCTTAATCTGTTTGAAGATGCGGGTCTGGTTACCAAACATGACTTTAAGGATGGCAGGGCTAGATTTGAGCCGATCCCTGATGAGCATCATGATCATTTGATTGATATTAGAAGCGGTAAAGTTATTGAATTTCGCAATGAGGAAATTGAGGCAATTCAGGAACTGATTGCCCGCCGCCTGGGCTATAAGCTCGTTGATCACCGTCTGGAGCTTTATGCTGTGCCAATTGATAATGATAAGCCCCAAAAAAATCAGGGACAAGCTTGATGATCCGCCGTCTGTTATTTTTCTTTTTGGTTATTCTTCCGTTTTTAATAATAGCTATTCCCCTGCAAATGCTTGTTGTCTGGCTAAAGCTGCCGGTATGGAATATTATTCCCAGAATGTTTCATCGCCTCGGGGCCATCTTTCTTGGCCTGAAAGTGCGCCTGATCGGAGAGCCGGAAACCGGAATGTCTACTTTGGTGGTGGCAAACCATATTTCCTGGATTGATATCATTGCCATTGGCTCGGTTGCCAATGTGACATTTGTTGCCAAGGATGAATTGGCCCAATGGCCCCTGATCGGTTTTTTCTCCCGGTTGCAAAAAACCATTTATGTGGCTTCTTCGGCCAAAACTGCGGCCAAAACTGCCACCAACGAGATGGCGCGCCGCCTGGTCGATGGCGGCGCGGTATGTTTGTTCGCCGAGGGGCGCAGCGATACCGGCGCCCATGTCATGCCTTTTCGCTCTGGATTGGTTTCTTCGGCCCAAACGGCTATGATTGGAGCCGGGGCAAAATATGTTTCAATTCAGCCAGTTACTATTGCCTATACCCATTTGCAGGGCTTGCCCATCAGCCGTTCAGAGCGATCGCTGATTGCCTGGATAAAAGCCAAGTCCATTGGGGAAAATATCTGGGATATTCTTATTTCGGGCACTCGTGATGTAACAGTAGCCTTTGGCAAACCCATGCCCCTGGCCGAAGGCTCAAATCGCAAAGCGATAACCAAACTGGCAGAGACAGAAGTGCGCCGCATGCTGGTTACGCTAAATCGCGGCGGGGAAATAAAAACGGCAACAAAAACAATTTAATCTGCTGTGGCTATTGCGCCTGTTTCAGCCAAAATTTGGCCAAGCAAAGTAATTTAGCCAATATGGTTGCTGTTTTTGCAGCCTGGTTCTATTCAATGATCTTTCATGGGGGACTTCCCCAACAAACATTTATCAATTCAACAGAGCCGGTAAACCATGTCTATAGCGCAAAAAGCTCCCTCGATACAAAAAAAGCTGTTCATCAAAACCTTTGGCTGCCAGATGAATGTATATGACAGCAATCGCATGGCCGATGCTTTGGCCCCCCATGGTTATGAGCAAACCGGGCAAATTGAGGATGCAGATCTGATTTTGCTCAATACCTGCCATATTCGCGAAAAGGCCTCGGAAAAGGTATTCTCGGAACTGGGGCGGATGAAAAAACTACAGGATATGCGAAAGCTCGACGGCAAACCCACCATGATCGGGGTTGCGGGTTGTGTAGCGCAGGCCGAAGGGGACGAAATTATTTCCCGTGCTCCAGTGGTTGATTTGGTGTTTGGTCCCCAATCCTATCATCGCCTACCGGACTTGGTGGCAAAAGCTGCCACCGAGCGGGTTATTGATACGGATTTCCCCGAGGAGGACAAGTTTGACCATTTGCCCGGACCTAGTAAAAAAGCCACCCTTGCACGCGGGCTAAGCGCATTTTTAACCGTGCAGGAAGGCTGTGATAAATTCTGCTCGTTTTGTGTTGTCCCCTATACAAGAGGTTCGGAAGTTTCCCGCTCTATAAAAACCATTATCGGGGAAGCCTCTGATCTGGCAGCATCCGGTGTGCGCGAGATCACGCTGCTTGGCCAGAATGTAAATGCCTATCACGGTCAGGATGAGGGAGGAAATGAGGCGGGTCTGGGGGCGCTATTGTTTGAACTGGCCAAAATTGATGGTCTGGACCGACTGCGCTATACTACCTCTCACCCCAATGATATGACTGAAGAATTGCTGATTGCCCATCGGGACTTGCCCCAATTGATGCCCTATTTGCATCTGCCGGTGCAATCGGGATCAGACCGGATTTTGCAGGCCATGAACCGCAAACATACCGGCAAATCCTATTTATCCATCCTTGAAAAAATCCGCAAAAATCGTCCTGATATCGCCATTTCCGGTGATTTTATTGTTGGTTTTCCCGGTGAAACCGAAGCCGATTTTATCGACACCATGGATTTGGTCAAAGAAGTTGGCTATGCCAGTGCCTATTCTTTCAAATATTCACCCCGCCCCGGCACCCCCGGAGCTTTGCTGAAAGATCAAATAGAGCCGGAAATTGCCAATGAGCGATTGCAAAGATTACAAGCGCTAATCAAACAACAGCAAAAACAGTTCAACGATGATTGTCAGGGTAAAATTCTTGATGTTTTGATGGAAAAACCCGGCCGCCAGCCAGGTCAGGTGGCAGGGCGCTCCCCTTATTTGCAAGCGGTACATGTGGATGCGCCAACCGCATTGATTGGCTCGATTGTTCCCATCAGGGTCAAGAGCGTTGGGCCAAATTCACTATATGGAGAATTAATCACCGATTAGAGCAGGACACCAGGGTCAGGACTTATTAAATTCGCTTCATTCTGTTTAAAAGAGGGTGTTTAGATAAGGCGAAACGGTGCGAGGTAATGTAAGTACCTTTTTGAGCACCGATTTGCTTTAGATGAATATCATGTTTTAAACCCGAAAGGGCGCTAATGGATTTTGCTTTGTGAATGCGTTCCAAACCCTTGAATAGTATATACTATCCTTCATGTTTGCGCCTATTCATAAAACAAAATCCAGTGGCGCAGAATAAATGAATTTAATAGGTCCTGACCCTAGAACAGTAAAAGGCTATAATATATACTCGTTGGTAAATTCTTGGTTCAACCTGTTGCTAGTGCAGCAAACCTTAAAAGGAAGCCCCAAAGCTTGAATAAGCAGGTATCAGAACAGAACCACAATTCGTCCAGCCAGCTGGAAATGGCATTTGAAGACAATAAACTGGTTGCCCAGCTTTATGGAGAATATGACCAGAATATTGCCCTTATCGAGCAGCGTTTGGGAGTAAAGATAACTCCGCGTGGTAATCATTTAATGCTTGATGGTCCGGTTGGTGCCATAGACCAAACACGGCGTATTCTTGATTCTATTTATCAATTGCTCGAAGAGGGCAAAGGGGTGGTCATTGGCGATATCGATGGGATTATTCGTATGATACAGACCAATGATTCCCAGCTTTCCCTGCCCTCTATGGAAAAAAACGGGCAAGTAGGCGGTAACGTAAGAATGGCCCGGATTACCACCAGAAAATCCACTATTGTTGCTCGCTCTCCAGCTCAAGATGCCTATATGCGCGCTTTTGCGCAAAATGATTTAACCTTTGGGATAGGCCCGGCCGGCACCGGAAAAACCTATTTGGCGGTGGCCTATGCCGCCTCGCTTTTGGAACGCGGTGATATCAACAGGATTATTCTTTCGCGTCCGGCTGTTGAGGCGGGGGAAAGGCTGGGATTTTTACCCGGAGATATGAAGGATAAGGTCGATCCATATTTGCGCCCTCTTTATGATGCGCTCCATGACATGATGTATCCGGAAAATATCGAACGCTCTTTGACTTCAGGGTTTATCGAGGTTGCACCACTGGCCTTTATGCGCGGTAGAACCCTGTCCAACGCTTTGATAATTCTGGACGAAGCGCAAAATACTACCGCCATGCAGATGAAAATGTTTTTGACCAGAATGGGCGAAAACTCGACCATGATCATTACGGGTGATCCAAGCCAGATTGACCTTCCCCCCGGCCAGACTTCTGGACTTGTGGAAGCGCTCTCTTTGCTTGATGGTGTTGAGGGGGTAAATATTTCTCGCTTTACCCATGAGGATGTGGTGCGTCATCCGCTGGTTGCCCGTATTGTTCGCGCCTATGACAGGGCGGCAAAAAACAAAGCAAGACCTGCTTTGGGAGCGGCCAAAAAACAATGAAAAACCTCTCCCCTGAAAAACAGGATCTTGCGTTCGATTTTGATATTGATGTGATCATCAATGATGAGCGCTGGGCGCAAAAATTCTCAGCAATTGATATTGATCAAATGATTCGAAATGCGGTTTTAACTGCGTTAGCGGTTGCAAAACCTGAACAAACCGGAGCGGCAGAAATTTGTATTGTCTTTAGCAATGATAATGAAATCTGTGAGTTGAATAAACAATGGCGCCATAAGGACAGCGCCACAAATGTGCTTTCATTCCCCCAGATTGAGCCGTTTGCCCCGATTTGCGGCCTGTTGGGTGATATTATTTTGGCCTATGAAACCGTTGAAAAAGAAACACAAAACCAGCAAATTGCTTTTCTTGACCATGTTAGCCACCTTGTTGTGCATGGTTTTGTACATATATTGGGCTATGATCATCAAAATGACAAAGAAGCGTTGGAGATGGAAAGTCTGGAAACAAAAATCTTGGCCTGCCTACAAATTGAAGATCCTTACGCTGACTAAAATATTATGTTATGGCAATGGCCTTGCAAAAAGTTAAAATGGTCTTGCAAGAAGTTAAAATGGCCTTGCAAGAAGTTAAATAGAAGAAAAACGGAGAAAAAGACCGGTAGATTTTAGGGGATTAGTAAATTTTATGCCCTGAATTGCTGGATATTAAAATGAACGAACCTGACCAGTCTATCGCCGCGGCGTCCCGGCCGCATCGTCTTAAGGACGATCAGTCTAAATCTAGCGAGCATGCTAAATCTGGCCAACAGTTGCAAAGTGCTGAGCGGATAAAATCCGACTCTCAAGAGGATATTGACGAACCTCCAAGTCCCCCTGCCCATTCGCAACCCTTGCCCAATTCCCAATTCTTGTTAGCGGCCCCAAAACGCCCTGGCCTTTGGGCGCGCATAAAAACCGCCCTTTCAAAGACCAACAATAGTTTGCGTGATGATCTAAATCAGGCCCTTGCCGGTGAGGGAGCAAGAGCTGGCTCCTTTAGCGGCTCGGAGCGTTCCATGCTGGCCAATGTTCTAAAACTTTCTGGCGTTCGGGTTGAGGATGTCATGGTGCCTCGGGTTTATATCGAGGCTATTGATAGCGATGCCAGCCTTGGTGAACTGGTGGAAAAATTTCGTAATTCCGGCCATTCGCGCCTGCCCCTATATTCAGAAAATCTGGATAATATCATTGGTATGGTTCACATAAAGGATGCGATGCAGCATCTTTCGGCTCCGGTAGAAAATCCCAACGGTTCACCGATTAAAATGCTTAATCCGGCCCTGAAGCAAAAACTGAAAACCCTTGATTTTACCCGCGATGTTTTGTTTGTTCCCCCCTCGATGCCGGTAGCTGATTTGCTGCAATCCATGCAGGCTACCCGTTTACATATGGCAATTGTGGTTGATGAATATGGCGGCACCGATGGTCTGCTTTCTATTGAAGACCTGCTCGAAGCGGTGGTTGGCGATATTGAAGACGAGCATGATGATGAAGAATTGGCTCTGGTAATCAAGCAAGGGGAAAATACCTATATGGCAGATGCCAGAGTATCTCTTGAAGAATTGCAAGAAGTTATCGGCGCAGATTTTGATCCCGGAGAAATTTCTGAGGAGGCCGATACCCTGGGTGGGCTGGTATTTTCCCTGATAGATCGCATTCCGGTACGCGGGGAGGTTATTACTCAAATGAAGGGGTTTGAATTTGAAATATTGCAGGCTGACCCGAGACGGATAAAAAAGGTGCAAATTGTGCGCCGTTCGCGAAAACTCAATGTTCGCCCTAAATTGCGTACTAATATTGCTAAAAACCCTGATATTTCGTCTTAAAAAACCACGGCATTTTGTTCTGGTCTGTTAAACAAGCAAACCAGAGAACAAACAATAATGAATTGGCAGGTGCTATGAGTTTGCAGATATTATGAGTTTTATTGCCCGTACCTGCATTTTGTCCTTTGGCTGGCGCCGTTTATTAATCATGCTGGTTGCCGGAGGGTTTGCGGCCCTTTCCATGCCGCCTTTTTTGGCCTTTCCAATATTGTTCATTACCCTGCCGCTTTGGGTTTGGTGCCTTGACGGGGCCGAGCGCTCAAGCGGTATCGGGGTGATATTTGGCCCTTCCTTTTGGATAGGTTTCAGTTTTGGTCTTGGATATTTTATTGTTTCCCTGCACTGGATAGGTTTTGCTTTTCTGGTTGATGGCGGCTGGTTTGTCTTTGCCATTCCCTTTGCAATTGTTGGGCTTGGGGCGATTTTGGCAATTTTTTGGGGGCTGGCCAGTGCTTTGGCCCACCTGTTTTGGGCGCCATCATTCATGCGCATAATTTCCTTGAGCATTTTTTTGGCTGCAGCGGAATTTTTGCGTGGAACTTTGTTCACCGGCTTTCCGTTTAATGTTTTGGGATATGCCCTGACTGCCAATGTTACCATGATGCAGCTTGCTTCTCTTATCGGAGTTTATGGCCTGACTTTGCTGGCAGCTTTCATGGGGTTTTTGCCAGCTTTGATCTGGCCTGCTGACGAGCGGAGTTTGAGCAACAGGCTTGTTCCGCTGTTTTCGATTTTCGCCCTGCTGGCCCTGCAATTGGGTTATGGACAATATCGTTTGAATTCAATCCAGATAAGCCAGCGAACAGATATGAATATGCGTCTGGTGCAGCCCGGTGTTTTGCAAAGCGAAAAATGGCAACCCGAGAGCGCCCAGATTATTCTTGAGCGTCTGCTGGCCATGTCGCAAACCCGCACCGGCCCTAATAATAATGGTTTGGTTGGTGTTACGCAATTGATCTGGCCCGAGGCGGCATTGCCGTTCTTTTTATCAGATTACCCCGAGGCTTTGGTAAGAATTGCCGATATGCTGCCAAAGGAAACAGTTTTGATAACCGGAGCGCCCCGCCGCCAGCTTTCACCAACATTGCAGGAGCTGGAATATAATTCGATTTTGGCCATTGGCTCTAATGGTGAAACTCTTGCCTCCTATGACAAAACCCATTTGGTGCCGTTTGGGGAATATTTGCCCTTTGCCCCGCTGCTGAATTCCCTTGGTATTAAACAGTTTGTCACCACTTTTAAGGGCTGGTCGGCCGGCGAAAGCCGCAATCTCATGCAAACAGATACTACTCCGCCATTTTTGCCCCTGATCTGCTATGAGGCGATTTTCTCCGGTGCTATTTTTTCCGGTATTGAGGGGGCAGTGGCCAATGAGGCGCAATTTATTCTCAACCTTACCAACGATGCCTGGTTCGATAATTCCATCGGCCCCGCCCAGCATTTTCAGCATGCCCGCCTGCGCGCAGTGGAGCAGGGATTGCCCATGGTGCGGGTGGCAAATACCGGCAAAAGCGCCGTTATTGGCCCGCTTGGGCGCTTAAGCTTTGTTATGGAGCCGGGGGAAATAGGGGTGGTTGATGCCACTTTGCCCAACCGGATTGAAGCGACATTTTTTTCCCGATATTTAAACCTGCCGTTTTTTGGCGCTTTGTTATCAGGTTTTGCCCTTTTGTTCTTTACGCGTTTGCGCCGCAAAGAGCCATAACCTTTGGGTAGGGTTTTGCTGCTAATCTAGATGATATAAACTTTTCTTTATATCCTCCTTGACCAAATTGTTAAGCGGTGGCAAAAAGAAAATTAGATTTTTGCGCAACATCGCATTTCCAAATAGGGATAGCGATTGAAATTGGAGATTTGAAATTGGCCCGTTCATCATTTTTATTCACCTCGGAATCGGTTTCTGAAGGTCATCCCGATAAGGTATGCGACAGGATTTCCGATGAAATTGTCGATCTTGTATATCGTGAGGCCACGAAAAACGGCACAAATCCCATGGATGTGCGGGTAGCTTGTGAAACCCTTGCCACCACCAATCGGGTAGTGCTGGCTGGTGAAGTCAGGGTTCCTCCCTCGCTGATTAAAAAAGATAAAAATGGCAATGATGTCATAAACCCGGCTAGATTTCGTTCGGCTGCCCGCCGCGCCATCAAGGATATAGGCTATGAGCAGGATGGCTTTCACTGGAAAAAAGCCAGAATTGATGTTTTGCTACATTTCCAATCGACCCATATTGCCCAAGGCGTAGATAATGCTGCCGATGAGCAGGGGGCGGAAGGTGCTGGCGATCAGGGCATAATGTTTGGTTATGCTTGTAATGATACCAGCGAATATATGCCGGCAACCATCTATTGCGCCCATAAAATTCTGGAATTGCTTGCTGCGGCTAGAAAAGCGGGAATTGGTGACGTGGGCAAACTTGGCCCGGATGCAAAAAGTCAAATCACCATGCGCTATGTTGATGACAAGCCCTCTGAGGTTACCCAGATTGTGCTTTCCACCCAGCATATGGACGAAAGCTGGGATTCGGCAAAAGTGCGCGAAGTTGTCGAACCCTATATCTTAAAGGCCCTTGAAGGTTTTAAGATTGCCAATGATTGTGTCTGGTATATTAATCCCACCGGCAAATTTGTCATTGGCGGCCCGGATGGTGATGCCGGATTGACAGGTCGCAAAATTATTGTGGATACCTATGGCGGCGCTGCTCCCCATGGTGGCGGGGCCTTTTCGGGCAAGGATACAACAAAAGTTGATCGCTCGGCGGCCTATGCGGCCCGCTATCTGGCAAAAAACATCGTGGCTGCCAAATTTGCCGAACGCTGCACCATTCAATTATCCTATGCGATTGGCATCGCCAAGCCCTTGTCGATATTTGTCGATACCCACGGCACCGGCACTGTTGATGATGAGAAAATTGAAAAAGCCGTGGCAAAAGTTATGGATCTTTCCCCAACTGGAATTCGCAAAACTCTGGATCTAAACCGCCCCATCTATGCCAAAACTTCTGCCTATGGGCATTTTGGTCGCAAGCCGGGGCGCGGTGGCACTTTTCCATGGGAAAAGCTGGATTTGATCAAACCTCTTAAAGAGGCCGTTGCCAAATAGTGCGTTTATATGGGATATGCGGGCAGATAAATTTGTGCTGTGGCGGTATCGCCGCATCAAATACGGGCCGGATAGCTGATAATGAGCAAATATCCTGAAAAATCTCTCGAATTAAAAATGGGGCATAGGGCATTTTTTGGCCGTGTTAGTGGTAAGCGCTTGCACGGGGGGCAACAGCAGCTTTTTGATAATCTGTTGCCAAAACTTGCGGTGCAATTGCCTGAAGATGGCGCTTTTTCGCCAAAAAACATGTTCGGACGGGCAGGTCACAAAAAAATTCTTGAAATCGGCTATGGCGGGGGTGAACATCTAACCCGCAAAGCCCTGCAAAACCCTGATGTTGATTTTCTTGGTTGCGAGGTTTTTACCGGCGGTATCGGCAAAATCCTGAAGAAAATCGATGGGCAAAATATTGGCAATATTTCCCTGTTTACCAGCGATGCCTATTTGCTTTTAACAGCCCTGCCCGAGGCCTCTATTGCGGATTGTTATCTGCTATATCCTGATCCGTGGCCCAAAAAGCGCCATAATAAAAGGCGCTTTATTTCCAAAACGACTCTAGCCGAGCTGGCTCGGGTTATAATGCCGGGGGGCAATTTTTATTTCGCCAGCGATATAGAGGATTATGCCAACTGGACTTTGGCCCATATGTTGCGTCAGCCGCAATTTTCATGGAATATTTCCGATAAAGACAGGTTTTGGCACCTTGCTTTTTCCGATTGGCAAGCCACCAGATACGAGACAAAGGCTAGGCGTGAAGGGCGGGAGAAAAGTTTTTATTTTTCCTTCAAAAGGCTTTGAATTGATTTCAATCGGCATTGGTGAAATCTTGGCTTGAAAAAATAGCAAAACCGGTTTATATCATATTCAAATTCTCGAGGATAACTTGGAGAGTGGGTGCCAACCGGCCCCGCTCTTTTTTGTTACTCAAAGCTATTTGAAACACCATAACATCTGGAAAGTATAATTTGTCTCAGCCCCGCTACATAAGTGAAACCGGTCAGGAACAGCGCATCGCAGCAATTATTGACCCTGTCGCTCAGGACTTGGGTTTTTCTCTGGTCCGGGTAAAAGTTTTGCCTGACAATGGTTGTACGCTGCAAATTATGGCTGAAGATAATAATGGTAATTTTACTATTGCCCAGTGCCAGCAGCTTTCCAACGAGATTTCTGTGCTGCTAGATGTGGAAGAGCCGATTGACGGGGCTTATCATCTAGAAGTTTCTTCCCCCGGGGTTGATAGACCACTGGTTCGCGAGCGTGATTTTGTTCGCTGGCAGGGCCATGAAGCGCGGGTGGAATTGGCAAATATGCTTAATGGACGCAAGCGTTTTCGCGGGATTATTGGCGAAGTTGAGGGCGGCAAAATTATTATCACTTTGCCGGATGTGCCCGATGGAGCAAATGCCGATATTGCCCTGCCTATGGCCGATATTGGCCATGCCAAACTGGTACTTAGTGATGAATTGCTGGAAGCTGCCCGCATGGAACAGGAAAAAACCCCTATCCTGGACGATCCTGAAATCACGACTGTTAATGAAGCAGCTACTGGTAATGAAACAGTTACCGACGATGAAATCGCTGCAAGCGAACAAGATTTAAAATCCGAACAAGACCTGAAATCACCCAAGACTTAAGGAGTCAAAGCAATGTCCGTTTCAGCTAACCGACTAGAGCTTTTGCAGATTGCCGAGGCCGTAGCCCGCGAAAAATCCATCGACCGCATGATTGTTATCGAGGCTATGCAGGACGCAATTTCGCGTGCAGCTAGAGCTCGCTATGGTGCCGAGACCGAAATCAAAACCGAGATTGACCCCAAAACAGGTGAAATGACCCTATGGCGTCTGCTGGAAATTGTTGAGAATGTCGAAGAATCTTCACGACAGATTTCCCTTTCAGAGGCAAAAAAGCAAAATGCAGATGCCCAGTTTGGAGATTATCTTTCTGAACCCTTGCCCCCGATAGAGTTTGATCGGGTTGCGGCCCAGTCTGCAAAGCAGGTTATTGTGCAAAAGGTGCGCGATGCCGAGCGTGACCGCATGTATGGAGAATATATTGATCGCATTGGCGAGATCGTCAACGGCTCGGTCAAACGGGTGGAATATGGCAATGTTATTGTTGATCTGGGTCGGGGCGAGGCCATTGTTCGTCGTGACGAATTGATCCCTCGTGAGCAGTTTCGCTATGGGGATCGCATCCGGGCAATAATTTATGATGTACGGCGCGAACAGCGCGGCCCACAGATTTTTCTCTCGCGCACCCACCCCCAGTTCATGGCCAAATTGTTTATGCAGGAGGTTCCGGAAATTTATGACGGCATAATTACTATTCGTTCCATTGCCCGCGATCCCGGTTCAAGAGCAAAAATTGCTGTGGCATCTTCTGACACTTCTATCGATCCGGTTGGTGCCTGTGTAGGCATGCGCGGATCGCGCGTGCAGGCGGTAGTTGGCGAATTGCAGGGTGAAAAAATCGATATTATTCCCTGGACCGAAAACATTGCCGATCTGGTGGTTTCTGCCCTTCAGCCGGCAGAAGTTATCAAAGTTGTTCTGGACGAGCAGGCCGAGCGTATCGAAGTTGTGGTTCCCGATGATCAGCTCTCGCTAGCCATTGGCCGTAGGGGGCAAAATGTACGCCTTGGTTCGCAATTGATTGGTTGGGATATTGATATTTTGACCGAGCAGGAAGAAAGTGAACGTCGCCACAAAGAATTTGTCGAGCGTTCTGAATTGTTTACCCGGGCGCTAAATGTTGATGAAACCGTATCGCAATTGCTGGCCTCTGAAGGGTTTTCTTCCGTTGAGGAACTTGCCTTTGTCGAGCCTTCGGAAATTTCGATGATTGATGGCTTTGACGAGGATACAACTATTGAAATTCAATCGCGTGCCAATGAATATCTAGATGCCATTGAAAAATCTCTGGATGACGAGCGCAAAGAGCTTGGGGTTTTGGATGAATTGTACGAGATCGAAGGCCTGACAGGGGCCATGCTGGCAGCCATTGGCAAGGATGACGTTAAATCGGTTGAGGATTTTGCCGGTTATGCTGCCGATGATCTGGTGGGCTGGGTTGAGCGCAAGGATGGTGAATCCAAGCGCTTTGAAGGCACTCTTAGCGCCTTCCCCGTTTCGCGCGAAGAAGCAGAGCAAATGATTATGCAGGCTCGAATTCAGGCCGGTTGGGTTGAAGCTGAGGAAGTAGAGCAAGAAGCCGAACAAGAAGAAGTTGGTCAAGAAGAAGTAGAGCAAGACGATGATGCTGCCTCAAGTGAGGAAGCAAACTCGAACGAGGAAGATCTGGAAGGTGATTCGAAGTCTGAATGAAGCTAAAACGAGTTGAATTCGGGGCTAGAATATAAAAGGCATGGCAAGACAAAAAGTTCAAACGCGCGAATGTGCCTTGACCAAAACCGAAAAGCCGGTTGAGGAATTACTGCGTTTTGCCCTGTCTCCCGATGGAGATTTAGTGCCGGACATTGATGCAAAAGCGCCAGGGCGCGGAGTGTGGATTAGTGATAATGAACAAGCGATTGCTGATGCCATAAAGAAAAAAGCATTTGCTAAAAGCTTAAAACAACAGGTCAATGTTCCATCAGAGCTTGCACAAATGACACGGACGCGGTTAGAACAGCGTTTAAAGGGCGCTTTGGGTCTGGCTCGTAAGGCGGGACAATTGCAAACCGGAGCGATTCGGGTGAAGTCAAGCATATCCTCTGGGTCGGTTTTGGCACTGTTGACAGCAAAAGATGCGGCAAGTGATGGTCGCAGAAAAATGATGGCGGCCCTAAAGGCCACTGGTTGTGGTGATAAGGTGCCACATTTTGATATTTTAACCTCATCCCAATTGGGTTTGGCATTGGGGCAAGAAAATGTGATACATGCGGCTTTGACATATGGAGCTGCAGGAAAATCGGCGCTATCGCGGGTTAAAAAACTTCACCGCTATAATCATGGCGAGGTTTTGGACAAGCGGACAGGGCCGGATGATCAGGTGGGTTTAGACGATCAAGCAAACTTGGATGATCAGGCAGGTTTGGACGGATAGGCAGAATTTAAGAATAAACAAGATTGACCATCTAGAACAACAGATGGCCAAGCGACCAAAAAAATGCGAATGTGCAAAATGCGAATGTAAACGAGACGAATATTAGATGAGCGACAAAGACAATAATTCCAATGACGGTTCTAAAAATGGACCGGAAAAAAAGACCTTGTCCCTGAAATCAGGACCCGGATCAGCGGGACGGCCACTTGTTGCGCGCTCCACTCGTTCGGTAGTGGTTGAGCGACGTACCAGACGGGTTATCAAGCCGGGGGCGAATCCGAATGCGCGCCCCCACGCTGCCAATACTCCCGGTCAGTCCAAAAAGCCGGTGCCAAACCGTTCCGCCCCATCCAGGGGTTCCAGATCAGGATCGTCCCCTGCCTCTCGTCAGGGATTGACCAATCTTGAGGCCAGCGCCCGCGCTAAAGCATTGCAAAATGCTGCTGCCCGTCAGGTGGAAGATGCCGCTCGTGAGCAAGAAGCCGTTCAGCGCCGTTCACAAGAAGATAAACGACGGGCTGAAATCCGTGCTGAGCAAGAACGCCAAAAACTTGCTGTCGAGCAAAAGGCCATTGATGAAGAACAGGCCAAAAAACAAGCCGAGGTAGAGAAAACCAAAGCTGTTGAAGCCAAGGATGTCATAGCCAAGGACGTTATTGCCAAGGATGTCACCGCCAAGGATGTCACCGCCAAGGATGTTATCGTCAAGGCCGGTGAAACCAAGAAATTTACCAGAAAAAAATCTCCTTCTCCCGATAGTGTTCATATTAATACTCGCACCCCCCCACCGGCCCCACCGCCACCAGCGGGTGAAGAGGATGGTCGAGCTCGACGCAGCACTGTTGCGCCACAAAAGAACAAATTGGTTGGAAAAGAAGAGCTGGAGAGGGCCCGCAAAAATGCTCGCCCCCAACCATCCAGACGTGCCTCGGGTGATGCAAATCGCAATCGCTCCCGTTTGACGGTAACTTCAGCCCTTAACCAGAACGAGAAGCGCGGCCCTTCATTAGCCGCCATGCGTCGTCGTCGCGAAAAACAAAGGGGCAAGTCCAGCGAGCCCCAGCCCAAAATTTCTCGCGAGGTGACCATTCCAGAGGTAATTACCGTTCAGGATCTTGCCAACCGGATGGCCGAGCGTTCGGTTGATGTTATCAAATTGTTGATGCAGCAGGGCCAGATGGCCACCATCAACGATATTATTGATACCGATACTGCGGAACTTATTGCCACCGAATTGGGACATACCGTAAAACGTGTTGCTGAATCCGATGTGGAAGAGGGATTGTTTGACAATCTTGAAGCTGAAGATAAAGGTGATTTGAAACCAAGATCGCCGGTGGTTACCATTATGGGCCATGTGGATCATGGTAAAACCTCCCTGCTTGATGCACTTCGTGATGCTAGTGTTGTTTCCGGAGAAGCGGGTGGAATTACCCAGCATATCGGCGCCTATCAGGTGGAAAAAAACGGCAAAACCATCACCTTCCTTGATACACCGGGCCATGAGGCATTTACCTCCATGCGCGCTCGTGGTGCTCAGGCTACAGATATTGCCATTCTTGTGGTTGCTGCCGATGACGGGGTTATGCCCCAGACCATCGAATCTATTAAACATGCCAAGGCAGCCGAAGTGCCAATTATTGTTGCTATCAACAAAATTGACAAACCATCTGCCGATCCGAACCGTGTTCGCACTGAATTGTTGCAACATGAGGTGTTTGTAGAAACCATGGGTGGCGACATTTTGGAAGTGGAAGTCTCTGCTATTGAGAAGACCAATCTGGATAAATTGCTTGATGCCATCATGCTACAGGCTGAATTGCTTGAACTCAAAGCCAACCCCAAAGGCCCGGCTAGAGGTATTGTTATTGAAGCCAAGCTTGACAAGGGACGCGGCGCCGTTGCCACCATGCTTGTGCAGCGCGGAGAACTCAAAGTTGGTGATATCGTGGTTGCCGGTTCCGGGTCAGCTCGTGTTCGCGCTTTGATCAATGATAAGGGAAAACAGGTTAAAGTTGCCGGGCCATCAACCCCTGTTGAAGTTTTGGGCTTTACCGGTGTTCCTGATGCGGGTGATCTTTTTGCAGTGGTTGAAACTGATGCCAAGGCTCGCGAGATTACCGAATATCGCCAACGTGCTGTTCGTGAAAAAACCGGAGCCAGCGGCGTTACATCCCTTGAGCAAATGATGAACCAGCTTAAAACCTCGGAAATTTCCCGAGTGCCGCTGGTTATCAAGGCCGATGTTCAAGGCTCTGTGGAAGCAATTGTTTCGGCACTTGAAAAACTTGGAACCGCTGAAGTTTCTGCCCAGGTTCTATTGTCCGGTGCCGGTGGTATTACTGAAAGTGATATTATTCTGGCCAAGGCTTCCGGGGCGGTAATTATTGGCTTTAATGTTCGTGCCAACCGTCAGGCCCGCGATCTGGCCCGCTCTGATGGTGTCGAAATCCGCTATTACGATGTTATTTATGACCTTGTGGATGATGTAAAAGCGGCCATGTCCGGCATGCTTTCGCCAGAAATTCGTGAAACCTTCCTTGGTAATGCCGAGATTTTGGAAGTGTTCCACATTTCTAAAGTCGGCAAGGTTGCCGGTTGTCGGGTTAGTGAAGGTACGGTGGAGCGAGGCGCCAATGTGCGTCTGGTTCGTGACGATGTGGTTATTCACGAAGGTAAACTTTCAACCCTGAAACGCTTCAAGGATGAAGTGAAAGACGTTCAGTCTGGTCAGGAATGTGGCATGGCCTTCGAGAAATACGAGGATATGCGTGCCGGCGATGTTATTGAATGTTTCCGTCGTGAGGAAATCACTCGCTCGCTATAAATATAAATAATGGCCCGCCCTATTTTAATGTGTCGGGCCATTATTTTTAGATATTTAGCCCCCTAATTTCGAGTTGATAATCATGAGCAGAAAAGCAAAAACCAGTGCTCCCTCCCAGCGCATGTTGCGAGTTGGTGAATTGGTTCGCCATGCCCTTTCTTCATTTCTGGTGCGTGGGGAAGTGCAGGACAAAGTGCTGCAACGTGCCACTATTACCGTGCCTGAAGTGCGGATGACCCCGGATCTAAAATTGGCTAACGCCTATATTATGCCCTTGGGGGGAGAAAACGCCGAGGCAGTGGTTGTTGCGCTCAACAAACACGCTAAATTTATTCGCGGACGGATTTCTTCTGACCTATCGCTAAAATATGCGCCATCTGTGCGGTTTTTTGTGGATGATACGTTTGAAGAGGCGGATCGGATAAATGCTTTGTTGCGCACCGAAAAAGTAGCGGCGGACTTAGCTGCCGATAAAGATAGTCAAGGGAATATAGAGGAAAACTAAAATGGGTTTGTTTGATTTTTTTACTGGCACCAAGCGCCCGGATAAGAATGTTGCGCCAGCGCCCCGCTCTGAAGTGTCTTTTGGCACCGCCTATGCCTTCAACGAAAAACTTGAATTCGGCCAAGTATTATAAATACCGTTTTAATTCGTCCGAGTTGAAATCACCGTTGCAAGAAGCCGTTTTGGCTAAAGGTTGGACATGGCGCGGCGTAGCTTTTGGGAAATTATAAAACAGTTCAGGCTTTTTCGCGCTGAAAAATATAAAGTATAAGCTGAAAAATATAAAGTATAAAAAGTATAGATTGTGCAGAAAAAATCCAAAAAACGCGATATTTCCGGCTGGCTTATTCTCAATAAACCCTATGATTTTGGCTCAACACAAGCGGTTGGCAAAATACGTTGGTTGTTGCAAGCAAAAAAGGCTGGCCATGCGGGAACTCTTGATCCGTTAGCGACCGGCATTTTGCCCATAGCCATTGGCGAGGCGACAAAAACTGTTCCCTATGTGCAAGATGGCAGCAAAATCTATCGTTTTTCCCTTATCTGGGGCGCGGCCACCAACACCGATGACACGGAGGGGGAAATAATTGAAACTTCTGATATACGCCCCACGAAACAGCAGGTAATCAATGTACTGCCCGATTTTAGCGGTGAAATAACTCAAATTCCGCCGGTATTTTCCGCCATTAAAATAAATGGCGAACGCGCCTATGATCTGGCGCGAGCCGGCGAGGATGTTGTTGTTCCATCAAGGCTGGTTTTTATAGATAGGCTGGAATTGCTAGAGCATGGTGAAGAAAAATCCACCTTTGAGGTAATTTGCGCCAAGGGCACCTATATTCGTAGCTTGGCAAGAGATATGGCCATAGCTTTGGGTACAAAAGGCCATGTGGGCGCTCTTCACCGCTCGCAGGTAGGAGGCTTTTGTGATGGTGATGCCATTGAATTGGCCGATTTTGAAAGCGCCTCTTTAGAGGAGCGCGATGCCATGCTGCTTCCGGTTTCTGCGGGCCTTTCCTCGGTGCCCGAAATTGTTATTGATTCCCGTCAGGCTGCAACTTTGAGGTTTGGAAATCCTGTTTTATTGACCGGCGCCAACGCGCCTGTTGCCATTGATGAGGCCTGGGCTTCATTAAAAGGGCAGGCAGTGGCTATTGGCTGTGTCGAGCAGGGCCAGTTTAAGCCCTCAAGAATAATTCTGCCCCATTAGGGCCGTGACTTTGGCAGGCCATATTGGAAAGCCTTGGCCAGGGCCACGAAGAGTGGTCCGGCGCCTATGCGCCGCGTCCGCTCAGGCCCACCGAAGGTGAATTGGCCGCGAGCGAAAAAATTCCTGCCTCAAACCCTCAAGAACAATTCTCTAACATTATTATTCTCTCCCGAGTGCAAAAACCTTTGCATTACCAGTCATTTTGCCCTATAGGAGCGCTGTTCTTGGGACTGTTCTCAAGAACTTCGCGGCCCCCTCTGGACGACATCTCGGAGCTGGGCATCCCTTACCCTTTGAAATCGAAAGGATTTTTTGATGTCGATAACACCCGAGCGCAAAACAGCTCTTATCAAAGAATATGCAGTTCAAAGTTCAGATACCGGTTCCCCCGAGGTTCAGGTTGCCATTTTGACCGAGCGTATCGTTAATCTTACCGAGCATTTCAAAACCCACAAAAAGGATAATCATTCCCGCCGTGGTTTGTTGAAAATGGTCTCGTTGCGCCGTCGTTTGCTTGACTATGTCAAAAACAAAAACGAAGAGCGCTATAAAAGTCTGATTGAACGGCTTGGCCTGCGTCGCTAGTTTTCTGGCGCAAGAAACTGGGTTGGCGCGAAAATTCATTTGCGCCAATCTGCGGCTTTTTCAATAATAAAGCATGGCAAATAAAGCATGGCAGGATCGCTGGATGTTTTTATATTAAGGTAGCCCTACAGCAGTTTAGCGGGCATAAAACGTCTTTTTATAAAAAACCTCTTGCCGTTCTGACCATGTTTTAGATTTCCAGCTTAAAAAATTTCAAAAAGCTAAAATTTTAAGAAATACCGCAACTTTTGTCTAGCGCATGGGGCGCTTGGGCATTGCGGTTTTAAGAAAGTTGCTAGCTCGGCATTTTAATAACGCCAGAGCATTTTGCTCCGGCTTTGCCTAATAATTTGCAACTTCTTAAAATGAAGATATGGAAATGAAAAATATGTTTGATCATCACAAAGTAGAACTTAATTGGGGCGGCCAGCCGCTGACCCTTGAAACCGGCAAAATTGCCCGTCAGGCCCATGGTGCCGTTTTGGCTACCCTTGGCGAGACTGTGGTTCTTGCCACTGTCGTTAGCTCTTTCAAGCCAAAAGCCGGGATTGATTTTTTCCCGCTGACCGTAAATTATCAAGAAAAATACTATGCCGCCGGTAAAATTCCGGGTGGCTATTTCAAGCGCGAAGCTCGCCCTTCCGAAGCTGAAACCCTGATCTGTCGCCTGATTGACAGGCCGATCCGCCCGCTGTTTCCAAAGGGCTATAAAAACGAAACTCAAGTTATCGTAACCGTATTGCAGCATGATATGGAAAATCAGCCCGATGTTTTGGCTCTGGTTGCCGCCTCTGCTGCCCTGACCATCTCCGGTGTGCCTTTCATGGGGCCGATCGGTGCTGCACGTGTTGGCTATATTGACGGGGAATATATCCTCAACACCCCAATTGATCGCCGTGACGAAAGCCAGCTTGATCTGATTATGGCCGGAACCAGCGATGCAGTGTTGATGGTTGAATCTGAAGCCCAGGAGCTTTCGGAAGAAATTATGCTTGGTGCGGTTATGTTTGGTCACGAGCAATCCGGCAAGGTAATTGATGCCATTATCAAACTGGCTGAACTGGCTGCTAAAGAACCGCGAGAATTTGTTCAGGAAGAGCTTTTTGAGCTTGAAGCTGAAATGTTCAAAATTACTGAAGCTGATGTTCGGGCCGCCTATGGCGAAACCGACAAACAGGTTCGCTATGCAGCTCTGGATGTTGCCAAAACCAAAGTTGTTGAAGCGCTTGAAGAGAGCGATTGGACATCCGAGCAAATCAGCACGGTTTTCAAATCCATCCAGTCGCGCATTGTTCGTCGCTCGGTAATCGATACCAAAAAACGCATTGATGGCCGTGACCTTTCAACTGTTCGCCCGGTGGTTGCCGAGGCTGGTATTTTGCCACGTACCCATGGTTCTGCCGTGTTCACCCGTGGTGAAACCCAGGCATTGGTTGTTGCAACTCTTGGTACTGGCGAAGACGAGCAATTTGTTGATAGTCTGGAAGGCACTTCCAAGAAAAACTTCATGCTCCATTACAACTTCCCTCCCTATTCGGTGGGTGAAGCTGGCCGCACAGGCTTTACTTCGCGTCGCGAAATTGGCCATGGCAAGCTGGCTTGGCGTGCTATTAATCCGGTTCGCCCCTCGGTTGAAGAATTCCCCTATACAATTCGTCTGGTTTCCGAAATTACCGAATCCAACGGTTCTTCCTCCATGGCTTCGGTCTGTGGTGCTTCGCTGGCATTGATGGACGCTGGCGTACCCATGAAAAAGGCTGTGGCAGGTATTGCCATGGGTCTTATTCTCGAGGGCGAAGAGTTTGCGGTTCTTTCCGATATTTTGGGTGATGAAGATCATCTTGGGGATATGGATTTCAAGGTTGCCGGAACCAATGATGGTATCACTTCTCTTCAGATGGATATCAAAATTGCCGGAATTACCAAAGAAATCATGCACACAGCTTTAGAGCAGGCTAAAGTTGGCCGTGTACATATTTTGGAAGAAATGGCCAAAGCGCTCGATACTGCTCGTGACGAGGTTGGTGAATATGCTCCGCGCATTGAAACCATGCAGATCCCGACCGATAAAATCCGCGAAGTCATCGGAACCGGTGGCAAGGTTATTCGTGAAATTGTTGAAAAAACCGGCGCCAAGGTCAATATTGATGATGAAGGGGTGATCAAGATTGCCTCCTCGGATAACGCCTCGATTGAAGCGGCTGTCAAATGGATCAAATCCATTACCGATGAGCCTGAAGCTGGCGTAATTTATCAGGGTACTGTGGTTAAAACCGTTGATTTTGGCGCTTTTGTCAATTTCTTTGGCCCCAAAGATGGCCTTGTGCATATTTCCCAGCTTGCCCCGGCAAGAGTGGAAAAAACCACCGATGTGATTAAAGAAGGTGACAAGGTTTGGGTAAAACTCATGGGCTTTGATGATCGTGGCAAGGTTCGCCTGTCGATGAAAGTTGTCGATCAGGAAACCGGTAAAGAAATCGAAAGTGAATAAACCCGTTCGGGTTTTATGACCTAGAATTTAATTGTTTAGTTACAAAACCCCGGTCAGAAATGGCCGGGGTTTTTCTGTTTTTATATATAAGCGCTGCCACACCCTTCGGGTAGAATACCTTTCGGTGTCGTGCAGTTTTGTTATATTGTTTTCCGTATTGCACAATAATAGGGGCGCGAGTGCCCCCGGCCAACAATTTGGCCGCCCTCGCGGAGCCATGAGTGTTTACGAACTGGCGTGAGCGATATAGATTAGCTGCCCCACCCTTGGGGTAGACCACCCTTGGGGTAGACCACCCTTTGGGTGTTATGCAGTTTTGTTATATTGTTTTCAATCCAGCGCCCTACACCAACACCCTGTGGGGCGGTTTGTGACTATCCATAAACACCTGAATATTAAGAATTACAATTTCGCCCATTTCAATTCTGCCCTCAAGGGTTGAAGAGGCGATATGGGGGGTAAGAATAACTTTATTGTCCCGCGCCAGCGCCAACAGGCCCGGATTTATCCCGTCCTGATCCTCAAAAACATCCAGCCCCGCGCCCAGCAGATGGCCAGATTGAATAAGTGTCACCAGCGCATCCTCGTCCAGCAATTCCTTGCGCGACACATTAACCACAAAAGCTCTACGCTTGAGTAATTGAAGCCGGTCTTTATTCAACAGTCCAAAGGTTTCGCTGGTATGGGGGGTGTGTAGGGAAATAATATCCATTTCTGCCAACATCTGGTTTAGGGATGGCCAATAGGTAGCCTCCAGCGCTTTTTCAATTTGCTCTGGCCGTCTTGTGCGCGAGAAATAATGGATTTTTAATCCGCAAGCTCTGGCCCTTTGAGCTACGGCCAAACCTATTCGGCCCAGACCAATAATTCCAAGGGATTTCCCGCTTAGCCGACGACCCAGCATCCAGTTGGGCGACCAGCCCGGCCAGCTTCCGTCGCGGGCTACAAGGCTTGCACCCTCAACAATCCTGCGCGGCAGGGACATGATAAGTGACATGGCCATATCGGCCGTATCCTGAGTTAAAACACTTGGGGTATTTGTTACTATTATTCCCCTTTTTTGTGCCGCATTTATGTCTACATTGTCCACACCATTGCCAAATTGTGCGATTAGTTGCACTTCATCGGGCAAACGTGAAATCACCGAAGCATCAAGATTGTCGCTTATGGTTGAAACGATAACGTTTTTCCCTTTGCAAGCGCTGATAATATCGCTTTCGCTTAAAGGATTGTCATCATGGTTGAAACTGACATTGAACAACATGTCCATACGTTTTTCAACGGGATCAGGAAGGCGACGAGTTACAAAAATTTTTGCTGGTGATTGTTTCATTAAACCGGTTTTTAACACCCATTGTATAAATTGACCTAAATAAAAATAAAATTCTCCAGTTGGAACCCCATGAACTCCCCAATATTTGATATTATCAATAAACCCGTAAAAAAATTCATACCCTCGATTCAGCGTTCATTGCTGGTTGTTGGGCTGGTTTTTGTTGTTTTACTTGGGTTTTTAGCTTCATCTTTTGCCCAAAGCACTGTTAATCCTTCGGGGTTTTCCCTGCCCCGATTTGTTTCTGTGCGCTCTAACGAAACAAATGTTCGTTTAGGGCCTGGAACTCAATATGATGTGGCCTGGATTTTTGTAAAGTCCGGTCTGCCGGTAGAGATTATTCAGGAATTTGATACCTGGCGCAAGATTCGCGATATGGACGGCGCCGAAGGATGGGTTCATAAATCCTTGCTGACCGGAAGAAGAACCGCCTATATTGCCCCTTGGGATCCAACAGCCGAAATTCCCTTGCGTGCGCGCACCGGAGAAGAAGCGCGGATAAGGGCATGGCTGACCTCTAAATATCTGGTGAGCGTTGATCGTTGCGACGGGCAATATTGCGAAGTCAGCGCCAAAAACCCTTCAGAAGAAGGGCGTGTTTCCTATTCGGGCTTTGTCGAGCAAACTACCCTTTGGGGAGTTTATCCCAATGAAAGTTTTAATTAAGGGCTGGCCAAAAAGCGCTGCCAAAAATAATAGAACAACCTGACAAATTCAAACCTGCTTAAAAAACAAACTCGGGGGGAATGGCCATGGGTCAAAAATTTTGTGTCTTGGGTCTGGGGCTTATGGGTAGTCGGGTTGCCAAACGTTTGGCCGAAAAAGGCCATGACGTTACCGGTTGGAATAGAACCGCTGGCGCGCATCTTGATGACTTGTCAAGAATTATTACCCTTGCCAACAATCCTTGCGAGGCGGTCAAGGGGGCCAATATTGTGCTGCTCTATCTGCATGACGGGCAATCTGTCAGGGATGTGATCTTGAATCGCGGTGTGGTGAAGTGTTTTGATGCAGGCACCTTGTTGGTGGATATGGGGACCAACACTCCGGCCGAGGCCCGCGACTTGGCGGCAAAATTGCCCAAAAATATCAGCTTTGCCGATGGGCCTGTTTCCGGTGGTACCAAGGGCGCGCAAAATGGTACTTTGTCGATATTTTTAGGGATAAAAACCGCCAATCTGGCTTTGGCCCAAACTCTGCTCGAGGATGTGGGGCGGGTTACCCATATGGGCGAAATTGGCACAGGGCAGGCGGCAAAATTGGCTAATCAGATAATTGTTGCTTGCACCATTGCTGCCCTGGGGGAGGGAATAGCCTATGGGGAAGCGCTGGGTATTAGTGCTGATAAGCTGGTTGAGGCCATGGCTGGTGGTTTGGCTGATAGTGAAATTCTAAAAACCATGGGCGGGCGCATTACCAGCGGCGATTTTTCTCCCCGTGGGCGCGCAGCCACCCATCTCAAGGATATGGATTGCGCATTTTCACAAATTGAGGATGTGGAAAACAGGCTGGTTTCTGCGGCAACGGCCAGAAAATACCTGCAAAGCTTAGTTGCGAGCGGAAAGGAGTTTGACCATTCGGCGATGGTAATTCCCGCTCGCAAGGCTTTGGCAAGAGAACTGGACTAGAAGAGAACTGGATTAGAAGAGAACGGGATTAGAAATTGTAACAAAATTTCATATCCCGAACATGCCGGCGCATTGCTACTAATTGCCTTTAGAGGCTAGGTCCTGACCCTAGGCCATCAGGCGGGACAGATAATTTCCATTAGTTCGCCCCAAAGCCTCAACCCACTGGTTTTCCGGTTGGCGCAAGGCTTCATCGCCAGAAATTTCCACCTCGTCAAAACCGCATCTGATAGCCAATGGGTATTGATCGGCTATCATTGGCCCTTTGGCTCGCAAATTCCCCCTGAAACCTGAGGTGCGAAACTGTCTGGCCAGTGAAAAAGCCCGCCCATCAGAAAATGCCTTAACAACAATAGTAATATTGTTGATATCGGAGCCGGTGAAATCTATATCTTTGACTCGCGAAAAACCGTCAATTTCAACGCTTTTTGGTTTTTGCGTCGTGCGGGAATTATCCAAATCACCCCCGGAATTTTGTGAATGGAATTCCCCTTCCCTGACTATAATCGAAGGCGTGTTATCTTTGGTTTCAAGCGACATTTTTCGTCTCCTCTTTTGGATAAAGCGCATTGATGAACGGCTTGTTCCCCAAGCGCCTCAGGGTTTGCAAAAAGCTCTCGTCCCTATCGTTTCGCAATTTGAGATAGGCACCAATAAGTCTTTCTATGGCTGGTAAAAGTTCCTTGGAAGAAAACCCGCGTCCAGCCCGCTTGCCAATTTTCATGGAAAGGTCAGCTGCACCACCAAGGGTTATCTGATAGTTTTCAACCCCGCCCTTTTCCAACCCCAAAATACCGATATGGCCCAGATGATGATGGCCACAGGCATTGATGCAGCCCGAGATTTTTAATTTCAAATCGCCGATTTCATTTTCCAGCTTCAGTTCGTTAAACCGGCGCGAAATATCCTTGGCAACGGGGATCGACCGGGCTGTCGCCAGCGCACAATAATCCATGCCCGGGCAGGCAATAACATCAGAAATAAGGCCGATATTTGCCGTTGCCAGATCAGCCTCTTTGAGCAATTGATAAATTTGTAATAAATCCCGTTTTTGAATATGGGGTAAAATGATGTTTTGCTCGTGAGAAATACGCAATTCATCATGGCCATATTTTTTGGCAATATCTGCCAAAGTGCGCATTTGTTCGGAGGTAGCATCGCCGGGAGTTTGCCCGATATTTTTAAGCGACACGGTTACGATCGCATAATTTTCAAGCCGGTGTTTTGCGGTATTTCTCTTGATAAAGGCAGCAAATTCAGGGTTTTGTCCCTGTTCTTTTTCGAAATCTTTGGTTGAGGATTTTTCAAAATCAGGAGTTAAAAACCGCGCTTCTATCTGTGCAATCAACTCATCTGAGGGATGTTGGAAAAGTGGCCTTTGCTGGGCAAAAGTCTCTTCAACCAGCCTGGTGATTTCTTTGATGCCTGTTTCATGCACCAGAATTTTTATCCGTGCCTTATATTTATTATCCCGGCGCCCATCCAGATTATATACCTGCAATATTGCCTCGATATAGGGCAATAGATCGGCTTTTGGCAAAAATTCACGAATGGTATGACCAACAAAAGGCGAGCGGCCAAGACCACCGCCGATAATAACCTGATAGCCAATTTCTCCATTGTCGTTGCGCAGCATACGCAAGCCGATATCATGGGCCTTAATGACCGCGCGATCATTGGGGGATCCGGTTATGGCGACCTTGAATTTGCGGGGCAAAAACTGGAATTGGGGATGATCGGTAGACCATTGGCGCAGCAATTCGGCGCTGGGACGCGGGTCTTCAATTTCATCGGCAGCGGCACCGGCAAAATGATCCGAGGTAACATTTCTTACGCAATTGCCCGAGGTCTGGATGGCATGCATATTCACCTCACTCAAGGCTTCAAGAATATCGGCTACATTTTTGAGTTTGGGCCAGTTGAACTGAATATTCTGGCGGGTGGTAAAATGGCCATAGCCCTTGTCCCATTTGTCGGCAATATAGGCCAATTGGTGCATTTGTGCCGAATTCAAAGAACCATAGGGAATGGCGATGCGCAGCATATAGGCATGCAATTGCAGATATAGGCCGTTCATCAGGCGAAGGCTTCTAAATTCTTCTTCACTCAAAGATCCATTCAGGCGTTTTTCAATCTGGGTGCGCAACTGGGCAACCCTTTGACGCACAAATTTTTCGTCAAATTCATTATAAACATACATTTAAAGAGCGCCTTGTTGAGCTTCGTGGGCCTGCTTGCCATGAAAATAGTTTGAGGGGCCTTTGGTGCGAAATTTTTCGCGAAAGTGCAAAAGAGCCGTCGGATGATTTTCCTCTGTAATCACATCCGCCAGATAGGGGCCGACGATTTTTGCCTGTTGCAATTCGGCCTTGGCCAAAAGTTTTTCAGCCTGTTCGCTGGTGGTGCAAACCTGGCCCTGCCTAAAATCTCCCGACCAGTCTCCAGAGGCGGTTAAATATATTGCATCTCCTTCAAGAAGGTCATTGGCGGTTACGATTTTTTGAACGAATGGACGGGCCATGAAAGCTTCTCCTTTTATTTATTGGTTTTTAGTGCGCCATCTGCATTGTCGGTAATGCTGATGGTGGCGTTGTTGTCGAGACTGTTATTGGCGCGGTTATTATTGGCAGCCCTTGCCGCCCCGGCCGGGGGTTTTGGGGACAATATGGCCGGAACAGCAAGCGGAAGATTTTTGGCAAATTTTATATCGTTATCAAGGGCAATGCCGGGCACGATTTCCCATTGTAAATTATTACTGGTCAGGCGCTTGAATATGTCATTGGCAAAACTGCTGGCTTTAGCCGCCCCTGGCGCGATGCAGGCAATTTTTCCACCTATGCCAATTTCCCCATTATTTTTCAGGGTATTATCCAGCCCCGTAGCAAGGTTTGAGTAAATATCACCAATTTCAATAAATTGTGCCTCGCGGCGGGCAAGATCAATAATAGCGCCGGAAACCAGCGGGTCATAGATAACAATATCAGCCGCATTTATGCGCTTGCGCGCTTTTAATGTCAGCAGTTCCGGATCGCCGGTTCCAGCCCCGATCAGGCTGATAAAGTTTGTTTGGGGATGCGAGGTAGATATTTCTTCATACAGGGAGTTCAAACGCAACAAAACCGCACTTTCTCCCCCTTTGGAATAGGCAATTGGTCCGGCCCTTTCAAAAAACCGCACCCAGAATTCGCGCCGCATCCTGTCATTGGGTAATTTTGCTACTATTTTGCGAAACCCTTTAGCAAGGTTAGCCAATATTCCGGTGCTCGAAGGGATTGTTTCTTCGAACTGCCCCTTGAGCTTGCGGGCCAAAACCGGTGCGGTGCCAGATGTGCAAATGGCAATAGTTACCGGATCACGATCTATAATGGCGGGAGTGAGAAAATCGCTGTTTTTCAGGTCGTCGACAATATTGACCGCAATTGCTGCACGATTACCGATTTTCTTGATGCGAAGATCTTCTTTTGTCACGCCATTGGCAGCAAAGATCAGAGCTACATTATCGCTCAGGTCGGTTTGTTCAAATTTGCGCCTGACAAGTTCAATGGTTTTATTTTCGTGCCAGCTCAGCATTTGTTTGATGGGGTTTTCCCCATAGACAACAATTTTACCCGGAGTTTTTTTCAGCAACCGGATTTTGGCCGCCGCTATTTCAGTGGCGCCACTGATGATGATTTTTTTGTGGGCAAGTTTTAAGAAGACCGGGTAGAAATCCATAATAATATCTCTGGTACTAATATCGCTGGTATTGGAATTTTCTTCTATTATAGGAGGCAAAAGTACCCTGTCGAGGCTTGTGGTTCCAAAATAGCCGGGCGCTCTAGAAATTTATTCTCATCAATTGATCAATTTAAGAACAGCCGGAATTTCCATGCTGCTTTTACCTCTCGCGGCACAACAATGTTTTAGCTGGCTGCTCAAATATAGAAATCTGTTTCTTTCATTAAACAGCGATTGCCTTCAGACTTGAGGAAGAAAATTTTTGGTGCCGCCAATCTCCTCAATCTGTAGTGGCCCATTAAAAAAGCAAACATCAAAAAGCTGGCGAAATGCAAGAAATTGATAAACAAGAAATTGATAAACAGGCAAAACAGTTAAACGAAGCGCTGGCACCCCTGTCTTTGCTTGCAAGGATAGAGCTTATCGCCAAGAAATTCCCCCAAGCTATCTTTACGACTAGTCTTGGTCTTGAGGATCAGGTTTTGACATGGGCCATTGCCCAACAGGCGAGGGAGTTAAAAATTATCACCCTGCAAACGGGGCGTTTATTTGCTGAGACAAATGAATTGTTGGCAGCTACCAAAAACCGTTTTTCGATAGATATTGCACAAATTACCCCCGATGCTGCTGCCCTGAAAAATTATATTGAAAAATTTGGCATAGATGGATTTTACGAAAGTATTGCGGCGCGCAAGGCCTGCTGTGATGTCAGAAAGGTCGCCCCTTTAAGGGGGGTTCTTAAGGGCACGGATGCCTGGATAACCGGTTTGCGCTCTTCCCAGTCTCAAAATCGTGCAGATATTGATTTTGTGAGTTGGGACAAAAGCTTCTCGGTGATGAAATTTAATCCCCTTGCCGATTTTGTAGCCGGGCAAATTTCGCTACTGGTAGCAAAATATGACATTCCAATAAATCCCCTGCACCAACGAAATTATCCCTCGATTGGCTGCGAGCCATGTACCAGAGCGATAAAATCCGGCGAGCATGAGCGGGCCGGTCGCTGGTGGTGGGAAAGCGATCAAAAACAGGAATGCGGGCTGCACGTATCACAGGCAAATTTGCCCCAAACAGATTTGCCCCGTACAGGTTTGCCCAAAACAGGTTTGCCCCCTCGACAATCCCAATAGTTTTTTACAGGTTATTTTTTTATGAACACACAACAGGCAGAACAAAAACACCCCCTTGATCCCCATCTAAAGGCGTTGGAAAATGAAGCAATTTTTATCTTTCGAGAAGTAGCTGCCGAATTTGAAAATCCGGTAATGCTCTATTCGGTGGGCAAGGATTCCTCCGTATTGCTGCATTTGGCCCGCAAGGCATTTTTCCCCGGCAAAATTCCTTTTCCATTGCTGCATATCAATACGGGGTGGAAATTTGAGCAGATGATAGAATTTCGTGATCAAACGGTCAAAAATTATGATCTCGATCTGATTTCCTACACTAACCCGTGCGGGAAAGCCCAAAATATCACCCCCTTTAGCCATGGCTCGGCCCGCTATACCGACATTATGAAAACCGAGGCTTTGCTGGCCTCCCTTGATGCCGGTAAATTTGATGCCGCTTTTGGTGGTGCCCGTCGCGATGAAGAGGCCTCGCGGGCCAAGGAGCGAATTTATTCTTTTCGTACTCCACAACATAAATGGGATCCTAGAAACCAGCGCCCCGAATTCTGGTCGATTTATAATGGCATGATCAACAGGGGCGAAAGCGTCAGGGCATTTCCGCTTTCCAATTGGACCGAAAGCGATATCTGGCGCTATATCAAAGAAGAAAACATCCCCATTGTCGACCTTTATTATGCCAGGGAACGTCCGGTTGTAGAGCGGGGCGGCATGCTGATTTTGGCCACCGACAAGCGACTTGAGATAGCCAAAGATGAGCAGGTGCAAGATTTGTGGGTGCGCTTTCGCACCCTTGGCTGTTTTCCCTTGAGCGGAGCTATTCGATCACGTGCGCAAAATATTGATCAGGTAATTGCCGAAATTGAAACAGCCACCGTTTCCGAGCGGGATGGTCGGGCCATTGATCGTGATCAGGCCTCTTCCATGGAAATGAAAAAACGCGAAGGATATTTTTAATGATCGTTTCTGTTGCCCAAAAGGCAAAATCTGAGGCAAAAGCCGAAGTCAAACCGGATTTGGACAAGCATAACTTGGATGAGCATAACTTGGATGAGCATAACTTGGACAAGCGCTCTACCAGCAAGCTGGCACCCAGCAAGCTGGCGCCAGGTAAATTGGCCACCAGCAAGCTGGCACCATTGAAGTTTATCACCTGCGGCAGTGTTGATGATGGCAAATCAACCCTGATTGGTCGCCTGCTTTGGGATACCAAGGCGGTTAAAAGTGATCAGGTTCAAAAACTGCGCAAGGATTCCGGAGTTGAAAATAACGGGCTGGACTTGCCCGAATTCGCCCTGTTGCTGGATGGTTTGCAGGCCGAGCGCGAGCAGGGAATTACCATTGATGTGGCCTATCGCTATTTCTCGACTCCCAAACGTACCTTTATCGTTGCTGACACTCCCGGCCACGAGCAATATACCAGAAATATGGCCACGGGTGCCTCTAGCGCTGATCTGGCGGTTATTCTGGTGGATGCACGGGTTGGTATTTTGGAGCAGACCAGACGCCACACCATGATTGCCGCTATGATGGGCATAAAACAATATATTCTGGCGGTGAATAAATTTGATCTGGTTGGCTATGACAGAAATATTTTTGAAAAAATTTCTGCCGAATTTGCCGAATTTGCCCTCTCGCTTGGTCTGGCAAATATTATCTCTATTCCCCTTTGTGCGCTAAAAGGAGAAAATCTGGTCGAAAGACCGGCTAAGCAAATGGCTTGGTATGAGGGGCAAACCCTGCTTGAAACTTTGGAGATGGCAACGGTTAGATCAGCACAAACTGTTGGTTTTCGGATGTCGGTGCAAAGGGTTTGCCGCCCCAACGAGGGCTTTCGTGGCTATCAGGGAACGGTTGCCGGTGGTGCGGTAAAACCCGGAGATAGTCTGATGGTTTTACCCTCGGCAATTGTAGTAAATGTCACAGAAATTGTAACCTTTGATCTGGTTCGCAATGCTGCGGTGGCAGGGGATGCCATAACTTTGGTGCTGGACAGGAATGTGGATATAGCCCGTGGTGACATGATAGTTTCCATCGAGGCCAAGCCGATGACCGGCAGGTATTTTGACGCCAAAATTATTGCCCTTTCCACATCGGGGATTGAGCCTAACAAGCGTTATTGGCTAAAATCGGCGAGCCGGCGTCAACGGGTAATTGTTGAACCATATAGCGAAATCGACCTGAAAAACGGTGGTTGGAGTGAAACTGAGCGGCTAAAATTAAATGCCATTGGCAAGGTGCGTTTGAAGTTCGAGGAAGATGCTATTTTTGATTCCTATGCCAGTAATCGCGATACCGGCTCGTTCATTCTCATTGATCCTAATGACAATAATACGGTTGCCGGGGGCATGATTGTTGATCTGGTTTCAACAGCTGCCAACGAGTTGCATTTTGGCGATGAAAACGAGCAAAAAAACAACAATATCCATGACAAAGGGGATGAAGAGGATCTGGTTTTGTTTGCGCTCCCTGAAAAGGAGGCAAAAAAGCTGCGCGAATCCGCTGAGTTTTCTTTGTTCAAAGACAAGGTTTTGCAAACTTCGATTTCGAAGAAGAAGTTTTTGCGATTACTGGAATAGATAATTTTTTGTGCAAAAGCATATACATATTAGCCAATTCTAACAAACCCTTGCGTCCGGCTAAAAATCCCGCTTATATATGCCATTTGGTGCATGTATTAGGGGTTTGTTTTAAAAATGGGGAAAATCAAGCAGCCTGAGCTGGAAACATCACCCCGTGTTTCTGATGAAATTCGCCACACGACCTGTTATATGTGCGCCTGCCGTTGCGGCATAAATGTGCATCTTCAGGATGGCAAGGTTAAATATATTGAAGGCAATCGCGACCACCCGATAAACAAGGGGGTGCTTTGCGCCAAGGGTTCTGCCGGTATTATGCAGCATTATTCGCCGGCACGCTTGTCCTCGCCCATGAAGCGGGTTGGGGAACGTGGGTCAGGCGAGTTTGAAAATATCTCGTGGGAAGAAGCCCTTGAAATTGCTACCGGCTGGATGGCTCCTTTAAGGGAAAAGCATCCCGAAAAACTGGCGTTTTTTACCGGTCGCGACCAATCCCAATCCCTGACCAGCTGGTGGGCACAATCCTATGGTACGCCAAACTATGCTGCCCATGGCGGTTTTTGCTCGGTGAATATGGCCGCCGCAGGTATTTATACCATGGGCGGTGCTTTTTGGGAGTTTGGTACTCCTGACTGGGACAGAACCAAAATGCTGATGATTTTCGGTGTGGCCGAGGATCATGACAGCAATCCGATAAAAATCGGGCTGGGTAAGTTAAAAAAGCGCGGAGCCAAGGTCATCGGGGTTAATCCTGTTCGCTCGGGATATAATGCCATTGCCGATGAATGGGTAGGCATTACTCCTGGCACCGACGGGCTGTTTATTCTGGCTATGATCCATGAATTGTTGGGGGCGGGCAAAGTAGATCTTGAATATTTGATCCGTTATACCAATGCAGGATTTTTGCTCAATTCAGACGAGGACTCCCCGGAAAACGGCCTGTTTTTGCGCGATAAAAATGGCAAGCAGCAGGTTTTGGATCGCAAGAGCGGCAAGCCGGTAGCGTTTGATAAGCCGGGGATCAAGGTTGATTTGTCGGCAACTTATAAGAAAAACGGCATTACCTATATTCCGGTTTTTCAGGTTTTGGCGCAAAAATATCTCGCGGATGAATATGCCCCTAAGGCGGTGGCCGAGCGCTGTGGAATTTCAGTAACCACCATCAAACGCATTGCTGCCGAATTGGCCCATGTGGCCTTTGAGCAAGAGATAACTATTAATCAGCCTTGGACTGACTGGAAAGGGGAACGCCACGAGAAAATGGTCGGGCGTCCGGTATCTTTCCATGCCATGCGCGGAATTTCAGCCCATTCCAACGGTTTTCAAACCTGCCGAGCCTTACATTTATTGCAAATATTGTTGGGCTCGGTCGAGGTTCCGGGTGGATTTCGTTTCAAGCCATCCTATCCCAAATCAGCCGAGGACCATCCCAAACCCCATAGCGGGGTAACGGTTAATGGTCCCCTTGATGGTCCCCACCTGGGTTTTGTGCATGGGCCAGAAGATTTGATGCTAAATGATGATGGCAGCGCGTCCCGTATCGACAAGGCTTTCACTTGGGAAAACCCCATGTCGGCCCACGGGTTGATGCATATGGTTATTTCCAATGCCCATGCCGGTGATCCCTATAAAATCGATACCCTGTTTATGTATATGGCCAATATGAGTTGGAATTCTTCTATGAATTCAACCAAGGTCATGGAAATGCTCACCGATAAGGATGATAGCGGAGAATATGTAATCCCTAAAATTATCTATTCTGACGCCTATTCATCTGAAATGGTGGCTTTTGCCGATCTGATTTTGCCCGACACCACCTATCTTGAGCGCCATGATTGCATATCTTTGCTCGATCGGCCTATTTGCGAGGCTGATGCCATGGCCGACAGTATCCGCTGGCCGGTGGTGGAACCGGATAGGGACGTGCGGGCTTTTCAGTCGGTATTGCTTGATCTTGGGGCCAGACTTGGTTTGCCCGGCATGGTTGATGATGATGGAGCGGCCAAATTCAAGGATTATGCCGATTATATTCAAAATCACCAGCGTCGCCCCGGTGTTGGCCCCCTTGCCGGTTTCAGGGGCAAGGATGGCAAGGGCAAAGGGCGCGGCGAGCCAAATCCCAACCAAATTGATGCCTATATAAAAAATGGCGGCTTCTGGATCGATCATATTCCTGATGAGGCGAGTTATTTCAAGCCCTGGAATATGGCCTATCAGGACTGGGCGGTTTCGCGGGGCCTGTTTGACAAGCCGCAACCATTTGTTTTTCAGCTCTATCTCGAGCCTATGCGCAAGTTTCAGCTGGCGGCAATGGGCCATGGAGAAATTCAGCCCCCTGAGCATTTGCGCCAGCAGGTAAAAAGCTCGATGGAGCCATTGCCCATCTGGTGGCCGCCCTATGAAGAGCAGACCATTGATCTGGATGAATATCCCTTGCACGCCCTGACCCAGCGACCAGCGGCCATGTATCATTCTTGGGGCTCACAAAATGCCTGGCTGCGCCAGATCCATGGTACCAATCCCCTTTATGTTTCTGGCGAAATTTTTGAGGAACATGGTTTTGAGGATGGTGATTGGGCCTGGCTTACTTCGCGCCATGCAAAAATCAAAATCCCCGTAGTGCGAATGGATGCTCTAAATGCCAAAACCGTCTGGACATGGAATGCCATTGGCAAGCGTTCCGGTGCTTGGGCGCTGGATGAAAATGCTCCGGAGGCCAAAACCGGATTTTTGCTCAACCATTTGATTTCTGAGCTGCTTCCACCAAAAAAAGACGGGATGCGCTGGAGTAATTCAGACCCGATAACCGGACAGGCGGCATGGTTTGACCTTAGGGTAAAAATTGAAAAAGCCAAGGGAGGAGACAAGGTTTCCCAACCCCAGACCGCGCCGCAAAAATCCCCCGTAGGGCGTGGGGCAAAAAATGTTGCCTATGGGGAGGAGTTTTAATATGACCTCGCTACCAAAATCCACCGAGCGCCGATTGGGACTGGTGATAGATCTTGATACCTGCGTGGGTTGCCATGCCTGTGTAATCAGTTGCAAGGAGTGGAATACCTCAAATTACGGGGCGCCATTATCCGATATGGATGCCTATGGGGAACAACCGGTCGGTACGTTCCTGAATAGAGTGCATACCTATGAGGTAAAACAGGAGCAATCCAACGCGCAGGTGGTGCATTTCCCCAAATCCTGCCTGCATTGCGAGGATGCCCCCTGTGTAACCGTTTGCCCCACCGGTGCCAGCTATAAGCGTACTGAAGACGGCATTGTTCTGGTTAATGAAGCCGATTGCATCGGTTGTGGGCTTTGTGCATGGGCTTGCCCCTATGGCGCCCGCGAGATGGATGCCGAGGCAGGAGTGATGAAAAAATGCACCCTTTGCGTCGATAGAATTTATAATGAAAATATCCCAAAGGAAGACCGCGAGCCTGCCTGTGTACGCACCTGCCCGGCCGGAGCGCGCCATTTTGGTGATTTTGCCGACCCTAGTTCAAATGTTTCGATTTTAAGTGCCGAGCGCGGCGGCCTTGAATTGATGAAAGAGCAGGGCACAAAACCAACCAACCGCTATCTGCCCCCCCGTCCCAAAACAGATATTTTTGATCAAAGCGAAATTGATAAGCCAATTCCCATGCTTGAACCGGTAGCAAAAGCTGGCAAGTTTATGAACTGGCTCGACAAGACTCTGGAGAAAATCTAATGCATCCAGCTCCTTCAGTAATTATTTTCACTGCCCTTTCCGGACTTGGTTTTGGATTGTTGGCCTGGCTCGGATTTGGCCTGCCGTTGGTTAGCGGTTGGGTTGCCTTTTGGTATTTCTTTATCGCTTTTTCTTTGGCGGTTGGCGGCTTGCTTGCTTCAACCTTTCATTTGGGAAATCCGCAACGGGCGATGAAAGCTTTTCGTCAATGGCGCTCCAGCTGGCTTAGTCGCGAGGGCATTATGGCGGTTTTCTCGCTATTGGTGATGGGACTTTATGCAATTGGTTTGATATTTCTTGGTAAAAACTGGCAGCTTGTCGGCATTTTGGGGGCTATAAGCTCCATTATTACAGTTTTCACTACTTCAATGATTTATGGGCAAATGAAAACCGTTCCGCGCTGGAATTCTTCTTTTACCCCGGTGCTGTTTTTGCTCTATGCCGTGGCTGGTGGGGCGCTGTTGGCAGCCAATTCACTGGCGGCTTCGGCTTTGCTGGTGATCTTGGCAATTATTCAGATTGTGGCTTGGGTTTTGGCTGATAAAAGCTTTGCCAATGCTAACCATACAATAGAGAGCGCAACCGGCCTTGGATTTTTGGGCAAGGTTCGCCAATTGGAAAGTCCCCATAGCGGCTCCAATTATTTGCTCAAGGAAATGGTTTTTGTAATTGGGCGCAGGCACGGACAAAAATTGCAGATTCTTTCCATAATTTTCCTTAGTCTGGTGCCGGTGATAATTTTGGTATTGTTCCCCAATTCTATGGTGGCCATAGCCCTGGCGGCTATTTTCCACATTATTGGCCTGTTTGCCGCGCGCTGGCTGTTTTTTGCCCAGGCCGAACATGTGGTGGGGCTTTATTACGATAAGCGGTGATTTTTTTTCGGATAAATTTAAGGTCAGGTAAAGTCGGGCGCAAAAGTGTTTGGCATAAAACTTGTATATTCCTCTCAAATCATATTGTTTGGGCTTAAACCCGAATAGGTGAGCAAAAACTTTATGGCCCTGATGCCACGATTGGAAATTAGGCAATCCCAAAGCCTGGCGCTAACGCCGCAATTGATGCAGTCAATAAAATTGCTGCAACTCTCGCATTTGGAAATCAATAATTTTGTTGAAGAAGAATTGTTGCGAAATCCGATGCTGGAGCGCGATGAAAATATTGAGCAAGCCTTAAGCCAAGAAGTAAAACAAAACTCCCAAGGTACTTTAGAAGAGCAATCACCAATTGCCGATCTGGTGGATTCAGGCAAGCAATTACCCAGTGCCAATGATGTGGCCTCTGATCTGGATATAGATGTAACCAGCCTTTATCCCGAACAGGTGGGGCAGGATTCAATTACGGCCTCCACCCGCTTGCCGTCAGGTCAAAACTCCACTGTTGCCAGTGGTGAATATAGCGATATTGAACAATATGTGGCGGCAAAAATAACCCTGAGCGAGCATCTTAGCGAGCAGGTTTGTCTATTGGTGGATGACCCTGTGGATCGGCTTATTGCCCGGAATTTAATCGATAATCTGGATGATGCGGGGTATTTGGCCACTAATTGCCAAGCGATTGCAGAGCAATTGGGAACAGTTGCTAGGCGGGTGGAAGCTGTTTTGAAAAAGGTGCAAAAGGCGGATCCTGCCGGAGTTTTTGCCCGGGACCTCCAAGAATGTTTGACCCTGCAACTGGCTGAAAAAGATCGGCTGGACCCGATGATGGGAGCATTGCTGGAAAATCTTGATCTGGTTGCCAGCAGCTCGTTTGATAAATTAAAGCAAGAAATTGGCGCCAGTGCCGAAGACCTTCGCGATATGCTGGAGGAAATTCGCAACCTTAATCCTCGTCCCGGCCGGGTATTTGACGGATCAAGCATGCAGGCGGTGGTGCCTGATGTTTATGTGCGCGAGGGGCCTGACGGGGGCTGGGTCTTGGAGTTGAACAGTGAAGTTTTGCCAAAAGTTCTGGTAAACCGCACCTATTATGCTTCCATTTCCAAGCAGACAAAGGGGGCCAAGGATAAGGAATTTTTAGTTGATTGTTTGCAAACGGCCAACTGGCTGACCAAAAGTCTTGATCAAAGAGCGCAAACTATTCTTAAGGTTGCAACTGAAATTGCCCGCATGCAGGATGGGTTTTTGCTGCACGGGGTGACACATTTAAAGCCCATGACATTGAAAAATGTTGCTGACGCTATCGAGATGCACGAAAGTACCGTTTCCAGAGTAACCACCAATAAATATATCGCCACCCCGCGTGGTCTGTTTGAAATGAAGTATTTTTTCACCACTGCTATTGGTTCCAGTTCGGGTGAAAATGATCATTCTGCCGAAAGCGTCAAATATTTTATTAAGCAATTAATTGAGGCGGAAACCCTCAAAAATATCCTTTCTGACGACATAATTGCGGATATTTTGGCCAAATCTCATAAAATTGAAGTGGCCAGAAGAACTGTAGCCAAATATCGCGAAGCGATGAATATTCCTTCTTCCGTGGTGCGTAGGCGCCAGAAAAAGGCCGATCTTTCGGGTTTATAGGCAATTATTTGAACTGTTTCTTAAAGCGCTGTTGACAATTTTTTGCAAAATCCGGCCAAAAAAACCTCGTCAAGCCTATCAATTGCTCTAATCACTGCCCAGATATATTGATAGGTAATCCCCTGAAGGATAACCTGATTGAGTATCACTGATAAAATGTTGGCTGATTCGAGTTATTAACAGCGCAACTGGGAGGCGAATTTCATGAACTTACGCGTTTCGGGAAAAAATATGGATGTGGGCGAAGCCCTTAGAACCAAGGCACAAGATCGTCTTGATGAAGTTATAGAAAAATATTTTGATGGTGGCTTTGAGGGCCACCTAACCTTTGAGCGCGAGGGCTCCGGTTATCGCTCTGATATGGTTTTGCATCTGGATACTGGTGCGGTTCTTCGTGCTCACGCCCAGGCAGGAGATGCTATTTCCTCCTTCCAGACTACTGCCGAACATATTGAAAAACGCCTGCGTCGCTACAAACGCAAATTAAAAAGCCGCCGTAAAAAAGGCGATTCCATGGCTGAACTGGTGGCCAAGTCCTATGTGCTTGATTCGCCTGATTCTGCTGACGAAGTGTCCGAAGATTTCAATCCGCCAATAATTGCCCAAAGCGCATCCTCCCTTGCAAGGATGAGTGTTGGGGAAGCCGTTATGGAGCTGGATCTATCCCAATCCGGTGTTCAGGTATTTCTTAATGCTGGACATGGGGGCATGAATGTGGTTTATCGCCGGGCCGATGGTAATATTATCTGGATAGACCCGGAACTTCCTTAAGGGAACACCGTTGGATTACATGTTTTTCGGATAGAAATTTAGGGCCATTTATGGAACTCGCAGATATTCTTTTGAAGGGTTGTATCGTTGGTTGTGCCAAGGTCGCCTCCAAGCGTCAGTTGCTGCAATTGCTGGCACAAAAAGCCAGTGACGAGCTGAATGTTGATGCCAAAATAATTTTTGAAACCTTGATGAATCGGGAAAAACTCGGTTCGACCGGTTTAGGTAATGGTATCGCAATTCCCCATGGTAAACTTGCCGGCTTGCAGCAGGTGATGGCGGTATTTGTTCGTCTTGATAGTCCAATTGAGTTTGATGCGGTTGATGATCAACCTGTTGATCTGGCTATGATGTTGCTGGCCCCCGAAGGCTCGGGTGCCGATCATCTAAAGGCTTTGGCCCGGGTAGCACGCCTGTTGCGCACTGATTCTTTGGTAGAGAAATTGCGCAATTCTGCGGATTGTGAAGATTTGCACGGATTGCTTACCACCCCGGTAGAAGACAGCGCTGCTGCCTGAAGCAGCAGCTTCTTGAGGCAGCGGCTTCTTGAGGCAGGCAACTTCTTGAAGCAGCGGCTTCTTTGATAAAATAAAAACCCTGCAACTTTACGGTTCTCGCAGGCGCCAATTTCTAATGTTTAGCTGCCACTTCTATATTTATGAGCATTTATTTATGGGCAATTATTGGCACCAAGCGCTATTTTTATAGCGCTGGCCATAATTAATGGCGCTGGGCCTGACTGAAATCATTGTTTTCAAACCAGTCGGCAAGGGCTGTCTCGCTGTCGGTTATCAAAATTGGTGCCCCATCGGCACCCATGATCAACTGAAATTGCACATCGTCGGGCATGGATTTGGCTTCCGGCAGAAACTGTGCCAGTTGCTTGGCAGAAATTGTGCGAACAAAAACCGTATTGTCGCCACCAAGAGCGGCGAATTCATCGGCACTTAAATAGCGCAACGGATGAGCATTGCCATTGATGGCCTCTTGCTCTGTGGCTTTGTCCACTTGTTGTGATGCTGTGGGTTTGTTTTCCATGATCTAACTATACTCCTGACCCCAGAGAAATTTCAATCACTCTTGAAACTTTTTCAGTCAACGGTCTTTGAACATCAATAGTAAGCATGCCTTCGTATAAATTTGCACCTATGATAATCATGCCATCGGCCAATAAAAACGAGCGTTTGAACTGGCGGGTGGCAATTCCACGATGAAGGAATTCACGCTCGGCGCTCTGTTGGTGATCGCCAGAGATATGTAATTGTGTATCTTCACTAACGATTTTTAGCTCCTCGCAAGAGAAGCCGGCCACCGCAATGGTGATCTGATAGGTTTCTGCATCCTTGCTGGTGGCAAGGCGCTCAATATTATATGGAGGATAGCTGTCAGCAGATTTTGACAGGCGGTCAATCCGCTCTTCAAAACTGTCAAATCCAAGCATAAACGGGGCAGAGAGTAGGGAAAGTCTGGGCATTGATTTAGTCCTTGTAGTTCAAGCAACTTTTTAAAAAAATTCCGGCCCGCCAGGCGGCACCAGATCTGCACTCGGGTAATCAATCTTTGACCCAATATGGTGTATTTGGAGAATATTTCAAGTTTCCATGGCATTTTTCACGTCAATTGCATTGGGTATCGCATATTGAGCACTTGGTTTTAGGCAGGCAAGGGAGCCAGCCGTTGCTCCTTGCTCCATGGCAGTTTTCAGGTTTTGCCCGGCTGCAAGCCCGGCTGCTAGATATCCGCAAAAACTGTCGCCAGCCCCCACGCAATCAATCGGGGTTATTTTGAGTGCCTCAACTTTTATCTGTTCAGTTGGGCTAAAGCCCAAAACCCCTCTAGAACCAAGGGTAATTATCAGGGTTTTGTCATTATCACAGGCCCATTTGGAACTAACATCCGCGATTTTTTCTTCTGCGACAATTTTGCCAAAAAGGTGCATGGCTTCGGTTTCATTGGCGATGACAATATCAGCCAATTGCGCCAGCTCTTTAGTTTCAGGGATTGCCGGAGCAATATTGAGAATGGATATTATTCCCTTATCCCTTGCCATTTTCAGGGCTGATTTAATGGCAGCGGGGGGGATTTCCTGCACCATGGCCAGATAGTCACCCTTTGACATTTGCTCCAGGCATTTCTGCGCCATGGTTTCATCAACTTTTGCATTGGCTCCGGGGATAACCATGATGACATTTTCCCCAATGTCATTGATTAAAACCATTGCTATGCCGGTGCTGGTTGGCGTGGTTATTACCCCTTCCAGATTGATATGGGCCTTTTTCATCTCAGCAAGGGCCAGGGGAGCAAAATCATCACTTCCAACAGCCCCAAAAAGTTGCACATCAGCTCCAGACCTCGCAGCCGCCAGCGCTTGGTTTGCTCCCTTGCCTCCAGGTGCAGTTACAAAAGTTTTTCCCAACACTGTTTCGCCGGCATTTGGCAAAGTTTGACCAGTTGCAATCATATCCAGATTTATCGAGCCAAGAATATGCAATTGTTTTTTTATTTTAGTCATTTGATTTCTTTATGATTTTTAGAACGGTATTCCAGTTGCGGGTAGTAATTATCTGGTGCTTGAACAGTTTTTCCAAGTCAGACAGTCCAGCGCCAAATCTTCCCGTTGCCTGTTTGAAGGCTACGCAAAAATATTCGTATTCTCGAACTTGAACCAGATCAAAATCTCCTTCAATACCGGTTACTTCCTCAAGAATGTTCCCGATGGAGTGGTCGCTAAAGGTAGCGTAGAATTTCACGTCATTTTTGCCCTCGTAGTCGGCAAACGGGCTTTTTTCAATCAGACTTTGCAAATGGGATATGGAGCGGATAACCACACTGATTTCAAAGCCGAATTCATCTTGCAATGCCTGCTGAATTTGTTCTTGTGTGAGTTCAGCCGTGCTTAAAAAAATGACGTTGCCGCTGGCCAAAACTGTTAGCACCTGTTCGCAGCCAAGTTTGGCAAATACCTGAGCTAGCTCGGCCATTTTAATATTGCGTTTGCCAAGGTTTATGCCCCTTAGAAACGCCACATATTTTTCTTGATCTTTCATGCCTGAATTTTCTTCTGTAAATCTATGGGCTAAAAACCAATAGCAGGTTTGCCATGAAACCAGTATGCCTATCTCGTCATAGGGTAATTGCAAATTGATATTTGACTGCAAGGCCCAGGTCATAAATAAAGCCTTTATGGATAAACTGGCCCTTAAGCGGCATTTTAATCGTCAGGTTTTGATTTTGGCAGTTACGACACTGGTTGTCGGAGCGGTTTTGGCTTCACTTGCAGGCGAGTTTTCGCGGGCGCGGGCGCAGGCAGAACTAGAGCTGCGCTCAAATCAGGTATTGGCTCTGCATAAGGAGACCATTTTTGGTCTGCTGGATAAATATCGACTTATGACGGTTATGGTGTCGAGGCGTCCCGATACTGCCCGCATGTTTGCTCTGCAAAGCGGGGCTAGCGGCAATGAGGTATCTGCTGACCCTGATATTTTGAAAAACTTTTCCGGCTTGCTTGCTGCCATGTCTGGCGCCAACAAGGTTTCATTGGCGCTTCCCAACGGCAAAATTATTGCTCAATCTTCACTGGCACCGGTTTTGGAACGTTCCATTGATGAAAATTTGCGGGTTGCCGCTATTCAGGATCGCCTTGGCCGGGCAACAATTTTTTCCCCGGATGGTCTAAACACCTATGCGTTTGCGGCCAGTGTACGTGATAAGGGAAAAATCGTCGGATTGGTAAATGTTGATGTTGGTCTTCAGGAGCTGGAAAATGCATGGGCGCTTTCCGATGATCTGATTTTTGTTACCGATGACACGGGGCGCTTTATTGTCGGCAATCAATTGTCGTCGCAATTGCCCGCAAATAATTTTGGCCCCTGGGGCAACCAATTACAAAAAACACAGGTTTTTGGAGCAGGGCAAAACAGGGTATTTTGGGCACGGGGAGAAAACTATCCCCATATCGGCTGGACGCTAAATGTTTTTCTTAGTGACAAGCCGTTGAAAGAGGCATGGTTTAATGCCGCTATAATTTCCATATTGTTGGTTTTGGTTATTAGCACTCTGGTTTTTATTTTGTTGCAACGGCGAAGGGATATACTGTTTCGTCTGGAAACCGAGAGAAACCTTGCCTCGTTGCTAGAAAAAACCGTGGAAAAACGCACCTCGCAATTGCGCGGCTCCAACAAAAAACTTCGCAAGGAATTTGCCGAAAGACTAGCGGCCGAAGCGGCCCTGAAAAAGGCTCAGGATAGTCTGATCCAATCGGCAAAATTGGCAGCAATAGGACAAATGTCAACGGCACTTGCCCATGAATATAATCAGCCTCTGGCCGCTATTCGCTCCTATGCCGATAATGCACGCTCGTTTTTATCGCGCAAAAACCCAAAATCCGCCGACGAAAACATGCAACGCATTACCAAAATGACCGAGCGTATGGCCCAGCTTTCCAAAACCCTTAAAACCTTTGCCAGAAAACCAAGGACAAAATTCAAACCCGTTGAGGTTGGTCCCTTGCTGGAAGAGGCAAAACTACTGGTTGAGCCGAGTGCTAAAAAACAACGGGTTCAGATTGTTATTCTTCCCCCCGACAAGGGATTAAATGTAATGGCCGGAGAAGTGCGCCTGTCCCAAGTGGTGGTAAATCTACTTTCCAACGCTATTGATGCGGTGGCGAACAGTAAAAAACGCCAGGTTTTTTTATCGGCAGGTATAGAGGAAAAAATGGTGTTTATCTGTGTGGAGGATACTGGCCCCGGTGTTCCCCCTGAAGATAGCCACAAGATTTTTGATGCTTTTTTTACCAGCAAAGATGTGGGCGAGGGCTTGGGTCTGGGTCTTTCCATTGCCTATAATATTGTGCATGATTTTGGAGGCGAAATTCTGGTGAAACAAAGCCAAAAGGGTGGTGCTGCGTTTACCATATCATTGCCGGTTGCTAGCAGTTCATGAACAGGCAGGCGAATTAGAAAATGCAAAAACCTCAAATATTATTAGTCGATGATGATGATGATTTGCGCCATGCCTTGCAGCAGGGGCTAGAACTTGAAGGCTTTAATGTCAGGGCTTTTGGTGATGCAGGTCAAATATTGCCTCTGGTATCTAGCAGTTTTAATGGCGTTATCGTCTCGGATATGCGCATGAGTGGTATTGATGGCAATGAATTGTTGCAAAAGGTGCTGAAAATTGATGCTGCCCTGCCATTAATTCTTATTACCGGCCATGGCGATGTGGCGATGGCGGTTTCTTCCATGCGCCTGGGGGCCTATGATTTTATCGAAAAGCCCTTTGCCACAGCTCATTTGTCGGCGGTAATTTCAAGAGCTTTGGAAAAGCGCCGTCTGGTGCTTGAAAACCGGCAATTGCGGAAAAATCTGGAGTTGGGAAACTCTATTGAAGCCCGTCTTGTTGGCTCCCACCCGCTGATCGTTGATGTGCGCAACAAAATCTCCATGCTTGGGGAAACCCAGATTGATGTTTTGCTGACGGGGGAAACCGGAACCGGCAAAGATGTGGCGGCCCGTGCCCTGCATGATTTTGGCCCGCGCAGTACAGGCCCGTTTGTGGCCATAAATTGTGGCGCTTTGCCTGCCGATATTATCGAGAGCGAGCTTTTTGGCCATGAGGCAGGAGCTTTTACCGGAGCTCAAAAACGGCGCATTGGCAAAATGGAGCATGCAAACGGGGGTACTTTGTTTTTGGACGAGATTGAATCCATGCCAATAGCGTTGCAGGTAAAATTGTTGCGGGTGGTGGAAAATCGCTGTATCGAGAGATTGGGCTCCAACGTTTCTATCCCCCTTGATCTAAAATTGATTGCTGCCAGCAAGGCGGATTTAAGTCAAAAAAACCAGCACGTGGGTTTCCGTCAGGATTTATATTTTCGCCTGAATGTAGCTTCGATTAACCTGCCCCCCCTGCGCGACAGGGGTAGCGATATTATTTTATTGTTTTACCATTTGACCCGATTGGCATCGGCGCGTTTGCGGCGCGAAATTCCTGAAATAAGCTCTGACGTTGAAAGGGGCTTGCTTGCATATAACTGGCCCGGCAATGTGCGCGAATTGCGCAATGCCGCCGATCGCTTTGTGCTTGGGCTGGACTTGGGAGTGGATAGCTTGGGGTATGCTAAAAGTTCAGAGGTTATGGAAAGCGCAGCGCAGTTAGGGCCTGAAATTTTAGGAGCGGAGCAGCAAATTTTTGGTAATATTGGCAATATTGAATCGGGCTCACAAAAACCCCTGTCCGAGCAATTGGCCGCGTTTGAACGCTCCCTGATTTTTAGCGAAATTGCCCGCAATAATGGCGCCCTGAAACCAACCTACGAGAAGCTGAAAATTTCGCGCAAAGCCCTATATGAAAAGATGAAACGATTGGGCCTGCATCAGAAAAAACCTGGCGAATAACAAGTACGAAAACAAAGTTTTTGAGCAAAAAACTGCGCCTCCCCCTTGAAAAAACCCACCGGTATTTAGCTTGTTGTGTAGCGCAATCAACTCAAATGGGTCGTTTTATGCCCATAAAGATTTGCAAACGGGTTGTTTGTTTCCCTTTGTTTTTGCCCCCCTTTGCAGGAATTGATAGTTAACTCCTTGTTAAATTTGGCATATATAACAAATATGCCATCCCCCCTTATTCTGGCATGGGCTTTGCTATATACTTGTTTATGCCTGTTGTTTTTTCATCAGGTTAATAAATTGCCGGAAGAAAATTATCCGGCGGATAAGCTGCCAAAACAGCAATGCAAAAATCATGCGCTGGTTTGGTAAAGTCTAAAACAGGGAGGGAACCCTTATGAAGTCTAGTTTTTTGAAAATGGCTGGCGCAGCAGCGCTTGTTGCCGGCTTGGCAGCAACACCGGCACTTGCCAACGAGAATTGTGATCCTGGTGAGATCGTTATTAAATTTAGCCATGTTACGGCCGCTGTTGGCCATCCAAAGGGTGAATTTGCTGCGGCCCTTGCCGAGCGTATTAATGATGAGATGAACGGGGTTGCCTGTATGCAGGTATTCCCCAATTCCACACTTTTTGATGATAATAAGGTGATGGAAGCCCTGCTTTTGGGTGATGTGCAAATTGCTGCGCCTTCACTTTCCAAATTTGAAAGCTTTACGCTGAAATACCGGATTTTTGATCTGCCATTCCTGTTTCCAAATATGGATGCGGTAAACAATTTCACTCAAGGTGAGGTTGGGCGCGATCTTTTGAACGCCATTAATGACAAGGGCTATGTCGGCCTTGGTTATGTTTACAATGGTTTGAAAAACTTCTCCGCTACCCGCCCGTTGATTTCTCCGGCGGATGCAGAAGGTCTTAAATTCCGTGTGCAGACTTCTGATGTGGCTGTGGCCATGATTGAAGCCATGGGTGCTTCGGCGCAAAAACTTGCATTTTCCGAAGTTTATGGTGCCTTGCAAACAGGTGTTGTTGATGGTCAGGAAAACACATGGTCAAATATTTACTCCAAAAAATTCTTTGAAGTTCAAAATGGTGTAACTGAAACCAATCACCAGTTGCTTACCTATCTTGCTGTGACTTCAAAAGAATGGCTGGACAGTCTTGATGCGGATGTACGCGAAACATTCCTCACCATTTTCAATGAGGAAGTTATTGCCGCTAACGCTAAAGCAACCGATCTTAATGAAGTTGCCAAGCAGAACATGATTGATGCCGGCGGTGTTGTTGTTACATTGACAGCTGAGCAACGTCAGGTCTGGGTTGATGTTATGAAGCCGGTTTGGGCTCAGTTTGCCGATGGTATCGGCCAGGATGTCATCGACGCAGCTGTTGCTGCGGGCAAGATGTAATCAAGTCTGAATTATAATCATCTGGGTGCGCGATTGGTTTTGCGCACCCGTTTTTTGCGCCTTCATATATTTTGGGCGTTGGTTTTGTCGGGGGGGGGGAATAATGTCGGCAAGTGCAATAATAGCGGCCTGGGCCTATGCGGGCATGGCGCTAATGATAATTTCGCTGTTTTTAATCGAGAGAAAATTTCCGGAGGCAATAAATCGCTTCGAGGAAAACGTGCTGGCAATTTTGTTGACTCTTTTGACATTGCTTTCTTTTACGCAGGTAGTTTTGCGCTATGGCTTTAACTCCGGAATTGACGGTGCCCTAGAGCTTAATTCCATAATGTTTGCCTGGTTGATTCTGTTTGGCATGTCCTATGGTATTAGAACCAACATTCATCTCGGGGTTGATGTTTTTGTTCGAATGCTTCCAAAAAAAGCTTTCAAATTTGTGGCGCTTTTTGGAGCTTTGGCGACCCTTCTTTATGCTGTCATTCTTATTTCGTCCGATTGGATGGTTATTTTTGGTGCCGATACCAGCGGCGGGGCCGTTACCTATTGGAGCAAGATGTTCCAGATAAATCTTGGCCTTGAAGATGTTAAATTCCCCACCTGGTTTTATGAGCCTTTGGGCCTTGATGAAAGGGTGAAACGCTGGGTTGCCTATCTGATCTTGCCCATTGGTCTATCGCTTTTGGCCTATCGCTCTGCGCAGGCATTTATCGCTATTCTCACCGGATCTCGCGAATTGATTATCGCCAGCCATGAAGCTGAAGATCTGGTCGCTGAAAATTTAGATGTATTGAAAGATTAATCAAAATGGTCTCGATAATTCTATTCATAATGGTGCTTACCTTCCTGTTTCTAGGGGTGCCAGTTGCTATTTCACTTGGCCTGTCTTCAATATTGATCATTGCCTTCTTCTCGGCTGATTCAATGTCCTCGGTGGCGTTGTTATTATTTTCCTCGTCGCAAAAATTCACCTTGCTGGCCATTCCATTTTTTATTCTTGCTTCCTCGTTCATGTCGACTGGCGGCGTAGCCCGCCGAATAATCAGGTTTGCCATTGCTGCGGTTGGTCACTTTCGTGGCGGTTTGGCCATGGCTTCGGTTTTGGCCTGCATGATGTTTGCTGCCCTTTCAGGCTCGTCTCCGGCAACCGTTGTTGCCATTGGCACCATTGCCATCGCCGGAATGCAAAAAGTTGGCTATTCTAAAGATTTTGCCGCTGGTATCATTGCCAATGCCGGAACTCTGGGGATTTTGATCCCCCCCTCGATCGTGATGGTAGTTTATGCGGCAGCTACCGATGTTTCTGTTGGCCGGATGTTTTTGGCCGGTATTATCCCGGGAATTGTTGCCGGTTTAATGCTGATGATTGCGATTTATGTTGTTGCCCGGATCAAGAACCTTCCAGCGGAACCATGGCGCGGATTTGGTGAAATCTTGCAGGGCGGCAAACAGGCCGGCTGGGGGCTGTTCCTTATAGTTATCATTTTGGGTGGAATTTACGGGGGGGTATTTACTCCCACCGAAGCGGCCGCGGTTGCTGCTGTTTATTCATTCTTCATTGCCCTGTTCGTCTATCGGGATATGGGACCAATGAAAGATATTCCATGGTTGCCAGAGGGGTCTTCGGTCGCGACCAGAATTGGATTTTCCGGGACAGTTTACGGGGTTTCGATCTTTTTGGTCTGGATGCTGCTTTCGTTCTTTATGTTTGCCGACAGTGAAACTTTTACCCTTACCAAGCGCTTATGGGTAGGGTTGGGCATGGGCTCGTTGATTGCTATCGCCTATATTTTGTGGCGCGACCCCAAAACCTCTGTTGCAGGAGTTCCGGGCCATGTGGGAGCCAGCCTGCCGGTTTGGGGGAAAAATCTTTCCCTGATGACCAGAAAATTCCCGCATGCATTTTTTAATCCCGAAACCCGCAAGGTTTTGGTCGATGCATCACGTACCACAATTATGTTGATGTTTATTATCGTCAACGCGCTGCTGTTTGCCCATGTGTTGACCAGCGAGCGTATTCCTCAGGTGATTACTTCTGTTATGCTTGATGCCGGTTTCAACTGGTTCACATTCCTGATTGCGGTAAATATCCTGCTGCTAATCGGTGGGCAATTCATGGAGCCGTCGGGCCTATTGCTTATTGTTGCTCCGGTTATTTTTCCCATTGCTATGGAATTGGGCGTTGATCCCATTCACTTGGGCATCATCATGGTGGTAAATATGGAGATTGGCATGATTACGCCCCCGATCGGTCTGAACCTGTTTGTAACTTCTGGCATAACGGGAATGAGTTTGATCAAAGTGGTTAAGGCAGCAATGCCCTTTATGCTGGTCTTGCTGCTGTTTTTGATCATCGTCACCTATTTCCCCGCCATGTCGACCTTTATTCCTTACGCACTTATGGGGCCGGAAATTATCCGCTAGATAATGTTGTAAAAAATATTATTGAGGGCGCTTGCGTTTTTGGGTTTTTAACAACCCTTGGGTATTAATACCCCGCAGGGCCGGATTTTTTAAACCTTCCCAAGGCCTTATGACCTTGGGAAGGTTTTTTGTTTTTTGTTTCATGATTTTTGGGTTCAATTAGCCACCTATAGCGCCGGCTAACTACAACGTAGCACTTAGGGCCCTTGACCCTAGCTTGTGCGCACAGCTAACTGTCTGCACAGCTAAATACTGCGCAAAACCTGTGCAGGTCGTGAGGAGAGCGCTCGCCAGGTGGTTGCCGCTCCTGTGGCAATGGTCAACAAAACAGCACCAATGACAACCATTATAATCAGCAGCGCATCGATAGAAAAATCCACCTCTAAAATGGTGACAGTTATCGCCCACGCCGCAACCATGCCCACAACCGAAGCTATGATGGCGGCAAATGCACCTAGCAAGCCATATTCAAGGACAAAAACCCTAATTACATCGCCACGGGTTGCCCCAAGCACCTTTTGAATAACTGCATCGGATTCGCGCTGTTTGCGCCCCGCCGCCATGGTGCCGGCCAACACCAACAGCCCGTTGATTACCGCCAAGCCGCCAACCACATTTACCGCTGCGCCCAGTTTGCTTAAAATTGACGCTACCTGATTTAGAGCATCGCCAACCGATATGAAGCTGATATCGGGCATGGTGCGGGCTAAAATTCGTTCCAGATTTTTTTCTTGTCCCGGTTCTGCCTTGATAGCCCCAAGGGAATTGAACGGATAGGCTTGAATTTGTCCGGGCGAAAATGTCACCATGAAATTGATGCCGTTTTGCCATTGATATTCCCGGAAATTCGCAATTGTTGCCTCGATTTTATCGCCAAAAACAGTGAACTCGATTATATCCCCGACCTCAACGTTAAGCTGGGATTTTATCGAAGATCTAAGGGAAATCAGCGCGTTACCGGAATAATCTTCTGGCCACCATTCCCCCTCGATTGCGGTTGTTCCGCGTGGCATTTGCCGCTGCCACGTCAGGGGAATTTCGCCGGAAAGTAAAAATGCGGCTTCCTCTGGTACATCGCCAATATCTGCTCGGGCCACCCCGTTTACGGCACTAACAGAGCCAAGTAGCATGGGGTTGGTTTCAAAGCGGGCAAAAATCGCTTCACTTTCAGCCAGTTTTTGCAGATCCTCAACCTCGTCAGGGAAAATATCCAGAGCAACAAATGTTGGCGCATCGCGACTGACGGCACCAAGCAACTGACTATAAAGATTGTTATTCAGCAATGCGATAACCAGCAACATGGCCAGACCCATGCCAATGGAAACAATTACAACCGGAGCGCTGGAGCCGGCATGATAAATATTGCGCAAAGCGTTTCGAATGGCGGTAAACGGAGCAGAGGGCAGAGCTTTTAAGCCCTTTTGCAATAGCCAGCCCGAAAAGCGCAACAACAAAAACGATGCTAAAACGCCAACGCCAAACGAGGATACCAGCAAAATATTTGAGGTGGTGATAATTGCCAGCCAAAAAATTGCAGCGCCGGCAAGAATAACCGGCAGTAATATTGGAAGCTGGGAAAGGCGGGTGATTTTCAACTTGGGCAGGGTGGAGCCGGGGGAGCGAAACAGGCTGGCAGGAGAAATCAACTGTGCGCTTATCAGGGGAAGATAGGAAAAGGCAAAAGCGGCCAAAAATCCAAACCCTGCCGCAACAATCAGGGATTTTGCATCAATAAGGGAAGCCAGATTTATATTTATCGCATTGCCGACAAACGGTAATAATAATTGTGAGGTAATAGCACCAAAAACCACACCTAATGTTACGCCAATGGTGCTAAGCACTGCAATCTGGGTTAGAAAATGCACCATAATGCGGGCATTTGTCGCCCCAAGCGAGCGCAGGGTGGCAATCGAGCGCTGGCGTTCGCCAATATAGGCGCTAACTCCATTATAGACCCCGACTCCGCCAACCAGCAGCGAGGCAAGGCCAACAATCATCAAAAACCTTGAAAACAAATCATAAAAATGCACCAGATCTCCCGCCGCATCGCGCGGTGAGCGCACTGCCCATTCTTCGCTATCTGCATCCCCGGTTTTTATGTTTTCAGTACTTGCACCCTCCATATTGGTAAAATTCTCAAGAATGGCGGCTTTTGCGTCATCAAAACTTAATTCATCAAGAATAATTTTATAGCGATAATGGGTCAAAAGTCCGGGCAAGGGCGCCCTCAGATCTCCCAGATTATCAAAAGCTGTAGTGGAAATCATTGTTGTAAGGCCAAGCTGGAAGCCGCGCACCGCACTGTCGGGAACCGAATTCAGGGTGCCGCGAACCTCAAAATCAACATTGCTGATGGTAAACCTGTCGCCAATCTCGATTGCCAGCCTGTCAAGAAGAACCGCATCGACAATAGCACCAAATGCCCCCTCTTTCAGGGCCAGCAAGGGAGCCGGCTTTTCCCCGATAGGTAATTGCGGGCTGATGACATCGCCGCGCAGGGGGTAGTTTTCCCCCACTGATAGCAGATCAAGAAAAACCGTGTTTTCTCCGGCAAGCCCTCGCGCCGTGGTATCAATTACCATTGCTATTTCGCCAAGGGTTTGCAAATAGGCCAATTCTTCAGCCGTTGCCTTGCGGTCGGGTCGCGCAGCTTCCAGATCCCCCCCCATCATGCTGGTTGCGTCCCTTTCAACAGCAAAGACAAATCCTGCCCCGACCGATCCGACAGCAGCTATAACTCCGGTTCCAAGGGCTAAACAGGCGATTAAAATTCCAAAGCGGCGCATATCACCGCGCAAATCAATTAGCCCGATCCGAATCCAGCCAAACAAACGTTTCATATTTTTGCCTTCGTTGGTTTTGCTTTTGATTGTTTTATTTGGGATTTTTTTTCAGCTAATTGTCCGTGATCCATGATCAAAGTGCGATCGGCCCGGCTGGCCAGCGTCTGATCATGGGTTATCAGCATAACAGCGGTGTTTTGTTTGCGGGCCAGATCAAACATCAGCTTGATGACCAGCGCTCCTGTATCCTGATCCAGATTGCCCGTTGGCTCATCAGCCAACAACAAGCGCGGCTTTGTCACCATGGCGCGGGCCAGCCCGACGCGTTGTTGTTCACCACCGGAAAGGGCACTAGGCAGGTGATTTAGCCTATCGAGCAGACCAACTTCCTCAAGAGCGGCTGTTGCAGTCTGCTTTATTTCTTTTGTGCTTAGGCCATTTTCAGCAATTTCCAGTGCCAGCGCTACATTTTCAAGCGCCGACATAGAGGAAACCAGATGGAAATTTTGAAATAAAATCCCCAGATTTTTGCGCCTGAAAATTGCCAACTGATCTTCGTTGAGTTTTAAGAGGTCTTGTCCTCCAACATTGACATTGCCGCTGGTTACTTTTTCGAGACCGGCCAAAACCATTAATAGCGAAGTTTTGCCGCTGCCCGAAGGGCCAACAATCGCCACAACTTCAGCCGCATCCACCTGCAAATTTATATTGTTAAGAATATGCAGGGGAACATTAGCATTGAGCATTTTCAGGTTTGCATCGCTGGTTTTTATCAGGGCCTGGGCCATAAAATTCTCTTTTTTGAAGGGCAGAAAGGTGGGACTAGGTTTTATAAGTCAACGGCGTGTATTAGCAATTATTGTTTAGAAATGGAAATATGTAATAAAAAGCAGCCCGAGGCTGCAAATACCAGTATAATGGCTAATCTGTAAAAACACGAATAGTTGCTAAAATCTTTTCAAATAATATTTGCCCGACACTTTCTCTGTTTTGCATAAGGGGTGTCGGTAATGGGCAAATTGATAATTTGCAAAAAACAAACTTCTGGCAAAACTTAAAGGGTAAATTCTTCCCCAAGATAGACCCGCCTTGCGTCGTTATCATTGGCGATGGTTTCAGGTGTGCCATGGATCATCACCGATCCCCCGTGGATCAAGTAAGCACGATCGACCAAACCAAGAGTTTCGCGCACCGAATGATCGGTGATTAATACTCCGATACCCCGATTTGTAAGCTGGCGGATCAGGCCCTGAATTTCTGCCACAGCAATAGGATCAACTCCGGCAAAAGGCTCGTCTAGCAGCATGATGGAGGGATTAGCTGCCAAAGCGCGGGCAATTTCTACCCTTCGGCGCTCCCCCCCGGAAAGGGCGAGCGCATCGGAATCTCGAAGATGGGAGATTGAAAATTCTTCCAATAATTCATCAAGGCGTTCGGCGCGCCGTTTTTTGGAGCGTATTTGCCCCTCTAAAATCGCCAGAATGTTGTTTTTGACACTCAAACCGCGAAATATTGATGGCTCTTGGGGCAAATAGCCAATTCCCAACCGTCCGCGCTGAAACAATGGCAGGCCGGTTATGGGGTTGCCATCGAGAAAAACTTCGCCTTTTGTCGGTTTTACCAATCCCATTATCATGGTAAAAACCGTGGTTTTTCCTGCCCCGTTGGGGCCCAAAAGACCAACTGCTTCCCCGCGTCTGACGGCCAGAGAAACATCGCGAACAACTACATGTTTGCCGAATGATTTTTTAAGGCCCTGCGCGACAAGCCAGCCGGTCTGATCCACTTTTGATTCTGCCATACTGCCCTTATGACCTCAATTGGCCGGTGTGAAAAGGCCAGTTACGCGCTGCCCGTTTTCACCGGAAGAAAATTCGGTGATATTGGAAGCCAGATTTACCACCAGTTCCTGTGCATTGACCGTTCCCCCCTCGTTTACCACCACGACATCGCCAGTCAGGCGCAGCAATCTGGTCTTGGGGGCATAAACGGCACGGCTCCCGGTTGCTGTTTGTTGTTCAGAAACAATTTTTACGGCCCCCAAAGCTTCAAATGAAGAAATATCCGTAGTGCCACCGGCTCCATAATGTACAATTACCCGATCGGCAAAAACCTTTAGCCCGGTCTGGGTTACCACGACATTGCCGCTAAACTCGGATTCATTACTGTCAGCCCGCACCACAAACCTGTCGGCACTGATTTCTATAGCCTGGGTGGTTTGTGCAAAGGTGGGGGTGATAAAATACCCGCTACTTATCAACAATGACAAGAATCCTGTCAGCAATAATGGGTTAAGCCATTTTATACTCACAAAATTTTGCATCTAAATTCCCCCATCACCTGGAACTTTATAAATTACCCTGGAGAAATCCCATTCCCCAATTGCGCCATTATAGACCAGTGATTGCGCTTCTATTGTGGAGCCATCATCAAATTCAAACCTGACATCTCCCCTTGATGTTAATACTTGCATGGGCCAGTCAATAATTACATCATTAAGCAAGCCAGCAACATTGTCGGTATCAAGGGTTTTTAGCAATCCGGGTATGACAACATTCTGGCGTGTTAAATCCAGTTGGGCAGAGCTGGCATCGGCGAGAATTTTATAGCCCCCGGTTTCTTCGATTTGTATATTGGCATCCACCAGATCAATTTTATTGCGAGCGTTAATATTTATTCGGGCCAGATCAGCTACAATTTGATAGAGAGTTCCATTTTGCATGACACCCCCATAGCGTGGCTTTTCGATCACCACCTGATCCTTTTCAACCGTTAGAGAGCTAATTCCATAATCGCTGGCAATGCCGGACCAGATGATCTGGATGCTTAAAAATCCGGTGAACAATATCCCGACACCGGGCACCGCCAGACGCAAAATGCCTATTAGGCGGTTACGCCAGACCAAAGTCCTGAAAATTGCTATCTGTCTGGCTTTATAACCTGATATTTGCATTTGGCTTAGGGAATTATCCACCACATTTCACCGTTTCACTTTTGCAAACTAACTATGGGCAAAAATATCGGTTTCACCCCACCCCCCAAGATCAAGAGCTACTCTGGTGTTCAAAAACTCCATGCTTTTTGTTGCTAGCTCAAAGCGCCCTTCACGAAGCAATATCAAATCAAGGTGGCGCTTTAAATCATGCAAATGCAGCACATCGGAAGCAGCATATTCAGTTTGCGCCTTGCTTAAATCATCGCTTCCCCAATCGGTGCTTTGCTGTTGTTTGGAAATTTCCACCCCCAGCAATTCCCTGCAAAGATCTTTGAGCCCGTGCCTGTCCGTATAGGTGCGGGCAATTTTTGAGGCGATTTTGGTGCAATAAACCGGCCCTACCTCAACGCTAAAATGATTTTGCAGGGCTGCTATATCAAAACGGGCAAAATGAAATATTTTGGTTACATCCGGGTCACTAATCAGTTTTTTCAGATTAGGAGAATCCGTATGGCCAAGGGGAATTTGCACCACATCACTATTACCATCGCCGCTTGAAAGCTGCACGACACAAAGCCGGTCGCGCTTGGTATTTAGCCCCATGGTTTCGGTATCAATGGCCACTTCGCGCCCATAATTATCCAGATTTGGCAAGTCGCCGACGAATTTTCTAATGGTCATAAATTTACTGATCCGTAAGTTGTTTGATTAAAATTCTTGATGCCACAAGCTTGTGGCGTTGAAAAGGCAAAAGCCGAGGCTATTTCTGTTATATATAGCTGCAATAGGTTTCGGTTTTATTGCTGTTTTTGGCGTTGATATTTGAATTCTGAAAATCTGGCAGAGCGCCCGTCATAAATCAGCAAGCGGCCCAGCAATGGTTTTCCGACTCCGGAAATAATTTTAATCGCTTCCATGGCCATTAAAGTACCGATAATGCCGGTAGTGGTGCCCAAAATACCGCTTGTTTCGCAGGCTGGAAGGTCCGCATCATCAGGGATTTGCGGATAAAGGCAAGAAAATTTTGGCGCCGGGCTATCATTTTCATCCAGCAAATGGGGGGCAAATACGCTGACTTGTCCGTCAAACATCGAAACCGCTCCACCAACAAGGACTCTTTGTTGTTCTTCGCATATTTTTGCAATCATCAAGCGGGTGGAAAAGCGATCGGTGCCATCAATTATTACATCATGATCGCTAATGATCTTTGGGCCATTTTCTGCCGTCAATTTGTGCTTTAGAGGCTTGATATTTATGTCAGGGTTGAGGTTTTTGGCAAAATCGGCCCCGCTTTGGGCTTTGTTGGTGCCAATGTCATTGTTTTTATGCACGATCTGGCGTTGCAGATTGGAAAGCGAGACCTGATCATGATCAATTATGCTGATATGGCCAATTCCAGCCGCTGCCAGATAGGCAATTACCGGACTGCCAAGTCCGCCAGCGCCAATAATCAGCACTTTTGCCTTTTTAAGCTTTTGTTGTGCTGGTGCGCCAAACCCCTTCAGAATCATATGCCTTGAATAGCGTTCGGTTTCTTTTTTCGAGAAATTCATCGGTTCCCCTTAAGGTTTTTCTATCAGGGGAATCGCTAGATAATTGCGCGAAAATCCAAATTCAGAAATGCTATAGACTGAAATCATAGCCAAGCTGTTTTTGATATCATTTTCGCCAAACGGGGAAATGATTGCTTTGAGATTATATATCAGTGGACATTGGCGGGAGCGGGCCAATACATCATCGCGATAAATTTCATCGGCCTCCCCCAAAAGTTCACTATCTTTATCGCTCAGGTCAATTTCTTGCATATCAAGGGAAAATCCCATGGTTTGGGCATCAGAAAATGTGGCGCATTCTGCCGTTGCCTCAATTTGAAATGTTTCAAGTTTCAGGCGATAGGCCTCTGAGAAATCAACTTGGTTTTGCGTGCCCGCAATTCCAAACTCAAGCACATTTTCTTCATTCATAATCTGCCAATCGCCGATCATGGCAACAATCATTGCCGGCTGAGTGATTTCCAGACTATGAAGAAAAGTTTGCGCATTTTCCAAGGCCTGTTGGCGAATTTTTTCAATTGGTTGCTCGGATATATTGGCGCGATAAATTATTGGTGTACCAATAACCTGCGATATTTGCCCGATGTTGATAATGTAGACCTTTGAAAACGCCTCGCCGCCATCCTTGTCCACCCCATATTCTTCATAGGCAAAAAACTGCCTGTCTTGGGAATATCCAATGGCGCTGAATTGAGTATTTTTTGCTGCGAAGGTCATTGTGGGGACCATAAGTAGCAATATTGCCAAACCAATCGAGTTAAACCGCATGTTTTTTCCTGCTGTGTTTAGTGGGATTTCCCAACGACATAACCCTAACCGGTCGATCCAAAACCACCTTTGGCGCGAGAGCTATCATCAAGGATTAAAACCTCCATAAGATCGCCTCTGATAACCGGAGCAATCACCATTTGGGCAATGCGCATTCCTCTATTAACATGAAAATCCTCGTCCCCCATATTGATAAGCAGGACTTTTATCTCCCCGCGATAATCAGCATCGATTGTTCCCGGTGCATTTAGCACGGTGATGCCGTGTTTTAGGGCCAGGCCGGAACGGGGGCGAATCTGGGCTTCATATTGCCTGGGTAGCGCCATGCAAAAACCGGTATCTATCAAGGTGCGTTGGCCCGGCCCAATACAAATGCTCTGCTCTTCATCAATGGCGGCCACAAGGTCAAAACCGGCCGCTTGTTCGCTCTGATATCGAAGTGTTAGCCCTTTACCATGGTTGAGCCAGCAAATTTTAACTTCGTGCATTTTGGGGTCCTGACCCTGGCCATTGGATTTTTATTCGGATTTTTATGAAAAGCTACCACACCCGCCATAAAAGCAAGGTCAACAGGGTGATAATAATTGTAACAATGATCTTGGCACCCCGCCCGCCATTTCTCTGCTGGCGGTTGATTTCACTTTCATGGGCCAAAAGCAGGGAATTGGCCCGATCAACCAGTTCCGGTATTTTTCCAATTGTGGTGAACATTGTCTGAATATGCTCAGCCGCATCTTCAAGCTTTCCCTTGGGGCCGGCCTTTTGTTTTATCCAGTTTCCAACTATTGGCTCGGCAATGCTCCAGATATCCATTTTGGGGTCAAGCATGCGCCCGACACCCTCGACCAGCGCCATATTTTTTTGCAGCAATATCAGTTCGGGGCGCGCCTTCATGGCAAAAATTTCGGTGACCTTTAGCAATTGCCCAAAAACATTTGCCATGGAAATATCATTGGCCTTGCGCCCGTGCATCGGCTCGCCCACCATTCTTAGGGCCAGAGCAAATTCTTCTACTGATTGGTCTTTTGGCACATAGCCGATATCAAAATGCAATTGGGCAATTCTTTTATAGTTTCTGGTGATGAAACCATAAAGTATTTCGGCCAAAAATCGCTGCTCGCGTGCCCCGATCCGCCCCATAATACCAAAATCCACCGCTAAAATGCCGCTGGTTTTGGGGTTGGCAAACAGGTTGCCGGGGTGCATATCTGCATGAAACAGACCATCGCGAATGGCATGGCGCAAAAAATTCTGCATCAGATTTGCCGCCAATTGCTCACGATCGATTTTGCTTTCGTCCAGCAATTTAATTTTGTTCAGTGGAACACCATCAATCCATGAGGTGGTTAAAACTCTCTGTGCCGTATGTTCCCAATTGATCTCAGGAATCTCAAAACCACTATCATTCTTGATGTTTTCGCCAAATTCGGAGATCGAAGCGGCTTCAAATCGCAAATCAAGCTCAAGCTTTGCCGAGCGATCAAGCACTTCAACAATGGCTAATGGCTGCAAGCGCCTGATATTGGGCACTACCCATTCAAGCAATCGTGCCGCCGCGTAAAAACTTTCAATATCGCGGGCAAAGCGTTTTTCAATTCCGGGGCGTAATAATTTTATCGCCACCGTTTGTTTTTGGCCCTTTTCGTTCACCAGATAGCCTTTGTGCACTTGAGCGATGGAGGCAGCAGCTATGGGGGGAGAAATATCAATCAGGTTTTTGGCCCTCTCCCCAAGTTGTTTTTTTATTATTTGCGGCACCAGCTTTTCATCAAACGGTTCCATGGCATCGTGCAGCGAGACAAGATCATTCGCAATGTCTGGGCCAACAATATCGGGGCGGGTAGCCAATGTCTGGCCAAATTTAACATAGGTTGGCCCCAGCCGGTGCAAGGCTTTGCTCAAGCGATCGACACGTCCGGTTTTTTTTACCTTTCGCCGCTCAAAAAACCGCAATATGCTCAGGGCGAACTTGGTACTTGTTGGCATGTTTTTGCTATTAATTAGAGAAAATGCTCCCTCGCGTGAAAGTACAAATCCCGCGCGCAGCAAGCGCCAGTAAGATCCAATTACCATTTTTTCCTCAGATCTTGATGCCAGAATGAATGGCGGCGATATTGCCAGTCAGGGGGGTATGGGTCACATGTTTAAAACCGGCATTCTCTATCATGGCGATAAATTTTTCGGGGCTTGGGAACTGGCGAATACTTTCAACCAGATAGGTATAGGGATCTGCATTGCCGGTAACGATTTTGCCTATTTTTGGAATGACATTATTGGAAAAACTTTCATAGGCCTTATCAAGTATTGCAATATCGGGCTGGGAAAATTCCAGACACAAGAATTTTCCGCCCCGTTTTAGTACCCGAAATGCCTCCTCCAGGGCTTTATCTATCCGGGGTACATTTCTTATTCCAACCGCAATCGTATAGGCGTTAAAACTTGCATCCTCAAAAGGTAATTCTTCGGCATTGGCTCGTATGAATTCTGCCTGTCCGCTAAAGCGCCAGTTTTTTTGTCGCGCTATTCCCTCGTTTAGCATTTCCTGGTTAATGTCAGAGACCACAACTTGTGCATAACCATGGGAGGCATTGACAATTCTCTCGCCAATATCCCCGCTTCCTCCTGCCATATCCAGCACCCTATAGGGACGGGTTCCGCCTCGCGGTGGATTGAGTTTGGCAACCAGCGCATCCTTCCACAAGCGATGGATGCCAGCGCTCATCAGGTCGTTCATCAAATCATAGCGGCTGGCCACACCGTCAAATACTTCATTGACCATGCCCTGCTTGTCGACAAGTGGCACTTGTTTTGACCCGAAATGGGTGGTTTTGACTTGTTCGCTCATTATAGGATTTTCACCTGTGTTTTTTGCTGCATTAAAAGCTGTCTGTAATGCAGCGCTGTATATAATATTGCCTGTATATTCTTTTATATTAGCGCGAAGCAACACCCAGTGATAGGTCTTGCTGGTCCCTCTTAATTAATTTTGTGGTTTTTAGATATGCCGGAATTGCCAGAAGTTGAAACTATCAAAAACGGGTTGGCGCCTTTTTTGATCAATGCCCGAATTGATAGGGTGATATTGAAGCGCAAAAATCTGCGCTTTGATTTTCCCAAAAATTTTGCCCAACAGATTAGCGGCAATATTATCCTCAATGTTTCGCGGCGGGCCAAATATTTATTGATCCACCTATCAAATGGCAAAACCCTGCTTTCCCATTTGGGAATGACCGGAAATTACCGGTTTTTTCAACCCGGCGAAGATGGCCAGTTCAAAAAGCATGATCATGTGATTTTTGAGCTTGGTGCAACCGAACTTGGCGCAACCGAACTTAGTGCAACCGAACTTGGCGCAAAAAAAGCCCCGGCCCCCTTTTTGGTTTATTCTGACCCCAGACGGTTTGGGTTTATGGATCTGTTTGAAAATGCGTCTGATTGCTCTTTTCTAAAGCACCTTGGTCCCGAGCCACTTGGCAATGAATTAAATGCAACATTTCTGGCCAAAAACTTTGCCAGACGGCGGGCACCGGTGAAAACTGTTTTGCTGGATCAAAAAATGCTTGCTGGTCTTGGCAATATTTATGTTTGCGAGGCTTTGTTTCGGGCAAAAATCCACCCCCAAACGCAGGCTTGTTCTTTAGTCGGGGCGGGGAGCGATTCTAAAGGAAGCAATATTGATAATATAAGTTTTGATTCTCGGCTGGAGCATTTGGCCATACATATTCGCCAGGTTTTGCAGGAGGCGCTGGATGCGGGGGGATCGACGTTGCAGGATTTTAAATCGGTATCCGGTGAAGGGGGGTATTTCCAGCACAGTTTTTGGGTTTATGGCCGAGAGGGCGAGGAGTGTCAGGCAGCGCAATGCAATGGCATTGTTGAGCGTATGGTACAGAGTGGGAGATCAAGTTTTTTTTGCCCGGTTTGTCAGGCATAACAATAGGCTTTATAAGCAGGGATAACGGGCAAACAATATTCTAGCGGCTCTTTAAGGGCTATTAGCTGGCAATAAGGACACTAAAGGGGCCTGAAATTAGTTGACGCTTTGGTTTAAGCTGCTTATAACCCCAAAAATTCGGGCTGTATTCAGGCAGCCTCTTTCATTTTTCACCCCTGGACCGGTTTGACTTTTTTTTAGGGGTTAAGCCAGTGTCCAAAAGAAGCCCAAAGGCTTAAATAAAATGGCTAATACATCTTCGGCAAAAAAAGCCGTTAGAAAAATTGCTGCCCGGACCGAGGTCAACAAATCTCGTCGTTCGCGCATGCGCACTTTTTTGCGCAAGGTAGAAGAAGCGATCACTTCTGGTGATCAACAAGTTGCGATCAAAGCTCTTGGTGCTGCCGAGCCGGAAATTCAACGTGCTGCTACTCGCGGTATTTTGCACCGCAAAACAGCGTCTCGCAAAGTTTCCCGTTTGAGCCGACGCATAAATTCCATGTCTGCTTAGTATAAAGTCTGCTTAGTATAAAGTCTGCTTAGTATAAAGTCTGCTTAATATTATAAGTCTGATTGGATATATATGTATGCCTTTAAAGCCTAAGGGCTTATTGAGGCAGGTTTTTATGGATATGCCCTTTTGGGGCGACAAAAACCCGGTTTTATGAAAAATTTTAAGGTCTGCCAGAAATGGCAGGCCTTTTTGTTTGAGGCGTCTTTTTGTTTGTGGTGTCTTTTTTGTTTGTTGCTGCCGGATTTTTTGCTGGGTTGCATTTTTTAGAATTTTGACAAAAGTAAATTTTATTTACCTGTAATTTGGCTGGCTAAATTGTCCCCAAACAAATTTTTTCTTGGAGTCTCAGCCACTTAAATGTTTTGGCTTGAGAGGGGTGCCTCTGACCTCAAAAAACCCTATCAGAGTCAAGCCCCATTTAGCGACTTTAGCTGCTTGATTGAAAATTTTCTGCGCCCTAATATAGGCCTGTCAGGCAAATGGTGTGATGGCAAGAGCTAAAGATATTGCGCTACAAAAATTGCGTGAGGTCTTTTGTTTAACGGTTAAATATTGGTGGTTTGTTTTTTAGTTCTGGATATTGATTTGGTAAAATGCCCAATCTTTAGGTCTATCCGGTTCTAGCTTTAAGACACCACTGGCGCTTTACTACTGGGCGCCAAGCGCTTTGAAGTATCGAGCGTTAATATTGTGGGACCAAAGGGGTATTTTGGTTCTGATATCGTCTTGTTGCACGGGTTGGCTGTAGTTGGTTGGTTGTAATTGATTGACTGTATATGGATTGCAGATAGAGTTTACTGTGGTTTTATTAGTTGCGGGGCGTAATTAAGCTGGTACTGACTTGGTTCAGATTGTCACCGGCGTCGTTCAAAATTTTGTAGAGTTTTCCGCGAAATTCCTATTTCGCGGTGGGGGACGTTTGTGCGTTTTTCCTAAAGATTAGGTTTTTTGCGATCGGTTTCGGGCGCAGATCATTGGTGGTATTTTACTTGAATTTTGATAGCGAAAATATTGGTAAAATATAATTTACGACAATAAATTTGGGCTGTTGGGCTTGGGCTGTTGGGCTATTGAAAATTGCGCTCTTGAAAATTGGGGCGTTTGGGGAAAATAAAATTGGGGCGTTTGGGAAAAAAATGAATAAATTTGTATCACAGGCCAATACTTCTTTGCGGGCGGATTCTTCTTTACCGGCAGTTTCACCCTCTGTTGTGGATGAAGCGGATTTAGCTCAGGCGAGTTTGGTTGCTGCCGGATTGTCCCGATCCCATAAGTCCGATCCCAACTCGGGTAATACCGAAACGGTCCTTGATTATACAATCATCAAAAGTGCGGCAGATAAACGGGCGGAGCAAGAAAATATGAATAAGCAATGGACAACAATGAAGGCCCGTTTGCGTGCAGCAGTTGGTGAGCGGGTGTTTTCCAGCTGGTTTTCGCGCCTTGAATTAGCTGAAATTGTTGATGATCTAGCCCACATCTCGGCCCCCACTCCATTTTTATGCTCATGGGTACAATCCAATTATTCTCAAGTAATTCTTGATGCTTTTGCTGCTGAAAATTCCGAAATTTCCCGCCTGCATTTTACCGTCCGCGTCAATGGTCATTCGCGCTCTCTTGTTACCCCTGCCGATAAACCGGTGAGCCAGCCAGTGGCACAGGGAAGAACCGCAACGGGAGAAAATTCCAGCGTTCCTTCCCGTGTGGCACCAAAGGATATGCTTGCAGGCTCGGCTATTGATCCCAAGATGACCTTTGACAATTTTGTTCCCGGAACCGCCAATGAAATAGCCCTTGGAGTTGCCCGCCAGGTAGTTAGCTCTACCGCCAATAATTCAGTGGCTTTTAACCCCGTCTACATTCATTCAACCGTGGGTCTGGGTAAATCACATTTGCTAAATTCCATCGCCTGGGCTGTTGGTTCGGCCGATGCATCACGCAAGATTATTTATCTCACCGCCGATCATTTCATGTATCATTTCATTACGGCGGTTCAACGCCAGTCGGCCTTGGCCTTCAAGGAATGGCTACGCTCCATTGATCTGCTTTTGATTGATGATTTGCAATTCTTGCAGGGGAAATCCGCCACAGAATTTGGCCATACCCTGAGTGTGCTTATTGCCGGAGCCAAACAGGTTGTGATAGCTGGCGATGCTCCGCCTCGAGATCTGGAAATGCTTGACGAAAGGGTGCGTTCGCGCCTTTCTGGTGGGCTGGTTGTTCCGATAGCCAAGTTTGACCTGCAATTGCGCCGTGCCATCGTTAACCGGCGGACGGAAATTGCCGCCACCCGCTTCCCCGGCATTTGTTTCCCCTCAGCTGTTATTGATTATATTGCCTATTCCGTAACCTCCCATGGTCGCGATCTTGACGGTGCGGTTAACCGTCTTGTCGCGGCCAACCAACTGACCAATGAGCCAATTACCGTGCCTTTGGCAGAGAAAACCCTGGCAGACCTTATTCGCAAGAATGATTCCCCACGGGTCAGGATTGACGATATTCTCAAAATTGTTTCGCGCCATTTCAAGATTCCACGCACCGATATTCTTTCTGCCCGCCGCTCGCGCGATGTGGTGCGTCCGCGCCAGATTGCCATGTATCTGGCCAAATCCCTGACCTCGCGCTCTCTTCCCGAGATCGGGCGTCAGTTTGGCGGCCGTGATCACACCACGGTTTTGCACTCGGTTAGAAAAGTAGAGCAATTGATGCGCGATGATGGTGATCTTTGTCAGGAGATCGAATTGCTAAAACGCATGCTTTCCGATTAAGGCCTTGGATCCTTGAAGTCTTGGAGTCTTGAAGTCTTGGAGCCTTGAGGCATTGGGGTTTTATTTGTCTTCCTTGGCCCTGAAACGGCTGCATGGGGGTGCAGGTTTTATCAAGGGCTACGGTTTCATATGCGATGAATATGTTATAGGCCTTGAGCATTAATTGCTGAAATTGGTTCCTGATGTCATTTATTGGCCCCGTTACCGTCCCCCAAACATAGCTTGTCAAAGAAAAAATATTTATGGCCCCCCCATTATTGAGTTTGAAAAAAGTTGGTTTGGGCTTTGGCGGCACTTCATTGCTGCACGATGCCCAGCTTAGTATTGGTATTGGTGATCGGGTTGCGCTTGTGGGACGCAATGGCGCGGGCAAGTCAACCCTGCTAAAAATTGCTGCCGGACTTGTTGATCTGGACGAGGGCGAGCGTTTTGTTCAGCCCGGCGCCACCGTTCAATATTTATCCCAAGAGCCGGATTTAAGTGGTTTTCCCACAGTTTTGGCCTATGTCGAGGCGGGGATCAATCATGGTGATGAAAGCTACCGTGTTCCCTATTTGCTCGAGCAGCTGGGCTTGAGTGGGAGCGAAAGCCCCGCGTCCCTTTCTGGCGGGGAAACCCGGCGGGCAGCCCTGGCGCGGGTATTGGCCCCAAATCCGGATGTTTTGTTGCTTGACGAGCCAACCAACCACCTTGATTTGCCAGCAATTGAATGGCTTGAAGCTGAACTGAAATCCATCAGGAGCGCTCTGGTAATAATTTCCCACGATCGCACATTTTTAAGTGCCCTAACCCGCAAATGCCTATGGCTTGATCGCGGGCAGACCCGCCAGCTCGATCAGGGTTTTGCCCAATTCGAAGCTTGGCGCGATAAGGTTTTGGAAGAGGAAATCATCGCTTCCCACAAGCTTGATCGCAAGATTGTTGCCGAAGAACATTGGCTTCGTTACGGGGTAACAGCAAGGCGCAAGCGCAATGTGCGCCGCCTTGGCGAGTTACATCAATTGCGTCAAACCCGCGCCGATCACATTCATGTAAAAGACGATATAAATATTTCCATCAACAAGGGGCGCCAGACCGGAACTTTAATAATCGAGGCCAAGAATATCTCCAAAACTTTTGGAGAGAACGCTCTGATTGAGAATTTTTCCCTAAAAGTTGTTCGTGGTGACCGGGTGGCAATCGTTGGGGCCAACGGAACAGGCAAAACCACCCTGATTAAATTACTTACCGGTGAATTGGCCGTTGATAGTGGCGAGGTTCGCCTTGGATCGGGAGTGCAAATGGCCCTGCTTGACCAGACCAGAGCCACCCTTGATCCCAACACTTCATTAAAAGACGCCCTGACCGGGGGCGGCAAGGATACCGTTTTGATCAACGGGGTGCAAAAACATGTCATTGGCTATATGAAGGATTTTTTATTCACGCCCGAACAACTAAATACTCCCTTAAGGTCTTTGTCCGGCGGCGAGCGCGCCCGGGTTATGCTGGCTCGCGCCTTGGCTTTGCCATCCAATCTATTGGTGTTGGACGAGCCAACCAATGATCTGGATCTTGAAACCCTTGATCTTTTGCAAGAGACCATTGCTCAATATCCCGGCACGATTATGCTGGTTAGCCATGATCGCGATTTTATCGATCGCATAGCAACAATTACCCTGATTGGGGAGGGTAATGGCACATGGACTACTTTTGCCGGTGGCTATAGCGATATGGTGGCTTTGCGAGGCTATGGCGTTGGTAGCAAAAAAATATTAGCTGCGGCCGTAGAAGAAAAACAATCCAAAACACCCGCTTCAAAGGATTTGTCTTCAAGTGGAAGCCCCTTAAAGGGGTCAAGGGCGGCCAATCCACTCCAAAAAAAGCGTAAATTATCGTTCAACCAGCTTCATGCCTTAAAGGTTTTGCCGCAAAAACTCGAAAAACTGCAAGCTGAAATCAAGGATTTGCAAAGGCAGCTATCCGACTCCCAATTTTATTCTCGTAATCCATCTGAGTTTGATGCTGTGAGCAAAAAACTAACATCAAAACAAGATGAACATGATGAATTGGAAAGCCAGTGGCTGGAATTGGAGATTTTGCAAGAGCAATTGGTGGCCCAATAGGTTTTATCCCAAGGCTTGTTGGCTTTGCTCTTGCTTTTATCGCTACAACACGCCATTTTATTTTCCCGCTTGTCTTTGGCTTTTGCCGAGTGACATTTGTGGAAAGTGTTTGAATAATATTGGAATTATCGTTGATGAAAGTAACACTGGAACGCAACCATTTGCTAAAATCCCTTGGCCATGTGCACCGGGTGGTTGAAAGACGCAATACCTATCCTGTTCTGGCCAATGTATTGCTTGTGGCCAATGATGATGGTTTGCATTTGCGCACCACTGATCTGGATATCGAGGTTTCCGAGAGCGTTCCGGCAATGGTTGCCAGCTCTGGATCAACCACGGTGCCGGCCCACACATTATATGAAATTGTTCGCAAGCTTTCCGATGGTGCCGAAGTGCATCTTGAAATGTCCGATGAAGAGCAAATGCTGATAACTTCCGGGCGCTCCAGATTTTTTCTTTCCTGTCTTTCCCCGGATGGTTTTCCAAGTCTTGAAGCCGGTGATTTTGCCCATGATTTTATGGTTTCTCCGGTGGAGCTTTCCGGCCTTATCAGCCGCACACAATTTGCAATTTCTACGGAAGAAACCCGCTATTATTTGAACGGAATTTATTTTCATGATGCAATAGTGGATGGAAAATCCATGTTGCGCGCGGTCGCTACCGATGGTCATAGGCTGGCCAGAACCGATATTGATGCCCCTGAAGGGGCATCGGGCTTGTCCGGAATAATTGTTCCGCGCAAGAGTGTCGGGGAAATTCAAAAATTGCTCGACGGGGTTGAGGATGATGTGCGGTTGGAAATTTCCCAAACCAAAATCCGCCTCTCGGTTGGGCCGGTTGTTTTATTGTCAAAACTCATCGAGGGAACTTTCCCCGATTACGAGCGGGTAATGCCCAAGGATAATGACAAGGAAATGATTGTTGATCGGGTCAGTTTTGCCGCTGCCGTCGACAGGGTTTCTACCATCGCCTCTGATCGTGGTGGCAAGGTAGTAAAGCTGATAGTTCAAGATGGAATGCTAGAACTTAGTGTTACCAATCCCGACCATGGTAATGCCAGCGAAGAAGTGCCGGTTTCGTTTGCGAATGAACGGTTTGAAATTGGTTTTAATGCCAAATATCTGCTGGATATTATTTCCCAGATCGGCTCGGAAAATGCCACGTTTTTGTTCGGGGATAGCGGTTCGCCAACCCTTGTTACCGATAAAAATCAGGCAAATGCGGTTTATGTGCTGATGCCCATGCGGGTTTAATGTATTTTGCGCGGGTTTAATGTGTTTTGTGCGGGTTTAATATATTTTGCTCGAGCCTAATATTTTGATAAGGGCTTGATTTATCTTGTGCGGGTCTAGTTTATTTGTTGATTGGTTTTTAGGGCCGGTTTGTGGGGCAGTTAGAAATTTGTTGAATAGCAGTCCTTGAGCGAAAGCAAGCCATGTCTTCGCCGGATAATTATATGTCTTCACCGGATAATTATATGTCTTCACCGGATAATTATATTTCGCGCCTCAGGCTATCCTCGTTTCGCTCCTATGCCAGTGCGGCCATTGATATTAGGGGCGCAGATGATCCCGGCGCATCTTTTGTGGTTTTAACCGGAGCCAACGGAGCTGGAAAAACCAATTTACTAGAAGCTATTTCCCTGTTTTCCGCCGGAAGGGGACTGCGCTTGGCCCCGTTTGATAGCCTTGGCAAGCTTGGCGCTGAAACAGGCTGGGCTGTAGCTACAACTATTGAAACCACGAGCGGGCCGGTGGATATGGGCACCGGTCTTGCGGGGAAAAATTCAGGCCGTCAGGTAAAGATAAACGGCGCTAATGCCCGTTCGGTCGAAGATATGTCCGCCTATATTCGCCTGCTTTGGCTCACCCCCGCCATGGATGGATTGTTCAATGGGCCAGCGACGGATAGGCGACGGTTTCTTGACCGCCTGGTAATGACTTTAATCCCCGATCACTCGCGCTCGATTGCAGGGTTTGAAAAGTCTATGCGTCAGCGCAACAAATTGTTGGAAGAAAACGCCGACAAAGACTGGATAAAGGCGGTTGAAATGCAGATGGCCGAGTTTGGGGCAGCGATTCATTTTGCCAGAGCTGATAGTTTGCAACATTTGCAACACTTGGCCAATATGAAGCTTTCCCCTGCTTTTCCAGCTTCTATTCTAACCCTTGATCCCCTGTTTGGTGATGGGCGCGATGATTTCACCTCTTCTTTAGCGCTAGAAACGGCTCTGCTTGATTGCTGGTCTCAAAACCGCGCTTTGGATCGGGCGGCAAAGCGCACCTTGATTGGGCCGCACAGGGTGGATTTGCAGGTTGTGCATCGTCAAAAATCCATGCCGGCCCGTTTATGTTCTACCGGGGAGCAAAAGGCATTGCTGATTGGGCTGGTTTTGGCCCATTGCGCTTTGGTTTTTCAAATGAGCGGCATTACCCCGATTCTTTTGCTCGATGAAATTGGCGCTCACCTTGATCCCGACCGGCGGGTGGCATTGTTTGCGGCCCTTAAATCCCTGAATACTCAGGTGTGGATGAGTGGGACTGATCCGATTTTGTTTGAGGGATTAAAGGATCAGGCCCTGTTTATCAGGGTAGAAAATGGCATGCTCAACAGATGAAAACCCTCTCGCAAATTAAAATATATCTGGATGCGGATGCTTGTCCGGTTCGAAAAGAGGCTGAAAAAATCGCCGAGAGGTTCGGGGTCAAGCTGGTGGTGGTTTCCAATGGCGGTATTCGTCCCTCACGGGATGAAATGATAGAAACAATTATTGTTGCCAAGGGTGCCGATGCTGCCGATGACTGGATAGAGGAGCATATTAAGCCCAATGATATTGTAGTTACCCAGGATATATTATTGGCTGACAGGTGCCTGAAAAAACAGGTAATCGCCATTGGTCCTAACGGTAAAGAATTCAATCAGGCCAATATAGGTATGATCCTTGGCATGCGTGAGTTAAACCAGCATTTGCGCGAGACGGGAATGGGCGCAAGTTATAACAAGCCATTTGACGCCAAAGATCGCTCGCGATTTTTGCAAAATATGGACCTGTTGCTGCGCCAAGCCATGGCTAAGTGAATTTAACAGCTCCTGACCCTAAGTAGTCTTTACTGCTAAAAGCCCCATTTTACTTGGGCTTATGGCAACGTTGCGCTACAAGATAATATCCTTTTTTCAACCTGATTCGGTACCTAATGAGCGATAGCGGCAAGCAAGAAAACAATAATAGTAATCCTGAGGAATATGGCGCAGATTCCATTAAGGTTCTCAAGGGCTTGGATGCAGTTAGAAAACGTCCGGGCATGTATATCGGCGATACCGATGACGGCTCTGGCCTGCACCATATGGTCTATGAAGTGGTGGATAATGCCATTGATGAAGCCTTGGCCGGGCATGCGGATCTGGTTAGCGTTTCCCTTAATGCCGATGGTTCGGTTAGCGTTACCGATAACGGGCGCGGAATTCCAACTGATATTCATACCGAAGAGGGCATTTCCGCCGCTGAAGTCATCATGACCCAATTGCATGCGGGCGGCAAATTTGACCAGAATTCCTATAAGGTTTCCGGCGGTTTGCATGGCGTTGGTGTGTCGGTGGTAAATGCGCTTTCTGTCTGGTTGAAATTAAAAATTGGCCGCGCCGGTTCATTTCACGAAATGAGCTTTACCCACGGAGTTGCCGATGCGCCACTAAAAGCTACCGGTGCTGCCGGAGATTTTACCGGCACCGAGCTTTCATTCATGCCCTCCAGTGAAACTTTCACCATGGTGGATTTTGATTTCAAAACCCTTGAACACCGGCTGCGGGAATTGGCATTCCTCAATTCGGGAGTGCGTATTTTACTCTCCGACAAACGCCATTCTGAACTGGTGGAAGTCGACTTGTATTATGAGGGTGGTCTTGAGGCGTTTGTGCGTTATCTGGACAAGGCAAAATCTCCTTTGATCAAGGATCCGATTGTCTTTTCTGTAGAAAAAGATGGCACAACTGTCGAGGTCGCCCTTTGGTGGAATGATAGCTACCATGAAAATGTTTTGTGTTTTACCAACAATATCCCCCAACGCGACGGCGGAACCCATCTGGCAGGGCTTCGGGGCGCCCTTACCCGCAAGGTTACGGGATATGCCGATAGTTCGGGGATTCTAAAGCGCGAAAAGGTGCAGCTTACCGGCGATGATTGCCGCGAGGGGTTAACCTGCGTGCTTTCGGTAAAAGTGCCGGACCCCAAATTTTCTTCCCAGACCAAAGACAAACTGGTTTCTTCCGAAGTTCGTCCGGTGGTTGAAGGGGTGGTCAACGATAAAATGGGCCAATGGTTTGAAGAACATCCGGTTGAGGCAAAAATCATTGTTTCCAAGGTTGCAGAAGCTGCTGCTGCCCGCATGGCCGCGCGCAAGGCCCGCGAATTGACCCGCCGCAAATCCGCCCTTGATATTTCTTCTCTACCGGGAAAACTTGCCGATTGTCAGGAACGTGACCCGGCTAAATCCGAATTGTTTATTGTGGAAGGGGACAGTGCGGGTGGATCGGCCAAACAGGGGCGAGACCGTGCTACTCAAGCCGTATTGCCGTTGCGCGGTAAAATTCTCAATGTGGAAAGAGCCAGATTTGATCGTATGCTTGGTTCTGAACAGGTCGGGACTTTAATCACCGCCCTTGGCACAGGAATCGGGCGCGAAGAATTTGATGCCGACAAATTGCGCTATCATAAAATCATCATCATGACCGATGCCGATATTGATGGTGCCCATATTAGAACTCTGCTGCTTACGTTCTTTTTTCGTCAGATGCCCGAATTGATCGAGCGTGGCCATCTCTACATTGCCCAGCCGCCTCTATATAAAATCAAACGTGGCCAGTCCGAGCAATATCTCAAGGACGAAGAGGCGCTAGAGGATTATTTGCTGGTTACCGGCACTGATGAGGCGATTTTAACCCTTGAGAACGGGGTTGCACATACGGGTGCTGATCTGACTAATATCGCCGAACAGGCGCGCGATATCGTTCATGCCATCAATGGGCTAAATAGCCGCTATAATCGCACTACTGTTGAGCAGGCATTAATCGCCGGTGCTCTTGATGTTGACGCTGTGCTTGATGAACAAACGGGCAAAGCGCTGGCATTGGATGTAGCCAAAAGGCTTGATATGATGTCGGACGAGGTAGAGCGCGGCTGGCAGGGTGAACTAGATGGTGAAGATGGTTTGCGCTTTTGGCGCACGGTGCGCGGGGTGGAAGAAACACACATTCTTGATGCCAACCTGCTGCGCTCGGTCGAGGCAAGAAAATTATTGCAATTGGCTAAAAAATCCGCCGAAACCTATAAAAATCCGGCAAAGCTAACTCGTAAAGATATTGCTACAACCATTTTCGGCCCGTTCTCTTTGTTTGAAACAGTTGTTGGTGCCGGCCGTAAAGGGATATCCCTGCAACGCTATAAAGGGCTTGGGGAAATGAACCCCAACCAGCTTTGGGAAACTACTCTTGATCCCAATGTTAGAACTTTGCTCAGGGTGGAAATCAGTCAAAGTGACGAGGCAAACACCATATTCTCCGAACTTATGGGTGATCTTGTTGAGCCGCGTCGTGATTTCATTCTAACCAATGCCCTTAACGTGGCCAATCTGGACGTTTAATTTGAGCTGATAGCGAAAGTTTTAACCGCACTTTTTTTGGTAGTGTCTCAGTTTGAAATATCTTTTTTCTTATAGGCTTTAGGTCTACCTGGTTTAGGAGCTCTTGCATCAATTAGGCCCACTATCCATTCAACATTGCGCAATGTGTCAGAAACGCCAGCCGCCATTGCGGGGCTAACCTTCAATGTTTTATGAATACGGCAAAAATTGTAATGCACAAAATACAATGAAAGCATATGCAGGTGATTGTCAATTTTCTTTGAGAACGCATTAGTCAAACGTGTAAACTGGCGGTTGCCCATGCGGATATTCAGGTTCATACGCTCCACATATGAAGTGGAAACGTGCTTTTCGTCCGGGTCACCTTCGATTGCCCGTTTCTTGATTCCAGTACAGTCAGCAGGTGAATAACGTCCTTTGAAAGCATCTGGTGCATTGCCGTACAGCTTGATGAGTTGAGCATAATCAACATCGGCTCCAAACGTTCCCTCAATAGCCTCCAGGTAGGCACTGTGGCCATCCGTAGTGAGTTGCACCCTACTTGCCAAACGCTCGCCCACATCTTGCATAAACGCATTAGCATAACCAGCGTCACGGCCACCAACCAGATAGGAGATAATCAACTTGCTATCCGCATCAATCGCAGTCCAAGTCCAAACATCGCCAGCACCATCAACTGGCGCTTTCATCTTTTTGGCGTTTTTTTGCTTGGCGGCGACAAATGACCAAATTTCATCACACTGCACACGTTTAGCATTTACATTACGAACGGTTTTGTCGTGATATTCAACGCAAGCATTGCCAGCATCAACAAGCAATTTTGAAACGGTATTGATCGACACGCCGGTTATGCGGGTAACCGACCGCATGGACATTCCTTCAACTAACATTGAGAGGATTTGTGCGCGTTTGGATTTATTGAGTACGTTTGCCACACTCAATATATAGTGAACTTATTCCATAATATCAAGCATTTTTTTCAATATGAAAAGCTGGCAGACCGTGAATTCGTTCCATTGGAATTGAATATGACTGAGGCTTTACATCGCGGAACTTATCAGCCAATTTCTCGGCCTTTTCAATTGCTTCTGATTTCTTTTTTGTTGTAGTCTCAGCGTCTCTTACAAGCGCTTCAACCTTTTGTACCAATGACATGATGTTCCCCTTTTTAGTGTGGAATGTGATGGCTATGTAAGAAAACTGGTATTTCAAGTCTGTCAATGAAGCCGGTTAATGGATCGTTATACTCTCTAATTAGACGGCAAAGCTCTTTCTTGTCAGAGTAATCATCAATTTCAATCCGAAGCGTCTTTAGTTTAACTAGGTCCAAATTTCTACCATGCGAGCGCCACATTTTGTGATTTGCAAGCGCATCAGCTATTTCCTTAGCTCTGGCACGCTTTTCATTAATTGTGACCTTTGCGCCTTTATTAGTTGTTCTGTGCTTGATCCAATCCTTGAACTTGTATTTTACCAACCATTCTTTCAGCAAATCAGTTGATAAATCTCGAGCTTGTTCGAATAGAGCCAGTTTTGCCAAATCCAAGCTTTTTAACAGAACCACGTCAGCCGGTGCCAAATCACCTTTCTCCGTAATTTCCTTTACCTTATCTAAATATCCTAAAGCAGGCACATAGTCTCCAGTATCAGGAGTAGGAATCTGTGGATCAATTGGCCCTAAACTGGATGCGTAGTCCATATAGATTTTGTCACCGGCCATGCACAATATGGTGCCGGCTGACATGGCAATATCTGGTACAACAAAATAGATTTGCTTGTAGTGTTTGCGTAAAACGGCAACCATTCGTTCAGCTGTTTCCGCTGACCCGCCCCCGGTACGAATAAACACTGCAATTGCATCGTCGTTACGCGCACTCTTCTTTTTTACTTCCTCTACAAAGTCTCTAAAGGCGCGAAAGTAGGCAGGATGAATACGGCCATTATAGAAAACCACGTCAGCTTTTAATGTGTTTTCAATCTGACGGGCCCGTGAATTAATGAGATCAAAAATAGAGCGATCAAATAAGTCCATGCTCATTTTTTCCACCGAACTTCGGCTGCTAATTTGGCTATTTCGCTACGCTGTTCACCTGTCAAATTCTTCGCACGAGCCTTCGCCCCAGCTTTCCCAGAGCGAACGCGACCAGATTTCAAGTTGTCATCCATTTCACCCGTTGCGATCTTGGCAACTATGACAGCGGTACCAATCGCATCGGCGGGTCTTCTCTGTCCTTGCGGTCCTTTTGGCATTGTTCCTTATCCGGTTCTTGCCAGTCCTCCCTAAGGTCAATTCCTGGGTGAACCGTATAGATTCTAAGCGCGCTATGCAAGATATAGGCATAAACGAACAAGATATAAAGAGTTCTTTATACAAACTTACGTTACACATTTTATTACGAATAAGTTAACACACATTCAAAATGGGGCAAATTTCAGGTGGTGTTACTACTTATATTTCAAACTGAGACACTATCGCAAAAACGGGTATGCTAGTCGAATTTGGCCAAAAGTCGCCTCATTAGGAAGCTTGCCCAGTAATTTTTCTACAATCCAATACCAAATTCTTTTCTGAGCTTTTAAAGGTGGCTATATTTTTAGCTGTTTGCCTTGACCAGGGGCAATGATGGTCTTAACTCCCCTTAAACTAGCCACAATTTAGACTGATATCAGATCGGGTCTCAAAAAAGCCCCGTATGAATATTATACATGTGCTGGCTTTGCAGCATTAGGGCAATATGGACATTAAACTTACCAGTGATGACCGCATCGGCGGATCAAAACGCAAAACAAACAAGCGTGGCGGCAAAGCTACGCGTGCCGGTAAATCCAATACCGCCAGTGCAAAAAACAATCGTGGCCGGACAGCGGCAAAGAAATCGTTTTTTTGGGGCAAGAACAGCGCTGCAAAACCAAAATCCAGTCGCAAAAAGAAAAAGCCCGTCACCCTGTTTGGCATCATCGTAAAATTATTTTACTGGCTTTTGGTTATGGGTATCTGGGGCGGCATCGGGGTTGCGGGCATTGTCGGATATTTTGCTTTGCAATTGCCCGCATCTGATAGTTGGGCTGTTCCCGATAGGCCGGCAAATATTCGTATTGTTGCCACCAATGGGCAATTGATATCAAATCAGGGGAAAATGGGTGGCGAGGCAGTTTCGTTTCGTGAACTGCCCGAATATGTCACTGCCGCTATTCTGGCCATCGAGGATCGGCGGTTTTTTGATCATATCGGGATTGATCCGATTGGAATTTTAAGGGCAGCCATTGGTAATTTTCAGGCCGGTCGGGTTACCGCTGGCGGCTCAACCATCACCCAGCAGGTGGCAAAAAACCTGTTTTTAAGCCCTGACCAGACCATAGGGCGCAAGGTGCAAGAGGCATTGCTGGCTCTGTGGCTCGAGCGCAATTTCACCAAAATTCAGATTTTGGAATTATATCTTAATCGGGTCTATTTTGGGTCTGGCGCCTTTGGTATTGAAGCTGCATCCCAGCGATATTTTGCCAAATCTGCTCGCAATCTTTCCCTTGGCGAGGCGGCAATTTTAGCTGGATTGCTAAAAGCCCCATCTCGTTTATCGCCGGCCACCAACCCTGAAGGGGCAGCCCAAAGGGCGCGGGTTGTTCTAAAGGCCATGGCTGAAGTGGGTTATATAACAGCCCAGGAAGCCGATGCCGCTGCCATTGATCCTACCCAGCGAATTCGTACCCGCGTTGCGGGGGCTGAATATTATGTAGCCGACTGGGTAGAAAGCCTGATGACCTCTTATATCGGCGAAGTCACCCAGGATGTGATTGTCACGACAACCATTGATTGGGATTTGCAAAAATTTGCCGAATTTACAGTTCGTGAAGCTGTTACCCAAAATGGTGAGGAAAGAAATTTCTCCCAAGGTGCGCTGGTTTCGATGAATACTGATGGTGCTGTTAAGGCCATAGTTGGGGGCATTGATTATGCCGATAGCCAGTTTAACCGAGCGGTTTCAGCCCGTCGCCAATCCGGATCCTCGTTTAAACCACTGGTATATCTTAGCGCCCTTGAGGCCGGTTTTACCCCCGATACAATTGTTCAGGATGCGCCTTTGGATTATGAGGGATGGCAGCCAAAAAATTATAATGACAAATATGTAGGCGATGTCACCATGCGTCAGGCCCTGACATTTTCACTCAATACCGTTGCCGCACGGCTGATAATTGCTGTCACCCCTCAAGCTGTGGTCAACACTGCCTATCGACTTGGTATTTCAACCCAGATTGATCCGGTGCCATCGATTGCTCTTGGTACGGCGGGAATTTCATTACTCGAACTTACCGGAGCCTATGTGCCGTTTTCCAATGGTGGTGTTGGAATTATCCCCTATGTGATAACTTCAATCCAGACCACGGAGGGTGAAATTCTCTATCAGAATATCCCCGCCGGCCCGGGGCAGGTTATTGATCCGGCAAATGTAGCGCAAATGAATGATATGCTTTCCAACGCCATAGGAATTGGCACTGGCAGACGAGCCCACCTTGCCGGCTGGCCTATCGGTGGAAAAACCGGCACGACCCAATCCAACCGCGATGCTTTGTTCATTGGTTATTCTGCCATGCTTACCACTGGCGTTTGGCTGGGCAATGATGACAATTCTTCCATGAAAGGGGTCGGTGGCGGCTCGTTTCCGGCCGAAATATGGTCAACTTATATGACCCGCGCCCATGAGGGATTAGTGCCAACCAGCTTGCCGGGCATTAATGGAGTTCCCGAATTTGGTGATGGTTTGCCAACTCAGGGTGCGCCCGATCAGAACCCACAGAACCCGCAGAATCCACAGAATCCACAGAATCTTCAGAACCCTCAGACCACTCAGGAGCGCCCGCGCACATTGTCAGATCTGATCAATCAGTTATTCGGCAATTAGACCAACCAACTAGAAAAAGTTGTATTTATAGCCCTCCACAAGGAAGTTTTGGGTCAATATCCTTTGGCTCAAGACCCCAGCGCCTGGTGGTGGTGACGCAAATGATCTTCGATAAATGTCTGAATGAAAAAGTATGAATGATCATATCCCTCATGATATCTAAGGGTTAGTTTTTGCCCGGAATCTTTGGCAGCTTTTTCCAGCAGATGCGGGTTTAATTCCGCATCAATAAATTGATCCCCCAGCCCCTGATCAACCAGCAGATTGGCCTTTGAGGGCCTGTTCGCCACCAGATAGCTGGAATCATGGTTTTTCCAGCTTTCTTTATTGTCTCCCAAATAATTTTCCAGAGCTTTTCGGCCCCACGGGCCAGCCATGGGTGCGCAAATGGGAGCAAAAGCCGAGGCACTTTTATAAATATCGGGATGTAACAAATGCAAAGTCAAAGCCCCGTGTCCGCCCATGGAATGGCCAAATATGCCATGGCGATTCAGGTCGGCGGGGAAATGCGAGCCGATTATTTCTCGCAGCTCTTCGATTATATAGGTGCGCATATTATAGGCATTTGCCCATGGTTGTTTTGTTGCGTTAAGATAAAACCCGGCCCCGGTTCCAAAATCCCAATCATCATCTTCGCCATCTATTTTCTGATTGCGTGGGGAGGTATCGGGACTTACCAGTATCAGGCCAAGTTTTGCGGCCATTCTTTGGGCGCCAGCTTTGATAACAAAGGTTTCCTCATTGCAGGTCAGTCCCGCCAGATAGGTTAACACCGGCACTGGCCCTTTTTTAGCGGCGGGGGGGACAAAAACCCCGAATTTCATTGTGCCGTTGCAGGCTTTGGATTGGTGGGAATAAAACCCTTGAACCCCGCCAAAGCATTTTTTCTCGCTTATAGTTATAATAGTGGACATTGTTAAAACACCACAACCGAGCGGATGGATTTGCCCGCATGCATTAAATCAAAGGCCTTGTTGATATCTTCTAGCGCAAAACTGTGGGTGATAAGGTCATCGATATTGATTTTTTTATCCATATACCAATCGACAATTTTTGGCACATCGGTGCGTCCGCGCGCTCCCCCAAATGCCGTGCCGCGCCAAACTCTGCCGGTCACCAATTGGAACGGTCTGGTGGAAATTTCTTTTCCGGCTCCAGCAACTCCAATGATAATACTTTCCCCCCAACCCTTGTGGCAGCATTCCAGAGCCTGACGCATGGTATTGGTATTGCCGATACATTCAAAACTATAATCAGCACCACCCCCGGTTAATTCCACCAAATGATCAACCACATCCCCGGCGATTTCTTTGGGGTTTACAAAGCGGGTCATGCCAAATTTTTTAGCGATTTCTTGGCGGGACGGATTTATATCAACGCCGATAATTTTATTTGCCCCCACCATTCTTGCGCCCTGAATGACATTGAGACCAATGCCGCCAAGGCCAAAAACTACCACGTTTGATCCGGGCTCGACTTTGGCATCAAAGGCCACAGCGCCAACGCCTGTGGTTACCCCGCAGCCGATATAACAAATTTGCTCGAACGGAGCGTCTTTTCTAACCTTGGCAACGGCAATTTCGGGCATTACGGAAAAGTTGGAAAAGGTTGAACAGCCCATATAATGCAAAATCGGCTGCCCTTTATAGGATAGGCGCGAAGTTCCATCGGGCATTAATCCGCGCCCCTGGGTCTGGCGGATCGATTGGCAAAGGTTGGTCTTGGGGTTGAGGCAATATTCGCATTCGCGGCATTCTGGCGTATAAAGCGGGATCACGTGATCGCCTACCTCAACAGAAGTAACGCCAGCCCCGATTTCGACAACAATCCCTGCCCCTTCATGGCCAAGCACAACAGGAAACATCCCCTCGGGATCGTTCCCTGAAAGAGTGAAAGCATCGGTATGGCAAATTCCGGTGGCTTTGATTTCCACCATTACTTCGCCCCTCTTTGGCCCCTCAAGATCAAGCTCAACGATTTCAAGGGGTTTGCCTTTTTCAAAGGCAACGGCCGCCTGTGTTTTCATCTTTTTTCTCCCACACAAAATCTAATAAAACCATTAAGTCAGATAAGTCCAGGCAGCACAATACGAGAAATTTACTGGTATATACCAGATAAATTATTGCTGTAATTGACATTGCCAATAATCTCTGCAACCTGCTGATATTGATAAGGTTTGGTGGAGAATAGACAGTGAAAAGCGATATTGATATAGCCCGCAGCGCAACTGCAAAGCCCATTGGGGAAATCGCGGCAAGACTTGGTATTCCCGATAGCGCACTGGAGCCGTTCGGGCGCACAAAAGCCAAGCTGTCAGAAGAATATATCGCTAGTTTAAGCACAAAAGCCAATGGCAAGCTGATTTTGGTTACCGCCACCAGTCCCACACCGGCCGGCGAGGGTAAAACCACCACCACCGTTGGTCTTGGTGACGCCATGAATTCTTTGGATAAAAATGTTGCTATTTGCTTGCGCGAGCCATCGCTTGGCCCATGTTTTGGCATGAAGGGGGGAGCAGCGGGCGGCGGAATGGCTCAGGTCATTCCCATGGAAGATATCAATCTGCATTTCACGGGCGATTTTCATGCCATTGGTGCGGCCCATAATCTTCTTAGTGCAATGATCGATAACCACATCTATTGGGGCAATGCGCTACAACTTGATGCAAGGCGCATAAGCTGGCGCCGGGTTGTAGATATGAATGATCGTGCATTGCGCGATGTCGTTACTTCCCTTGGCGGGGTTACTAATGGTTTTCCGCGCCAGAGCGGTTATGACATTACTGTTGCCTCAGAGATCATGGCTATCCTTTGCCTTTCCAGTGATCTTGAGGATCTGGAAAAGCGTATTGAAAAAATCGTTATAGGCCAGAATAAAGATCGCCAGAATATCACTGCGGGTCAATTAAATGCTGCTGGTGCCATGGCGGTTTTGTTGCGCGATGCCATAAAACCCAATCTGGTGCAATCTCTTGAACATACTCCGGCTTTTGTCCATGGCGGCCCGTTTGCCAATATTGCCCATGGTTGTAATTCTTTGGTAGCGACCAAAACCGCGCTCAAGCTGGCCGATTATGTAATCACCGAGGCCGGATTTGGTGCTGATTTGGGAGCAGAAAAATTCTTTGATATCAAGTGCCGGATCGGAAATTTAAAACCGGATGCCGCGATAATTGTTGCTACCATCAAGGCGTTGAAATTCCAGGGTGGCATGGGAGCCAGGACCCTTGATGAAAAAAATATGGACGCATTGGGAAGGGGCATGAAAAATCTCGGCCAGCATATTTCCAATATGAAAAAATTCAATATTCCTGTGATGGTGGCCATCAACCGCTATTCCAATGATCGGGATGAGGAAGTATTGGCTGTTCAGCAATTTTGCGAGGGTCTAGGAGTAAAATCCCATGAATGCACCCATTGGGCAGATGGGGGAGCCGGGGCAGTTTCGCTGGCCCGCGATGTTATTGTAGCTGTTGATAGTGGAGTGGCTGATTTCAAAACTCTTTATGCGGATGATATACCGCTTTGGGTAAAAGCGCGCCATATTGCCACAAGTATTTACGGGGCCGATGATATTGTTGCCGACACAAAAATCCGTAATCGCTTCAAAGAGTTTGAAGAGCAGGGCTTTGGTCATCTGCCGGTTTGCATGGCTAAAACCCAATATAGTTTTTCCACCGATCCCAGCCTGAAAGGTGCACCCAAAAATCATGTGGTGCCAATCAGAGAAGTCAGGCTGGCGGCGGGGGCCGGATTTATCGTTGCCGTGTGTGGTGATATAATGACCATGCCGGGTTTGCCCAGACATCCGGCGGCCGAAAAAATCGGTATTGATGAAAACGGAGAGACCGTCGGTCTGTTTTAGGCCCCAAATATTTCCGGAGAGATATTTATCAACTGAATAATTTACCCGCAATCAGTAGTGGGTTCCCTTGGAAGTTGGTATCCTTGGAAGTTGGTATCCTTGGAGGTTGGTTCCCTTGGATTAATTCCGATAAGGACGCTTATCCTTGATAATATTATAAAATCTATCCGGCCTAAAAACCTTATTGAACTTTGCGAAGATAATAGCGAACACGAACAGGATTATTTGAAGTTGACCAGATTTCAAGATCGCTAAGGCTGTTCTGGTCAATGGTGTAATAATAGGGAACATATGGCATATCGCTACCTATGCCCACGGTTCTGCCCGCACCAATAGGCGGTGTTACCATATTTCCGCGAATTTCAGTCGATCCGGCGCACCGTATTTCCGGTTTGCTTGAAGCACTGGGATCAAGGGTTACTTTCATCTCTATGTTTTGATTGTTGCTCTCGTCAAGGCCGACTCTGATAACGCCAGTTACTTCACCACTAGCTTCAATTTTACAAGTTGAAATAGGTGATTGAATTGTGGGTGAAACAAACTGTCCGGCAACAATATCGGTCGGGCGCTCGCCATTACTTTCGGTGGAATAATCAAGTTTGAAACTGCCACTGTCAAGAAAACTCAGAATTGAGCCAAACAGGGGAAATACCAAGACCTGACCGGCAGGGTTTTCTATCTGCACCTGCAATATTTTCCAATCGCCAATGAGAGCCGGATCCATCTGGTTATAAATGGTTGATCCATGGGGTGTTGTAGCGCCTGAACTCGTGTCGGTACTGGAAAAAGCCGGGTAAGTTGCTAACGCTAAAGATAGAGTGATGGCTAGTGGTGCAAGAATTTTAGAATAGGACATTTATATTTCCTCCTTCTCTTATAATAACTTATATTGAGGCATAATTACAAAATATAAATACTTGTAAAGATCCGGGGGCTATAAAGTTAATACAGTAAATAAAACTCTTCCGAAATTGTTTGTAATTTTCTATAGTTTAGTTTGCTTTTTAGACATAAAAAAGCGGGGCCGGAAATATTCCTTGGCCCCGCTTTGATTTGTTAGCTCAAAGGCAGTTGTTACATGCCCAATGCTTTATCCGTAATAACGCTGGTCCATGCACCTTCGGGTATTTTGGTAATAACCGGATCAGAGCCACCGGCCATCAATGTATCAACCGTGCGTTGATAATCGGCAGGATCAAGCGCACCATTGGAGCCAGCGGTAAGCTTGGCAATTTCGCCCATCATCCGGCGCTGATGTTCGATAGTCTGGGCGCCGGTTTCATCATTTTCAAGTACGATTTCAGCCGCAGCGTCCGGATTTTCTTCAGCCCATTTCCAGCCCTTCATGGATGCACGAACAAAACGCACCATTTCATCGGAGAATTGCTCATCATTCAGGCGGTCTTCAAGCACATAGATGCCATCTTCAAGGGTAGCAACACCTTCGTCTTCATATTTGAAGGTCACCAGATCATCGGCGGAAAGACCCGCATCAATAATCTGCCAATATTCATTATAGGTCATGGTGGAAACGCAGGCAGCCTGATTTTGCAGGATAGGATCCACATTAAAGCCCTGTTTTAGAACTTCAACGCCATTCGGCCCGCCTTCGGTTGAAATGCCCAACTGGCTCATCCATGAAAGGAAGGGATATTCATTACCAAAGAACCAGACACCAAGAGTGTTGCCGGCAAAATCGGCAGGCGATGTAATGCCGCTATCAGCCCGACAAGTTAGCATCATGCCCGAAGATTTAAATGGTTGGGCGATATTGACCAAAGGCACGCCTTTTTCGCGCGCAGCCAGTGCCGAGGGCATCCAGTCGATTACCACGTCGGCGCCACCGCCAACCAAAACCTGCACTGGAGCAATATCGGGGCCACCGGGCTTGATGGTTACATCAAGGCCTTCTTCTTCATAAAACCCTTGGTCCTGCGCTACATAATATCCGGCAAACTGGGCTTGCGTTACCCATTTGAGTTGCAGGGTTACCTCTTGAGCGTTGGCAGCCGGAATTGCAGCCACTGCCATTGCTCCAAGAGCAAGTGTTGAAAAAAGTTTATTCATTTTAGTCTCCCTTTTGTTATTATTGGGTCTTTGACCCGGTTTCTTAGTTTACTAAAACTCTACTTACTTAAATATTTTCTACCTGCCTGATAGTCCCTACCCTCGAACCGAGGGGTGCCAGAATGTAACTTTGCGCTCGATTAGGGCGATTAAACCGTAAAAAATAGTACCCGCCAAGGCCGCAACGGCAATTTCTGCCCAAACCAGATCAACATTCATCCGCCCGACCTCGGTTGAGATGCGAAAGCCCATGCCAACGATGGGGGTGCCAAAAAACTCCGCTACAATTGCACCTATTAGCGCCAGGGTCGAGTTGATCTTTAGCGCGTTGAAAATAAACGGTGCAGCAGACGGCAATCTAAGGGCAAACAAGGTCTGCCAATAGGAACCGGCATAGGTGCGCATCAAATCTTTTTGCATATTGGAGGCTGCCGCAAGGCCGGATACGGTATTTACCAGCATAGGGAAAAACGTCATCACCACGACCACCGCAACTTTTGAAGGCCAGTCAAAACCAAACCACATGACCATAATTGGTGCCACCCCGACAATGGGAAGGGCCGAGACAAAATTGCCAATGGGCAACAATCCGCGTTGCAAAAATGGTGAGCGGTCAACTGCAATGGCGACCAAAAACCCGGAGCCACAGCCAAAAACAAAGCCGACAAGCACAGCTTTGATAAAAGTTTGTTGAAAATCAGCCCAAAGGATCGAACCGGAAACCATTATTCTAGCCCAGATCATGGATGGAGGGGGAAGAAGAATCGGGGAGACATTAAGCCCACGAACCAAACCTTCCCAAAGCACCAGAATGGAAATACCAAATAACAACGGCACCAGCAGATCAATTGATCTGACAATGGCACGGCTTTCTGGCTGCAAACGCACCAGCCATTCGTTAGCAGCCCATGCCACAAGCCAAAAAACCACAGCGCCAATCACAAAAGAATAGTTCATGCCCCTGCCCTTGTTTGTTGCGCACCAAGATTCCGAGTGACGATTCTTTCAACCACAGAAACCAGCGCTACCAAAGTTGCCGCAAGGGCTGCGGCCATAAAAAGTGCTGACCATATCTGCACCGTCTGACCATAATAGGAACCGGATAACAGCCGGGCGCCAAGGCCTGCCACAGCGCCGGTTGGCAATTCACCAACAATGGCTCCAACCAAAGAAATAGCGATGGCTATTTTCATGGAAGTGAAAAGATATGGCAGGGAAGCAAACCAGCGCAATTTCCAAAAGGTCTGGCTTTTGCTCGCACCATAGGTGTGCATCAGATCAAGCTGAATTCTTTCTGGAGAACGAAAGCCTTTTACCATACCAACGGCAATCGGGAAAAACGAAAGATAGGTGGAAATAAGCGCTTTGGGCAAAACTCCAGAAATACCAATGGCGTTGAGCACCACAATAATCATCGGCGCAATGGCTAAAATTGGAATAGTCTGGGAGGCAACAATCCAAGGCATGGTGGATTTATCCATGGCCCTGGAATGGGTAATGCCCACGGCCAGCAATATGCCCAAAACCGAGCCGATGGTAAATCCGAGCATGGTGGCCGACAGGGTTATCCAGGCATGATAGAGCAGGGAGCGACGCGAGGTGGGGTTTTTCAAAACCGTGGTATTCCATATTTCTGCAAATACCTGATGGGCCGAGGGTAAAACCGGTCTTTTTTGGTTTAAAGTATCGACGACAAACTGGGTAGCAGTCCAGTCGGATATTTCTGCACGCTCATAAATCCCGATCTGCCATGGGGCATTTAGCCATACGGCAAATCCATACCATGCAATGATAATGATAGTAACGATCATCAATACCGGCAGGGCTGTGCCCTGATAAAGCCTATTGAACACGCTCCTATTCCTCATAAGCATGCCCGGTGCGCAAACCTTCGCGCACCCGATGGGCGATCTTTAGAAACTCGGGGGTTTCACGAATATCCAGTGGTCGATCATCGGGCAAGGTACTTTCTATAATGTCTATCACCCGACCCGGACGCGGTGACATGACGACAATTTTTGTTGAGAGATAAACCGCTTCGGGAATGGAATGGGTAACAAAACAGATGGTTTTTTTGGTATCGGCCCAGAGTTTTAGCAATTGCTCGTTTAGGTGATCGCGCACAATTTCATCGAGCGCGCCAAACGGCTCATCCATCAATAAAAGATCGGCATCAAAGGCCAAAGCGCGGGCAATGGAGGCACGCTGTTGCATACCACCTGACAACTGCCATGGGAACTTTTTTTCGAACCCGGCCAGATTGACCATCTCAAGGGTGCGCTTTACGCGTCCTGCCTGTTCTTGCTTGTCCATTCCCATAATTTCCAGCGGCAGGACGACGTTTTTTTCCACTGTGCGCCATGGAAGAAGTGCAGGGGCCTGAAACACATAGCCATAATCGCGGTTTTTCCGCGCTTGCTCTGGAGTTTTGCTATTGACGAAAATTTCTCCGTCCGTTGGTTGTTCCAGATCGGCCACAACACGCAAAAAAGTGGTTTTGCCACAGCCCGAAGGCCCAATGAACGAAACGAACTCGCCTTTATTGATGTCCAGATCAACCTCAGACAGGGCATGCACCGGCCCATCATTGGTTTTAAAGGTCAGGGAGAGTTTCTTGGCAGAAATTACGGGACTCATTGGTTTGCCTTCTTTTTGTTGTTGGGCCTATTGAAGCCACACCACAGTCCATCGATATGCTCAAACAACTCCGGTTTTACTGATTGCCAAAGGGGATCAAGGATGACCCGTACGCCTTCTCGCCGTGCTAGTTTCGCCGCCGGAACAAAATCAGAATCCCCAGTAATTAAAATCAAAGTATCGGCCTGTTTTTTCAAGGTGATTGATGCAATATCCAACCCAAGCCGCATGTCCACAGCCTTTTGACGAAAACCAGCTGCAAAATCTGCATCAACCAATTGATTTGGTTGCTTAGTTCCCGCAATTAATTCTTTTTGAGGTTCTGCCTTTAGTACCCAAGATCTTTCGCGTTCGACCTTTCCTAGCCTAACGGCGAAGCTAGGCCGTTTCCGCAACTGATTAAACAATTCCTCACGAAACACTGCTTCCCGAGTTTTTGAATAGTCAATTGATTGGCCTGAAATTGGTAAATGGCCTCTGTTTTTATAAGGCGTGGCGTCGTAGTAAAAACATCTATACAGCAACGCGTGAGGGCTCTTGCCACCATGGTCATTTTGAAGACGTTCTAAATGGGAATAAACTAGTTGCCCAATTGTACGATCTACCGACTCAGAATCGCCCTCGTCCACATCTTTTCGAACAGTGGGCAATCGCTTGAGGAGAAATCCGCCATCAATCAAGATTGCAACTTTCATGCGCAATCCTCGAAACAAAAAGCCCCTAGGGATCGGCCACTTCCATGATCGCTAGGGAAATGACGTACTACCAAGGGGCGAATACATTTAATATAGTATACTAAAAGACTACATTCAATTAATTTATAACACTCTGGAAAAGTTGGTTTCAACCTCTTAAACCCCACTTGCCGGAATGCCGGTGCGCTGAACTTTTCTTGGCGAGGTAATTTCCTTATATTTGGAAAGCGCTTTATTGACCGCTGGGAACGGTTCACGGGCAATAAATTTGCCGTGGCCCTCGCGGGTTTTAATTACCCCCTCTTCCACAGCAACATATCCCTTGGTCAACGTGAATCTGGGCAGGCCAACCACATGCTTGCCTTCAAAGACATTGTAATCAATGGCGGATTGCTGGGTTTTTGCTTCGATGGTTTTTTCGCGTTTTGGATCCCATACGACAATATCAGCGTCCGACCCGACCAGAATTGCTCCCTTTTTGGGGTAGGTATTGAGGATTTTGGCGATATTGGTGGAAGTAACGGCAACGAACTCGTTCATGGTCAAACGACCCGTATTCACCCCATGGGTCCAGAGCATGGGCATGCGATCTTCCAAGCCACCTGTGCCGTTGGGTATCAGGGTGAAATTGTCGATGCCGGAGCGTTTTTGCTCGGTGGTAAATGCACAATGATCGGTGGCCACCACCTGCAACGAGCCAGACGCCAGCCCTGCCCAAAGGCTATCCTGATGTTTTTTGTTGCGGAAGGGCGGTGACATAACCCGGCGGGCCGAATGGTCCCAGTCCTTGTTGAGATATTCGCTATCATCAAGGGTTAGATGTTGAATCAAAGGCTCACCAAATACCCTGATACCGTTCTGGCGCGCCCGGCGCACTGCCTCATGGCTTTGCTCACAACTTAGATGCACCACATAAAGCGGCACTCCGGCCATATCGGCAATCATTATCGCCCGATTGGTGGCTTCCCCTTCAACTTCGGGCGGGCGAGAATAGGCATGGGCTTCGGGGCCATTATTGCCCTCTGCGAGCAATTTTGCCTGCATCTGGGCCACCACATCGCCATTTTCTGCATGCACTAGCGGTAATGCACCAAGGGCGGCGCAACGCTGAAATGATGAATACATTTCATCATCGTCAACCATTAACGCGCCCTTATAGGCCATGAAATGTTTGAACGTGTTGATGCCGCGCCTGGTTATTTCCTCCATCTCGTCAAACACCTGTTCGCCCCACCAGGTGATGGCCATATGGAAGGAATAATCACAATTGGCGCGGGTGGATTTATTGTTCCACATGGAGAGGGCTTCAAGCAAAGACTGGTTGGGAGAAGGCAGGGCAAAATCCACCACCATGGTGGTGCCACCGGCCAGCGCCGCTCTGGTACCGCTTTCAAAATCATCAGTGGAATAGGTGCCCATAAACGGCATTTCCAGATGGGTATGGGGATCAATACCGCCGGGCATGACATAGCAGCCGGTCGCGTCCAAGGTCTCGTCCCCTGAAAGGTTTTTACCAATCTCGGTGATGATGCCACCTTCGATTTTTACATCGGCTTTATAGGTTCTATCAGCGGTAACAATAGTTCCGCCTTTGATTACTTTATTGCTCATTTTAGGTCTCCCTTGAATATTTTTGTGTGCCCTGTTCCACTCCCCCTTTGTGGGGAGGGGGTAGGGGTGGGGGGCAACTTAAAAACCATTTGCCAATCCCCCTGTTTTTGCGAAGGGATAACCCCCACCCCGACGCAATGCGCCGACCCTCCCCACAAGGGGGAGGGTGGGTTCAGCACTTTGCTCAAATTTTTTTTCACCCAACAAGTTCCTTTAAAGGCATATGCCATTTCCTTCTTCCCAACGGGGCTGGCTCCCTCTCCCCTTAGGGGTTAGGGTCGTATTCGATTGTCACTTGTTGCGGGCCTTCTCAGTGCTACCGGCACCAGTGTGCCTGATGACATAGTCGTTCTGCTCGAGGCGGTTTCTTGCCTTTTCAATTTCTTCTGGAAGAAAAAGCGAATGCCATTTTTGCTGTTCAACAACCATCGCTTCAACTGTAAGATCCAAGCGCCTTTTTTCCCAAAGAGCCGTGTATCCATCCGACTGATCTTTGGCGTTAATCAAGTATTTTGCAGTTTCGAGGCCACCCCGATCAGAAAGCATGCGATGAAATATTGCTGCTCTATATCCAGCTTCAGATTTTGCGCGTTCATAGATTTCGAACATGGCTGCCTCAAATTTCTTCTCTAGATCGGCGGTACTCACTCCACAATCTCCGCAGTCTCAACCACGGCGTGCATCAGGACTTCGGCTCCGGCCGTGGCCCATTCCTTTGAAATATCCTCGGCCTCGTTATGGCTCAAGCCATCAACGCAGGGGCACATGATCATCGCTGTTGGTGCAACGGCATTGATCCAGCAGGCATCATGGCCAGCGCCGGAAATAAGATCACGGTGGGAATATCCCAGCCGTTTAGCAGCGCCACGAACAGCAGAGACACATTTCTCATCAAAGGTTACGGGATCAAATCCGCCAACCTTTTCTATCTCTATGCCCAGCCCCATTTCTGCGCAGATTTTTTTGGCTCCGGTCTTTAGCTGAGCTTCCATATCGGTAATGGTTGCCAGATCAGGCGAGCGCAAATCCACCGTAAACACCACCTTGCCCGGAATGACATTGCGCGAGTTTGGATAAACATCAATATGGCCGGCGGCGCCAACCGCATCGGGTTTGTGGCCCCATGCTATATCGTCAACCAGTTGGAGAATTTTTGCCATACCAAGCCCGGCATTTTTGCGCATTGGCATCGGGGTTGATCCCGTGTGGCTATCTTTGCCGGTGATGGTAATCTGGGTCCAGCTTAGCCCTTGACCGTGGGTAACGACGCCGATTTCTTTGCCCTCGGCCTCTAAAATCGGCCCCTGCTCGATATGTAGTTCAAACATCGCGGCCATTTTGCGCGCGCCCACCTCTTCATCGCCCTGCCAGCCGATGCGCTTTAATTCATCGCCAAATTTTTTGCCCTCGGCATCGGTTTTTTCATAGGCCCAATCCTGGGTATGAATACCGGCAAAAACTCCCGAAGCCAGCATGGCGGGGGCAAAGCGTGTGCCCTCCTCGTTGGTCCAGTTGGTGATGACGATCGGATGTCTGGTTTTTATATTCAGGTCATTAAGCGTGCGCACCAGTTCGAGGCCCGCCAGAACGCCAAGCACCCCGTCATATTTGCCCCCGGTGGGCTGGGTATCAAGGTGCGATCCGACATAAACGGGAAGCAGGTCCGGGTCTTCCCCTTCTCGGCGCATAAACATATTGCCCATCTGATCAACGCCCATGGTCAGGCCCGCTTCTTCACACCAACGCTGAAAAAGCTTGCGCCCCTCGCCATCCTCATCGGTAAGTGTCTGGCGATTATTGCCACCGGCCACACCGGGGCCGATCTTTGCCATCTCCATCAAACTATCCCACAGGCGGGAGCTGTTGATTTTCAGGTTTTGTCCGGGTCTTGACATGTTCATTGTCCTTTTTAATAGGGATTAGGCCTCAACTGGGGAAGGTAAACACCGCTCCTTCTTTTACTCCGCTGGGCCAACGGGTAGTTATGGTTTTAAGCCTTGTGTAAAAATGCACTGCTTCTGGGCCATAAATACCGTGAGAACCAAAGGATGAACTTTTCCAGCCCCCAAACGAGTGATAGGCCACCGGAACTGGAATTGGCACATTTATGCCAACCATGCCCACCTCAACCCGATCGGCAAAGGCGCGGGCGCTATCGCCATCGCGGGTGAAAATCGCCGTACCATTGGCATATTCATGGCCATGAATAAGCTCCAACGCATCTTCAAAGCTGTTTTTTCTCACCACGGAAAGCACGGGGCCAAAAATTTCATCGCGATAAATGCTCATATCATCTGTTACATTGTCAAACAGGGTGCCGCCAACAAAATAACCGTTCTCATAGCCCTGAAGAGAAAAACCACGACCATCAACCACCAGATCAGCACCCGCATTTTCGCCCTGATCTATATAGCTCAGCACCTTTTCCTGATGCATTTTGGTAATCAGCGGACCCATTTCTGCGCTCTCATCATTGGCCGGGCCGATTTTAAGCGCTTCAACCATGGGTTTTAGTTTTGCCACCAGTTTATTTGCGGTTTCTTCACCCACCGGCACTGCAACAGAAATTGCCATGCAGCGCTCTCCGGCCGAGCCAAATCCGGCACCCATCAAAGCATTGGCCGCCGCATCAATATCCGCATCGGGCATAACAATCATATGATTTTTAGCCCCGCCAAGCGCTTGCACTCGCTTTCCGGCTTTAGTGCCGCGCTGATAAACATATTGGGCAATCGGGGTGGAGCCAACAAAGCTTATAGCCTTGACATCGGGATGATCCAAAAGGCAATCAACCGCTGATTTATCTCCGTGAATTACGTTGAATAATCCATTAGGCAATCCAGCCTGTTTGAACAATTCCCATGCCAGCATCGAGGCCGAAGGATCGCGCTCTGATGGTTTTAGAACAAAGGCATTTCCGGCAGCAATGGCCATGGGATACATCCACATCGGCACCATCGCAGGGAAATTAAACGGGGTAATGCCCGCAACCACACCAAGGGGCTGGCGGGTTGAATAGGTATCGATTGCCGGGCCTACATTGGCGGAAAATTCGCCCTTTAGCATTTGGGGGATTCCACAGGCAAATTCCACAACTTCAATACCCCGGGCACATTCCCCAAGGGCGTCTTCATGGGTTTTGCCATGTTCGCGCGAAATTTCCTTTGCCAGCGCGTCAATATTTTCATTCAGCAAATGCAAAAATTTGAACATGACACGGGCTCGCTTGGCAGGGGGAGTGCTACCCCATGCAATCTGGGCCTCTTTGGCTTTTGCGATGGTTTCATTGATTTCGGCATCGCTTGAAAGAGCCAGAGTTCCCACCTGCTCGCCGGTGGCGGGGTTGAATATGGCGTTAATTCTCTTGGAACCAGAAGCAACCAGTTTGCCATTAATCGCGTTTTTAATTTCATACATATTAGTCGACCTCGTTCAGGACTTTGCCCAGTTTTTCAACAATTTCATCAATTTGTGCCTTTGATACAATCAAAGGCGGTGAAAGGGCAATAATGTCGCCGGTTGTGCGAATTAGCAGCCCGCTTTCAAAAGCTTTTATAAAGGCGGAAAATGCCCGCTTGGTCGGCTCTCCTTTAATCGGGGCTAGTTCTACAGCGCCGATAAGTCCGATATTTCGAACATCGATAACATTTGGCGCGTCGCTAAGCGAGTGCAGGGCCTCTTGCCAATAGGGCGCCAGCTCGGCGGCGCGGGTCAGCAAACCTTCATCCCTATAGGTATCAAGAGTGCCAAGGGCGGCAGCGGCTGCCATCGGATTGCCCGAATAGGTATAGCCGTGCATGAATTCGATCATGTGCTCGGGCCCATTCATAAACGCGTCATGGATTTCTGATTTGACAAACACTGCCCCCATGGGAATAACTCCGTTGGTCAGCCCTTTGGCGGTGACCATGATATCGGGAATTATGCCATAAAAATCGGAAGCAAACGGGGTGCCAAGGCGACCAAAACCGGTAATCACCTCGTCAAAAATTAGCAATATTCCGTGTTTGGTGCAAATATCGCGCAGTTTTTGCAAATAGCCCTTGGGCGGAATAAGCACGCCGGTTGATCCGGCAACCGGCTCGACAATTACCGCCGCGATTGTTGAAGCATCATGCAGGGCTACAATGCGTTCCAGCTCGTCAGCCAGATAGGCTCCATGTTCAGGCTCGCCCTTGGTAAAGGCATTCTTTTCAAGTAAGTGTGTGTGGGGCAAATGATCAACACCGGTTAAAAGCGTGCCGAACATTTTTCGGTTGGGCACAATTCCGCCCACTGATATGCCGCCAAAATTCACCCCGTGATAACCGCGCTCGCGCCCAATCAGACGAAAACGGGCGCCATCGCCCTTGGTCCGGTGATAGGCCAGAGCGATTTTTAATGCCGTTTCCACACTTTCAGAGCCGGAATTGGTAAAAAACACATGGTCCATACCCTTTGGAGATATGTCCACCAGCCGATTGGCTAATTCAAACGCTTTGGGGTGACCAATTTGAAAGGCGGGAGCATAGTCCATCTCTGCCGCTTGGCGCTGGATCGCCTCGGTAATCTTTGGTCGGCAATGGCCGGCATTGACACACCATAGACCAGCGGTGGCATCCAAAACCTGACGGCCATCAGAAGTTGTGTAATGCATATCGGATGCACCAACGAACATGCGCGGGTTTTTCTTGAATTGCCGGTTGGCCGAAAATGGCATCCAGAACGCACTTAGATCATTTGGTGTTACGTTTGCTGCGCCATTTTTATTGCTTGAATCTGTCATTTAGTTCCCCAAAGGTACCAGTACCAAAAATGTAGTGAGGCAATAGTTGCAACACCAGAACTTGGTTCGCCTGGATTTATGTGTTACCCAGTTTTTGACCAATTGATAAAATATTAGCACTAAGAGCGATGCTGGCAAGTAAAATTTGTGCTTTTGGGGGAGCAAAACAAATAAAAATTCAATTGGTATAATTTAGGGCGCAAAAGAAATTTTGTTTAAGGCTGCAAAAGGAAAAATATAAGTCAATTGGCACGTATTGGGCAACAATTAGAGCAAAAACGGGTGGGAAACACCCGTATCCAGAGGGAAAAACGCGAGATTATTTTGCAGGCGGCGTTGGAAGTTTTTGCGGCTAACGGATTTCGCGGTGCCACGCTGGACCAGATTGCTGACGCGGCAAAAATGAGCAAGCCCAACCTGTTATATTATTATTCGCGCAAGGAAGATATTCACCAAACGCTGATCGCAAGGCTTTTGGATACTTGGCTGGCTCCACTTAAAACTCTTAATGCCAACGGCGAGCCGATAGAAGAAATTTGCGCCTATATCAACAGAAAACTGGAAATGGCGCGGGATTTTCCGCGAGAAAGCCGCCTGTTCGCCAACGAGATTTTGCAGGGGGCGCCCCATATTATCGAGATGATTGAGGGGGAGCTAAAGCAACTGGTGGATGAAAAAGCTCTGATTATCGAGGGCTGGATGGAGAAGGGAAAGCTAAACAAATGCGATCCACGCCATCTGCTGTTCGCTATCTGGGCCACCACCCAGCATTATGCGGATTTTGATGTGCAGGTACGCGCGGTTTTGGGCGCAAAGAGAAGCGGTGATGACCGGTTTGAAGATGCGGCAAAATTTCTTGAAAACCTGTTTTGCAAGGGCTTGAGGCCAGGCGATCAAGGCCCAGCCGCGCCATAACAGGAACGGCGTCAGACCAACATAAACAACGGATCGCGGTCCGGCCACGTCACGACCTGAGCGTGGCAAACGGATTCTTTTTGTGACGCCGCTTACAGTACTTTTTTCATTTGGACAGCGTTCCCGTTCCTTCCAAATTCACGCCAACCTAATTGAATGTAAAATTGAATATTTTTGGTCATCGCGGCATGGGTATTCAAACGCATTTCACTGTATCCCTTAACCTTTGCTTCTCTCTCTGAGAGAGCAATCAATTTACGACCTAGTCCCTTGCCACTGTGATCTGGACGAACTGCCACGGTAGCGAGTTTCAAATATCCATCTTCTGGAACGAGAAAAAGGCCGCCGATAATATTATTCTCCTCAACAGCCACCCAAACATGGTTTTTCAGGATTTCCTCCGCACAGCCATCAGATACAGGTGGCAGGTCAGGTATGTGGTCGGCGTATTGAGCGTATGCATCGTCAATACATTTAGTTAGCGCGATGGCATCCGACATTCGTGCCTTTCGAATTGTACAGTTCTCAATCATCGCCTACCGTCTCCTTGGTTCCATCCAACAAGTTTATTATAAATGTTGCGCCAATAAATGGCTTATACGAACCCAAAGCGTAATATAATAATGCTATGCGAGTACACAAATTTCATATCGGCTAAATGCCATTTCTTTGACGTGTTTCAGCGAGACGTAGTCGGGACTGCTAAAAACCATCTGTATTGATTTATCATCTGGATATTCGATTAGGGAAACAAATTGCGCAATCTCAATGCCGAACAAAATTTTTGAAACTTCATAACGACTTATCAATTTGGCACCTGCTGCTTCCATTAAAGGTTCTACTACTGCCAAGTATTTTTCAAGCGCTTCATCACCATCATGTTTTACCGATGTCATTGCTAAAACAGTTTTTGTCATCGAATTTATTCTTTCGTAAAATTCATGTACTTAGAGCGTTTTTAAGGATAAGTGGGTCCGGTTATTAGCCTGTCGGCGAGAGACATGAAGAACCGCAACGAAGTTGCTGGTCGAAAACGCGATAAAATAAACACCTAGAGCATAGGTTTTGATTAAATCAAAACCTATGCTCTAGATGGATTGCTTTGTCGGCCATGCCTCCTCGCAATGACGACAACAGACACCGACGACAACAGGCCGCTGCTCAGATCGAGTTTTATTCCGCCGGCTCATTAACCGCCCCCGGATTATTTGGGTGGGTTGTCCAATTGGCATAATCACCGCTCACCTGTTTGCCGGTGCGCTCGTCCATCGCGCCAGCCTCCAGCGCAATCATTTCGATGCAATTTTCCACCGGGCAGACATTTACACATAGATTGCAGCCCACGCATTCATCTTCCATCACCTCAAAATGGCGCTCTGCGCCCTCCACATTATTTTTTGTCGCCATAATCGCCTGATGGGAGGTATCTTCGCAGGCAATAAAGCAGCGTCCGCATTCGATACACAGATCCTGATTGATTTTAGCTTTGGTGATATGATTTAGGTTGAGATATTGCCAATCGGAAACATTGGGAACTGCCTTGCCGACAAAATCATCGATTGAATCAAAGCCCTTTTCATCCATCCAGTTGGAAAGTCCAGAAATCATTTCTTCAACAATTTTAAAGCCATAGGTCATGGCTGCGGTGCAAACCTGCACATTGCCAGCCCCAAGCACCATAAATTCGGTGGCATCGCGCCAATCGGTAATGCCGCCAATACCTGAAATTGGTAAGCTATTGGTTTGGGCATCGCGGGCAATTTCGGCCACCATATTCAGCGCGATGGGTTTTACAGCCGGACCACAATAGCCCCCATGGGTTCCTTTGCCATCAATGGTTGGCTCGGGGGCAAAAATATCCAGATTTACTGAAGTTATGGAATTAATGGTATTAATAAGAGAAACCGCATCAGCTCCCCCCTTCAGGGCAGCGCGGGCCGGATAGCGAATATCGGTGATGTTGGGGGTTAGTTTAACGATAACCGGCATATTTGTATTGGCTTTGCACCAGCGGGTTACCATTTCGATATATTCGGGCACTTGCCCTACTGCTGCGCCCATGCCGCGCTCGCTCATGCCGTGGGGGCAGCCAAAGTTCAGCTCGATGCCATCGGCACCGGTTTCCTCAACCACCGGCAAAATAGTTTTCCACGCATCTTCTTCGCAAGGCACCATCAAAGAGACCACCACGGCCCTGTCTGGCCAGTTTTTCTTTACCTGCTTGATTTCGCGCAAATTCACCTGCAATTCACGATCCGTAATCAATTCGATATTGTTCATACCGATCAAGCGTCGATCACCACCAAAAATCGCGCCATAACGCGGGCCATTGACATTGACAACCGGGGGGCCGTCTTCGCCAAGGGTTTTCCACATAACCCCGCCCCATCCGGCCCTAAAAGCTCTCTCGACATTATAGGCCTTGTCGGTTGGGGGTGCGGATGCCAGCCAAAACGGATTTGGTGATTTAATTCCAGCAAAGGTGTTTAAAAGATCAGCCACAGCATAATTTCCTTCTAATATCAGTCACTTAAACGCCGGTACAAAACGGGTTCAGCCTCGGTGTCAAAAGTTATTTCAAGACTATCCAGAGCAATATATTTAGCCCCGAACATCTTTGTTTCTTCAAATTCACGAATGGTTTTTCCTTCTTCAAAATAAAAATTGGCACAATAAATTTTTACTCTAAATTCCAAGGACTGGGGAAACGGGTTTTTCGGGGTGCAAACTGTATGTTCGTTAAAACCAACGGAACCCTGTTCAAGATACATTATTTGCTCTTCATCTACCGAGACCCAAGTATCAAATATTTCGATATTTTGGGCCACGGCAGCACCAATTGAAAAATTCATCAAGACAAGTGCCAGCCAGAATATTTCAGGAGATCGCCGCATGTATATCCTCTGCTGCATCGCGCCCATTGGCCACTGCGGTTACAGTCAGGTCTTCCCCGCCCTCAACACAATCGCCTCCGGCCCAGACCTTTGAAAGTGACGTTTTTCCAAATTCATCAACGGCAATACGCCCGCTTGAAATTTTGAGCTTCTTAACGGAGCCGCTATCCAGCTTTTGTCCGATAGCGACAAAAATCTGATCGGCATTCAAAGAAATCTTTTCACCGGTTTTTTCCAAAACCCCGTTCTTCAATCTGGTAAATTCAAGTTTTAGACCGCGCACAGCACCCTTTTTAGCCAGGACTTTTTTCGGTGCCAGCCAGTGGCGGATAACAACCCCTTTACTCGCTGCCAATTCCTGCTCGAAACTGCTGGCCCCCATTTGCTCTGGACCGCGCCTATAGCAGATGGTTACATTGCGCGCGCCAAGAAGCTTGGCCTGAATAGCCGCGTCGATAGCGGTCATGCCACCACCAATGACAATGACATCCTGGCCGATGGCAATGTTGGAGAAATCTGTGCTTTGGCGTAAATCGGCAATAAAATCCACCGCATCAACAACACCGCTTGCATCGGAGTTTTTAATATTCAGCTGGTTCACCGCTCCCAAACCAACCCCGATAAATACCGCATCATATTGTTGACGTAAATCATCAAGAAAAATATCACCCCCAAGGGTTTTGTTGTTTTCAATCGAAATGCCACCAGTTTGCAGGATATAATCCAGTTCCTTTTGGGCGAAATTATCCGGGGCTTTATAGGTCGCGATTCCATATTCGTTCAGGCCACCCGATTTTTCACGCGCTTCAAAAATTTTCACCTCGTGGCCAGACATGGCCAGCCGGTGAGCACAGGCGATGCCCGCAGGCCCAGCGCCAATTATGGCAATTTTTTTGCCCGTTGCGGCACCGCGATCAAAAAACTGCTTATTTTCTTCCATAGCCGCGTCGGTGGCAAAGCGTTGCAAAAAGCCGATTTTTACCGGCTTGCCTTCTGCGGTCTCGCGCACACAAACTTCTTCACAAAGAGTTTCGGTGGGGCAAACTCTGGCGCACATGCCACCTAAAATATTCTGGTTAAAGATTGTTTTAGCGGCCCCAAGAGTATTTTGGGTGGAAATTTCGCGGATAAAAAGCGGAATATCAATATCGGTTGGACAAGCCGTTTGGCACGGGGCATCAAAACAAAAATAGCAGCGACCAGCCTCGACTATTGCCTCGTGGGCAGATAGGGGGACGTGTAAATCAGTAAAATTTTCCTGATAAGTCCCTGCATGTAAACGATTATTATCAATTCTGGATTTAGATATTCCCTTACCCATGAACCTAACTCCTGCTCCTCTTGCCCGTGCTCATGGGGCAGGATAGCGCAGTTTTAATTTTTTATCAAATGGTCAAAAAATGATTTTTCAGTTTTTTTGTGAGGGGGAGTCCAAAAAAATTGACGTTCAAGAGGTAATATTAACTTACTCAAGTTATAATAATCGGCAAAACATTCAAAAGTCCTCAAAAAATAATCAAGAAATAATGGGCATGACTTTACTTATCCAATCAACAGCTTTTATCGTTGGATCATCTGAAAGCAGCACTTGCGGCTTGATGGATTTAAGTCGGGATCTGGGTTTTTTTGCAATATTGAACTTCAAAAATATGGCTCTGGTCGAACAACAGATCACTAGAACCCCGATATGCTTTTTTCTGTTTTCCCTAGAGTGTGAAAAAAGTAATATTCCGGTGATAGCCGCCTTAATTCGAAGTAATCGTAATCGGCAAATCAGGTTTGCCCCAATGATCGGGTTTACAGAAGCTGCCAATTCAAAAACAATTAATATTTGTTTGCAACTGGGTTTCGATGATATTTTATTACCCCCTTTTGGGAAAAAAAATATCGCTCCAAGACTAGAGCAGCATATTAAAAAGCCCCATATTTATTTTGAAGCAAATAATTATTTTGGCCCTGATCGCAGAGTTGGAGCGATGAAAGGAAGCAATGCATTTCGCCAAACCAGGCGCCGCAAGACCAAAATCTGCAAAAAATTTACCATCGCAAGGGATATGGAGAGCGGGGTCAGGGTTGTTAAGGAGCAGATCGTAGATGGCGGTCCGCCTTCCAAAGGGCATGGTCAAACTATCATGTTATAGGTCCACGTCCTGAACATGTCGCTCTCATTCGCATTCGCTTAACATGCTTTATCTATTTGTTTTCGCTAGGGTCAGAACCCTAAGTCTTTAACCCCAAAACCGGTTCCCGCTTTTGGTAGTTACGCTTTAGTTCGGTGCGCGTTTGGAGAGTATGCGTTGTAGTGTGCGTCGGTGCATATTGAGGCGGCGGGCGGTTTCTGAAACATTGCGATCGCACAATTCATATACCCGTTGAATATGCTCCCAGCGCACTCTGTCGGCCGACATGGGATTTTCCGGCGGTGGAGGCATTTGGTCGCCACTGGCCAACAGGGCTTTGGTCAAATCGTCAGCATCGGCCGGCTTGGCCAGATAATCGACCGCCCCGAGTTTAACCGCATTAACTGCCGAGGCAATATTGCCATAGCCGGTTAGAACTACAATTTTTGCTTCTGGTCGTTTGGCTTGCAAAACACAAACCACATCCAGCCCGTTGCCATCTTCAAGTCGCATATCAATAATGGCAAAAGCGGGGGGCGCAGATTTTACCTTGGCGAGGCCGGAAACTACGCTATCGGCAATCGTTACATCAAAACCGCGTCTGGTCATTGCCCGCTCCAGGCGGGTCAAAAACGGGCGGTCATCATCTACCAATAGCAGCGATTTGTCTTGTTCGCTCAACTGGCCAACTATCGATACAGAGGGTGGAGTATTTTGCATGTTATTCTTGTTCATTTATTAAAATTACATCCAAGGATTACTTTTGGTCAAATATTGGCGATTGCAGACTTGCTGGTAAAGAAGATTGTAGAGGTACTCTTGGCCAATGCAAATGTACCTGAGCATTGGTGCTGTTGATAGTGGCGGATTTTAAATTTGAAAACCTGATGGAAGCACCGCTTCTGACCAAAAGGGTTTTGGCAATAAATACTCCCAATCCCAAACCGGCAATTTCGGAACTTCTGGAATCAGAACGTTTTGAGGCCGAAGTTTCAGAAGTGCTGGTTTTAAGATATGGCTCCCCAAGACGGGGCAACAGGTCATAGGGAAATCCCGGGCCATCATCGGTAATGGTGACGTTGAGGTTGTTTTCGTCCCACCGGATATGGATTGCAACTTTTTCATCTGCGAACTGCACAGCGTTTTCGATCAAATTTCCTAGCCCGTGCAATAATCCCGCCTGGCGCATAATCAATGGCTGGTTGTCTTTGTCACCCTCAAGTTCAATTGCGATCTGCTTGTCCATATGGGCAAAGGGGCGCACCAGTTCGCTAAAAAGTTCTGAAACCGGAACAGAAACAAAGGGAGAATTTTCCTCACTATCCAGATTTCGCAGACGGGACAGAATGGAGCGGCAGCGGGAGGCTTGTTCAATAATCAATCGTAAATCCTCAGCCAGAGAGCCTTCGGCTAAAGGGCTTTCGGCAATATCGGACTGCATTTCTTTTGCCGCAACAGTTATGGTGGCTAGCGGTGTCCCCAATTCATGGGCTGCCGCCGCTGCTAATCCGTCCAGAGCTGATAAATGTTGTTGATGGGACAGTGCCAGTTCGGTAGCACCAAGGGCATCGGAGAGCTGGCGGGCCTCATGGGCAACCCTGTTGGCATAAATCGTGACGAATACAATTCCACAAACCAGAGCAACCCAGACGCCGGTGACATAAAAATCAGGCAGTCCGAATGTTAGTTGCGGATCCCAGGGTAGATCCAGATGGGACTGGGACAACAGGGAAACGATAATCAGGGCCAGAGCACCGACTAGGGCTGTTTCTCGGCGGGGCAGGATGGTTGCAGAAACAGAAACCGGAGCTAAAAGTAGCAAGGCAAAAGGATTTTGCAGGCCCCCTGTGAGCCAGAGTAATCCAGCTAATTGCAAACTGTCAAAAGCCAGCTGGGTGGCAGCCAGTGCGGTTGTAGGGCGATGGGAATTGCCAAATTTAACCAATAGTCCGGCATTGAAAATCCCGGAAATTCCGATCAATACCAGACATTCAAGCAAGGGCAGTGGGTATTTCAAGCCATAGGCAACAAACAGGACGGCAATTGTTTGTCCGGCCAAGGCAAACCAGCGTAATCTAACAAGGGTTCCCAACAGCAGTGGGCGGGACTGGGTGGAGTTCAGGCGGCTGTTAAAGAAGGAATTTTCAAGATTTTTATCAGCTTGATATTGCATTTGGTTGAAAATCCTCCCTGTTTACAAGGGTTTTTAAAAATTTTTGCTTGATGTTGGGGTTTAATGCTAAAATTTCAAGATGCCAATTTCTGGTTTTTTACCTTGTTAGACAAATTGCTCAATACCATATGTAGATAGCTAAAGATTGGGAGAAAGAAATGAGCACTGCAATTATCAAACCGGCATGGTCCTTTGTATCTATCGCACTTATGGTTTTAGGTTTTATCGTCTTTTGGCCGTTAGGTCTGGCGATGTTGGCCTATATCCTTTGGGGAGAACATTTTGGTGGCTCCTCGGAACAGGCAGACCGCTGGATTAAAAAGCAAAAAGACAACTGGAAAGCCAAACGTAAAGGGCGAAAATTCAATCGTTCTTACTATAATAACTCGTCTTTTGACACCGGAAATGCAGCTTTTGACAAATATCGTGAAGATCAGCTGCGACGTCTTGATGAAGAGAGAGACCGTTTGGATGAAGAAATCGCGCATTTTCAGGATTATGTGAAAAATCTTCGCATGGCCCGTGATCGCGAGGAATTTGATCGCTTCATGCGTGAGCGTTCGGACAATCAGAGCGAAAGCTATACAATCATAGACGAGGACGAGGTTGACTATCGCCCAAGTCGTAAAGGCTCAAAAAGCACAACAAAAAACCGTAAGGGTAGAAAAGAATAGTTTTTAGTTCTTTTGGACGGATTTAACAGGTCTGCCCCTGATCCTTGCTAAAAATATATCAATATAGAGAAATAATCTAACGCCCCGAATTTACGGGGCGTTTTTTTGTTGTAAAGGTCTTTTGGCAGGGCTGAAAAAACAATGGAGTTTATAAATTTTTAACAAATCTAAATGGCCCAAACAAATAATGGTAGCAGGTGTGCCGTTTCAGCAAGCTGCCCGTATTGAAGTACGTATCAAAGTGCACCCGCGATCGCGTAATTTTCGCTTGAGTATTGCTGCGAACCTGGAGCCGATGCTAAGCGTTCCGGCCCGCGCCAGTGTAAAAGATGCCGAAATTTTTTTGCACAAACAGGCCCATTGGCTGGGTGAGCATTTAAAAGACCATCCCGAGCCGGTTCCATTCACTGATGGGGCAATATTTCCATTAAGGGATCGCTTGCACAAAATATCAGCCACCAAAAAAGTACGCGGTCTGGTGGAAATAGTTCATCAAATCGAGGGGGAGCATTTGCGAATTCCATTGCTGCTGGTGCCGGGTGAAGAAAAGCATATGGCGCGGCGTTTAAGGGATTGGCTTAAAAAACAGGCTTTAGCGGAATTGGAAAAATCCAGCGATTTTCATGCCAACAGGCTTGGTGTTAAACAAAGCTCCATAAACATTCGCTCCCAACAAGGGCGCTGGGGTTCTTGCTCTAGTTCGGGAAAGTTAAATTATAACTGGCGTTTGATCCTGGCACCACATTTTGTTCTGGATTATGTGGCGGCTCACGAAGTTGCCCACCTTTGCGAGATGAACCATTCAAAGGCCTTTTGGGACAAGGTGAAACAAACCTTGCCGGATATGGATATTGGTCGTGACTGGTTAAAGGAAAATGGCAAGCAATTACTGGCCTATGGAATAAAAGAGGTTGGCGAAAAATAAAGCGGTTGCAGATGATTTATCTACAACCGCTTGCTGTTTATTATAGGGGCAGAATTTTGCCCTAAGTTAGCGCAAAAATTATTCGTCGAACCCATAGGTATCAACGACAAAATCCAGATCTTTATCACCACGCCCGGAAAGGTTGAGCAATATGGAACAACCGGGATGGTTTTTTGCTTCCCGCATGGCAAATGCTACCGCGTGGGCGCTTTCAAGGGCCGGAATAATCCCCTCTTTTGATGATAGTTTATAAAACGCATCCAGTGCTTCCCCATCGGTGGCGGTGGTATAATTAACCCGTCCGATTTTGTGCAAATGTGCGTGTTCGGGGCCAACACCGGGATAGTCCAGACCAGAGGCTATGGTATTGACAGGCGCCGGATTGCCTTCTGCATCTTTTAGCACCAGTGTATGAAAGGCGTGAATATCTCCATCAACCCCATAGGTTATGGTTGCCGCATGATCGCCAAGATTTGTTGAAGTTCCAAGGGGTTCAACACCATAAAGGACCACGTCTTCATCATCGATAAAGCCACAAAACAAACCCATGGCATTGGAGCCGCCGCCAACACAGGCAGCAACTATATCCGGCAATTCTCCAGTCATATCTAAAAACTGCTCGCGAGCTTCAATGCCAACAATTTTTTGAAAATCGCGGACCATTTTTGGAAAAGGATGCGGCCCAACAACCGAACCAATGCCAAATAAAGCCTTGTCGGCCTGCCCCATATAGGAGCCAAAAGCGCTATCTACCGCCTCTTTGAGGGTTTTTGCACCCTCGGTGACAGCCACAACTGTAGCCCCTAAAAGTTTCATGCGCACCACATTGGGATATTCTTTTTTCATATCCACTTCGCCCATGTGGATTTCGCACTCCATGCCAAAATATGCAGCAGCAGTGGCTAAAGCCACCCCGTGCTGCCCTGCTCCGGTTTCGGCAATCAGCTTGGTCTTGCCCATATGTTTGGCCAACAATGCTTCGGCCATGCAGTGGTTTAGTTTATGGGCGCCGGTATGATTGAGATCCTCGCGCTTGGCATAAATTTGTGCTCCGCCGCTGATTTTTGAAAGATTGCGCAGGTAAGAAATGGGGGTCGGGCGGCCCTGAAAATGTTTTCTTATATATTTAAGGTCGTTGAGAAATTCGCCAGATTTGGAAAGCCGGTCATAGGCATCTTCAATTTCTTTGAAATGGGGAACCAGTGGCGGGGGCAGCATTGCGCCACCATACTTGCCAAAAAAACCTTTGCGATCCGGGTTGTTTTTAAAATATGAGCTCATTTTTTCCTCCTCGTTTTTTATATGGAACGAAATTTGCCGATTTTTTGCAACTGCAATTTTTGCGATATATCAATCGGAACTTAAATTTAACTGCAAAACAACAAAGTAAATCGGTTTCGTTTTGTCTGAGTAAAATTAATTACGCCCTTATTTGATAGTTAAAACCTCATTAAGGTGCTTTTGTTAGTTTGAAGAAAATATTATCATGTAACAACTATTTTTTGGGGCAGAAACAGTTGGAAAATCAACACAAACCCCTCTGGAGTAATATTTTGAAATCGACGAATATAGTTTCAAATCCAGACCAAGATCTATCCTGGGATAACGAGATCTGGGACAATGATTTTCTATTCGAGAAATATCCGGATGCAATTCTTATCGTTGACGAGAGTGGTAAAATTGCTGGGGCAAATAGAAACCTTAGCGACATGTTTGGCTATAAAAAACATGAAATGTTTGGGAAAGCCGTAGAAATGCTGCTGCCCAAACCTATGCGAAAACCCCATGTTAAAAAGCGCAATAATTACATAAAAAACTCGATAACTAACGATGGTAGGCCAATGGAAACCGGGGTTGCTTTTCAGGCCCGGCGTAAGGATGGAAGTTGTTTTCCGATCGACATAATGCTTTCTTCTGCAACTGGAAAGGGTGGGAAAGTTATCGTTACTGTCATTAGGGATATAAGCAAAAAAATTGCCGCAGAAGAAAATGAACGACAGGCAAAAGAAGCTTTAAAGGCAGTATTTGATGCGGCACCAGTGGCTATTTATTCGGTAGGAAGAGATAGAAAAATACTCTCGTGGAGCCGGGCAGCAGAAAAACTTTTTGGCGCTACGGCAGAAGAAGTAATTGGTAAGGTCTGTGACGATAATTCATGCGCTGTTGGAAAATCTGACAAAGGCCTAGACCTGTTTGAGCTCATTTTTTCTGGGAAAACCATCAGAAATTATATGAGCTATCGGCAGCACAAAAACGGCCAAATATTTCCTGTTTCCCTGGATGCAGCACCAATGTTTGATGAGGATGGAAAAATTTATGCCATCACCTATTCAGCTCAGGACATTTCGGAACGGCTAGAATCTGAAGACAGGGAACGCAAGGCCAATGATACTCTAAAGGCAGTTGTTAATTCTGCCCCCGTAGCCATAATTGTTTTGGATATAGAAAAGAACATTCTTTCCTGGAGTAAAGAAGCCGAGAATCTTTTCGGCTTTAGTGCAGAAGAAGTATTGGGCAAACCCTATGCGCTTATACCTCCGGGTGATAGTACGAGTGAGATGGACAAGGTTTTCGAGGGCAAAACCGTCAAGGATATTCAGCGTTATCGCTTGAGAAAAGACGGGTCCAGGGTGGCCGTGACAATTTCAGCTGCTCCCATCTTTTTACCAAATGGCGAGATAAAATCTGCTGCCTATTGCGTTCAGGATATTACCGAGCGTTTGGCCAGTGAAGCCAAGCTGAATAAATTGGCCTATGTGGATTATCTTACTAGTTTGCCAAATCGGGCAAGCTTGAAGCGGCACATTTGCGAAAGTATAGAAGGCACCACTAAATTCAGTGGAAAAATCCTGTTTGTTGCAAAGTTTCGCATAAAAGGGTTTTTAGAGATCAATAATGCTCTTGGACATGATAGCGGGCAAAAATTATTGATTGAAATTGCTGCACGCATGCGCAGATTTTCTCCGGATAATGCGCTGGTTTATCGTACCGGAAGATATAATTTTGCTTTGGCTGTATTCAACATCTCCGATCCAAAATTGATAATGGATATAGTAAATCCATTACTTGAGAGAATGTCTATGTCATACGAAATTGACAAGCAGCCGGTTCATCTGGAAATAAATGCTGGCGTGGCAATTGGGCCAGCACATGGGGACGAGGCAGAAGAATTATTGGCAAATGCCAATTTGGCTTTGAGTGCGGCACGAGTTGATGTCAGCCGCAATGTGCGCCTGTTTGATATGTCGATGAAGGCAAAAATTCAAGTAAAACGCCAACTCGATATTGATTTGAGACGAGCCTATGAAGAAGGTGAGTTTGAATTGTTTTACCAGCCGCAAATTAGACTTTTTGATAACAGGCTGGTGGGCGCCGAGGCTTTGCTGCGCTGGCGCCTCCCCGGGCAGGGTGTTGTGCAGCCGGGGGTCTTTATAGATGCTTTGGCCAATACACCCATTGCCTATGATGTGGGCAAATGGGTTTTACAAAGCGCTCTCATGCAAGTTGCGAGCTGGAAAACGCAGGGGCTGGATGGTTTGCGCATGGGGGTAAACCTTTTTGCAGCCCAGTTTGATAATGAAACTTTGGTTGGGGATGTAGAAAGCGCCCTTGAATTTTCAGGCCTTGATGCAAATGTCCTTGAACTGGAAATCACCGAAAATATTGCCATCGGAATGAAGAAATCTATAATCGAGCCATTGAAAACTCTACGTGCTAAGGGTGTTGGCATTGCTTTTGATGATTTTGGCACTGGTTATGCTTCCCTTAGCTATCTTGTTAAATATCCTCTGACCCGCCTAAAGATAGACAAGAGCTTTATTGATAATGTGCCCCAGAGCGAAGAAGAAGTTGCTATTGTGCAGGCAACAATTGTTATGGCCCACAAGCTGGGGTTGGAGGTAATTGCCGAAGGTGTGGAAACACTTGCTCACGAGGAATTTTTGCGGCAAGAAAACTGCGAAGAAGTGCAGGGGTATTTTTATTCCAAGCCCATGCCAGCCGCCGAATTTTTTGAGTTTGCAAAGGATTTTTCCTTTAAAAAAGCACAAACAACAGCCGCTATAACCCCTATTACATATGTAGCTTAAGACAGTTTTTGGTCGTAGTTTTTGTAGTAATAAATGCAACAAATTTGTAGTTTATTATTAAGTCCCCAAAAATATTGAGCTTTACTAGGCCCTGATTCTGGCTGTAATGCTAAAATAGCAATTTTAATAAAAATCATGACCAAAAAACTCGTCCATAAGGGATAGACTATGCTGCATAAAAAGCATCTGATTGCCGGGAAATGGATTGCTAGTGACGAGCAATTTGCCAATAGTCCGGTGAGCGGGAAGGTGGATAATTTTGCTGTTGGCAAGCCAGAACATATAGCCAGGGCAGTTGAAGCAGCCGAGAGGGCATTTGCAAGCTATGGATATTCTTCGCGCAGTAGGCGGGCAAAATTCTTGCGCACCCTTGCTGAAGAGATTGAGGCGCTAGGCGATGAAATAACCGAAATTGCAAGCCGTGAAACCGGTTTGCCTAAAGTGCGTTTACAGGGAGAGCGCGGCCGCACCATTGGCCAGTTTCACATGTTTGCCACCTATATTGAAAAAGGAGAATATCTGGATATTCGCCACGTTTCACCATTGCCGGATCGCCAACCTCTGCCGCGCCCTGATTTGCACCTGATACAAATGCCCATTGGCCCTGTGGCAGTTTTCGGGGCTTCCAATTTTCCTCTTGCTTTTTCAACCGCCGGTGGTGATACAGCTTCTGCCCTTGCAGCCGGCTGTCCGGTTGTGGTCAAAGGACATCCCGCCCATCCCGGCACCAGCGAGCTGGTTGCCAGATCCATTGTTACAGCCATTGAAAAATGTTCCTTGCATCCGGGGGTGTTTTCGCTGGTACAGGGGGGAACTTTGCAATCAGGTCAAGACCTTGTGCAACATCCCCTTATTTGCGCTGTTGGTTTCACAGGTTCCCTTGGCGGGGGAAGGGCTTTGTTTGATTTGTGTGCCAAGCGAGAGATGCCAATCCCGTTTTTTGGTGAATTGGGCAGTACAAATCCGATTTTTCTGTTGCCAAATGCAATCAATGTCAGGGGAGAAGAAATAGCTAAAGGCTGGGCAAACTCTCTGGTTATGGGAGCGGGGCAGTTTTGTACAAATCCGGGAATAGCTGTTGTTATTGGCGGAGAGCAGGCGGATTCTTTTATCAAAACAGCAGCTGAGGCATTGGGAAAAACCCAAGCGCAGACCATGCTGACTAATGGCATTGCAAAGGCCTATTGTGATGGGCGTGACCAGATAGCAGGCGCAAAAGGGGTGAGTGAAGTGCTGGCCTCTAGCGCTGAACCGCGTACAGCGACCCCGCACCTATATCAGGTGAGTGCCAGTGACTGGCTGCAAAATCCACAGCTTGGGGAAGAGGTTTTTGGCCCTTTGGGCTTGGTTGTTATCGTAAAAGATATGGAGGAAATGCTCGAGATTGCCAAAAATCTCAAAGGCCAGCTTACCTGTACACTTCATATGGAAGATGAAGATATTTCCAGCGCCCAAAGACTGATGCCAATTTTGATGCGCAAGGCGGGTCGGGTATTGGCAAATGGTTTCCCCACCGGTGTCGAGGTGGCAGATGCCATGGTCCATGGCGGCCCCTATCCCGCTTCCACCAATTTTGGGCACACAGCTGTTGGGACCATGGCTATTCGCAGATGGTTGCGCCCAGTTTGCTTTCAGGACATTCCAGCGCAATTGCTGCCAAGAGCGTTTTCAGGATAAGTGGGGCTGGTTTTGCCTCACGCCGGCGGGCTGGTTATTCAACCACCACAACAAGCTTGCTCCTATGGCTTTAACAGTTTAAATGACGAGTTTATAAATAATAAACGCCCCCATATTTCGGGTTGTTAGTAAAAAATGGAATTCATCACTTGTTTAAACGTTTAATAGCTGCCAGCGCAGATGGTTTTGTCGTCCCTTCTGTTGGCCAGCTAAGAATAGATATTCTTTCCGGCTTAACGGTTGCTCTGGCTTTGGTGCCAGAGGCGGTGGCATTTTCCTTTGTTGCCGGGGTTCATCCGCTAGTTGGGCTTTATGCGGCGTTTATTGTGGGGCTGATTACCGCGCTTATCGGGGGGCGGCCGGGGATGATTTCTGGCGCCACCGGAGCTTTGGCGGTGGTTATGGTTTCATTGGTTGCCCAATATGGGGTTGAATATCTTTTTGCCACCATTGTGCTGATGGGTCTGATACAGCTTTTTGTTGGACTGATGCGCTGGGGTAAATTTATTCGTCTGGTTCCCCATCCGGTTATGCTTGGCTTTGTTAACGGGCTGGCCATTGTGATCTTTTTGGCCCAGCTTTCCCAATTCCAGATACCGGCGCCAGAGGGTGCCCCAGCTGGCCCCCACGGGGTGGCAGTCGGTGAATGGTTGAGCGGGTTTCCCCTTTATCTAATGCTGGGTTTAACTGCCTTGACCATGGGCATAATTCAATTTTCGCCCAAATTCATCACCAGAATTGTTCCGGCTCCTTTGTTGGCGATCCTTGTGGTTTCGGCTCTGGTTATCGGTTTTAATCTTGATGTTAGAAGCGTTGGCGATTTGGCTTCAATTCAAGGCGGGTTACCAAAATTCTCCATTCCCATGGTTCCTTTTACACGGGAAACGCTTGAAATTATTTTGCCCTATGCCGGTATTTTGGCGGCCATTGGTTTAATTGAATCTTTGCTTACCCTCAACCTCGTCGCCGAAATGACCGAGACCAAAGGCGGTGCTTCCAAGGAATGTGTTGCCCAGGGAACCGCCAATATTGTCACCGGATTTTTTGGTGGCATGGGTGGATGCGCCATGATCGGCCAATCAATGATCAATGTTAAATCTGGAGGGCGCACGCGCTGGGCCGCCATTTCCGCATCGCTGTTCTTGCTGGGCTTTATCCTGTTTGCCTCTGGCCTGATCGAGGCAATTCCTTTGGCTGCGCTAGTCGGTGTTATGTTTATGGTAGTTATTGGCACTTTTGCCTGGCGCTCCATTCGTATTATGGCCAAAGTGCCACTATCGGATTCATTGGTGATTGTGCTGGTGACAATAGTTACGGTTATGACTGATCTTGCAACTGCGGTTGTTGTCGGGGTGATCATATCTGCTCTGGTTTATTCGTGGAATGCTTCAACCCGCATGCGCGCAACCACCAGCTTGGACGAGAATAATTCCGAGGTGAAAATCTATCGACTTTATGGCCCATTATTTTTTGGCTCCATTGAAAGTTTTAGCAGCTTGTTTGATCCCAAAAACGACCCCAAGACGGTAATAATTGATTTTCTTGAAAGCCGTGTGGTTGATCATTCGGGATTGCAGGCCATTGATGCTCTGGCGGAGAAATATCAGGCCAATGGCACGGTTTTGAAATTGCGGCACCTTTCAAAGGATTGCCAATTGTTACTCAACAAGGCGGGACAATTGGTCGAGCCTGATAAAACCGATCCCCAATATGGTGTAGCGGTAGATTATTCCATTAGGCACGGACAGCTAAAGGCCAGCCATTAGAGGCAGCAACGTAAGAGGCAGCAACGCAAGAGGCCGCGACTTCATAAATCTGTTATTTCAAAATCTGTGACTTCAGAGTCTATGACTTCAGAGTCTGTGACTTTAGATTCTGTGACTTTAGATTCTGGGACTTGGCTAAAATCTGTGCACCAAGGGTATTTTGCAACTGCACCTGTTTGAAAAACTTTTCTTTTGTAGCTCAACGCGATCTTAACGCCCATTCGGCAAAATATATCCTGATATATTTTCATGCAGGATACTTTTATGGCCGACCAGATGCCGCAAGACAAAATAGTGCCGCAAAATGAAAACTCCAACCAGACCAAAATAATCTTGATGTTCTGGTTGGCTATTAGCGCCATATTTATCATCCGCACCTTTGCCTCCGGCTCGGTTATGCCTCTAATCGGGGATAGTGATGATGCCATGCGTTTGGTGGTGGTTCAGGATTTTTTGGCCGGGCAAGACTGGTATGACAAAACCCAATATCGTTTAAACACGCCATTTGGCGCCCCGATTCATTGGTCGCGTCTGGTTGATCTGCCCATAGCGGGCCTTATTTTACTTTTTACGCCGTTTTTTGGCGACATGGCCATTACACTTGCCGCCTGGGTCTGGCCCTTGCTGCTTTTGCTGGCGCTTTTGTTTTTGTCGGCAAAAATCACTACATTTCTGGTAGGGCCTCAAGGGCTTTTGCCCGGTTTGGTTGTTCCGGTTTTATCGGCTGCCATTCTGGTGGAATTTGCTCCTGGGCGGGTCGATCATCACAGCGTACAATTAATTTTGGTCATGGCGCTGCTTTATGCCAGCATGCGGGCTTGGAAAACTCCGAATTGGGCAATAATAGCGGGAGTAATTGGCGGGATTTCGCTGGCTATCGGTATGGAAACCCTGCCACAGATTGTAGTTGTGGTGGCGGTTTTCGGGCTGTTTTTTGTCTTTGAATCTTCCAAGGCAAAGCAGGCACGCCTGTTTGGAATTGCCTTTGCCCTTTCCTCCCTTGTTAATCTGGCTTTGGCCCAACCAATAAACCAAAGGTTTGATGCGGCCTGCGATGTTTTATCGTTAGTGCATGTAAGCGCGGCGATCGGGGTCGCGTTGGTGTTTTTAATCGCTGGTTTTTTACCCCTTAAAACCTGGTATTTACGCATGCTGGTTGCCGGAGTTTTGGGGGCAATAATGGTTGTGGCATTGCTGCTGACATTCCCCCGATGTGCGGCAGGTCCCTATGGTCAGATTGATCCGTGGCTGGCGCAAAACTGGCTTTCCCAGATCGTTGAAGCCAAATCGGTATGGTATTCATTGAGTGCTATTCCCGCCTATACGATTGGCATATTGTTTCCACCAATAGCGGCATTGATTGCTTTGATATTTATTGTGAAGCGCTCAGATATTGACAAAAAAGCGCAATGGCTGGTTTTGGGTTTTTTCCTTTTGGCTGGCATATTGGTGGTTGTTGCCCAGATAAGGGGGGCGCGTCTGGTGGCTGGAATGGTGGCACCGGTAGCTGCCTGGGTAATTTTGGCTGCTCGGCAAAAATATCTTTCAAACCGCTCATTGTTGGCAACCCTTGGCTTGCTCGGCTCGTGGCTGATGTTTGCCGGTCTGGCTATTGCGGTAATTGCCGGTTTTATTTTGCCAAGGGGAAGCGATGAAACCCTCTTGGTTGCCGGTTCGGGGTTTAGCAAGAATGATTGTTTGCAGCCTGATGCTTTTGCTGATCTGGCATCATTGTTACCAACAAGGATTATGGCGCCGGTGGATCTGGGGGCACATATTTTGTTATTCACCCCCCATGCGGTGGTCGGCGCTCCCTATCACCGTAACGAGCGCGGGCTGATTGACAGTTTTAATTTTTTCAATATTGCCATTGATGATGCCAGACAAATTCTAGTGGAGCGCGAAATATCACTGGTTGTTATCTGTGAATATCTGCCGGAAATGAATGGTTTTGCTGATGCGGCTAACGATTCTTTTGTGCGCTTGTTTGCCAAAGATGCCCTGCCTGACTGGCTGGTAGATATAACTTTGCCCGGCTCGATTTTGCAAATCTATCAGGTGAGCCCTTTGCTTAAGGTGCTGCCTTTGCCTAAAGAGCAAGAAGAGATAGCGTTTAATCCTTCATAGGCGTTTTTTGAATCTGTCATCAATAAGCCCCAATTCTTGCCGGGATTTTTTGGTCAGTTTACTGGCAATCAGGCGGTGGGCCTCGATGATATAGGCTTCTATATCATCTTGTCCAAGTTCTGAATTTTGCAGAACCTGCACCCATTTTGCTCTGGCCAGATAGGGGGCTGGAAAAATCCCTTCTAGCTCTGGCAGCATCTTAAAGCTCAGGTCTGAACACTTAAAACCTATTTTCCAGTTTTTTCCTTCTCCCCATACGGAATAGATGGAGAAAATTTTGCCCCCGACCTTGCCCACCGAAGCATTGCCCCATTGGTGCACAATTTCTACGGCTTGCAAGTTCCCAATGAAGTTTTCAAATGTCTGGCGCTCAAATATGCTCATGGTTTATGTGCTTTGTTTATTTTTCAAGGATTTGACATGAAACGCCGTTGCCCTTTATGCCGCAATATCCTGAAGGGTTTTTGGCCAGATATTGCTGATGATATTCCTCGGCGAAATAAAACGGTGCCGCCATTTCTATCTCGGTGGTGATGGGGCCAAATCCATGCTCAAGCAATTGTGCTTCATATTGATGCTTGCTTTGCAAGGCGGCTGCGTTTTGCTGCTTGGTAGTGGTATAAATAGTTGAGCGATATTGGCTGCCAATATCATTTCCCTGCCGTAAGCCCTGTGTCGGGTCGTGGCTCTCCCAAAAGATTTTCAATAAATTGTTTATTTTGAGTTTTTGTGGGTCATATACTATTTTCACCACTTCAGCATGGCCGCTATGGCCTGAGCACACCTTCTCATAGGTCGGGTTTTGCAAAAATCCGCCCTGATAGCCAGCAGCGGTTATATGCACTCCATCAAGGGGCCAAAAAAGCCGCTCTGCCCCCCAAAAGCAGCCCATTCCAAAATAAATCACCTGCATTTCTTCAGGGTATGGGGCAGATATAGAGCGCTTCCAAACGAAATGTTGCAAATCAGGGTTTTTGCGGCCTAAGAATTTAATATCCATTGTTTTATTTATGCGGCTTTTTTACCAGAACGGGAAAACTTGAAAAATATAGAACTGAGCAGCATGCAAAACACGGCAACAAACAATAAAGCCATCCAGCTTGGCCAAGCCAGAATGGTCACCAAAAACGGATCCCACAGGGCGGGACTGACCTTGCGCTCAATGATTGCTCCAAACAGGGGCAGACTGGGGGTGCTAAGCAGACTTTCGAACGGATCGTTTTGAAACCATACCTGTCCAAGGGAAGAAAACGCTCTGGAATTGTCCGGAATCCAGACCATGATTTCAAAAACCAGCATCAGGGCAGCAAAAAGGCTAATAATAATACCAAACAGCGCTGAAATAGCTTTGATTAGTTTGACAATTATCTGCATGTTTTTCTCCGTTATTTTGTTTTTACCCAAACTTGTTTGCTATTCAGGTCAGATTGTCAAAAATTGTTTCTAAAGAGCTTGCTCTAAAGAACTGGTTTTTACAGCTTATTAGCTGCCTTTGGTAATTATTAATTCAAATTACCTTTAGGCCCTATCTAAGCGCATTCCAAGATAATATTGATAAGTCACATTAATCTATAGTTCACGCAAGACGGGACAAAAATTGTCCAGTTTCTGCCGGGATGAATTCCAATATTGGTAAATAAGTTTCAATAGATTAGCAGATAGTAAAAGTTCAGCTTGCACTACCTTAAAACGTAGCTATAGTGCGCGCCGCTCGATAGGTTTTTTTAGCCAGGTTTTATAGCCATATCGAGATGCGGAGAGGTGGCCGAGTGGTCGAAGGCGCACGCCTGGAAAGTGTGTAGGCAGGGAACTGTCTCCAGGGTTCGAATCCCTGTCTCTCCGCCATAAATTGCAAAAATACTGTGTCAGAACAATGGGTTATATATTCCGAAGCGAGTAGTGCTCCACGTTTTGCCCCACGAACGTTGGGGAAATCTTATGGAAAACAGTCTCAGACGGGGTTACGCCATCACATAAGTACGCGAAATAAATCACTTGAATATTCTCTTTGATGTCTCAAATGCAACCACATGTCGATCAGGAAGGCGCTCCATGATTAAAATCAGCAAAGTCATCCCCCACATAGACCCCTACATTGATGATATGTAGGGGGAACTACATGGCAACCGGCGATAATCGCCAGTGTTTTAGCACTAAGTCCCCTGCACCAGTCGCCGGGCTGACCGCCCGACCCCGCACCGTCACACACCTATTTTAATAAAAAGGGTGCTGACGGCGCTCGCCCCTGGCGCAACTCGTGTCGCGTTCGAAAACTCCGCTCCCTTGTGCTTGTGGCTCGGCTGACGCTGCGGGGTCGGCCGCTTTGCAACCGGCTTGTCGCTTTTTCCACGCGCATGGCGCATGGGCTCCAGCCTGCCGACGACTGGTGCAGGGGCACTGTTGCACTCGATTAGAGCACTTTCGGTTTTGTTGATCCAAAACCTCAGCTCAAAGTCTCTGCTTGGTCGCGTTTTCGAACCGGATAACCGTGACCACTTATCCTGAAAACGCTCCTTTGCCTCGCGTGAGACTGGGTACTGGGTTTTTGAAAATGCAAATCCACTAAGCCCGGCCAATCTGGCCGCGCACTAAATTGGCCAGTTCCTGAATGGAACAATCAACATTTGTTATACTGGGTGCTGACTTCGCTTTGTTGTCGAAGTCAGCACCCACTACCGCGCAGGCTCCCCACGCACAAGGCATGTCTGCGGCGCGGTGCTTTGGACAAGCACCAAATATCAGCACGCTGCAATATGCAGCGTTCAGCGCAATCCTGCATGTGTCCGCATGTTGGATCGGAGTGGATGCTGGCTCCGGCATGAAAGATAAAACCGACAACATAATACTTGGACTTCGCCTGGGCGATCAGCTCATAGAGCTGTCGCTGGCTGACCGCCGCCGCCACACTCTGGTGATCGGCAAAACCGGTGTTGGAAAAAGTACCGTGCTGCGCAATATGGCGGTTCAAGACATTGCCGAAGGGCGCGGTTTTGCCCTGCTTGATCCCCATGGTGATATTGCGGAGGAACTTTTGGATTGCATTCCAAAGTCCCGCGTCAATGATGTGGTTTATTTCAACCCGGCGGATATGAGCCACCCTATCGGGTTCAATCTGCTTGGCGATGTCAACGTCGACGCTCGACCAATAGTGGCCACCGGCGTAGTCGCTGCCTTCCGGCATGTGTGGCGCGATAGCTGGGGGCCGCGTCTCGAACATATTCTTTACAATTGCTGCGCCGCATTGCTCGATACACCCAATGGTACGATCTGCGGCATTCCCTTGTTGCTGACCAATGAACGCTATCGCTCTCATGTGGTTAAACACATCACCGATCTTGCAGTGCGTAATTTCTGGGAGGAGGAGTTTTTGTCCTACAACGAGCGCTTTCGCAGCGAAGCTATCGCTCCGGTGCTCAACAAGGTTGGTAAACTGCTACACACGCCCGCCATCCGCAATATTTTTGGTCAGGCATCAAGCACCATTGATCTGCGTTTCATGATCGACAACAAGCGCATATTGATTGCCAATCTGGCCAAAGGCAAAATTGGTGAAGATGCTGCCAACCTCATCGGCTCGTTCCTGGTCACCCGCCTGCATCAGGCGGCGCTATCGCGCAGCGATATGCTAGAAGATGAACGGGTAGATTTTCATCTGCTGGCCGACGAATTCCAGAGTTTTACCACCGACAGTTTTGCCCAGACATTATCCGAAGCGCGCAAATACCGGTTGAGTTTGACGCTGGCGACACAGTTCTTGTCGCAAATCTCGCCAACCGTGCGCTCCGCCGTGCTCGGCAATGTCGGCACCATGATGGTGTTTCGGGTTGGCGTTGAAGACGCAGATGTGTTTGTCAGGGAACTCGAGCCGATGACAAACGAGACGCTGACGGACATTTCCGCTTTTGAAGCCTGGATAAGGCTGCCCAACAGTCTGGAACGGTTTCCAATGAAAACTCTGCCCCCCATTGAACAGCATCACGGCCATTGTGACTTGATGATCTCGCAGAGCCGCATGCGCTATGGCAGAACACGTGAGAAGGTCGAGACCCGACTGGCGAGGTTTTTGAAAAAATATTCCGAGTAACGATCTTTGAGCGAGGGCTAACACCTGCGCGCGCCAACTCAGTCATCGCTCAGCATGAATGTTTCACCGCAACCATCCATCCACTCAATGTTAAAAACAGGACAGTTTTCAAACTGGCTCAAATCCACAAACAAAAACAACCTCGATCCCCTTCCATTGTTGAATTTTTTGGCAACCAAGACCATGTGTCCAACCCGCTCTTGTGAATTAGTCACGGTCAACACCCGAAACCGCGACCAGCCGAATTGTTCTTGGTGTCGACCTTGTTGCCAACCGGCATGATAGGTAAGTAATTTTTTGTAAATTGAAGATCCGCGCAAACTGCGCCTTTCGACCGGCATGGTGCCCCGATCGAGTTCGAGAAAAAAGTTGGCCCGCTCCATTCCCCTCTCGGTTTTGTATTCCAGCGCGAATATCTGGTCTGGTACCAGAGCCAATCTTTCGCGTTTTTTGTTCACTTTTACCGTTGCATCAAATCGAAGCGGGTTGCGTTTCACTCTCGTCGCCTCCGGTGCCTGTTCAAGAATTTGCTTTTGCTCAATGAAGGTAATCCCCTTCTCCTTCTTGCATGCCAGTTCAAACGCGACCATAACCTCGGCAATGCCCAGCGTATGTTCTAAAAATTCACGCCGGACTTTTGAGTTCTTATATGACCAGTCAAGTTTCTCTTGGGGCAGCTTGTCGTGCTCGGCCAGAAGCCGCGCTCCCCTGTTGCCAAGGCCATAGACCATTGGCTGGCTGCCAGCACGGCCAAAATATTCAAGCTGCGCCCGTGGGCGCTCCAGATATCGATGATGAAACAAAAGTTGCAACCTGCGCCGCAATTGCTGGTCGCTACCATCAATCAGCATGGCAATATGTTTCGAAGATAAAAAATGATGTTTGGCAATTGCCCTAACGATTTCAACATCGCGTTCGGTAATACGAATTGCAGCGACCTCACTCCGCTTGTAACGCGGCAGCCTTTTTTGTTTTTCGCGCTTGGTTCTCATGTCTCCAGTATATCACCGCGACTGTGCAACTCTTTGCTTTAATTGAGATTATTCTCCTTTCAAGGTATAATTTATCCAGATAAAACAGTACCTTAAGGAGAGCTATAATGAGCAAACAACAAAACCATATGGTGGATTTTCGCAAGGTCAAGGACAGCGTTTCTATTACCCGGATACTTGAGCACTATGATGTGTTGGATGAATATTCAAAACGCGGCGATCGCCTGGAGGGGCCATGCCCCATTCATGATGGCGACAGCCGATCGTTCTCGATCACCCCGGCAAAAAACACATGGTATTGCTTTGGCCAATGCAAACAGGGTGGCAATATTCTTGATCTGGTGGCCAAAATGGAAAAGTGCGGTGTGCGCGATGCGGCAATCAAGATTTCCAACTGGTTCAATCTTGATAATGTTGAACACAAGCCAGCAAAACAAAAAAAGCCCAAACCTGATAGGCCGCCGAAAAAGAGCGGCAAGAACAGCAAAAAGCAGCGCCGGTCGGCTAAGAACGAACTGAGCGTTGAGGATAAGGACGACCACAAGCGCCCTGACGACGAAAATCAGGCAATAGATTTGAGTGCGCGTCAAGGGGCGGACATTTTCGAAGATTTGAGCCGTATTTTGTGGGAATGTCGCAGATTAAAAATTGTACGACATCAGAAATTGGCTCATTGCGAGTGTCCCCCGCCATCTTCTTCGTGCCTGCGTGTCTTCTCAAATCATGGTACAATAATTCCATATGAATACAGAATATTTTGCCGCTATCGTGGCGAAAAATTATGAGGCCTTCGACAGGCGGTTAGATCATTTTGAGTATCGTTTTGACCAAATTTATGAAAGGTTTTCCAAGATGGACGTAGAATTGCAGCTTATCAAATCCGCCCTCGCAAATCCTGTGCGGATTGAATGTGCATCATCGTTTCGCCGATGAATGACTGGTATTGATTTTCTTTGGGATCAATGCGACGGATAAAGTTCGAAACCAAGATTAATACGTGGCCCGTAAATTTGGCGTTGATCAGTCTTAATATGAATAAAATTTGTCGCACAAATCGAATTCATATACTGATGATTCAGGTCGTCCGATGGGATACGTAAGTATTTGAAACGCCTGTACATTGGTACGTAATGTTGCGGACTAAATTAATTTGAATAACGTAGTTGGCGTTGGCTTTAGTGCCATACGGGTGCGTGGAAGTTTTGGAGTTTTTTTGTTGAGTATTCATAGTACCAAACGTGACGAATTGGATGAAAAAAGCCAGGCGGTTGAGCCGCTAACTACACCGGGCATGGCAGCGGAAAACGGGCCTGTTGAAACGCTGGAAAAAACACCGGCCGATCAAAATGAGGACATGCCCAATAACACACCCAAAAAAGAGGCAGCAGACGGTTTGTTGATCTATCGCGCTTCTCGGCCGGAAGAAATTTTGCGGGTTCGCGATATTTCTAAAGAATTTCATTCAGAATGCCGCTATGCGCATTTGCCGTTTAGTGAAGAGAAGTTCATTCGCGCCTATACAAGGGCGATCCGAAATTCCAATGATACGCTGGCGATCTATATTCAATATAAGGGCGAAACCGTTGGTGTGCTTAATGCGGGTGTGGGCGATTATTATCTTGGCGAGGGCGGGCGCATGGTGACGATTTATGTCTTGTATGTATCGGGCAAGGTGCGGGGTACGTTTTTGGGCGGCAAAGTGGGGGTAAGGCTTTTGCGCACTGTTATGGACTGGGCAACATCCCAAAAGGCACAAGAAATCCACATTCATTCCACATCGGGCATTGAGCCAAAGCGCACAGACAAGCTGCTCACCCGCATGGGCTTTGTTACCTATGGCGGAAACTATGTAGCAAGGGTGGGATGATGAATTGGATACGCGATCATCTTTGGTGGAGTACCTTGGGCGCGTTTGTGTTGTTGGTGTTCGGTTTTTTTTGGTACTCCCTGGGACCGGTGTGGACGACCAATCCACTGTACAATCAACTGATTGCCGTGATGGAGGAAAGAAACCGCCTTTGGTTGTCACCTGAACTGGAGGGTGGTGGCACAGGACTCAATTTCTCAAATCGCGATATATCGGACATCGTTTGTCCATTGGTGACTAAAGAAGCATTGAATGAAATGTACAACAATCCCAACATTGCCCGGAGCATGGAATATCTTTTTCTAGAAGATTGGCAGGTGCATCCGGACAATTCACAACGCTGGACAATAACAAAGACCACCGGGTTTTTAGCCACTCAAACTCTCGATGTTACGCTTGGCCCTGATGGATATTGTGACGGTTTTTTTCAGCGCTTTGTTTTTATGAGTTAACAGCAAAATTGCAGCAATTTATTTGAAGGGAAGAAAAATGAATAATCAGCTATTGGAAACCATTGAACTTGGGTTTCGTCCGGTGGGTGGTCCTGCCGGTTGGTTTGGTGCGCAACATATGTTTCTCGTTCGCCGTTTGGATGGTGAGATCGTTGCCTCGGCGAGCGGTTTCCCCGAGGTTGGCAATGGTGCCTTTGCTGCTCTTCATTCAGGTGAAAACAATTCATCATTCGGACATCTTCGTACCCAGATCACAAATTCTCCATACCAAGATTCTTATGACGAAGAATATTTTAGAAGTGATGAGTCAAAGCGCACAGACAAGCTGCTAACCCGCATGGGCTTTGTTACCTATGGCGGGAACTATGTGGCGAGGGTGGGGTGATGAAAATCAAATTTGGTAGTTACAGATTTATCGCATTGGGCATTTCCGTGATCGTGCTGGCGGTAATCTATTCATTTCAGTTTGTCACACCTTTAGTCCGGGATGCGCTCAGTGCTGAGACAAATTACAAAGAATTAGCCGCGAGAATTGAAGCGCAAATTAATGAGAATGTTGGCAAAAATGGCTATCTGGTTGAGAGTTATGTCCAACTTGAAGGGCGGTCACTGAGAATAATTTACCAGTATGATCGGCCTTGCTCACAGCGTTCACCCGGACTTGGCCTCCTGCGGAAAGAAGTTTACCTGAACCTAGACGAGCTGTCGCCTGATATCAGGTTGAGCGACAGCTACTTGACCCAAGAGCAGTCGGTTCTTCGGTTTCGATTTGAACAAGAAACCGAAAACTCCTTACGCCAATTATCGGAGCTAACGAGTGCCTATGTTATAAATAACAGTGCGCAGGGCACAATTGAACGACTAGAAAAAATCTCGCAAATTCAAGTTGATTTCTTGGAAGAGCGCAGCATCAAATCAAGTGCACATACAAATCTTTGTGGAGGTTTCAATTTTAGCCGATCACCAATTACCGACGGAGAAAGTATTCTTTTGAACCGAGGAGATTACCTGGAATTGAAGGATAATCTCTCAAAATACATTAAATATATAAATTCAACTACACAAATATAATAGGAAACACTACAATGAATCATGAAACACTAATTCCCCTGCAAACTACTTTTCAATTGTACAATCAGGGGTATGGGAATCTGAATTATTCCATTCTTTCTGACAAAGAGGTGCAATATGTTGTAGACGGAGCGGCTGCTCGTGTAACCTACCATAGTAGCTATGCAAACGCAGAATGGTGGGCAGATAAACCGTTTGAACTCTTGGGTGCGTTGGGTCCAGATACCAAAATTGTAGGCGCCGCAAGTTTTTTTTTAGGAACTAATTTTATTTATCAAGGGATTGCTGATCAGGCTAAAAATATTGCCAACCTGCACCCCGATTTTAATTACACGCAACATGTAGATGCAGTGGTAGATAATAATTTCTACAATGGTTTCGCACAACAAATGTTAGATAGAAGAGACGAATTGTTTCCCCTTGCGCCCGGCGCGCCTTTGGATTTTCCGCTGCAAAACTATAACGGAGATCCGGAGGACGATTATTTTGGATTGGTTGATCAAAGTATCGAGACCATACGGCAGCGCATGGAAACAAACGCTATTGCCAATCGTTCATTGGAACTTTTTAATCAGAAAACCGGCGAAATTGGCACTCCTGAATGTTTTCCTGCGGGGACACAAATTCAGTTGGCCAATGGTGAAACCGCGCCGATTGAGGCATTGCGCGCGGGTGATAATGTAGCGGCATTTGATGGTGAATTGTTCCGCGGGCGCGGCGGGTTAGAGGGGCACAAGGTTGTCAGGCAGTTTGAAAATATCACAGATACCTGGATTCAACTCTCGAACGGGCTGACAGTAACTCCCGGCCATCATTTTTTGGATGCGAAGGGTGGATTCCGTTGTATCGAGGATATTTTGGCCGATGACGGCATTATCATCAACAAAGATGGAATTGAACAAGCCGTCACTGGTGAATATATCCATTATTCGGCAGAAAATGCGGATATGTTTGAGCAGGCCGAGGGGTATGTGGCGCAATCCTTTGGCGGGACTGATTTACCGCAGGCCGGGGGATTGGCTGTTGCCCGAATTTTTAAAAAAGGCTGGAAGACATATAACTTTGAGGTAGAAAATTTCCACACTTACGTGGCAGGTGGAGTGCGCGTGCACAATCATTCGATTGACATTGTATCAAAGGAGCAAGAACTCGCGGTGCGATCATTGTCGTAATCGCACATCGCCCGAGCGCGATTGTGGCGGTGGACAAACTTTTGTTCATACAAAATGGTCGCCAGGTTGCTTTTGGTCCTAAAAATGAAGTTCTTGCGCAAATCACGCAAAATTCGGGAAAAAATGTACGCACAATGAAGGCGAACCCATGACGGACATAGCTGTTGAGGGGGGCGACATGACTAGCCTTAAGCGGCATGGATGGGTTGGCCTGTTTTCTATCTTCATTTTACTTGGTGGATTAGTTTACTGGGCGTCAACTACTGAGATTGCCGGGGCGGTAGTTGCACAAGGTACAGTGGTTGTAGAAGGTAACGCTAAAGAAGTTCAGCACGGTGATGGCGGTACGATTAAACAGATTTTTGTTAGGGATGGAGAAACAGTTGAAGATGGTCAGATATTGGCGACTTTATATGATGCCGAAGTAAGTGCAAGTTTGGCAATTGTTCAAAATCAATTGCGGCAGGCGTTGGTGAACGAAGCGCGACTTCTTGCCGAAATTGACGCTAAACCAAATTTGCAATTCGACGATGTTCTGGAACAAGACATTTTTTCCAGCGACAATAGCGATATTCTGGAAATTGAAAAAAGAGCATTTCTTGCCAGCGCCACAGCCCGTGCCAATCGCGTTGAGCAACTTAATGAACAGATTATCCAGATTGAGCAGCAGATTGAAGGTCTTGTGCAACAAAAATCAGCCCTAGATCTGCAGACTGAAATTTTAGAGGGAGAATTGTTGGGTTTGGAGGAGTTATTTGCAGCCGATCTTATCGTGTTGAGCCGGGTAAATATGCTTGAGAAAGAACTTTTATCTAGAAAAGGTGAACGGGGTAGAGTTGTTGCCAGCATAGCTCAAGCATGGGCTGGCATAGCTGAAACGAAACTAAAGATTATACAAATCACCAATGACTTTTCCGCAGCGGCTCTGTCACAACTCAAAGAGGTGCGGGTGCAAATATACCAAGGCCGTCAACAGTTGGCGGCAGCATTGGACCGATACTCTCGTATGGAAATTCGCGCGCCGCAATCCGGTATTGTGCATCAGTTAATCCTTTATACAGTTGGTGGTGTAATCGCGCCGGGTGAAACCCTGATGCTAATCGTACCTCAGGATGAACAACTGCTGGTTAGCAGCCAAGTGAGGCCAGTCGATATCGACAAAATTTTTGCTGGACAGAAGGTAATGCTTCGTCTTCCCAGTTTTGATCAACGCATAACGCCTGAGATCAAAGGCTTTGTGCATGTTCTTCCCCATCATCTCCTTTTGCAAAAAATTCCTTATAGAAAATTACCAACGTGGACTTTTCCCCTTTGCGAACTTGCGCTCCGGCGTTTTTCCACTGGCGATAGGTACCCCAAATGTTCGAGGTAAATCCACGATCAATCGCAGAAACCCACAGGCTCAAAATGTTGACACCATTATAGTGGTTGCCGCTTGCAATATTTGTCGGCAACTCTGATAGCCCGGATCGGTGCCAGCCCGGTGATATAGACCTGATCGGAGTCCGGCCAATCCGCGACTTGCGCGAGCAGCGCCTTGCTGACCCGGTAGCTGAGATCCTTGCTGGTCAGCGGCAGATAGAGCGCGACGGCCTTGCCGTCCTCGCTGACAAGGGTGCCGTCGAGAATCGGCAGCCGGGCCGCGCTGTCACGAATGGCCCGTGCCGCCTCGCGCGTCGTCGGCGGTTCCGGCATCAGCCAGCTGAAGCTGACCGCGCCTGCGCCCGCTTGTTCGATGTTATCCACCGTCGAGGGCGAAAGCATATCCGCCTGGACCACGCCGTCCGGATCGGAGTCGTCGACCACGCCCACGACCACCATGTCGTAAAGCGAAAACTCCGTTTTCATCGCATCGTTAAAAACCCGGACAGGGGCGTCGGCCGGAAGCATGTTTTCGGGGTCGGTATCCACCGCGACAGCGTTCAGAACCGCAGCCGTTTTCGGCAGGACGGTCGGAAGTGCCGCAAGAACGATCAAGGCAACCGTGAACACAGCCATGACCCAGGCGATCAGCTTCGGATGCCTGCACGAGAAACGGATCATGCCGTCGCCAACGCCAGTGTCATTCATGTGAATATCTCCTGAGAATTGGGAAGGTGGCGCGACGAAGCTGGGCGCGCATGGGTGGGCATTGGCTGATTTATCCGGAGGTGCCCAGGGCCGACGTACCGGGAGACGGGCGCGTGGCCCGCACAAAGGGCGCGTCCAGCGCCGGTGATTCGCAGTTCGCGTGTTTCTGAGCGCCCATGTGGCAAAGCAGTCGTCTGGCAGGTTGACATTCGCACATTCCAGATATTATATTAGTCAAGTGATGACTTGATTACTATAATCTACACTGAACCGCAAGGACGAATTCCTGATGACTGACCTTCTGCTGGCGAACGAGGCGACGCTGCGCCTGTCGTTCTTTCTGGGCATCCTGATCGCGATGGTGATCTGGGAGGTCGCCGCGCCCCGGCGGCGGCGCGAGATTCCGCGCGTGCTGCGTTGGACCAACAATCTCGGCATTGTCGTTGTCGATACCATCCTGGTCCGGCTGACCCTCCCGGTCGTGGCGGTGGGGCTTGCGTTGATGGCCGAGGAGCGGGGCTGGGGTTTGTTCAACGTGATCGAGGCACCGGTCTGGATCGCTTTCGTAGTGTCGTTCCTGGCGCTCGATCTGGTGATCTATCTACAGCATGTGATGTTTCATGCGGTCCCGGCGCTTTGGCGGCTGCACCGGATGCACCACGCCGATCTGGATTTCGACGTGACCACCGGGCTACGGTTTCACCCGGTCGAGATTCTGCTGTCGATGGGCATCAAGCTGGCCGTCGTTGCGGCCCTAGGACCGCCTGCCGTCGTGGTGCTGGTCTTCGAGGTGGTTCTGAACGGCACGGCGATGTTCAACCACAGTAATATCCGGCTTCCGCTGGGGCTGGACAGGGTGCTGCGGCTGATCGTGGTGACGCCGGACATGCACCGGGTTCACCACTCTGTTCACCCCAAGGAGACCAACAGCAATTTCGGCTTCAACCTGCCATGGTGGGATCGGTTGCTGGGCACCTATCTGGCGCAGCCGCGCGATGGTCACGAAGGGATGGAGATCGGAATCGAACAGTTCCGGACACGGCGTGACCTTTGGCTCGACAGGATGCTGATCCAGCCCCTCCTGGGTCGGGCCAGCCGCTACTCCATCAATCGTGACGACAAGAAATCGGATTCATAATTATGCAAAAAAAGTCGATCAGCGATGAAATGGTGCGCGAAACCACCGAGTTCACACAGGGTATCCGCGAGAACCTGAGGCAGTTTCTGCACCAGATGCTGCAGGTGTTTTTCATCGGCATGACTATCGGATTGCAACGCACTGTGGTCCCGGCGCTGGCCGAGCAGGAGTTCGGGGTGCCGGAGGGCTCGTTCACACTCCTGATGTCCTTCATCATCAGCTTCGGCTTCGTCAAGGGCGCCATGAACTTTGTCTCTGGCCGCCTGTCAGAGAAGGTCGGCCGCCGCAAGGTGCTGATCTGGGGTTGGATCGTTGCACTACCTATCCCGTTCATGATCCTTTACGCGCCGTCCTGGGGCTGGATCGTGGCGGCCAATATCCTTTTGGGGATGAACCAGGGCTTCGCCTGGTCGATGACGGTCACTGCCAAGCTCGATATCGTGAAGCCCGGGCAGCGCGGCGTCGCGACCGGTTTCAACGAATTCGCCGGTTATGGCGGCGTTGCGCTGGCCGGTCTTCTCACGGGCTATCTGGCCTCGGGGTTCGACCCGCGCCTAAGCCTTTTCGTATTTGGCCTCGTGGTGATCCTGCTAGCGCTAGGTACAGCGGTGCTCTTCTTCGAAGAGACTCTGCACTATGCCCGCGCTGAATCCGCAGCGCACGCGGCCGGGCGGCGCACAGGGCCAAAACCGCGATTTCCCCAAAGTGTATCGGATCATCCCTCAGCGGCAGAAATTTTTGCGCTGGTGTCCTTCCGCCATCGGACATTCGCTGCGCTCAGCCAGGGCGGCCTAGTCGAGAAATTCGTCGACGCACTGGTCTGGGCCTTCTTTCCAATCTTTCTGTTCGGCAAGGGGCTTACGCTGATCGAGATCGGCTGGATCGTCGGCATCTACGGCTTTGTCTGGGGTGGCAGCCAACTTTGGACCGGGCCACTGTCAGACACTATCGGGCGCAAGTTGCCGATTGTTGCGGGCATGTGGACAGCCGCGGTCGGTGTTGCAGCATTCGTTATGGTCGAAGGAATGATCGCCTGGTCGATTGCCGCCGCTGTCACTGGTGTCGGCATGGCGCTGCTTTACCCGACGCTGATTGCGGCGGTTGGCGACATTTCGCACCCGAACTGGCGCGGCTCCAGCCTTGGCGTCTACCGGTTCTGGCGCGACCTTGGCTATGGCATCGGGGCGCTGCTGCTCGGTCTGACTGCCGATATGACCGGATCGACCGAGGCAGCTTTCTGGTTCACGGCGATTGCGATGACGCTGTCCGGCCTGTGGATTGCGGTGGCTATGGAAGAAACCCATGCAAGGCTGAACCCGGCGCCGATGTAGAACAACAACTTTTCTCCCTCCAAATGAAGTGGACCCTTGCTATGAAATATATCTCGAAGAACCTGACTGCGGTCACGACAGGTATCGCCACCATTTCGCCGGTGGCATCCTGGGCACAGCAGAATCCCGACCCGAATGCGTTCGGATACCCCTACGGTGCCCCGATGATGGGTTGGGGTGGTGGCTGGGGCGGCATGATCTTCGGCCCGTTCTTCATGATTATCGTGCTGGCGCTGGTGATTGCGCTTGCAGTGCTGCTGGTACGCTGGATCGGAGATCCGCGAACCGGTGCAGGGCACAGTGGAACGGCACCGCTGAGCCGGACGCCGGTGGATATTCTACGTGAGCGCTTAGCCAAGGGCGAAATCGACAAGGAAGAATTCCAGGAAAGGCTCCGCGCGCTGGGCGAATAACATCACATGTCAAACAATCAGATAAAGGAACTAATCATGACAAAGCAACTAAACTGCGTTTCTGTCGCTGATCTGCGGGCCAAACCGGCGGACTTCTACGTCATTGATGTGCGTGACCCCGAAGATTACACCGCCGTCCATGTCGAAGGTGCCGTAAATATCCCGCTTGACTGTTTGCGCGAGCAAGCCGAGACTTTGCCTGCGGCCACTATCCCTCTGACTGTCTGCGGCAAGGGCGGCGGCAGGTCTTCCGAGGGGGCCGAGATATTGCGCACCCTGGGAAGGGCAGATTCAGTCTGGTTGTGCGGCGGGACCAACGCCTGGGCGTCGTTTGAGGTCTGATTGTCCCGTCACATCGCCTGTAGCCGGAACTGGAGAAGAACCGTTGAAGTTTGGATCGAAAGAGCAGTCGCATGAACGGTCGCCTGGCGAAAATACTGCTTTGGCCAATGCGCCCGCCGTGTCGGCGGCGGGACTGAACCGTAGGAAACTCTTACCTGCGATTGTTGCCGTTTCCGCTTTGGTCGGCCTCTATGGACTCTTGTGGTGGACAGGCGCTTTGGCGATTGTGACGGACGGTCCTTCGCTGAAGCTGTGGATCGAAGGGCTCGGTATCCTCGGCCCGCTAACCATCGTCGCACTTCTGGCCACGGCAATCGTGTTGAACCCGATTCCCAGCGCACCGATCGCACTGGCCGCGGGCGCTGCCTACGGTCATGTTTGGGGAACCGTCTATGTCGTCGTCGGGGCCGAACTTGGCGCCGTCATCGCGTTCACGATCGCCAGATCGGTCGGGCAGGATGTTTTGACCCACTGGCTGGGCCGGCGCCCATCCCTTGGGGCGCTGACATCGCAGAACGCGCTGATGGCGATCGTGTTTGCCAGCCGCCTGCTGCCTTTTGTCTCTTTCGATCTGGTCAGCTACGCTGCCGGACTCACCCCGCTAACCGCCTGGCGGTTTGCGGCCGCAACCCTTACGGGGATCATCCCGGCTAGCTTTCTGCTAGCGCATTTTGGGGGCGAAATGGCGTCGGACAATGTCCGGCGTGCGATGGTGGCGGTTCTTGCGCTGGGGGTTTTAACACTGGTGCCCGTATTGATAAAACTGGCAATTGACCGCTGGCGCAGGATCGCGCGGCAGGCGCCTGGAAAGGATCGGTAAATCATGACCACACGAAAAGATCGAATCTACCTTGATTACAACGCAAGCACGCCGATCGCGCCGGAGGTGGCAGAGGTCATGCGGGGCATGCTGGGTGACGCGTTCGGCAACCCTTACAGCCAACACTGGGCTGGGGCGCCAGCGCGCCAGATTGTTGAAAACGCACGCGGCCAGGTGGCGAACTTGCTAGGTTGCGCTCCCCGGGAAATCGTGTTTACCAGCGGCGGCAGCGAAGCAAACAATTTCGCTCTGAAGGGTGCATTTTTCGCGAGCGGTGGGCCCGGTAAACACATCATTACCACCCAGGTCGAACACCCTTCCATTCTGGAGCCGTGCCGGTTTCTGGAGCGCCTCGGGGCGCGGATAACACGGCTACCTGTAGATGGGGCCGGAATGATCGACCCCGATGATCTGCGGCGCGCCGTCGCGGCCGATACAATTCTGATCAGTGTTATGCACGCCAATAACGAGACTGGAACGATCCAGCCGGTCGCCGACTGCGCCGCGATCGCGCATGAACATGGCATCACGTTTCACACCGACGCGGCACAGTCCGTTGGTAAAATTCCGACGCGGGTCGATGAACTGGGCGCAGACCTGCTCAGCATTGCCGGCCACAAGCTCTATGCGCCCAAGGGCATCGGCGCGCTCTACACCCGCAACGGGGTCACGCCGGAGCCACTGATCCATGGCGCTGGACATGAAAGCGGTCGTCGCGCCGGGACCGAGAGCGCCCTGCTGACGGCGGCGTTTGGCGCGGCCTGCGGTCTGGCCGGGGACCTTACAGATAATGACCGGGTGAAGGCGCTGCGCGACCGGTTCTGGGCAGCGCTCAAGGTGCGCTTTGGTGATGGCGTGGTGCTTAACGGACACCCGGAGGCACGGCTGCCGAACACGCTGAATGTCTCGTTCGTCGGTCGCCCCGGCGCTGACATTCTGGCGGCACTCGGCGGGGTTGCCGCCTCGACCGGCTCCGCCTGTCATGCAGACCGGATTGAGTTGTCGCCGGTGCTGCAGGCGATGGCCGTGCCGCCCGAGGTAGGCATGGGTGCGGTTCGGTTCAGCCTTGGGCGCGGAACCAAGGATGCGGCGATCGACGCGGTTGTCGATGGTCTTTCGCAGCCATCCATCGGCCTGATCGGCGGAGTCATTTCCTGATGGCCTGCGCGTCGCATTTGATGCTTTGAAGGATTTTTTGAAAACCGACGACGAAAACAGAGCACCCATTCTGGCCAACAAGCATTTTGGCGCGCCTTCGGTGTTTACGCCCGAAAGCCTGCTGCGCGAAGCCCGTCGCCAGAAAGAAGCCCCTGAACAGGCCGTGCCCCCGATCTGCCTGCTTGATCCCGATGGCGATATCCTTTGGCACCTGAAGGCAAGCGGGCACGCCCGGCGGCATGAAGGATGGGTCTGCTATCATACCGAGCTCTTCGTCTTCGAGGAGGGCAGCGTTGAACTCGGCATCATCGGCTGCGTGGTCGGGGCGTCCTTTGCTGTCCTCGTGGCAGAAGAACTGTTTGCCTTGGGCTGCGAACTGCTGATTAGCGTCACCTCGTCGGGACAACTTGATCCGGTTCGGCCGCCGCCGTACTTCATCCTGATCGAACTCACGTTGCGCGATGAAAGGCACCAGCTACCATTACCTGCCACCGTCACGCTTCAGCGAAGCACCTGAACTACTAATCGAAAAACTTGTAGGCGCGCTCGACATCGTGGTCCGGACTGCGCGCCGGCTTTGCCCGGACTGGTGATCGCCCGCTATCTGTAGCGCCTCAGATACAGCTTCTCGAACAGCTCCTTTAAGCGATGCGCGATGCGCATGGACGGCAGGACCAGATTGAAGCGGGGCGTCCGGGTCACCATGGTGCCCGATTTGTTGTCATCGATGACGCACATCAGCTCCACCCGGAACGTCCGGTCCGGTGTCTTGCCTCGCAACTCTGACAGAAGGTTGGCAGCGGCGGTAGTTGCCTGAAGATCGGCCATATGCGCCTGTTTCGGCATCCAGTCTGGCCCCGGAAAACTGCCGGCATCGCCCGCGACATAGGTGCAGGCAAACCCCGGCACCCGGCAATGGGCATCCGCCTTGATCAGCCCGCCAGGCGATCGCGGCAGATCGGTGTTGTCAAACCAAGGATTGCCGGTCATCCCCGGCATGAACAGGATCAGATCGGCTTCGAACTCACCGCCTTCCGTCACGACCCTGCTTGCCTCGAAACGCACCATCTTGTGGCCAAGATGGGTTTCTATTCCAAGGTCTTTCATGCGCTGCATGATCCGGGGCAGTGCCTTTTCACCAAGCCGGATACCGGGTTTCGGGGCCGGGCTGAAAAACACCAGTTTGAACTTGTCGCGCCGACCCTGACGGCGGAGCATTTCGTCAGTGCCGAACAGAAATTCAAACATCGGACCGCCGCGCATGGCGCTGCCTTCCTTGGGATTGCCCGCAAACCCGAAGGCCAGCGTGCCACCGTTAAGGTTTTCCAGGCGTTCCTTGAACGCCATGACCGGGGCTACGCCCTCGCACGGGGTCAAGGCGTGCTCGATGCCCGGAAGCTTCTTGATGAACTTGCCGCCGGTGCCGATGATCAGACCGTCATTGCGCAACTCGCCATTGCCGGCCTTGAGCAACCGGCCACCTTCGCTCAAGGCTTCGGCTGCGCCTTGGTAATAGCTTATGTCGTTGCGCCGGAAGAAGTTGTCCAGCGGCAGCACGATATCCTTGGGCTTGCGCTGACCTGACGGCAGCCAGATCAGACTGGGCAGATAAACGAGTTTCGGTTCGGGCGCGACAATGGTGATGTCAAGCTTCTTGTCCGCCGCGCGCAGCTTGCGGGCTGCTGTCAGGGCGGCAAATCCGGTGCCAAGAATGGTTACGCTGGTCATGTTATGTCCGATCGATTTCTGTGTGGTGCTGACTTATCGAAATAATCAGCATTGAGCTGCGTGAAATACTGGCTTGGCGCCGTTGGTGTCCAATTCCTTGCCACCGGAAAAGACGTGGAGAGACCCCGCTTCAAGCGATTCCCACGGCTCTTCCGTGAGTGGTTTGGTCGCCAGAAGCACTATTTCCTGTGCCTCGTCGTTCCCACAGCAATTGCGCCGCAGCACATGAAGGTGAGTGTGGGCATGGGCGATCATGTGTTCGCCATTGCTCAGCACGAAATTGAATTCTCCAAGCGAAGACAATTCGGTGATCAAAGGTACGGTCAACGCCAGTAGGTCGTCCACTGATGAGCCAGCCCCGGATTCAGCAATCCGGTTGAGGAGGAGGCAAAAGGCGTGCTCGGAATCTGTATCGCCAAGAGGTTGGAATCGCCCGGATGTAAGGGGCAAGGTGTCATCCAATCCCGGCAGTTTTCCGTTGTGCGCGAACACCCAGGACTTGCCGTTCATCTCGCGCTCAAAGGGATGCGTGTTCGCCGAAGCGCGGCCGACCTTTTCCGGATTGGCCTTCCTGATATGTGCAATTACGTTGGTGCTGCGAAAGTCATATTCGGTGATAAATGCGAGACATCGGCTTTCTGCGGCGGGAATGGGCTCTTTGAAAATTCGCGCGGAACGACCTTCATAAAAGGCAACGCCCCAGCCATCCGCGTGCGGACCGATTTCACCGCCTCGCGGCTGAAGCAAAGCAAGCGACTGGTTGACGTCTGTGGGTCTACTCGCGCTCATTGCAAAAAGTTCACACATTGCTGATCCTTTCTATGTTTCTTCGTCGCCTCGCTAAGGCGAAGACACCGCGGGTGATCCACCCGAAACAGCCCGCCGAAGCCTGTCAGCGCTGGATGCGAGCGGCCGGTTATAATTCTTGTTCCTGCGGGGGCATGGCCGGAAAACCGAGACGGTTCCATTCCTTCATGCCGCCGTCGACAAGCAAAGCGCCGGTGAAACCCCTCAAATTCAGCAACTTGAGCGCGGCTTTCGATTTTTGATCGGTGAAACACATCACTGCCAAGGAGCGTTCGCGATGTTCTTCCAGTTCAGGCAGGCGGCCCGGTAGGGCAGATAGCGGAATGTTGACTGCATTCGGGACATGCCCGTGCTCGCCGAGAAAATCCACCTCGTCACGGACATCCAGCAGCAAGATGTCTTCGTTGTCATCGAGTCTGCGACGAAGTTCCCCGACCTTGAAGGATGCGAGCTTGCGCAGCCTTTTGACCAGCCGCGGAAGAAACACCACGGCAGCCAGCAGGCCAAGCGCCAGCAGACCTTTCTGAATTGCGCCTTCGCTGCCGGCTATCACCTCGCGGCCTGCGTATCCAAGATAGGTATAGGCAATCGCGACGGGGATCATGCAGATGGCCGTCGCCAGAACGTAAGGCACGGCTCCGATGCGGGTCAGCCCCAGTGCGTAGTTGAGAATATTGAAGGGAAACAGTGGTACCAGCCGAACGAAGGCAACGAACCGCCAGCCTTCGTCTTCGACCCCCGCAAGCAACTGCTTCAGCCGCGGTCCGCTTCTGTCGGCGACCCATTCGGACGCGAGATACCGGGCGATAAAAAAGGCGATCGTCGCCCCGATAGTGGCGGCGCCCAGATTGTAGGCGGTTCCGAGTACCGGGCCGAACAAGGCACCGCCGGCCAGCGCAAAAACCGATCCCGGCATAAATAGAACCGTCGCTACCGCATAGATCGCGATGAAGATCAGCGCAGCCCAGACACCGAAAGCTTCCAGCTGGGGCTCCAGGGCTGAAGGGTTCAATGCGGCGCGGTAGATGAAGGCTGCCACGATCGCAGTACCAAGCCCGAGCACGAGGACAAGGCGCAATGCCATCCGCGCACTCATAACGAAGTCCTCCCGCACAGCCGGGCACGGGCCCAATTGAAAGCCTCAGGCCTATCCCAGCGAATTAAATCGGGTCGCGCGGCCCAGGGCGATGTCGGGTCCAGCCCCCCGAACATCTCTGCAATACTTTTCATCCCGAGTTGACAGTTCACATTGTTTAGCCTAATAATCAATTGGTTACTTGAGTAATAGGTACCTCACCACGGCATGTCAATAGGCGCCACCGGAAAATTCCAGACTTTCATGAGCGGTGCGTTCAGCTGGTGGCAGAAAACGAAGGACGGCGACGGACCCGGAGCAATCGAAAAGAAAACAGGAAACCGTGAAAGGAGCGGCGCTATGAAAATTCTCTTTATCCTCAATGATCCTCCCTACGGCACCGAGCGGTCATTCAACGCGCTGCGTCTGGCGCAGGCGCTGTTGAAGAGCGAGCCGAAGCCGGAAATCTCGGTGTTTCTGATGGCCGACGCGGTTGCCTGCGCCAAGGCCGGGCAGATAACGCCGAACGGCTATTACAACCTCGAACGCATGGTTCGCGGCGTTGCAAGACAAGCCCCGGTCGTGCTTTGCGGAACCTGCATGGATGCGCGCGGCATCGGTGACGACGACGTGGTCGCGGGGGCGCAAAGGGGTACCATGCCGCAACTCGCCGAGATGACGGCTGCCGCCGACAAAGTGCTGGTCTTTTAAACACTGCCCTTGGACGGGACACATTTAGCGAGAAACACAATGCATATCGTAATTATCGGCGGTTCATTTGGCGGGCTAACAACCGCCTACGACCTCAGGCGCCTTTTAGCGCGCGGCAAACACGAGATCACGGTCATTTCGCGCGAGCGAAGATTCACCTTCATTCCGTCGCTGCCCTGGGTGGCTATGGGATCCAAAACGCTTGAGGATATTTCCTTCGACCTTGAACGGCCGCTTAGAGCGAAGGGAATCAATTTTGTCGAGGGCGCGGTTACAAGGATCGACCCCGAAAAGCGCAAAGTGGAAACGGAGGCCGAGACCTTCGATTACGACTATCTTGTAATCGCCACCGGCCATCGCAGCGCCAATGAAGCTGTGCCTGGCCTTGGCCCCTTCGATGGCCCCGGGCATTCGCTGATGTCACCTCCCGAGGCGGAAGAGGCGCGCAAAACCTGGGCCACCTTTATGGCCGATCCCGGTCCGATGGTCATCGGCTGCGCCCCGGGGGCAAGCTGTGTCGGTCCGGCTTACGAATTTCTGTTCGAAGCGCATCACGCGTTGAAACGCCGCTCGCTACGCCACAAGGTGCCGATCACATTTGTCACACCAGAGCCATTCCTCGGGCATTTCGGTGTCGGTGGGTTTGGGAAAATCCGGCCCTTCCTTGAGGCTGAACTCGAGGACCGCGACGTTCGCTACCACACATCCGCGTCCGTCGCGAACATTACGGGTGCTTCTGTGGAACTAGCCGACGGCAAGGTTTTCGAGTCCAAATATTCGCTTATCATTCCGCCCCTCGCCGGGGTCAGACCGGTTGCAAAGGCAAAGGGCCTTGCCAATCCCAAGGGCTTTATACCCGTGGATCAGCATTACCGCCACAAGGATTTCGAAAACATCTATGCCGTCGGGGTCGCGGTTGCCCTGCCCCCGGTCGAGGACCTGCCGGTTCCGGTCAATTTTCCCAAGACCGGGCATATGACCGAGCAGATGGCCAAGATCGCCGCCCGCAACATCGCCGCGGATATTATGGGTGGCGAAAAGACGGCCCACGAGTTGATGGTGGAATGCATCATGGACATGGGAGATAGGGGTGCCCATATGGTCGCTGACCCTGTCCGTCCGCCACGCAACGTCACCAGTTTTGGCACCGGCCGGCGCTGGCTCTGGGCCAAAAAGATCTTCTCAAGTTACTATTTGTGGAAAATGAAACGCGGCGCAACGCGGAGCCACAAATGGGTCTGGTAGCGGCTTGCCAATTGCGCCCTGGCGTAAAGCAATGTATTTGCCGTATATTCAATTGAATAATGGAGCAACTGCGAGGTGATATCATGGCGATGGCCAGTCCGAAACACAAACTTCTCGAACAATTCGCCCTTGTCGCGAAGGCGCTCGGGCAGGCTAACCGTCTGGATCTTCTGGAGCTGCTGGCGCAGGGCGAGCGCAGCGTCGACGCGCTGGCGCAGGCGACGGGGCTCACGCTAGCAAACACATCGCAGCACCTGCTGCACCTCCGCCGCGCGGGTCTGGTGACGCCGGAAAAGCGCGGGCTTTATGTCTTCTACAGCCTCGCGGGAGACGACGTCATCGAACTCCAGAGCGCGCTACGCCACACCGCCGAACGGCATATCGCCGAGGTTGACCGCATCGTCGCCGGTTACTTCAACGAGTGCGACAGCCTTGAGCCCGTGTCCCGCAAGGAGTTGCTGGAGCGCGCTAATGGCGGTCTTGTAACGGTGCTCGATGTCCGGCCACCCGAGGAATTCCAGGCCGGTCACATTCCGGGCGCCGTGAACCTGCCGCTCGGAGAGCTGGAAAATCGTCTGGGGGAGTTGCCGGAAGGTAGCGAGATTATCGCCTATTGCCGCGGGCCCTATTGCGTCCTTGCCTTCGAGGCAGTTGCGGAGCTGAGAAAAAAGGGATTCGACGCGCGCCGCCTGGAAGAGGGATATCCGGAATGGAAGGCGTCGGGCCTACCGGTCGAAACCGCGGCGGCAGAAGGATAAGGGCGCAGTCGAACAAGGCACCCCCTCACCCCTAGGGAGGGTACAGAATGAAATTCGACTCCCATTTCTTCAGACAAATCCGGAAGCAAGGCCCACGCCGATCATCGTGACATCAACGAAAATCTGAACAACGCGAAGCGTCACCTTGTCAAGGAACCTTGCGCCGGTATAATGATCAGGGCGCGTTTGATGCGGGGACCAGCCTCTTCACAGCACCCGTCGACGGTACATACCTCTTCGGCGCGACGCTGCTCTACAAGGTCAATTCCAGTACCTCGGCCCGAATGCGCGGTCGGCTCGTGCTGAACGGCTCGACCGAAATCCGGGGCTCCTTTGGCGAGAGTTCGGCCGCCCATGTCTTGCTCGCCACCGCCATCTGGCTCCAGACAATGGCGCCGCTCACCGCTGGCGATACCGTCGAACTGCAGGGCTATTTCCGCACGCAGGACAGGTATTTCGCGGCCGACCAGACGTCTTTCTGGGGCGCGAAGATCGGCTGAGCGACGGGAGGATTGACCCATGACACCACCCGGATCAGATCAGAGCTTCGTGCGCATGCCCGGCAAAGACCTTGACCGACAGCTCGCGGCTGTATTCACCCGCCATTGCCCGTTTCACGCCCTTGACGATGGTGGCAACGGGAACAGGCGCGTCTTGCGTCCCCGCGGCTGATGTCATAGACCAGAATGACCTCGAAATCAGCCGCGTCCGAGAACTAGCGGGACACAATTTTAGCTGAAAAATGTGGATCGCTACCGCACATGAATGTGACCCTACCTTCAGAATTTTGT